>WNFU01008112.1_pt1 | contig 12199 bp, 10 predicted proteins | sample 5400121 | NCBI WGS metagenome assembly WNFU01 (sample SAMN13153360, study PRJNA577476) | soil metagenome | isolation source: 100 cm soil or saprolite under grassland replicate 1 | place: USA:California | collected 2016-06-15 | reverse complement strand
GTGAAGCCGCCGGCGATGACCTCCTCGACCACGAGGCCGGCTGCCACGCCGTGGCCGGTCCGATTCCCCGGGGTGTCCTTCGGCGACCACGGCCACAGCCAGGAGAACATCGGCGGGAAGTCGATAATGGCGAGCACTCCGCCCGGTCGCAGCGCGCGCAAGAGATCGAGGTTCGTCGCCGCCGGATCGCTCAGGTGGTGATACACGCGGCGCAGGACCACGGCGTCACAGCAACTGGTGGGCAAGCCGGTATCGCGTGCACGGGCCTGCAGGATTGTCACGTTCCGGAGTTCGGCGGCCGCCACCCGCGTGCGAATCTGCTCCAGTGCCTCGGGGTCGATGTCGGTCGCGTAGACGCGCCCGCTCGGTCCGATCTCCGCCGCGAGCGCCACCGTCATCTCTCCCCGGCCGGCGCCGACATCAGCCACCGACATCCCCGGCGCGAGTGTCAGCTCGTGCCGGAGCCGAGGCATCTCCGGTCCCCTGGCGCGGAAGCCAGGGCCACGCCAGTTGTGGCAGCCGCCCAAGGCAACGACCGAGACCAGCAACGCGATGATCGCGAGACGCCTTCTTCTATTCATCGACTGGCTCCCCGTTATGGCTCTCGGGACTCGAGTCCGCTCGTGCGCTCAGAGCCAACGACGCACGGAGGCCCTGTAGACACGGTAGGTCGCGCCAAACTTCGTCTCCAAGTACCGTTCCTCGCGCGCGACCACGCCGTAGCGGATCGTGATTGCCAGAGGCAGCATGAGGATCAGGGTCCACGGGCTTCGCGCGGCTATACCGATGCCGCCGTAGATGAGAAACATGCCGAGATAGATGGGATTGCGGGTCCAGCCGTGGATGCCGGTTGTCACTAGCACACGCGTGGGTTCGTTCGTGGGCACTGGCGTCCCTGCCCGGGAGAAGTTGCGAATACCCGTGGCTGCCAGCGCCAAACCGACGAGGATCATCGAGCCGGCGCTCATCCAGTAGGCCGGGTCGGTTCCCGGAACGGCGAACGGCCAAGGTAGCAGGCGATCGGCGGCGAGACCGAGCAGAAGAGCGGCGAGAAAGAGCAGGGGCGGTCGCGCGATGACGCCCGCGATTCCCGTGTCGTTCACTTGTTGCCCAGCCGGCTCCAGACCCACGGCCGCTCCCGCGACTGTTAGGGCTACGCAGAGAGATTTGTCCGGAAAAAACGACAACCAGGGTGTCATTCTACAAGTTGACAACTAGGGTGTCAACTGGAGAGACTGGTACGGCAGAAGAGAGATGGAGGCGATAGCGTCGGCACGACACAGGACCGGGGCGGGCCCAGTCATCGACAGCAAGGCCGAGGCGATCGCCGAGCTGATGCTCGAAGTGGCCCAGTGCTTCTTCAGGATACGGGCACTCGGTCAGAAGACAGGGCTCATCACCAGCTGGGGTGGCGGTGCGTTCGGCTTCATGCGAAGCCTCGCGCTGCTTGGTCCACTGACCGTGCCGCAGATCGCCCAGATGCGACCCACCAGCCGCCAGCGCATGCAGCGGCTAGCGGATGAGCTTGAGGCCGAGGGGCTCGTGGAATTCATCGACAACCCGAAGCACCGGCGCTCGAAGCTCGTCCGGCTTACGCGCAAAGGCGATGCGCGCTACCGCGAGCTCAAGGCCCGGTTCCTGGCGATCGCGTCGACCATGGGCGTCGGTCTCAGCGAAGGGGACATCCGCAGGACTACGGAGATCGTGCGGCAGCTGAGCGGCGATGTAAAGACGCGGTCAGAGCCGCTGTCGTAGTGTGTGACGCCCTGTGCGTCCAGTGAGAAACCTACTTCAGGGATATTGGGCGGATGCGGCCGATGGCATGGCACAGGCGGCAAGGCCCGGCCACGTGTATCCGGTCAATCGTGCGCACGCCCCTTCCTCTCCCCCTTGGCTCGAAGAAGGTCGCTGGTTCAAATCCAGCCCCCGCAACCAACGACGACAGGGGTTAGCGGACGTCAGAGCCGCTACCCCCTTTCGTTTACCTAGACTTCATCGAGGAAGTCGCTCGCTGCCGCGGATGCTTAGGAAAGCGCGCGGCGGACTGAAAACGGGTCGAGGTCCGCCCAGACCGAAGGCGCGGCTAGTGACCGAACGTGGGCGTGCCGAGCCAGCCCGTCTTCGACACATCGAGCATGACGCCGTCCGGTCCGGTCCACTTCACCTCAACGTTGCCCTCTGTAGCCGACCCGACGCCGAGCGCCTGCTCGACGTCGTGACGGCGGCGCGACCCTGCAGCGGTGAGCCGCTCCGCGATCGCCTCGAGGCTCTCTACCTGAAAGCCGATGTGGTGGATGCCAGAGAAGTTCTTGCCGCGCTCGCTGCCGGCCGCCGTATCGTTCTTGAAATTCAGGATGGCGAGGTTGATGTCGCCGTCGGTGAGGAAGACGCCGCGCGTCCCGGGATCGTCCACCTTGCCGACTTCCTTCATGCCGAACGTCTCGACGTAGAACTTCGCGGTCTTCTCGACGTCCTGGGTTGACAGCGCGATGTGCTTGATCTTCGGCATCAGTATGCCTCCACGCGCTCGGTTTGCGCGCCCGCCGGGGCGTCAGAACGCTTGGCCAGTCTACCCCATGGGCCTCCTGTCCCCAGCCACGAAGCAGGATCGCGCCCCTGACGGTCCCCCGTCAAGCGCTCAGGCTGGCGAGATCCGATCCCCCCGGCGGCGCACTTCCCGCAGCGACCGAGAACGTCACGTCACCCGCGGCGGCGTCAACGCGGGGCGGTCTGGAGGAGCGCGGAGACGTTCGGTGCGGTGAGCGGGTAGGCGGTGACGGCCGCAACGTCGACACCGGCGCCCGCCAGCGCGTCAGCGACGGCGTTCGCGATCGTCGCGGGCGCGCCGATCGTGCCGCCCTCGGCCATGCCTTTCATCCCGCCCGGCGTGTGCGGCGACGGCGTTTCGATGTGAGCGATCGTGATCGGTGGAATCGTTTCCGCCGTCGGGATCGCGTAGTCCATGAAGGTGCGCGACAGGAGTTGACCCGCATCGTCGTAGCGAAGCTCCTCGCTCAGCGCGCCGCCGATGCCCTGGGCGAGGCCGCCGTGGAGCTGCCCGTCCACCAGCATCGGGTTCAGCATCGTGCCGCAGTCGTGCGCGACCCAGTAGCCGAGCAGGTGCACCCTGCCGGTGTCGCGCGCGACCTCGACCGCGGTGACGTGCACCCCGTAAGGGAACGTCCAGTTCTCCGGGTTGTAGGTGAACCGCGCTTCGAGCTCAGGCTCCATCCCGTCGGGCAGGTTCTGTCCGCGTAGCGCCTCCTGTGCGAGCGCCGCGAAGGAGAGGCCACGTCCGGGCGCGCCGCGCACGCGACACTGGCTGTCTACGACCTCGAGGTCCGCCTCGTCGGCCTCGAGCAGGTGGGCCGCCACACGCACGAGCTTCTGCCTGAGCGCGCGCGTGGCCTGGAGCACCGCGGCGCCGCCGGTGACCGAGCCGCGGCTGTCGGCGCTGCCGTAGCACGAGTACGGCGTGCGCGCGGTGTCGCCGAGTACGACGACGACGCGATCGTACGGGAGCGACAGCACGTCGGCCGCGACCTGCGCGAGCGCCGAGCGTATGCCCTGGCCGAGCTCGATGATGCCGGTCGCGACGGTGACGCGTCCCGACGGCTCGAGGCGGACGGTCGCGCTCTCGTAGCCGCCCTGCCGGTTGCCCATCGCGGCCATCAGCTTTGACGGCCCCATGCCGGTGACCTCGACGTAGTTCGCGACGCCGATGCCGACGAGCCGGCCGTCCGCTCGCGCGCGTGCCTGCATCGCGCGGAGTCCGCCGTAATCGGCGATGCGCAGCGCCTCGTCGAGCGCGTGGGCGTAGCTGCCGCTGTCGTACACGAGGTTGGCGGCGCTGCGATAGGGGAACACCGTCGGCGACACGTAGTTGCGGCGCCGGATCTCGACAGGGTCGATCCCGAGGCGCGCGGCCGCCATGTCCATCAATCGCTCGGTGACGAACGCCGCCTGCTGCATGCCGAAGGCGCGGTACGCGCCGAACGGCACCTTGTTGGTCACGACGCCCTCCAGCTTCGCCCTGAAATGACGGACGGCGTAGAGGTTCGGCAGCACGACGCCGCCGAGGAAGATCGGCCCGGCGCCCTTGGTGTGGAGGTGCGCGCCGACGTCGCCCTGCACGTGCACCCGGAGCGCCAGCAGCGTCCCTTGCGCGTCGAACGCCGCTCGCGCATGCACGTGCTGCTCGCGCGCGTGCACGGTGGCCGCGAAGTGCTCGGTGCGCGTTTCTACCCACTTCACCGGCCGACCGAGCCGCATCGCGGCGACCGCCACTAGCACGTCCTCCGGGTAGTAGTGGAGCTTGACGCCGAATCCGCCGCCCACGTCGGGGACGATCACGCGGATGCGTTCCTCGTCGAGGCGCAGCACGGCGGCGAGCACCGTGCGGAAGAGGTGCGGCGCCTGGCTCGACGCCCATACGGTCAGCTCGCCGGTGGCACCGTCGAGGCGCGCGCAGGTCGCGCGCCCTTCCATCGGCGCGGCCGTCTGCCGCGGCATCGTGAAGTGCGCCTCCACGACCGTCGGCGCCGTCGCGAGCACGGTTTCGGGATCGCCGCTGCCGATCTCCCGCGAGACGACCACGTTGTCCGGCCAGTCGTCGTAGAGCTTCGGCGCGCCGGGCGCGGTGGCCTGCGTGACGTCCGCGACGACCGGCAGCGGATCGTACGTCACGTCGAGTGCGTCGATGCCGTCCTGGGCGGCGTACCGAGTCTCGGCAAGGACGGCGGCGAGCGGCTGCCCGACGTAGCGCACGTGATCGGCGGGCAGCACGGGGAAGCCGGTCTGGCGCTGGCCCGGTGGGTGCGCGAGTACCGGTAGCGGCCCGACGTCGCGAATGTCGTCGGCGGTGAAGACGGCGACGACGCCGGGTACCTGACGCGCGCGGTCGGCGTCCACGTGCGTGATCAGCGCATGAGCGTGAGGGCTACGCAGCAGCGCCATGTGCAGCGTACCGTGCAGCACCAGGTCCGTCACGTACGCGCCCCTGCCCGTGACGAGCCGAGGATCCTCCTGCCGCAGGAGCCGCCGGCCGATCAGGCGTTCGGTCGCGACGCTGGCCGTCATGCCCGCGGCGCCGGACGCGCGGTCGTGCGGGCGAGAAGACCGCCGAGCCCATCGGGACGGGAGAAGGCGACCAGGAGCGCGACGCGCGCGAGGATCACGGGGAGGATTATGGCTGAACCAAGCCGTCGAAGTGCGGCAATGTCTGCGGAGCCTGCGATAGAATCTCCCCTACCGTCGAGGTGAGAGAGGCATTCAGTGGCTCTGTTCCCTCGAGCATCGGCATTGCCATGGAGGATAACCATGCGACGTCGTACCTTCCTCAAGGGATTGGCTGCCACCGCAACAGTGGTCTCTGCCGGACCGTTGATCATCACAGAACGCACGATCGCACAAACGCGCACGATCTACGTCAACACGTGGGGCGGGAGCTGGACTGCCGCGGAGGAAGCCGCCTTCTTCAAGCCGTTCACCGAGCAGACGGGCATACGCGTGCGCACGGTCGCTCCGGTCTCCTACGCGAAGCTGAAGGCTCAGGTGCAGAGCGGTAACTACGAATGGGACATCACGGCGATCACCCAGGCCGATCTTCTCCGCGCCGAGCGCGAAGGTCTGGTGGAGCCGGTCGACTGGACGGTCGTCAAGAAGGACAAGCTGTTCCCGAACGCCGTGTACGCCAACGGCCTCGCATACTGCGCGCTCGGCACGAACCTCGCCTACCGCAAGGACAAGTTCCCGCAGGGCGGACCGAAAAGCTGGGCCGACTTCTGGGACGTCAAGAAGTTTCCCGGCAGTCGCTCGATGCTCAACAACGCGGTGCGCACGGTGCAATTCGCGCTCGTCGCCGACGGCGTGCCCGTCGACAAGGTGTTCCCGCTGGACGTCGACCGCGCCTTCCGCAAGCTCGACCAGATCAAGCCGCACATCAAGGTCTGGTGGACGCAGGGCAACCAGTCGCAGCAGCTCCTCCGCGACGGTGAAGTGGACATGATCGTGATGTGGAACGCGCGCGCCAGCGAGCTCCAGCAGCAGGGCCTTCCCGTTGAGCTTGTGTGGCACGGCGCCACGATCACGACGACGATGTGGGGTGTGGCGAAGGGCGCGCCCAACCGGAAGCTGGCCTGGGGATTTCTCCAATTCGCCGTCCAGCCGAAGCCGCAGGCCGACTTCGCGAACAAGCTGTACTACGGCCCGACGAACCCCGAAGCGTTCAAGTACATCTCACCCGAGGTGTCGCGACAGCTCCCGACGTATCCGGAGAACGTCAAAGTCGCGATCAAGCCGGACACCGTCGCCGAAGCGGATCAGACCGCCAAGATCCAGGAACGCTTCACGCAGTGGCTGGCGAGCTGAGCGGCGCCGCGCTCCTTCCCGAAAGCGCCGTTCGCGGCGCGAGGAGGAACGCGACCGCCTGGCTCCTGATCGCACCGTCGTGCCTCGCCCTCGTGCTCCTCTTCGTGGTGCCGATCGCCTACGTGCTGTTGCTGAGCGTCACCGATCCCCGGCTCTCGCTCGCGCACTATCAGCGCATCTTCACGGTGCCCGTCTACACCCGCGTGATGGTGAACACGTTCGTGACCTCGGTGATCGTCACCGCGCTCTGCCTCGTCATCGGCTATCCGTTCGCGTACGTGATGGCGCGGCGCGCCGGCTGGGTGTCAACGCTGCTGCTCACGGTCGTCGCAATGAGCTTCTGGACCGGCTTCCTTGTTCGCACCTACGCGTGGCTCGTGATCCTCGGGAGCAAAGGCCCCGTGGCCGCGGCCTACGGCGCGCTCGGGCTCGGCAAGGCGCCGCAGCTCCTCTTCAGCACGTTCAGCTCGACCTTGGGGATGACGCACATCCTGCTGCCGTACATGATCCTGGCCCTCTACGCGTCGATGAGGAAGATCGACGCGAGCCATCTGAAGGCCGCGGCGAGTCTCGGCGCGCGTCCCGCGGCGGCGTTCCGCGAGGTGTTCCTGCCGCTGAGCCTGCCCGGCGTCGTCAACGGCAGCCTGCTCGTGTTCGTCAGCTGCCTCGGCTTCTTCGTGACGCCGGTGCTGCTCGGCACGCCGCGTGACATGATGATCTCGCAGCTCATCAACCAGCAGATCGAGGAGCTGCTCGCGTTTGGCTTCGCCTCGGCCGTCGCCGTCGTGCTCCTCATCGCGACGTGCGCGGTCCTCGCGATCTACAATCACTACGCCGGCCTCGACCGGCTATGGGGCTGAGCGCGCGATGCTGCCGGTCATCCTCGCGCTCCTCGGCGCGCTCTTCCTGCTCGCGCCGATTCTCGTCGTCGTGCCAATGTCCTTCAGCACAGCCATCTCGTTCGCATTTCCGCCGCCGGGATACTGGCTCGGCTATTACGCGAAGTATTTCACCAGCGAAGAGTGGCTCGAGCCCACCGTGAATAGCCTGGTCATCGCGTTCGGCGCCATGACGTTCACGATGCTGCTGGTCGTCCCCGCTGCCTTCGGCTACGTCCGCTACCGGTTCCGCGGCAAGACGTTCGTGAATCTGCTGATCATGGGGCCGCTCATCGTGCCTCACGTCGTCAGCGCGCTTGCGTACTACGGGTTCCTCGGACGAGCGAAGCTCACGGGCACCCTTCCCGGCGTGATGATCGCGCACGGGATGCTGGCGGTACCCGTCGCCTTCCTGGTCATTTCCGCCACGCTCAAGGGCTTCGATCAAAATCTGGAAAAGGCGGCCATGAGCTCGGGCGCCGGTCCGTTCCGGACGTTCGTGCACGTCACGCTCCCGGTGCTGCGCCCGGGCATGCTCGTCGGCGCGCTCTTCGCGTTTCTGTCATCGTTCAACGAGGCGGTCGTGTCGATCTTCATCGGCGGCCGCGGCGCCGTCACGCTTCCCAAGAAGATGTACGAATCGATCCGTCTCGAATCCGACCCCGTCATCGCCGTCGTGTCGACGCTCCTCGTGAGCGCCGTCGTTCTCGGCGTGCTGATCTCGGGGTTCCTGCGCAGGAGGAGCTCCCATGCCGCTTGATCGGCTGCTGCGTCCCCGTTCGATCGCGATCGTCGGCGCCTCCGAGCGCCCGTCGGTCGGCCGGACCCTCGTCGAGGCGCTCGACGGCATCGGCTTTCGCGGCGACGTCTACCCGGTCAATCCGAAGTACGAGAGCCTGCTCGGCCGCCGCTGCTATCCCTCGGTGGCCGACCTTCCGCGCGGCGTCGACGTGCTGGCGTTCTGCGTGAATCACGCCCGGGTGCTCGAACACATGCAGCCCGCGGCGGATCGCGGCGTCGGTGCGGCCGTGATTTTCGACGGCGGGTTTGCGGAAGCGGGCGCCGAGGGCCGCGCGCGGCAGGATTCGATCGCGGCGATCTGCCGCGAGGCGTCGATCGCCCTGTGCGGGCCGAACTGCATGGGCGTGATCAGCCCGCATGTGCCGAGCCTCGTGTACATCCAGGCGGTGCACGATCCGACTCGGCTCGCCGGCAATGTGGGGCTGATTTCGCAGAGCGGATCGATCTGCATCGGCCTCCTGACGGATTGCCGGCGCTTCGGCTGGAGCCAGGTGATCTCGTCCGGCAACGAGGCGGTCGTGGCGGCCGTCGACTTCCTCGAGTACCTCGTCGACGACCCTGCGACACGCGTGATCGCGATGTTCCTCGAAACGGTGCGCGAGCCGGAGCGGTTCGTGGCCGCGCTGGATCGCGCGGCGGATCGCGGCAAGCCCGTCGTCGTCCTCAAGGTCGGGCGTAGCGACCGGACCCGGCGTGCGATCAGCAGTCACACCGGCGGTCTGGCCGGCGAGGCACGCGTGTTCTCGGCGATCCTGCGGGCGCATCGCGCCATCGAGGTCGCCGACATGGACGAGCTGACGGAAGTGATCGCGGCCTGCCAGGCCGAGCGCTGGCCGCGCGGCCGGCGCCTCGCGGTCATGACGGCGTCGGGCGGGCAGGCGGAGTTGATCCTCGACCTCGCCGGTACAGCGAACCTTCAGCTCCCGCCGTTGGCGCCTGCCTCGCGCGCGGAGGTCGAGCGCGTCATCGGGCGCATTACCGGCGACGGCAACCCGCTGGACGCGTGGGGCAACGGTGACTTCGCGACGAACTTTCCTTACGGCCTTCGCGTGCTCGGAAGCGATCCCGGCTACGACGCGATCGCGTTCTGCACCGATGGCTTCGACGACCAGCCGATGGGCTCGCCCGCGCGGGCGCTGGATTACGGCAAGACAGTCGTGGAGGGCGCGCGGCAGTCGGCCAAGCCGTTCTATCTGATGACGATGCGCTCGGGCGTCTTCCGCCGCGACGTCGTGGCGTTCCTGCGCGAGCACGGGATCGCGGTCATCGGTGGCACGCGCGCGGGCCTCGGGGCGGTGGATCGTATTGCGCGCTGGAGCGAGCCGCTCGCGGCACCGCGCGGCGCGCGCAGCGGGGGAGGCGCGATCGAGGCGATGCAAATCGGGCGCACGCGGCCGACCATCCACGAGCACGACGCCAAGCGCCTGCTCGCGGCGGTCGGCGTGCCGGTCGTTCGCGAGCAGGTCGTCGTATCGCTCGACGCCGCGCGCGACGCCGCGAAGACCATCGGCTACCCCGTCGCGCTGAAGGTCGTGTCCGATGCGATTCCGCACCGGTCGGATGTCGGTCTCGTCGCGGTGGGGCTCCGCGACGAGAGCGAGCTTGGCACCGCGTGGGATCGGCTCTCCCGCCGCAGGGACGATCTGGGCCGGCGGAACGACGTCGCCGGGTTCCTGATCCAGGAGATGGCGCACGGCATCTTGGAAGCGTTCGCCTGTGTCAGCCGCGACCCCGATTTCGGCCTCGTCCTCGCGTTCGGCGCCGGGGGCGTGCTGATCGAGGCGCTGGACGACGTGGCGCTGCGCCCGCTGCCGCTGCGCGCCGGTGACGCGGAGGGGATGATCGCCGAGACACGGGTCGCGTCCCTGCTCGGTGGCTTTCGCGGGCGCCTGCCCGGCGACGTCGGCGCACTCGCCCGAGCACTCGAGGCGATCGGCGACCTCGCGTGGGCGGAGCGCGAGAGTTTGGGAGAGCTCGACGTGAATCCGATCGTGGTGAGGGAGACGGGCGCCGGCTGTGTCGTCGTGGACGCGCTCATCGTGCCGCGCGCCGGAGCCTGATACTGGCCTACCTGAAGCTTGACCGTCTGGTGAAGTCCTACGACGGCCGCGTCAACGCCGTCGATGGGATCAGCCTCGATATCGCGAAGGGCGAGTTCCTCACGCTCCTCGGCCCGAGCGGCTCTGGGAAGACGACGATGCTGATGATGATCGCGGGCTTCGAGGAGCCCACCAGCGGCGTCATCGAGCTCGGCGGCGAGGATCTGACGCGCCGCAAGCCGTACGAGCGCAACATCGGCGTCGTCTTCCAGAACTACGCGCTCTTCCCCCACATGACCGTCGAGCGCAACGTCGCTTTTCCGCTGCGCATGCGAGCATTTCCGCGTGCGCAGCGGGCCGAGCGCGTGCGCGAAATCCTCGACCTCGTCGGGCTGCGCCGGTTCGCCGAGAAGCATCCGCGCGAGCTCTCCGGCGGCCAGCAGCAGCGCGTCGCGCTCGCGCGTGGCCTCGTCTTCAACCCGGACGTCCTCCTGCTGGACGAGCCGCTCGGAGCGCTGGACAAGAACCTGCGCGAGCAGATGCAGGTCGAGCTCAAGCGCATCCACCGCGAAGTCGGCATCACGATGGTGTACGTGACACACGACCAGACCGAGGCGATGACGATGTCCGACCGAATCGCGGTTTTCAGCAACGGCACGCTCGAGCAGACGGCGCCCCCGCTCGAGGTGTATCACCGCCCGCGCACTCGCTTCGTGGGTGAGTTCATCGGCGACAGCAACTTCTTTACCGGTCGCGTCGACTCCGGCGCGCCAGGGCGGGTCGAGCTCGACGGCCTCGGGCCGATCCAGGCGGATGCCGACGCGTGCCAGCACCTCGCGGGCGCGCCCGCCGACGTGCTCCTGCGCCCCGAGCGCCTTCAGCTGGTCCCCGACGGCGCGACGCTTCCGAATCGCCTGGCGGTCAAGATTGGCGTGATCGTCAATTACGGTGACAGCGTGCTCATCATCGGCGACGCCGGACGTCAGCGCGTACGCATCCGTATCGCGGGCGCGCAACCCGACGCGGTCCGCGAGGGCGCGACTGTCACCGTCGGCTGGAGGCCGGGCGACGAGCATCTGATCGCGCGGTCGTGATCGGGACGGTCGCCACGTGCTCGCGGCTGCCGAGTGGGTTACGGCGACGCCTCGTGTTTTAGCCGGGAGTACAAGCGAGGAGGTTCGCGCATGCCAGCGTATTTCATCGTCGACAACGAGGTGACTGATCCAGCAGGGTTCGAGGAGTACCGGAAGCAGGTACCGGGCACCGTCGAGAAGTACGGCGGCAAGTTCCTCGTGCGAGGCCGGACGCCAATGCTGCCGTGGGCAGCAGGCTCGGCGTCTCGACGGAGAAGATCGAGGCGCTCAACGACTACGCGAAGAGCACGCTCTTCAGCGACGCGGAGAAGGTGGCGTTCGAATACGCCGACGCGATCACGGACACGCGCCGCGACGTCGACGACGAGCTGTTCGCGCGCGTGCAACGGCACTACGACGACGACACCATCGCGGAGCTGACGATGATCATCGCGTGGGAGAACGCGTCCTCGCGCTTCAACCGGGCGTTCCGCATTCCATCGCAAGGGTTCTGGAAGCGATGACCTATTGTCGCGGTGTTCCGTCCCTCGAAGCCTTACCAGTGGAGCTGCGGCATGCACATTGATCCGAACAACGCTGGGGAGTTGAGGGCGGGACGCGGCGAGGTGCTTGACGCACTTCTGTGGATTCGCGCTTCCTAGCTCGTGGCGGGCGTCTGGCCTAAGCGCTCGGCGACGACGCGGCGGGCGTCGAACTCCTGGGCCACGCGGTTGTCGTTCTCGAGAATGGCGGCGGCGTCGACCTGGGCGAACTCCATGACCCCGATGTCGGTGTAGGCCTTCTGCACGCGCGGGCCCCAGAGCCCGATGTCCTTCACGGTGGGGACGATGCGGGTGAAGATACGGCGTCGGAACTGCTGCATCTGATCGGAGTTCATGGGATGACGGACCTTCGCCTTCTCCTTCGCGGTGAGCCGGTCCCACACGTCGGTGCCGTAGATCTGAACGGAGCGTTCGTCCATCTCCATGGGGTTCTCGGGATCGAGGTCCGTCGACCAGTCGATGCGCTCGGTTGCGTC
>WNFU01008111.1_pt1 | contig 12199 bp, 12 predicted proteins | sample 5400121 | NCBI WGS metagenome assembly WNFU01 (sample SAMN13153360, study PRJNA577476) | soil metagenome | isolation source: 100 cm soil or saprolite under grassland replicate 1 | place: USA:California | collected 2016-06-15 | reverse complement strand
CGCAAGGGGGCCATCCACCCCATCACTCGATCACCTCGTCGGCGCGCGCGAGCAGCGTCGGTGGCACGTCGAGGCCGAGAGCCTTTGCGGTCTTGAGGTTGATCACCAGCTCGAACCGAGTTGATTGCACCACTGGCAGGTCGCCAGCCTTATCGCCCTTGAGAATGCGACCAACATAGACGCCAGCCTGACGATAGGCGTTGGCGAGGCTCGCTCCATAGCTGATTAGGCCGCCAGCGGTGACGAAATCGCGCAATTCGTAGAATGTCGGTACGGCGTGGTGGGCGGCCAAGGCTACGATTTCATTGCGATGGCCGTTGAAGAATGGATCGGCGGGCATGACGAGCACCCCGACGTGCTGGCGGCTCGCTGCTGCAAAGGCAGTCTCGAGGCTGGTCCTTTCGTGGCTGGCACAAAAATGGAATCAAAGATGCCGCAAGCTCGCACCTCTCGGCAGTAAGAACCCTGAGCAATATCTGACCAAAGAACAACAAAAGACGTGTCTCGAGATGGCCGCGGCTGAGTTGATCCGAGAAATTACGCAAGGACGATCATTGAACTAAGTTTAGTAAGGCGGTCCCGCTAAATGATTCTCGACGACGCTTCTGCGTCTCTCTCACGGCGAAAACAGGAGTTCGAGTCCTCAGCGGCTAGTTTCCTCCCGCCGGTAACTTGCTTTGCGCCAATTGGTTAGGGCCGTGACCGACGTGCGTCCAATCGAGTGTGCGAATTCCCGCAATTGTTCAAATCCCATTGAGCATTTCCCATAGACGGCGCGGCGTCGCTGGCATATCGATGTGGCGCAATCCAACGCGACGGTGGAGAGCGTCGACGATAGCGTTGATGACAGCCGGCGGCGCGCCGACAGCGCCGGCCTCACCCGCACCCTTTACGCGAGCGATGGCCCAGATGAAGGCGGCCATTTCACGAGCGATCGCGGTGGTGACGACGGTCTGCGGCTTGCCCCTGGCGGCAAGGCGGCGATAGCGCGCGCAGAGCCGGACCTGCGCGTTCCTCAGCCTGCGCCAGCATGAGGCGTCGATGGTCGTACGTTCAAGGACAACCGACGGGAGGAATGCGTTCAAATGCCAGGGAAAATGGCCAGATCAGCCGCTCGACAACCGTTGGAGCTGCCCAAGGTGACGGCAGCCGCCCGCGCCCCCGCCGGTCTTCCCGGGAGGCCCGAAAACTGCCAATATTCACATCCGTTCGGGAGTCATTGGGGGAATCCCAGTTAAGGAGGGTGCCATGACAACCCTGCTCAACGCAAAACGTCAGTTCGATCAGTATGCATTTCAAAATGACTTGCCCATACCTGACATCATCGACGGGACAAACGGCGGATCCATCACACTAGGGGTGTGGCAGACCAGCCAGTTCCTCGGGTTGTATGACGTTCATGGCGATCCGCTCTACACAACGGTGTGGGGTTACGGGCTTACCGCGGAAGTCACGACGTATCCCGGCCCGACAATTCTTGCCTACGAAGGGGTACCGATAACGGTCAATTGGCAGAACAACCTCCCCTTCACGGGACATCTTCTGCCGGTCGATACCTCACTGCACTTCGCCGCGTCGACCAGCCATTCGCTGACCGACGGTTTCGTGCCGATAGTGACGCACCTACATGGCGGGCATAATGACTCGAACTTCGACGGCTTACCGGACCAGTGGTTTACGCAATTCGGTCCAGACGGGACGCGTGATGTCGGCTCGAAGTTCTTCTCGTCGTCGATGACCTATGACAACACTCAGGATGCCGCGACGCTTTGGTACCACGACCATGCGCTCGGGATCACGCGCCTCAACGTATACGCTGGGCTCGCCGGTTTCTACGTTCTGCAAGACGAGAACCGCCTTAACCTTGTTGAGCTGGGGCCTGATGAAAGGGCCGTCCTGCCCAGCGGGGACTACGACATTGGCATGGCGATCCAGGACCGCGCATTTACGAAGGACGGCCAACTCTATTACCCCGCTTACAAGAATGACCCTCTCCCAGGCACACACGACACCGTCAAAGATGTGGTTCCCAAAGAGTTCTACAAAGAGAATGGCAATGATGCCCCCTCAATAGTGCCTGAGTTCTTTGGCGACACAATCCTGGTCAACGGCATGGCGTGGCCCAAGCTGGACGTTGCAGCGGGCGATTACGAGTTCCGGCTTCTCAACGGCTCCGATTCCCGCTTCTACGTGCTCGAGGTCAGCAATCCGAACGTTGCCGTGTACCTCGTCGGGACGGACGGCGGGCTTCTCCATCAAGCCGTTACCATCAGCGACGGCGACGGCCACCAGGACAGTGATGAATTCCTCGTTCTCGCGCCCGGCGATCGCGTCGAACTCGTGTTCGACTTCAGCAAGCTTGGCGACGGTGATACCGCGACCCTCCTGAACGTTGGCCCAGCATTTGAGCCATTCAAAGGTTTGGCTGGCGCGGATGACTCCCTCGCCGGTGGCGCGATTGCGGCCACCGCAGACGACTCTGTCGGCAACATCATGCAATTCGTGGTCGATACTGCGATCGACGCGTTCGATGCGACGGTGCAGGACAAAACCGTCCTGGTGCAAAACTTCGTGAACCTCACGCAGGACGCCAATCACGATGATGTCGCCGATCTCGCGGCGAACCACGTTCGGAAGGTCGGCCTGTTCGAAGGCGTCGACGATTACGGCCGCGTCACACCAATGCTCGGCAAAGCCGAGGCCGGGTCCATCATTACGGACAAGATGTCGGATGTTGGCAACTTCGGGCCGCTCGCGTGGGATGCGCCGACGACCGAAAAGCCGCTCCTGGGCTCAACTGAGCAGTGGGACATGTTCAACTTCACGGAGGATAGCCACCCGATCCATCTTCACCTCACGCAGTTCCAGGTCATGGAGAAGCGGCACATCGACTTCCTTGATGGGGATGAGAACGGCATCCCCGACGATACGACGGGCGATGGGCAGATTAGTTACGGTACAGGATCATCCCCCAACTATTCCGTCGCGGACATCTGGATCGGCGACAAGGTCGATCTGCGACCTGAAGAGACTGGATGGCAGGACACAGCCTGGGTGGATCCGCATCAGATGATGTCGATTGTGGCGACGTTCGATAAGGCGGGCGACTACGTGTGGCATTGTCACATCCTCTCGCACGAGGACAACGAAATGATGCGGCCATACACGGTAGTCACGACCAGCGATTTCGACCTGTTCGCGTAGGGAAGCGGCTCTAGTCATGGTCAATGAGCGACAGGAGCGCCTAGACGAGCCTGCCTTGAAACGATGGGCCAACGGATTCGGCATCGGCCTCACGCTGTTCCATGGAGTCTGCCGCTTCTGCTCTCAGAAAGGCTACGAGACGCCGGTGAAGAGGAAGAGATGACGAAGCTTGGAGGCAACGGTAGCGCTGACGGTTCCTCGCCTGCGAGCTGTTCACCACCGAAGCAGGTGTCTCCTGTTGGAGGACATTGGCAGCGCACTCAAGGAAGGCACAAACTCGATGTGTCGAAAGTCGCGGCGAAGTTCGATCCCTCCGGTTAAACACGTAAGCTGCCCTGTTATGAGAAGGGCGCACAAATGACCGTTTCCGAATTGATCGACGAATTACCCGCCATGCCACCCGATGCAAACGTCATGCTCTGGAGTCGGATGGACGAGCCTCAACATCGCCGACTGGAAAGCGTCGAGCTTTCGACGACGAAGTCAGACCCGTACGCAGAGGTCGTTGTGCTTTCCTAATTACTTTCCCCGGCGCCACGCATCCAAGCTGGGCTTTGAAGGCATTGTGTCTCGAAGCGTCTCGGCTCCAGACCAATGACAGCGAACCGGTTGCCATGTTCGAGCTTGGCGATGCCGTGTAAGGATTCGGTGAGGACCATGTCGGCTCGGTCATAGGCAGGTCGAGCTGGCGCTGATACTCGATCGCAAGCTGAGCTGAGCCCACTACTCAGCGGCCTCGCTTCACTGAGCGGCGCGGCGGCTGAATAGATTGTGGATCAAAGCCCACAAACAGGCGCGATCCCACTCGCCAATCGAGCTGCGAATCACGTACTAGCGGCAAGAAAGGCAGGGGGATTTTCGTGGCACTCTCTCAGCTAAGAGAGCTTGGTGAGCAGGCCGTCGCCGCCGTAGCCACGAGCCTCGTTGACGGTGGGGCAGTCCTTAAGGCACAGCTCATAGCATCCCACTTTTACGAAGCGCTGCGGCACGAATTGAAGCAGTCCGGCATGGACGACATTAAACGAGCCGCATTGATGGCAGCCAGCGACCGATGCGAGCGTATCGCAGCCGGAAGCATCAGTGCGGGCGCCATGTTAGATGAACTCAGGAATGCTCTCGCTATGCTGCAAGCTAAGGAGCCCGCAACGGCGCCACCACCATCATCACGGGGCCGGCCGGTCCTGCGGCTGATTGAGGGCGATCTTTCCAAAATCTAGCGCGATTTTTTCTTCTTTGGACGTTCGGATTGAGTGGGGCGCGCCTTGGAGGCTGGGGCTTGTTGTTTGGCTGATCCACGGCTCGCCTCAACGCTTCGGCGGAGCGAATCCATGAGGTTAATGACTTTCGCTGGTGCACGCTCTTTAGGTGCTTCGACCTTCTCACCAGCCTGCTTCTTCTTAAGCAGCTCCTTGAGGGCATCCTCGTATTGGTCTTCAAACTTCTCAGGCTCGAAGTGTCCCGCCTTTGTCTCGACGATGTGTGAGGCAAGCTCCAACATGTCCTTTGGAATTTTTTCGTCTGGGATGTCATCGAAATATTCTTTCTCCTTGCGCACCTCATAGGGATATCGCAGCGTAATCCCGAGAAGACCTTTACCTCGCGGTTCCAGTGCGATCACATGCTCGCGCGAGGTGAACACCACACGCCCGAGCGCCACCATGCCTTCCTTGCGGATCGCCTCGCGAATGACTGCGAACGCCTGTTGGCCGACTTCGCCATCGGGAACGAGGTAGTAGGGGCTGTTTAGATACAGCTCATCGATTTCTTTTTTAGGTACAAACTCGTCGATCTCGATTGTTCGCTTGCTCTCGATCGCGATGGCCTCAAGCTCTTCGGGCTGGATTTCGATGTATTGCCCTTTGCCGACTTCGTAGCCCTTGATGATGTCGGCCGAATCGACCTCACGGCGCTACGCAATGTCTAGATTTCGCTGCGGTGATGGGGGTCAGTGAGCGCCGATGGTCTTGAGGTAAGCGATAATATCGGCGGCGGCCGGACGGCGCGCGGTCCTGTCTGCGTGTCGCAAGACCGAGGACGAAGCCCCAGATTTCGGTGTTTGTCTCTGGGGGCCAGTTTCGGCGTCTCGTTTTGCATGAGCGTATCGCGTGAGCAGGCGGTGCTCCACTGGCGACGTCCGCGCTGCCCGCTGTATTCATCCGCGGCGGTCAATGCCGGCGGTTACGTCGAAACGGATCTCAAGGTCAACAAATTGGCCGACAACGTGCCAAAGCTGACCGACAAGAATGGCCACGTGCATATTGCTAAGTTTTTCGATCCAAATCTGCTGAATCCATGGGGTGTCGCCGAATCCGCAGCATCGCCCTTCTGGGTTTCGGACAACAACGCCGGGAAAGCATCGCTCTATAATACGCAAGGCGCACCGCAATCGCTGGTCGTCAGCATCCCGGCGCCGGGCGGACCCCTTGGGCGCGAGTGGGACGCCGACCGGCACCGTCTTCAAGCGGCTGGAAACAGCATCCGGCGAAGAACAAGAGCGCGAGGCCGCCAATGCATTCGTGGCTTGGGTAGAGGCCGAAGGCCTCCTATAAACATCTCTCCGCGCTCTTGTGACTATTTACGTTGTTCCGACGTCGGTTAGCGCGTTTCTGAGGGGCCCTTGTTGCGCGAGCGATAAACTCGCCGACGTTCTTGCTAAAGGTCGGAGTCTCAAACGGTGCGATCTGTCTACAATACATCCACAGCAGGGCCGACTTGTCCGTGCTGATCACATTTTCCGAGGAGCGCCTTTTTTCGGTTCCCTTTTGAGGCATGGGGCACCACTTCCCTTGCCCGTGCTATCTGCTAACGTCTCGGATTGAGGGATCGTTCCTGGGCTTGTGTCAGAAATATTAGCCGCATGGAACTTTCCAAGCGATTTCGTGGTCCGCCGACTACGAGCAAATGGCCAAGTTTATTTTAGGGGCAGGTCAATTAAACAAACAGGAGGATCGCCATGCAAAGGCTCAAAAAGGAAATAAGAAAAAAAGAAACCGAAGGCGGACAAGAACCGGCCTAAGACTCATGTGTCGGCTTACAAGGCGGCACAAGACCAGGCCAAGCCGTCCTTCAACCCATTCGCGAAAAAGACCTGAGGCTAAAGATCATCGAAAACCCGAAGGTCTGAGCTCGACGTTATCCCCGGGCAGGTCGGCCACGACATCTTCGTCAACGAATGCAACGATGACGGGAAGAATGAATTCCCGGAGGCCTGTATCGATCCTCTGGGCGTGGACCGAGGCAAGATCCACCATTGATCGGCAATGCGGCATTGAGGTTTCTATGATGCCAGCCTGAATGTGCCGCGTGGTAAGTAAACGCCATGCCACAACCGCGTCTCGCTGGTCGGTTGGGCAGTCGGTCGCCAGTGCTCCCACTTCCAGGCCGCTGACCGCGGCGACCGGTTCTTCGGTCGACCAGCCGGTTGACGCTTCGTTCGGGGCTACTTGAAGAAATCGTTGGATCGCAACACCACCGGTCCTTCAGCCTCGCGTGGCCCTTCGAAGAACTTTCGCGATGCTCGCTCCTCAATCGCATCGCGCAGCCGCACAAACTGATCTATTCGCTGATCCGCCTTCACATCATGCTTACCTTCAAGATCGTCCATCGCCGCGGTGCTGATCGCACACCGCACTGTCTTGCCCTGATTAAGCATCGTGAAATCAACGACCATCCGATTGAAGTCGTAGCCCAGTATTTCACCTCGCGACAGCAGCATTGCAAATCCTCCGTTCTAAAAGGGTCTGATTACCGCGCCCTCACGGCGGCGCATAGCGACTTGATGGAAAGCCGCTTCGTCAAGCCGGCAGCCATGGCTGGCGTGTTGCGCAGTGTCTTATGGATACGCACGAAATTGCGGTACATCGCGATCGCGGGGACGCTTTCGGAGGCGATTAGGCATCTTCAGGTCGCTGAATGAGCTTGTAGATCGGAAGTTTGGTTGAATCCCGTGGCGCTGGCTGAGTTGCATTCATCCAGAATGCCGGGACCTAGCCGACAAACCGAGCATCGTATACTGGCGGCCCCACTCGTCAGGAGCATCGCGGAGACGAGCGACACCGATGCCCCGAGGCAATCGTCCTTCGACGGCAGCCTGCACCAGTTTAGGCGCGAGGAAAGCCAGCGAGATCGTCATATTGACTTGTCGAATGCTGCATTTGTTGCGCGCAGCAATCTGCTCGGCACTCGTGACGGTGCCGGCAACGATCTCATCAAGCCAATGCCGGCCACGTGCGATCGATGCGACGAGCGTGGCGCGAGTCTCAGCACGAATGGGTCAACGGTCGTGAGGCGGCACGGACGCCGGCGCGATGATGTCGCGTCGTCGCTTCATGTGCGTCTTCCTCCATGGGATGCGCAGACTCCCGTTTCCTCGTCCGCGAGGCTGTCCTTGCTTAGGTGGTTTGAGCTCGACCGCCAACTGGTCCGCTTGCACCTCGACGCGGACGACATGGGCACTGATGAGGTCTCTGTCAGCAGTTGGTGCCGAATCCTTGAGGTGCTCGCGGACGGCACGTCCAACGAGGGCTGACGCTTCTCTCTCGATCAAGCGCTAAGTTCCTTTGGCGGGGGCTCTCGCTTTTTGTCCCGCCAATTCTCTTATAGTTTGCAAAACTATATTTCTGGGAGGACCTAGTTTTGTTGTGTTTCAACATTAGATGCACTTCATAGTTTGGATGATGACCACTCAAATGATAATTCCCGCTAATTTTGGAGAGACTTCATGACCAACGTGGCTTCTAATTCGCCTGCAGCAAAAAGCGGAGACTTCCACCGAGACGAGGCAAATCGTCCTCAAGGAGATCGGTGCGAAGTGGAACAAGTTCTCGGGGCAGGATCCCGCGCTGCGAACCCGATGGGCCTTTTTAGTCGGCCGTGAAGAAAGTTTCGAAGCGCCGGGTTAGATGAGGCGGGGCGCCAAGAGGGCGTGGCGGAGGATCAGCGACAGTGCGCGTAAAAGCTCCTCGAACCAGCGAAGGAGCAGGCTGAAGTTGTAGCCGACAGCGGCGAGCACGGCGTTGATGCGGTCGCCATCGCGGCCCTTGAGATAGTTGCGACCCATGCGGTGATCGCCCTTCAGGTGGCCAATGACGGGTTCGATGGCGGCGCGACGGCGCATCTCGCGGCGAATGGCCTTGGTGACACGCCGGACCTGGCCGGTGATCCAGACCTTGAACCGGTCCGGATGGTTGTGGCCGCGATAGCCCTTGTCGCCGTGGATGCGGCGGACCGTAACACCTGTGAGCTTTTCGAGATCGGCGATGACGGGGCCGAGTGTATGGCCATCATATGGGTTACCGTGCAGCGCTTTGGCGTGCAGCACGAACTGCCCGCCCCTGGGCGCAGTGACCGGCGTGGCAATTGAGACCTTGCAACCGAACTCGTATGGCGCCCGCGCCTTGCCACGGCCGATGCACTCCACCTCGGGCGCGTGCAACGAGTAGACCTTTGGCCCGCGCTGACGCTGCTCTTGATGCCGAACACGAAGCGCGAGAGCGAGCAGTGGGCCAAAGCAGTCTTCGAGCGCTGTGTTGCCCTCGATCTTGCGGCGAATGTCACGGATGATGCGGCCAAGCCGCGTGCGCAGAAACTTCAGTTCCCGCCGGGCGCGTTTGAATTGGTGGGCATGCGTGTAGCGCCCCACCATGATGGCGGCCCGCTTGGCCACCCGCAGATAGCTCTGGCGCAGCTCAACGCCCTCGCGCTTGGCCAGCTCCACCAGCTTCTCGATCGCGCGGTGGGTAAGCCGGGCATCGGTCGGATGTGCGACCGCCTTCTCCTGCACGGTGGTATCCACCGCCACCCGCTCGAGATCTTCGGTCGCGATCGCCCCGCTCCGGTGTGCCACTGAAAGGCTCTCCTGCAACAGCGCGGCGATCTGCTCCTCACCCAGCCGCTGGCGCCAGCGCGTCAGCGACGAGCGATCAAACGGCAGTTCGTGCCGGAACACCACTTCCCCGCAGAAGTACTGGAAATACGGGTTCTCCACCCATCGGTCGCACAGCGCCTCGTCGGAGAGGTTGTGCGTGTGCTTGAGAATGAACAGCCCAGCCACCAGCCGCGTCGGCAATGGCGGCTGCCCCGGTCCCACGCCACACACCGAGCTGAAACGTCCCGCCAGAAAATCCCACTCGATCTCTCCCGCCAGCCGCACCAGCGGATGGCGAAGATTGATGATCTCGTTCAACGGCGGGCGAAACAGGTCGTCCTGACGATCGTCGCGCGGCTGGCTCATCGTTCTCTCCCCGACAACGAATCTCGCCGTCGAAGGAATCACGAACCGCCCAAATCGGGAATCCCGAAACGCAAGAAAATCGCGATCCACATCGGCTTTCTTGCAAAATCGATTACTTTCTCAGGCCAAATCATGGCGAGCGATCAATTGCTTCCAAATTCTTCACGGACGACTCTCTAGTGTCAATCGGAGCAGTTGGTATCATCGCCAAGCCTGGCCCGAAGTGAGCCGACTCGTATCCGACCGCGGGACCGCGGGGGCCTTTAGATCGAGGCGCCCAGGTACCGGACCGCAAGTATTGCCGCCCGCACGCGCGACCGTTCCGCCTTGGCTTCCCGCGAAAAGTGCCCGTGTTTCCAATTTGCCCGCCTGCTGCGCTCCAGGCCCTCCGGCGTCCGCGGCCCAGTACTCTTGCCGCCGTGAACCTTGCACCGGCCGTTCGGCATGGCTGCCCCTCGGCAGGGCTTGCCCGTCCGTTTAGAGCGGGCGCCGCATCGCGGAGCGGCGTTTGCCTTGAGTAACGCTTCCAAGCGAGCCCGCATACGGTCGATTGGCTCGCGCTCAAGGGGTTCATTGTTCGTTGGCTCGCTTTCAAGGGGTTCATTGTTCATTTTTCGATCATCCCCCGCGCCGTCGCTCCCCCTGGCCCCTCGTTACCGTGTCGCCCGCGACCACCGCTTGCCCGCCTTCTGTGACGTTCACCTGCTGGTGAATGTGCTTCACAGTGACGTGCTGGTTTCCCCCGGTTCGCTTGCGCTGTAGCGTGAGCAAGCCCTGCTGATACGTGGCTGACAAGCGCGATATTGCTCCGGCAAGTCGGCAAGCCCGCACGTTGGCCGCTTCCCGGCTCCCTTCATCCCGACCCGTCGCGGCATATAGTTCTTCATTCATGCGGGTTGCGGCCCTCATCATGCCGCGATGTAGCACCGCCATTTCCTGCACTAACATTTTCTCCAAACTGTCCTGCGCCTGGATCGAGTCCGCCGCGTCCAACGCCAGGTCCAACGATCCGGCCTCATTCGCCAGCTCCAGCCGTTCGCGACTCGCGGACGCCGTCACATAGTCGGGGTCCGCGACGGTATCGACCACACCGACACCGAGCGCGTTCCACCTGTTTTCACGGTCTATCAGTTCGCCGCCCGCTCCGATTTCGGTTCGAGTGGACGGCAGTTGTTTTGTGCGCGCTTGCCCCTCCCACTTGTCCGCGCGCGCTAAATCAAACGCCGTGCCTTGGTGCGGACTAGCCGCCGCTTCCGCTCTCACACGCTCTGCGGCCAAGATGTAATCGCCCGCCTTGGGCTGGCCCTTTTTTCCTTCGCCGGGATAAATCATCGCTGCCCATTGCCTCCGTTTGTTGCCATTCCGAGCCGCCTGCCCACCTTCCCCCGAAAAACCTATCGCTCCAATTTTGACACTTGCTGAGAAACCCGTTTGCGTTCAAAGGGGCCTTTTGGAGCTGTTTGACACGCAAGCCATTGACCAGATTGGCGTGTGTCACTACTCCCGGGCCCACCACGCAGTCGTGTGCTACCGGAGATTTCCTGAAAGTGTACGAAAGGCCCCGAATTGGCGGCGATCGGTGCGACCGTTCGTTCTCAGAGAACGGCTCGTTACAGTCGGCAGGTCGTTTCTGCGCATTTTTCTCTGGCCCCGAAATCCCGTTTCCCGGAAACGGAGACCGCGAGAGGCAGAGACTCGGTTCGAAGGCCGGTTACGCCGAAGGAAGTCCGAGCATCTGGTGCTGCCGAGACCACTCGGCGGGCATGTCGGCGAGGCGAGCCACTCCCATGCCATGAGGCAGCCGCCCCGCGATGGCCGCTTTCACGAGATCGGGCGCCAGGAAGGCAAGCGAGATCGTCATGTTGACCTTGCGAATGCTGCACCGCTCGCGCTTGGCGATGCTTTCCGCATTTGCGTGTGAGTCAGTGAGAAGTTCATCAAGCCAGCGGCGGCCTCGCGCAATCGATGCGACCAGGAGCGCGCGGGACTCCGAGCGTATCGGACGAGCGTGTTGCGGTGGAATCCCCGCGGGCAGAAGAATCTCCCGGCGCCGCGTTGACGATGTCTTACGCCACCGGACATTCAGGATGTTGTCGCCGTTGGCCCTCTGACGGGCGGGCGTCTTTGCTCGGGCAAGGTGAATGACCAGTTGCTCAGGCTGGACCTCGACGCGCGCGACGTGGGTGTCGATGAGGCTGCGATCGTCAATCGGCGCCGCTGGTTTGAGATGCTCCCGAACCGACCCTACGACCAGCGCCTCGATCTCGGCTGCCGTCACCCGCCGGACTGATCCGGCGCCGCCAGCCATGCCCTGGAGCAGCGCGGACGATAAATAGTATCGGTATTTGACGCCGCCCTTGCGGGCGTGGCTCGGGCTCATGCGATTGCTGCGGTCATCGAAGATACGGCCGATCAGCAGAGCCCCGGACTTCATCCGTGCGGCTTTGTGACCGTTCACGTGTTGGCTCAGCTTGGCCTGGACCGCCTCGAACACGTCCTGATCGACAATGGCCGGTTGCTCGCCCTTGAGGATCTCACCCTTAAACGGCACGTCTCCGATATAGAAGCGATTGCGGAGTAAATGGGCGAGCGGTCCGCGCGTGAACGGGATGCCGCCTACGGTCTCCCCGGTCTTGAGCGTGCGTACCTTGGTGACGATGCCCCGCTTGCGCAGGTCGGCCATGAGCAGATTGAGGCTGCCGAGCTTGAGGTAGCTGCGGAAGATGGTTCTGACCGTCTCTGCTTCCGGCTCATTGACCGTAA
>WNFU01008110.1_pt1 | contig 12199 bp, 6 predicted proteins | sample 5400121 | NCBI WGS metagenome assembly WNFU01 (sample SAMN13153360, study PRJNA577476) | soil metagenome | isolation source: 100 cm soil or saprolite under grassland replicate 1 | place: USA:California | collected 2016-06-15 | reverse complement strand
TCCGCAGCTCGGCCAACCGCTCCGGCTCCACATCACCGGCCTGCGGGTACTGCTCCTGCAACGCCCCCATGATCTGCACCCGCTTGATCGAGTCGATCCCCAGATCCGCCTCGATATCCATGCCCGGGTCCAGCATGTCAACCGGGTAACCGGTCTTCTCCGCCACGATCTCCAGCAACACACCCTGCACCTCGGCCGACACCGCGCTCGACACCGCAGGCGCGGGTGCAGCCTCGGCGGCCGGCGCAGTGACAGGGGCAGGGGCAGGAGTGGGAGCCGCCTCGGCAACCGGCGCCGGGGCAGGTACGGAGGACGCCACCGGCTCCTGGACAGCCGCCACCGCCTCGACGGGTGCCGCGGCAGGGGCAAGCACCGGGAGGGGCTCCTCAGCAGCAGGCACGGTGACCTGCTGCGCCACCGCGGGAGCCGCGGCCGGCGCCTGCCCCTCGGGGCAGCCGAACGCGTTCACCACGCTGAGCATCGCCTGGCTGGCCTGCACGTGGGCGTCCGTGATCGCGGCACCCTGCTGCTGCACGGCCCGCAGCACACCGTCCACGTTGGACAGTGGGCCGGACTGGACGCGCCGCTCCAGCGCGGACACCAACTCGCGCACCGTGGCGAGCTGCCCGTCCAGGAACTCCGCGTGCGCGCTCACCTGCGCCGACAGCAGCGCGCTCACCGACTCGGCGACCGGCGCCACGGCACCCACCGGCACATCAGCGGGCGCCGGGGCAACCGGAGCAGGGGCAACCGGAGCAGGGGCAACCGGAGCAGGGGCAACCGGAGCAGGGGGAACCGGAGCAGGGGCAACCGAGGCAACGGGGGCCGGAGACACCGCCTGGGCAGCCGCGATCGCCGGCACATACGGCGACTCGATCGCATCGAGATAGGCCTTGCGGCGTGCCCCGGTCACGTAGTTGATGCCGCGCAGCGGGATGACCATACCCTTGCGCACCGGCTCGGCCGGCACGGGGGCGACGTAGGAGTCGATGCCGCTGATCGGCAGGCCGAGCACCGCAAGCTCCACCGCCGCCCGCTTGGCCGATACCTCGCCGTTCTTGGCCGGCCCGCCGTCGACCGACAGCGCCACCGCGTCGGTGCCGGCGAGGATCCGCGACACCAGGCCGGTCAGCACCGACTTCGGGCCGAACTCGACGAACACCCGGAAGCCGGCGTCGTACATCTCCCTTATCCGGGTGGCGAAGTCGACCGGGTTGCGGAGCTGGTCGGCCAGGATCCGCTTGTTCGCGGCCACATCCGCGCCGTACACCGCACCAGGGGTGTTCGCGTACACCGGCAGCACCGGCGCGCGCATCGCCGTACCGTCCACAGTGGACCGGAACGCCTGAACCGCGTGCTGCACGAAGGACGTGTGGAACGCGGCCGACACCGGGAGCTGCGCGGCGGAGACCTTCCGTTCCGCGGCGTCCGCGACCAGCCGCTCGACCGACGACGTGGGGCCGCCGACCACGATCTGGTCCGGCGCGTTGATGTTGCACACGGTCACGTCGCGGTACGACGCGATCAGCGCCCGGACGTCGGCGAGCGGCGCGCGCACGGCGGCCATCGAGCCGGGGTCGAATCCGACCGGCGCCCCCACCGGCGGGGCCATCGCGGCACCGCGGGCCCTGGCCAGCGCGAGGTACGCGGCGTCGTCCAGCGCGCCGGCCGCCCACAGCGCGGTCAGCTCGCCGAAGCTGTGCCCGATCGCGCCTTCGGCGCGGAAGCCGAGCTCGGTCAGCCAGCGGTACTGGCCCACCGACAGCGCGCCGATCGCCGGCTGCGCGAACTCGGTGCGGCGCAGGTCGGCCTCCTGCTGCGCGCGGGTCGCGTCGTCGAAGGCCGGCGCCGGGAACACCGCCCGGCCCAGCGTCCTGCCGTCGGCGATGACCTGGTTGGCCTCGTCGAACGCGGCGCGCACCGGTGGGATCGCCAGCGCGGCCTCGCGGCCCATGTTCACGTACTGGCTGCCCTGCCCGGCGAACACCGCGGCCACCTTGCCCGGCACGATGCCGGTGCGCCGGTAGACCACGCCCTTCGGATGGGTCCATGACCCGGCGTCCGGCTTGGCCCGCAACTGCGCCGCGGCCAGCGCGCGCAGCTCGGCGAACTCCGACTCGGTGCGCGCCACGAAGCCCACCCGGGCGTGCCGGGACGGGATCGCGCCGGTGCCGTCCGGAGCCTCCCCGGCCTCCAGCCTGTCGGCCAGCGCGGCGGAGTCCTCGGCGTGCCAGACCCCGGTCAGCGCGGCCGGGCCGAGCACCACCGGCGAGGCCACCGACGACGCGTGTTCCTCCAGCACCAGGTGGAAGTTGGTACCGCCGAAGCCGAACGACGAGATCGCGGCCCGCCGCTGCGGCCGCTGCGGGTCGCGGATCCACGGCCGGGTCTCGGCGTTGACGTAGAAGGCGGTGTTGCCGAAGTCGGCGTGCTCGCTGGGGTTCTGCACGTTGATGGTGGCCGGCAGCACCTTCTGGTGCAGCGCCAGCGCCACCTTGATCAGGCCCGCCGCGCCGGCCGCCGCCTTGGTGTGGCCGATCTGCGACTTGACCGAGCCGATCGCGGCGAACTGCTTCTGGTCGGTGTACTCCCCGAGCACCGCGGTCAGCGCGGACAGCTCGGTGTAGTCGCCCACCGCGGTACCGGTGCCGTGCGCCTCGAACAGCTCGATCGACTCCGGCGACACGTCGGCGTCGGCGTACGCCCGCTTCAGCGCGACCATCTGGCCCTCGGCGCGCGGCGCGTAGATGCTCTTGAACCGGCCGTCGGAGGACGTGCCAAGGCCCCGGATGGTGGCGTAGATGCGGTCGCCGTCGCGCTCGGCGTCGGCCAGCCGCTTGAGCGCCAGCATGCCGATGCCCTCGCCGATCAGCGTCCCGTCGGCGTTCTCGTCGAACGGCCGGATCGCCCCGGACTTGGAGAAGGCCGGGGTCTTGGAGAAGCACATGTACATGAGGATCGTGTTCTCGGCGTCGCAGCCGCCGGAGATCATCAGGTCGGCGCGGCCCTCGATCAACTCCGAGATCGCCATCCGCACCGCGGCCAGCGACGAGGCGCAGGCGGCGTCCACGGTGCAGTTCGTGCCGCCGAGGTCGAGCCGGTTGGCGATCCGGCCGGAGACCACGTTGCCGAGCATGCCCGGGAAGGAGTTCTCCTCCCACGGGATGTACGCCTTCTTGAACCGTTCGGCGATCTCCTCGGCGTCCACATCGGACAGTCCGCAGCTCTTCACGACCTGCTTGAGCACCGGCGTCTGCAGCCGCGCCGACAGCGGCTGGGTGAGCGAGTTGGCACCGGTGATGCCGAGGATGCAGCCGGTCCGGCCGGCGTCGTACCAGGACGACTCGGCGGTGCCGGTGTCGCGCAGCAGGTCACGGGCGACCACCAGCGACAGCAACTGGAGGATGTCGGTGACCTCCAGTGTGTTCGGCGGCAGGCCGAACTCCACCGGGTTGAACGGCACCTCGGGCAGGAACCCGCCGCGCCGGCAGTAGGTCTTGTCCTCGGCGTGGGGATCGGGGTCGTAGTAGTCATCGACCCGCCAGTGGCTCTCCGGCACGTCCTCGATGCAGTCGTTCGCCTCGACGACGTTGCGCCAGAACTCCCGCAGGTTGCGCGACTTCGGGTAGAGACCGGCGAGCCCGACGATCGCGATCGGGTTCTCGGCCAGCCGCCGCGGGTTGAGCTCTTGTGGGGTGTTCACGCCAGATCCTCACAATCGTCGCAGGTGACGAGTTGGGACCCCTCGGCCGGTCGAGCCATGAGGAGCTTTCGAGTCGGATGTCGGTACGCGGTCATGCTCAGGCGGCCGCCGCCGCCGGAGGCCTACCCACCAGATCCGCCACCAGCGCCCAGGCGGACGGGTCGGACAGAATCGAGTAGTGGTCGCCCGGCCCGTGCTCCAACCGCACCGGTGCGAGGTCGGACCAGCCCAGGTCGCCGTACTCCGGCAGCAGGCTGCGGCGGGCCTTCACCAGGGTGAGCGGCCACGGCACCGGTCCCGGCTCGTAGCTCAGCACCAGGTGGTTGTTGCGCAGCAGGCCGCCGACGTAGCTGTCGTACAGCTTGCGCAGCCCGGGCGGGGAGGTGTCCGCGGGCAGCACGCCGTTCCCGGTGACCCTGGCCAGCAGCGCGGCCAGGCCCGCCTCCGTCGTCTGCGCCGCGATCTCCGGCTCGGCGTCGAGCGGCCGGCCCCGCTTGGCGGCCAGGTACATGGCGAACCAGCGGATCAGCAGCGGCGGCTCGAGCAGCTCCTCGGTGCGCTTGAACTCCGGCGTCGGCGCGATGCTGTCCAGCAGCACCAGGTGCGCCGGCCTTGTGTCGCCGGCCAGCCCGCGGGACATCTCGAACGCGACCACCCCGCCGAAGGACCAGCCGACAAGCGCGTACGGGACGTGCGGCGGCCGGTCCGCGGCCAGCTCCGCCAGGCAGCGGCGGCCGATCTCGGGCAGCGTGACGTCCGGCAGCCCGCCGGTCAGCGCCGCCTCGAAGTACTCCGGCACGTTGTGCAGGTCGAGCACGGACAGGCCGACGTCCGCCGGCAGCACGTCCGTGAGCCCCTGCCACAGGTCGGCGGGCAGCCCGCCCGGGTGGACGGCGTACACCCACAGCCTTGGCCGCCCGGCCGGCCCGCGGAACGGGCGCAGCAACGGGCGGCGGGCGGCGGACCGGTCGGGCGGCCGGGCCATGAGACCTCCTGATGGTTCAGCGGATCCGTACTCGGTAGGTGGTCAGCCAGCTGTCCAGCTCCACCAGGTAGCCCAGCCACGCCGAGCTGTGCGGGCCGCCCCAGGTTCCGGGCGGCGCGGCCAGCGCCTCGGCCAGCTTCGGGGCGTTCAGCATCGGCAGCAGCGGGGAGGCGTTGCCGGCGAGGATCTCGCGCAGCCGGTCGCGCACCGCCAGGTCGTACAGCGGATCGCGGGCCACCGGGAAGGCGCTCTTCTGCCGCCAGGTGATCTCCTCGGGCAGCAGGTCGGCCACCGCGCGGCGCAGCAGGCCCTTCTCCACCCCGCCGACGTTCTTCATCGACCACGGGACGTTCCACAGGTACTCCACCAGCCGGTGGTCGCAGAACGGCACCCGCACCTCGAGCGAGGCGGCCATGCTCATCCGGTCCTTGCGGTCCAGCAGCGCCGGGAGGAAGCGGGTGAAGTTCAGGTACGACACCTCGCGCAGCCGGCGGTCCCGGCCCTCCTCGCCCGGCAGGTGCGGCACCTCGGCGAGCGCCTGCGCGTACCGGTCGCCCAGGTACTCGCGCAGACCCAGCCGCTGCATGAACTCACCGGACAACACCTCGTACCGCCCGGTCCGGCCCTGCGACCAGGGGAACCCGGGCATGAAGATCGCCTCGTCCTCGTGGAACCACGGGTAGCCGCCGAACACCTCATCGGCCGACTCCCCGGACAGCGCCACCGTGGCCTGGCCACGGACCGCCCGGCAGAGCATCAGCAGCGACACGTCCATGTCACCCATGCCGGGCAGGTCGCGGGCCCGCATGGTGTCCAGTTGGGCGGCCAGCAGGTCGGGCGCGTCCAGCACCACCTCGGTGTGCTTGGTGTCCAGGTGGACGGCGGCGAGCTGCGCGTACGGGCCGTCCGTGCTGGGCCGCAGCGAGTCCGGGATGAAGTGCTCGTCGGCGCCGGCGAAGTCGACCGAGAAGGTGACGAGCCGGTCGGCGCCCTTCTCGGCGAGCTTGCGGGCGGCCAGCGCGCTGACCGCACTGGAGTCCAGGCCGCCGGACAGCAGCGAGCACAGCGGGACGTCGGAGACCAGTTGCTGGTCGACGCTCTCCTCCAGCAGGTCGCGGACGGTGGCGATGGTGCGGTCGAGGTCGTCGGGGTGCGGCCGGCTGTCCAGCCGCCAGTACACGCTCTCGTGCACGCCGTTGCGGTTCACCCGCGCGATGCGGCCCGGCCGGAGCTCTCGCAGCCCGCGGAAGATGCCGTGCCCCGGCGTCTTCAGGGTGGGGGTGAGCAGCAGCTCGGCCAGGCCCTCGCCGTCCACCTCGGCGGGCAGCAGCGGGTTGGCGAGCACCGCCTTGGGTTCGGAGCCGAAGAGCACACCGTGGCCGGTGTCGGCGTAGTACAGCGGCTTGATGCCCAGCGGGTCGCGCGCCAGCAGCAGCTCCTGGCGCGCCTGGTCCCAGACGGCGAACGCGAACATGCCCACGAAGCGGCGCACGCAGTCGGCGCCCCATTCCTGGTACGCCCGCAGGACCACCTCGGTGTCGGACCTGGTGCGGAACTCGTGACCCGCCGAACGGAGCTCGGCCCGCAGCTCGCGGAAGTTGTAGACCTCGCCGCTGTAGGTGAGTACGACGGGCGCGGTGCCCGGCCGGTGGTCGCCCATGGGCTGCGCGCCACCGGACAGGTCGATGATCGCCAACCGCCGGTGGCCGAGAGCGGCGTGCGGTGACAGCCACACGTCGCCGGCGTCCGGGCCGCGGCACGCCATGGTGTCGGCCATGGCGTGCACCACGTCACCGTGCCGGGTCAGGTCGCGGTCCCAGTCGACCCAGCCAGTAATTCCGCACATCTGCGGCTCTCTTTCCCGGGCCCCCGTTTCGCCGGTAGCCGTGTGCGTGCGCTGTCACGCACCCGGTGCGGACAAAAGGTCCCGAATCGGGTAGACAGCGACAGAGGGTCAGGCCGCCGCGATGTGGTTGGCGTTCTCCTCGGCGATGTGCTCGGAGAGCGCCGCGATCGTGGGGTGGTACCAGAGGGCGGTGGCCTCGAGTTCGAAGCCGAGCCAGCTCTCCAGCTCGCCGGCCAGAATCAGCGCCTCGGTCGAGTCCAGGTCGAACTCGTCGAAGTACTGGTTCACGTCGATCTCCGACCTGTCTACGCCGAGCCGGTAGGCGAGCTTCTCGACCAACCATTCCTGGGCGGCTTCGGCGGTAACCTGAGCGGGCATTGCGTCTCCTCCTCCGGAAACGTGACTACAACAATGCGAGAGACCGGACGACACTGGATCCGGACAGCGCGCCTCAGGCGGCCTGCGCGGCAATTTCGGCGGCCACCGCGCCGGCCGCCTTCAGCCCGGACACGTAACCCGCCTCATGCGACCCGATCAGGTCGTGGCCGATCTTCGGCGAGTGGAAGTAGGAGCCGGCGAGCTTGACCCGACCGCCCTCGTTCACCTGGTAGATGGTCTTCTGCATGCGCCGCACGTCCATGTCGATGATCGGGTGTGTGTACGGCAGCTCGCAGATCACCGTCTCCTCCCGCGGCACTACGGCTGAGTCCAGGGTGACGAAGTAGTCGGTCTTCGAGGTGAAGCCCTGCAGCTTGTTCATGTAGTACGCCACCCAGGTGCGGGTCGCGCCGTCGACGTTCTTCATGCCGTAGTTCCACGAGGTCCAGCGCGAGGCGTCGGGCGACATGGTGGCCGCGTCGGTGTGCAGGATCGCCTCGGTGGAGCTGTACTTCACCCGCTCCAGCACGGCGATCTGCTGCGGGGTCGGGCGCTCGAGCAGGCCTAGGGTCTGGTCGGCGTGGCTGGCCACGATGGCGTAGTCGTAGCGCTCGTGGCCGTCCGCGGTGGCGACGACCACGTGGTCGGCCTCCGCCCGGACACCGGTCACGCCGGCGTTGACCCGCACCTGGCCGTGCGTGCTGATCGCGGCGGTCACCGCGCGGACGTAGTTGATGCTGCCGTCCTTGACGGTCTTCCAGGCCACGCTCCTGCCGCCGAGGCCGCCCTGGTCGTGCGACATGTAGAACGCGATGACGGTGGTGGCCGGCATCTCCCAGATCAGCTCGGCCGGCACCGACCACACCGCGGTGGCCAGCAGCACGACGTAGCTGTACTTGAACGCGTCGGTGTAGCCGTTGCTGTCCAGGTACTCGCCGAGCGGCATGTCCGTTTTCTTGCGCAGGAAGTCGCGCGGTGCCTCGCGGTGGAAGCGCTCGGCGTCCCGCCACACCGGCAGGAACTCGGCCGGGTAGCGCGCCGCGATCTCCGCCTCGGTGCGCTCGAACTCGGCGGTGCCGTAGTTCAGCCCGGAGTCGACGTCGAAGAAGTTGAACCCGCCGTTGTGGTCCAGCACCGCGACGCCGAGATCGGCGAAGAACTGCGAGATCTGCGGGTAGGTACGGCTGTTGAACACCACGAACGCGGTGTCGATGCCGATGATGCGGCCCTCGTCGGGGACCTCGATGGTGTTGGCGTGACCGCCCGGGCGGCCGTCCTTCTCGTAAACCGTGACTTCGACGTTGTCTGGCAGGTGGTACCCGGCCGAAAGGCCCGCGATTCCAGCACCTACGACGGCGACGCGTTTGGTCATGACGATCCTTCAGCCGGGCCCAATGCGGACAGGCACCGCGCGGAGGTACGCTGCGGTGTGACGGACGCAGAGGGTTGATACCTCTGATATGAAGGACTCCCGCGGCCGCCGTCGCCGTTACGATCTGCGCAGGCCGCTCGTCAAGCTGCGACGATAGGTCGGTCGGCGGGCCGGCGTCAACACTTCCCGGCAGATTTCCACGCTTCGGTCCTTCCTGCTCGACGCCTGTCCGGATCTGCTTTGTGCGGGATCGTCGACTTGTTTCGCTCCGGGGTGTCCGGATCCGTACGGCGGGTGGCTCAGGTGTACGTGGAAAAGGAACGCGCGTACCAGACCAGCACCCTGACGATCACGTGCCTCGGGCTCTTCGTGGTGCTGCTCGACAGCACCATCGTGGCCAACGCGCTGCCGCCGATCCAGGCCAGCATGAACGCCTCGCTGGCCGGGCTGGCCTGGGTGGTGGACTCCTACATACTGCCGTTCGCGGTGTTGCTGCTGCTGGCCGGCAGCCTGTCCGACCGGTTCGGGCGGAAGCGGCTGTTCTGCGCCGGGCTGGTGATCTTCAGCGGCGGTGCGTCGCTGTGCGGGCTGGCGCCCAGCCTCGTCTGGCTGAACGTCGGGCAGGCGATCTGCGGCGCGTCGGGTGCGGCCATCGCCACCGGCGGCATGTCGCTGCTGGTGACCGCGTTCCCCGATCCGCGGCAGCGCACCCGGGCGGTCGGGGCGTACGCCGCGCTGGGCGGCATCGCGCTGTCCGTGGGTCCGCTGCTGGGCGGCCTGCTGGTGGACAGCTTCGGCTGGCGGTGGATCTTCTTCATCAACCTGCCGGTGACCGCGCTGGCGCTGGCGGCCGGGGTGGCCCTGCTGCGCGAGTCCCGCAACCCGGCGGCGCAGCGGCTGGACCTGCCCGGGCAGGTCGCCGCGATCGGCGGCCTGACGCTGCTGACGTACGCGCTGATCGAGGCGAACGACAAGCACTGGGGGTCGCCGCTGATCGTCGGCTGCCTGGTCGGGGCGGGCGTCATGCTGGTCGTGTTCGTGGTGGTGCAGGCGAGGTCGGCCGAGCCGACGATCCCGCTCGGGCTGTTCCGGCAGCCGGCGTTCTCGATGGCGAACCTGGCCATCGCGGTGGTCGGCTTCGCGCTGATCGGGGCGACGTTCTTCTTCTCGCAGTACTTCCAGACGGTCCGCGGCTACTCCGCGTTCGCGTCCGGGCGGGCCGGGTTGCCGGCGACGGTGGGGATGTTCGTGTTCGCGCCGGTGGCGGCGAGAATGGCCGCGCGGTGGGGGTTCCGGATACCGGTCGTGGTGGGCAGCCTGCTCGGCGGCACCGGCCTGGTCAGCCTGGTGGGGTTGACGCCGGACATGCCGTACGCCTCGCTCTGCTGGCGGCTGGCGTTGTTCGGCGTGGGGTGCGGCCTGATGATCGCGCCGCTGGCCGCGGTGGTGATCACCACGGTGCCGCCGTGGCGGGCCGGCCTGGCCTCGGCGGTCAACAACACCAGCCGGCAGGTGGGCGCCGTGTTCGGGGTGGCCGTGCTGGGGACACTGGTGCAGCAGGGGTTCGCGTCCCGGATCGTGGACCGGCTCGGCGCGCTGCGACTGCCCCCGGCTGTGACCTCGGCGCTGGCCGAGCAACTCGCGCACCGGTCGAGCGCCCCGCCGCCGAGTACGGCACCGCCCGCGGTGGTGACCGCGGTCCACCGGGCCGCGGGAGCCGCCTTCACGGATGCGCTGCACACAGCGTTCCTGGCTGCGGGACTGTCCCTGCTGGCGCTCCTCCTACCGTGCTGGTTCGCCCTGCGCGCCAGCCGTCCCACGTCGGGTCCCGTCGAGTTGTCGGAGCCGGCCGCGGGCGCGCCTGCCCCGGAGCGTGTGCCGCTGGCGCCCGGGCCGGTGGTGGCCGGGCCGGTGGTGACCCCCTCCGCGGTCGCCGACTGACCGTCCCGCGTCTCCAGGCGTGACCGAGCCGCCCTGGTTACCGTCCCTGGCAGCACGCTGACTGGTTCACGGCCCTCTCGGCCGCCCCCAACCTGGTGGCGGTCCGCCCCGGAACCCGGGCGGGTAGGGCGGCGCGGCCGTCGGCGTCCGGCGGCGCCGCCTGCCGGCGAGAACCGCCAAAAATGCAGCCAATGCCGCCAGAACTGCCGTCACGCCGGCAATCCCCAGCACGAGCGGGAGGTTGCTGCCGCCATCAGAGGCGCGCGGCGCCGGCGCCGGCGCCGAGGTGGAGACGCCGCGCAACCGGTCAACCTCCTCGTACACCGGATTCGGCGCGTCCGCCGGCACGTCCTCGGTCAGCGCGTTCAGCGGCCGCACAATCCCGTATCCCGTCTGGTCGTCCTTCCCCGGCGGCCCCGCATCCTTCGCCGTAGCCAACAACCGCGTCACAATCTGCCGTGCCGGCATGTCCGGAAACCTCGCCCGCAACAACGCCACCGCCCCCGAAACAAGCGCCGCGGCATCGCTGGTACCGTTCGATTGAGTGGGCATGCCGGACTTGTTGATCGAGACCATGTTGACGCCTGGAGCAGCAACGTCAACGTAGTTCTGTCGCTCCGTGTCGCTCCAGGGCCGACCTTGATCGTCTACTGCACCCACAGCAATGACCCCCGGGCATAGCGCAGGCACCTCAGGCTGATTGATCCCATTGCCATCATTGCCTGCACCACCAACGAGGATCGCGCTGTGATCCAATGCGTACCATATGGCATCTTGTAGCGGTCTGGGGCAATTGCCAGCGTTGGGGCCGGCGTAGGACATATTTACAACGGTCGCTCCGTGGTCAACCGCCCAGTGAATCGCCTTAGCACTCCCGAAACCGCCGGCATCTGGAAATCTGCCGGCCAGTCCAAGGGTAATCGGAAGAATATTAGCAGCTGGCGCAACGCCAATCATGCCGCTCCGCAAATCACCACGAGCCGCGATCAACATCGCGATACGTGTTCCATGACTCTTTGGGTCGGAGTCTACCCGCCCGCCCGTATTGCCATCCGTAAGATCAATGCCCGGCAGTACAGCGCCATCAAACTCTGACCTCGCGGCCTCAACGCCCGTGTCGATGACTGCTACGGTTACTTGCCGTCCTTGCGAGATTTCCCACACATCTTGCAAACCCCAACGTTGAATCCACCATTCCAACGATCGCACATCTGTCAGGTCAGCCCACGCCGGCACACCTAGGCCCGCCACAGTTATCCAGGCCATGGCGACCGCGAGCAAAATCACTGCTGCCCTACGGGGCATTCCTTGCTCAGAAGTCGTCGTCGTCGTCGTCGTCATCGTCATGGGTCGGCTTGGGGGGGCGGTAGTAGTCGCCGTAAAAAACCGCTGGCGACGCTTCTTGTTCACCCCATACCTCGCGTTCTTCCTTCAGATAATAGCGGCGCTTTCGGTCTCGTTCTTCCTCCCGTTGGCCCAGGCCGGGTGAGTAGATACCGCCTTGGTTGCCAGTTCCCGTGGACGCACCCACTCGGGGCCGGTCGTCCGATACACCACCGGGACCTCCTCCTGCACCAGCGCCGCTACCTGGAAGATATCCCTCACCTATCACACGGCGGCCCCCGCCCTCCAGGCCCGATTCTAGCCCGCCCGCGCCGCCGCCACCGGCCAGTACACCGCCAATGTCATACGGAGACCCCGACCAATCTGTGCGTCCTGCACCGACCTGCGGACTCCATACTGGCGGCACCTCAATCGGATCACGCGATCCATCATCGGTGCCATTCCCCGTGTCGAGACCGCGCCTGGGAAGGTTAGTGGGAATCATCGGCGGCAACCTCAATGGGTGGGAATTGGTACTATTCCCGCCGCCAGCCTCTCCGGCATCACTCACAGTACCAGTTCCCGCGCCCGGCATACGATCATCACGGCTTTTCCAATTCGGCGATATATCGTCAACCGACTCGCGCGCGG
>WNFU01008109.1_pt1 | contig 12201 bp, 9 predicted proteins | sample 5400121 | NCBI WGS metagenome assembly WNFU01 (sample SAMN13153360, study PRJNA577476) | soil metagenome | isolation source: 100 cm soil or saprolite under grassland replicate 1 | place: USA:California | collected 2016-06-15 | reverse complement strand
GGATGAAGAAGGGGAAGCTGCTGTTCGAGCTGCACGGCTACAAGCTCAAGGGCAAGTGGACGCTCGTGAAGCTCAAGAAAGGGGAGAAGGAGTGGCTGCTCATCAAGGAGAAGGACGGCTATGCCTCGGCGGACAGCGCATTGCCGCCCGAGTCGGTGCTGTCCGGACTCACGGTCGAGGAGCTGAAGGCGGGAAAGGACCGAGCGGCGCCGGTGTTGAAGGAGCTTGCCCCCCTCAAGGGGGGGGCGCCGCGCCGCGCCGTGACGGTCGCGGAGGCCGAGCCGATGCTCGCGGAGACGCGCGAGCAGCCGTTCTCGAAGCCCGGGTGGCTGTTCGAGCTGAAGCTCGATGGGTATCGCGTCCGCGCCGCGCGCGAAGGAGGGGAAGCGCGGCTCGTCACCCGCAACGGGCACGACATCGCCCCCGCGTTCCCCGAGATCGCCCGCGCCCTCGCCGCGCTGCCGTACGAGGGATTCATCCTGGACGGGGAGCTCGTGGTCCCGGACGAGGCGGGCCGGCCGAGCTTCCAGCGGCTCCAGAACCGTGCCAAGGTGACCCGCGCGGTCGACGTGCGGCGCGCCGCGGTCGAGACGCCTGCCGTGCTGTACGTGTTCGATCTCCTCGCCTTCGAAGGGTACGACCTCCGGCCCTTGCCGCTCGAGAAGCGCAAGGCCCTCCTCGAACGGATCACGCCTCGGGTCGGCCCGCTCAAGTACCTCGAGCACTTTGCGACCGACGGCGAAGCGCTGTACGACCAGGTCGTGAAGCTCGGGCTCGAGGGGATCGTCGCGAAAAAGGTGGATTCCCCCTACCGCGCCGGCCGCTCACCCAACTGGGTCAAGATCCGCGCCGATCGCGTCGACGACTTCGTCGTGGTGGGCTTCACACGACCCAAGGGCTCGCGCTCCGGGTTCGGCGCGCTCGACCTCGGCGCGTACGAGGACGGCAAGCTGGTGTACGCCGGCCGGGTCGGCAGTGGTTTCACCGCCGAGCAGCTCAAGGAGGTGAGCGCGGTGCTCGAGCGCAGCGTGCGCCCGACGCCGGCCTTCTCCGGCCCCGTCCCCCAGGACGCCGGGCATACGTGGGTCGAGCCTACGCTGGTGGTTGAGGTCAGATATAAAGAATGGACCGACGAGGGGCTGCTCAGGCAGCCGGTGTTTGTCCGGTTCCGGGACGATAAGCCGGTATCGGAGATCGCGATCCGGGGACGGGGGACGGGGGATGAGGGACGGGTGGAACCGGATCCGCCGACCCGTCCCCCGTCCCTCGTCCCCTCTCCCCGGGAGGTGAAATTCTCCAACCTCGACAAGGTCTTCTGGCCCGACGAGGGCTACACGAAGGGGGACCTGATCGCGTACTACCGCGCCATTGCACCCTGGCTGCTGCCGTACCTCAAGGACCGGCCGGTCGTGCTCACGCGCTACCCCGACGGGATCGCGGGGAAGTCCTTCTTCCAGAAGGACGCGCCGGGCTTCGTCCCCGACTGGATCCGCACCGAGCGGATCTGGAGCGAGGACACGCAGCGCGAGATCGCCTACTTCCTGTGCGACAACGCGGAGTCGTTGCTCTACATCATCAACATGGGCACGATTCCCCTGCACGTGTGGGGGAGCCGGATCGGGACGCTCGAGCAACCCGACTGGTGCATCCTCGACCTGGATCCGAAGGAGGCGCCATTCGTCCACGTAGTGAAGATCGCGCGCGCCACCAAGGCGCTGTGTGACGATCTCGGTCTGCCGTGCTTCATCAAGACCAGCGGCTCGACGGGGCTCCACGTGCTGCTCCCCCTCGGCCGCCAGTGCACCTACGAGCAGGCCCGTACGCTCGGCGGGCTGCTGGCGCGGGTGATCGCGGCGGAGCTGCCGGACATCGCCACGATCACGCGTCAGGTCGAGAAGCGCGGGGCCCGGGTCTATCTCGACTACGTGCAGAACGGCCACGGGCGGCTGCTCGTCGCGCCGTTCAGCGCGCGGCCGTTGCCCGGCGCGCCGGTGTCGATGCCGCTCAAATGGAGCGAGGTGACGCCGAAGCTCGACATCAAGAAGTTCACGATCAAGACCGCCCCGGCGCGGATGAAGAAGCTCAAAGACGACCCGCTGCGCGACGTGCTCGAGCTCAAGCCCGACCTCCTCCACGCGCTCGAGCAACTGCATGCCCGCGTCGGTTGAGCTGCGCATCGGCGACGTATCGGGGCTGCTGCTCCGGCCGGACGGTGCGCGGCTGCTCTACGTGCTCGCCCACGGCGCGGGAGCCGGGATGCGGCATCCGTTTCTCGAGGACGTCGCGCGACGGCTGGCGGAGCGGGGCATCGCGACGCTGCGCTATCAGTTCCCGTACATGGAACGACGGGCGCGGCGGCCCGATCCCCCGGCGGTCGCGGCGGCGACCGTACGCGCCGCCGTCGCCGAGGCGGGGCGCGCCGCGCCGGGCCTGCCGCTCGTTGCCGGCGGCAAGTCGTTCGGCGGGCGGATGACGTCCACCGCACAGGCGGAGCAGCCGCTCCCCGGCGTGCGGGGGCTCGTCTTCCTCGGCTTTCCGCTGCATCCTCCCGGACGGCCGGGCGACAAACGGGCGGAGCATCTGGCGCAGGTCCGAATTCCGATGCTGTTCGTGCAAGGCGACCGTGATGAGTTCGCCGACCTGAAACTGTTGAGGCCCGTGGTCACGCAGCTTGGCGAGCGGGCGACGCTGCACTTGGTGGAAGGCGGCGACCACTCCTTTCACGTCCTCAAGCGGTCCGGCAAGACGGCTGCGGACGTAATGGGCGAGCTTACGGACGCAATCGTAGCTTGGACTACCGGGATCATGTGACGAGTCGCTGGGGGCCTCGGAGCGGGGGGTCCGGCGACCGCAGCGAGGGCCAGGGGGCCGCATGCCGAACTACTGGATCGTGAAGACCGAGCCGTCCACATACAGCTACGACGATCTGGAGCGCCAGAAGCGCACGGTGTGGGACGGGGTCAAGAACAACCTCGCCCTGAAGCACCTGCGCCAGATGAAACCCGGCGACCGCGTGCTGGTCTATCACTCCGGGGACGAAAAGGCCGTGGTCGGCGTGGCCGAAGTCGCTTCGGAGGCCTTTCCGGACCCGAAACAGCGGGATCCCAAGCTCGCGGTGGTGGAGCTGAAAGCCGCGGGGAGGCTGCCGCGGGCGGTCCCGCTCGCCGAGATTAAGAAGGACCGGGCGTTCGCCGATCTGGGGCTCGTGCGCATGGGGCGCCTCTCGGTGATGCCAGCGTCCGCGGAGCAGTTCCAGCGCCTGGTGAAGATGGCCGGGTTGAAGTAACCGACAACCGACGACTGACGACCGAGGACTCCATGGGCAAAGGCGACCTTCGCACCAAGCGCGGCAAGATCCATCGCGGGACGTACGGCAACACGCGTCGGAAGAAGAAGAGGCGGAAGGCGGCGGACGCCCCGAAAGCGGAAAAGGCGGAAGCCCAGTGAGAGGCGTGGTGCTGGCGTGCCTGGCGCTGCTCGCCGCGGCGCCGATCCGCGCTCAGGAGGACGATCGCTGGCAGGTGACGCTCAACGACGGGAACATCCTCTGGGAGCTCCACCTCGTACGCCTCGAGCGCGACACGCTCGTCCTCTCGCACGCGGACTCGACCTACAGGTTCCCGATCATGCAGGTGGATGAGCTGCGGCTGGTGCGGAAGTCGGAGCGACGCCAGACGGCCGAGCCGAACCGCTACGGGGGCGTGCTGGGCGGCGTGGACGACGAAGTCCACCGGCTGACCCTGTACAGCCGAACCGAGCGGCGCCGGATCCTCGAGCAGCTGTTCAAGGACCACCCGCCGCAACCATCCCCATAGACCGCCGCATTCTCCTCGCCGACGCCGACGCGTTCTACGTCGCCGTCGCCCGTCTGGTGGACCCCGCGGGGGCGGGGAAGGCGCGGCTGCTCATCGTCGGCGGCGCGGCCGAGCGGCGCGGTGTCGTCACGTCGGCCTCGTACGAGGCGCGCGCCTTCGGCGTCCGCTCCGCGATGCCGATGGCGCGCGCGGTGCGGCTGTGCCCCGGCGCGACGGTCGTGCCCGTGCCGTGGGAGGCGTGCAGCGACAAAAGCCGTGAGATCGGGGACGTGCTGCGACGCTTCACCCCGGCCGTCGAGCAGGCCTCGAGCGACGAGTTCTATCTCGATCTGAGCGGGACGGAGCGCCTGTACGCGGGTGAGCCCCTCGCCACCACCGCCCGGCGCATCCGCGACGCCGTGACGGCGGCGACTGCGCTCTCGGTGTCGATCGGTGGCGCCACATCGAAGCTCGTCGCGAAGCTCGCCGCGGGCGTGTCCAAACCTCGCCCCGGCAGCGCCACCGACGGCGTGCACGTCGTGGCGCCCGGCGCGGAGGCCGACTTCATGCTCCAGTTCGCGCTCGCCGACATTCCGTTCGTCGGGCCCAAATCCCAGGAGCGCCTGGCGCGGCTCGGGCTGCGCACCGTGCGCGACGTGGTGGGGCACGATCGGGAAACGCTGGTGCGCTGGCTGGGCGAGCGCGAGGGGACGTGGCTGTACGAGCGGGTGCGCGGCATCGACCGCTCACCCGTGGAGCCGGACCGCGAGGCCAAGTCCATCAGCCGGGACGAGACGTTCCCCGCGGACCTGGAGGACGACGCCGCCCTCGCGGCGAAGCTGCTGGCGCTCGCCGACCGCGCCAGCGCGGACCTCCGCGAGGCGGGACTCGCGGCCCGCACGGTGACGGTGAAGGTGCGGGACGCCGACTTCACGACGCGACAGGCGAGCCGCACGCTGGCCGAGCCGGTGCAGTCGGACCGCGCGGTGTACACGGTCGCGCGCCAGCTGCTGGCGCGGCTGCGCGTCGCGCGGCGCACACCGGCCCGGCTCCTCGGTGTCGCCCTGTCACAGCTCGTCACGGGCAGCGGAACGGCCCAGCTGTCCCTGCTCGACATGCCCGGCGACGCCGGGCCTGAAACGGAGCGGGACCGCGTCATCGCCCGCGCGATCGACGAGATACGGGAGAAATTCGGGCCGAATGCCCTGGGCCGCGGGGCTCCTTGACGGGACAGGCTGGCGACTCCCTATTGGTGCTGAGAGTTGATCGTGTCCCGCGTGCGGCTGTTCTCCGTCGGTTTCATCCTCGCCCTCTCGGCGGCGGCCGCTACTGGTGTCGCCCCCCCGGCCCCCCCGGCCCCCCCGGCCCCCCTCCAGACGATCGCGCTGTCCCCGGTTGAGATTCCCGACGGGCTCGACGATCCCGGGCCGGTGCGCGCGCTGTTCGACTCGCTGCTCGCGGCCGAGCTGGCGCGCGCCGGCTTCACCGTCGTGCCGTCTCACGAGGCAGGAGGGCTCTGGAAACGGTTCGTCGACTCGGTGCAGGGCTTCTACTCGGCGCTGACCGGAGAGCTGGTCGAGGAGAAATACCGCGCCGTCATGGGCGGGACCCTGCGCGAGCTCAAGGACCGGTTCCACGCCGACGCGTGGCTGCGTCCCGAGATCGACGTCGTCGCCGTGGATTTCGAAGGGGGCAAGGCCCGCTGGGACGGGACGGATGAAGGGGTGGGGAGCGGCACCAGCGGCACCGTGCCCGCGCTCTCGCTTGCCGTCGTCGCGCTCGACATGGACGGCAAGGAGATCTACACGGGTCGCGGGGGGATTCAGGTGCTCCGCAAGGGGTTCAAGGACGTGTCGCGGGAGAAGCTGTTCAAGGACGCGAAACGCAACCTGAAGGCGCTGCACCTCGCGATCGATTCGCTGCTCGTGCGGAGGTCGCCGTCATGACGGGACGCGCGCGCGGGCTCGCCGGGCTCGCCGCCGCACTCGCGGCCGCCGGCTGGGCGGGGGGGGGAGCGGGTGCGGGGAGATCGGAGGGGCTGGGGCAGGGCGTCAAGACGATCGCGACCAGCTCGGTCGCGTTGCCGCAGGACTACCGCGACCTGACCGCCGTGCGGGCGAGGTTCGATTCGCTCATCGCGGAGCGGCTGCGCGCGGCGGGATTCAGCGTGGTGCCGCCGCAGATCGCGGAATCCATCTGGCTGCGCGTCCGCGATTCGGTTGGCGGGTACTACGACACCTACACCGGCAAGCGCGTGGAGGCGAAGTACGAGGTGGTCCGCACGGCGACGTTGACGGAGCTCAAGACCCGGTACCAGGCCGACGCGTGGCTGCACCCGGTCATCCGCGTGGTCGGCGCGCGCTTCTCGGGCGGGAAGGTGAAGTGGCACGGCGTGGAGGAGCAGAGCGGCGCGCCAGGCGGGCTGGGCGGATTTCTGTTCGGCTCCAAGATCGGCGCGGTCCCGGCGCTCTCACTGTTCGTCTTCGTGGAGGACATGGCGGGGAAGGATCTCTACGCCGGCGTGGGCGGTCTCCGGCTGGTGGAGCGGATCCAGGGCGACCGCTTCGTCCCGATACCGCGCGACTCGCTCTTCAACGACGGCGCGCGCAACGCGGCCGCCATCCACCTCGCCCTCGACTCGCTGCCGCTGCACCTCGGGGGGAAGCAGGGGCCCTGAGCGGGCCCCCCGTCTCTGTCACATCGCGCCGAGCGCCGCCGCGGCCTTGGCTACGTCGCGTGGCTTCACCCAGAAGATCGCCCCGTAGCGTCCCATTCCCGCGCACACCGCCGATATCGCCGTAACGTTGATCTTCGCGGCGCCCAGCTTCGCCATCGTGCTGGCGAGCGCACCGACGCGGTCGTCCCCGTCCAGGAGGAACGCCGTCTTGGGCTTCGAGAGCTTGATCTTCGCGCCCTTCGCGGCGGCGATCAGCGCGGTCGCGTCCGCCGGGACGAAGTCCGCCTGGGACTTGCGGGCGCTCGGGAACGCGTGGAACGCGAGCAGGTTGACGCCTGCCGTCCTCAGCACCTGGAGCAGGCGCGCCCCCTCGCCCGGCTTGTCGGGGGCGGTCGTGTAGTAATAGCTGACCTTCCGGATCGTGTCGGCCATCGTAGCCTCCTTGGTGGTCCACTCGCGCAGTGACTATCGCCTTCCGCTGGCCCGACCGCCAGGGCGCCAAAAGCCGCGTGGCGCCGCCGCCACAGGGGGGGTCTTTCCTCGGTTGACGCCCGACGGTCGGGCCCGTAAATCACCGACCCCGAGCCCTTCTCCAGCGATCCCTCCGAAGGAGTTAGCGCAATGCCCCGCTTGGCTCGTCGTCAAGCCAGTTTTCTCGCCGCGCTCCTGAGCCTCGCTCTCGTGTGTCCGGCCGCCACCCAGGGCCGCGCTCGGGCGAAGCCGCGCAAGGCCGTCACCCCGCCCGCTGCGGCGCCGGTCCAGGGCGCGGACTCCCTGAACAACCTCAAGTTCCGCAACCTGGGCCCCGCGGTGGCCGGCGGGCGCGTCGCCGCGGTCGTCGGGGTTCCGGGACAGCCGAACGTCTACTACGTCGGTGCAGGTGGGGGTGGCGTGTGGAAGACGACCGACGGCGGTAACTCGTGGGAGGCGATCTTCGAAGACCAGCCGACCGCCTCGATCGGCGCGATCGCGCTGGCGCCCTCGAACCCCAACCTGGTGTGGGCCGGCACGGGGGAGGGGAATCCGCGCAACGACGTGATCGATGGGCGGGGTGTGTTTTTCTCTCCCGACGCGGGGAAGAGCTGGAAGCCCATGGGACTCCGCGACGTCGGCCAGATCACGCGCATCGTGATCGACCCCGCGAACCCCGATGTCGTGTTCGTGGCGGCGCTGGGCCACGTGTGGGGCCCAAACTCCGAGCGCGGGGTGTTCCGCACTGCGGACGGGGGCAAGACGTGGCAGAAGGTGCTGTTCGTGAACGACACCACCGGCGCGGCGGACCTCGTGATGGTGCCCGGCAACCCCCGGGTGCTGTTCGCCGGGATGTGGCAGTTCGTCCGTCGGCCGTGGGAGCTGGTGTCGGGCGGGGCGGGAAGCGGCATCTACCGGTCCACCGACGGCGGGCTCACCTGGGAGAAACTCAAGGAGGGGTTGCCCGCGGGGGGGACGGGGGGGCTGATGGGGCGGATCGCGCTCGCGATCGGGCCGACGAACCCGAGTCACGTCTACGCGCTGATCGAGTCGCAGCAGGGGATGCTGTGGGACTCGAAGGACCAGGGTGACCACTGGACCAAGGTGTCCGACTCCCATCACCTGTCGTCGCGACCCTTCTATTTCTCGCTGATGCACGTGTCGCCGGTCGACGACCGGAAAGTGTTCTTCTCTTCGTACCTGCTGCTCCGCTCGGACGACGGCGGCAAGACGACGACGCCGATCGACCGAGGCGTGCACGTGGATCACCACGCGCTGTGGATCGATCCCACGAACCCCGATCGCATGATCCAGGGGAACGACGGCGGCGTGTACGTCACCTCCGACGGCGCGAAGAGCTGGCGCTTCCTGAACAACCTGCCGATCGCGCAGTTCTACATGGTCGCCGCCGACAACAACGTGCCCTACAAGCTGTGCGGCGGGCTGCAGGACAACAACGCGTGGTGCGGGCCATCGAGCAACGTCGGAGGCGGTGGAGGTGGGGGGGGTGGTGGAGGAGGGGCGGGCGGCGGGCTCACCGGCGCCGAGTGGTTCACCGTGACCGGCGGGGACGGCGAGTACGCGGTGCCCGCGCCGAGCGATTCCACCATCCTCTACGTCGACTCGCAAAACGGGAGCGTCAGCCGCGTCGACTTGAAGACCGGCCTCACGCGGTCGGTGCGGCCCTATCTCTCGGGCGCGGGAGAGATGGCGCCCGCGAACCTGAAGTACCGGTTCAACTGGACCACGCCGATCGAGGTCTCGCCCACCGACGCCAGCACGGTACTGTTGGGCGGCAACGTGGTGTTCAAGACGACGGACGGCGGTGAGCACTGGACGCCGATCAGCCCCGACCTGACGCGCAACGACAAGTCGAAGCAGGTGACGAGCGGCGGCCCGATCAACTACGACATCTCGGGCGCCGAGACGTACAACACCATCCTGACGGTCAACCTGGCGCCGACCGACGCCGGGGTCATCTGGGTGGGCTCGGACGACGGGCTCGTCCACGTCACGCGGGACGGCGGCAAGAGCTGGACCAACGTGGCGGGGCGCTTCCCCGGCCTCCCGAAGGACGGGGAGGGGCGGGTGTATCAGATCGGCGTGTCGCCGTTCGACGCCGGGACGGCCTTTCTCGCCGTGGACCGCCACCAGCTCGACGACAGCCGGCCGTACGTGTACAAGACGACGGACTTCGGCAAGACCTGGGCCGACATGTCGCGCGGCCTGGCGCCGGACGCCGCGGCGCGCGTGGTGCGCGAGGACCCGAACCTGCGCGGCTTTCTCGTCCTCGGCACCGACACCGGCCTGTGGTACTCGCGCGACGCGGGCGCAACGTGGAAGCCGCTCAAGGCCGGTTTCCCGACGGCGCCGGTCTACGACGTGAAGTTCGTCAAGCGGTCGCACGATCTCGTGGTGGCGACGCACGGGCGCGGGCTGTTCGTGCTCGACAACATCACGCCGCTCGAGGAGCTGACCCCTGACGTCGTGGCCGCTGACTTTCACGTGTTCAGCGCGCTGCCGGCGCAGCTCCGCGTGCGCCCGCGTCGTCCCGGCCCCGCGCCGTCGCGCTTCTCGACGCCGAACGCGCCGGCCGGCGCCGTGGTCGACTATTACCTGAAGGTCGCCCTCGACACGAGCGCGCCGGCGCCGCAGCGCGCGCGCCGCGGCGGGGTCATCGTGACCGTGACGGACAGCCGCGGCGACACCGTCGTGGTCGACTCGGCGGGTCCCGGCAAGCAGGGTGTGAACCGCTACGTCTGGAACCTGCGCTACGCCGGCCCGACGCGGCTCAGCTTCGAACGCCCAATCGGCGCCGAGGAAGAAGAGAATCCGTTCCGTAACGTCGGCGGCCCGCGCGTGATCCCGGGCACCTACACCGTGACGTTGAACGCCGCCGGCCGGCGCCTGACACAGGCCGTCACGGTGGAGCCGGATCCGATCCTCGGCGGCGACCCCGCCCGCTTCGTGGCTCAGCTCTCCGCCGGGCTCGCCTGGCGCGACGCCATGTCCGCGTTGAACGAGATGCTGAACGGCATCGTGAGCCTCGAGACGCAGCTCAAGAACATCCAGCAGGCCATGCGGGAGAACGGGCGTGACACGATCAGCACGGGGCCCGTGGCGCAGCAGTCCCGCGAGCTGGCCCGCAAGCTCAAGGTCCTCAAGGACAGCCTCTACAACTCCGAGGTCCAGCGCGACGGGGGCCAGGACGACATCCACTACCTCGACCGGTTCCAGGACCGGCTGCAGGGAGCGGGTTTCGGCGCGGCGTTCGCCTACGCCCAGCCGCCCACCGAGGTGCAGGCGGAGCGGATGCGGGAGCTGCGAGGGGAGCTCGACGCCTACCTCGCGAAGTTCGCCGACCTGGTGCGGACCGACGTGGTGGCGTTCAACAAGACCGCCCAGGAGCACGGGGCGCCGGTGCTGGTGGCCGGCGGGGCCCCCGCGCCGAAGCCGGCCACGGGGAACTGAGCCGGGGTCAGAGTCAGGCTCAGGAAGCGGAGCCCTTAGAAGGTCCGCCAAGCAGCCGCGCCTGCTTGACGCCCGGCGTTTCGGTCCGCACCTTCAGCCCGCCACACCTCAGTGCGCATGCACGTGCGGCGCGCGCGAGCGGTCCCCGACCTCGTGAAGACTGGTCAGCCATAGTCGGGCTATGCGCTGGCGCCGCCTCAACTCCCAGGAGGCTGCGATGATGGCCTGCAACATGGCGCGGGCGCGCCTGATCTTGGTCGGCGCGCTCGCGCTGGCATGCACCAGAGATGAACGCAATCCGCTGGCGGTTCCGCCGTCGTTCACACTCGGGGTCGACCCCGTTGTGTCGGGAGTCGTCCTCGGACCGGACGGGTCGAATGTTTGTAATACGCTTGACGTCCTGCTCGGACCCGGCGCGCCGGTGGTCGTTCGGCCTATCGATCTTGCCGCCGGGGCTTTCGCCGGGTTCCAGGTGCTCGGCTGCCCGTCGAATGCGTTCTCCTTCGACCTCTTTCCCGGCAACTACCTGTTGCGCGCGCAGCTCCCGGCCGATCCGGCGATCGGCTCGTTACCGTGGCGTAATGCTGAAAAGCTGTCGATCGGCGACGACGGTGCCGTCCACGACATTCGCATTGCCGAGGGGACGGCCCTGGGCGGCATGGCGACGTTCGACGGCAGCCCTCTCGCAGGCGTGGACCTGAACTTCGTATATGACTCCGCCCCGGCATTCGGAGCCGCGATTACGACCAGCGGCCCGGACGGGCGCTGGACGGAGTTCTTCGGGCGCACCCCGCCCATTCTTCAGAACGGGGTTCGCCTGTTGGCGGCCGGCGGGTGCGGTGGGCTCGGCGTCACGGTGCTCGAGGGCCCGCCGCCCGGGCCGTTCGTGGTCCCGACGGACCTGACTGCGATCAACTGCTCGATGGCGACTGCACCATCCACGCAGTTCTCGCACACCCACACCCGGGTCGTCGTGACGCCGATGCCGGGGGACATCGGCGGCCAGTCGGTGGAACTGGCCGATCGGTTCGGCATCGGTTGGGGCGTGCAGTTCCCGGTCGAGCCGGGACAGACGCCCCTACACGTTCCGGTGTCGGCGACGCACCTGTTCGGTGGGGGGCTCATGATTGGCATCGCGCCCGACCGCATCCTGAGCGGGATCAGCCTCGCGGGACAGCTTCAGTGCGGAGCGGCGTGCCGCGATCTCGGGCTCGATGGAACGGTCGCGTTCACACCGGAGACGCCCCTCGGCAAACAGGTCACGTGGCGCTACTCGGATGCTACGTCACCGGAAGGCGCAGGCCTGCGCGTTGTGCAGCGCTCGTTCGACGGGCAGCCGCCGAACGACTATGTCCTGTTCCGTTTCTCGATCCAGAACGGTGGAGCGTTTCCGGTCACCTTCTACGCCGGTGTCTTCATGGACTGGGACGTCGGCGAGGACGCAACCGACGATTTCGGGTTCACGGATCTCGGCGGGCGGCTGATGGCCGTGACGAGCGAGTTCGAATCCACGATTCACGTGGGCAGTATGCTGGTCGGCGCTCCGGTATCGGGGAACCTCTTCTACAACTTCAACGGTGATGTGCTGTTTCCGTTCTCGACCCCGCAGCAGTTCGAGGCGCTGAGCGGCGTGATCCGGCTGACGGACATCGGCCCAGGTGACGCACACTACATCCAGGGCCTCGGGCCGATCACGCTGAGTCGTGGCCGGAAGGCGGACATCTGGCTCGCGATCGTCGCGGGCGACAATCGGGAGCAGTTCCTGGCCAACGCGCGCGCCGCCGCGGC
>WNFU01017848.1_pt1 | contig 12205 bp, 9 predicted proteins | sample 5400121 | NCBI WGS metagenome assembly WNFU01 (sample SAMN13153360, study PRJNA577476) | soil metagenome | isolation source: 100 cm soil or saprolite under grassland replicate 1 | place: USA:California | collected 2016-06-15 | reverse complement strand
CGCCCGGGTGGTCCTTGCCCCGGAAGAAGTGGTTGAAGCCCACCTCGTACAGGCTCGCGGCCGACTGGTAGGTGGCGATGTGGCCGCCGACCTCCAGGCCCTTGCGGTTGGCCTTGCTGACCATCACCGCGGCGTTCCACCGGATGAAGGCCCGGATCCGCCGCTCGATGTGCTCGTCACCGGGGAACCACGGCTCGCGCTCGGGTGGGATCGAGTTGATGTAGTCGGTGCTGCGCAGCGCCGGCACGCCGACCTGCCGCTCGCGTGCCCGCTCTATCAGCTTCAGCATCAGGTAGCGCGCACGCGACTTGCCGCGCTTGTCCAGCACCGCGTCCAGCGACTCGATCCACTCGCGGGTCTCGTCGGGGTCGATGTCGGGTAGCTGGGTGGGCATCCCCTCGGTGATGATGGCTGGTGGTTCGTGTCCGGAAGCCACGGTGTCCTGCCGTTCTCTCGTCGGTTCTCCTGGCAATCCTGTCACCTGGCAACGTGGCGTTCCACACACGCCCGCGCTCCTGGAACATGCCAGGGTACGACGCCCGTCTCACGCGGGGTGCGTGCATACTTGCGCGACGCCGTACGCCACGATTGGGTATGCGGTACGTAACGAACACGGAGGAGGAAATCGTGACCGCGGACGCGGGCGACACCGGCCGGGGCAACCCGGCCCTTCGGCTGGGCTTCGAGGCCGGCACGGTGGTGCAGGAGCTCGGGTACGACGACGACTGCGACGATGCGTTCCGGGAAGCGATCTCCGACCTCACCGGCGAAGACTTCGTCGACGACACCACCGAGGACGTGGTCGACGTCGTGCTGCTGTGGTGGCGCGACGAGGACGGCGACCTGGTGGACGCGCTGGTCGACGCGCTGACGGACCTGAAGGCCGGTGGCGTGGTGTGGCTGATGACGCCCAAGGTCGGGCGGGACGGGTACGTCGACGCGAGCGAGATCGCCGAGGCGGCGCCGACCGCGGGCCTGGCGACCACGAGCAGCCTGAGCATCACCGAGGACTGGGCCGCGACGAAGCTGGTGATGCCGAAGTCGCCGCGGAGCAAGCGGTGACCGCTGCGGTACCGCAGGTCGGCTCGGAGGCGCCGGACTTCACCACCCGGAACCAGCACGGCGAGCAGGTCACGCTGTCCGGCCTGCGCGGCCGGAACGTCGTCGTGGTGTTCTACCCGTTCGCGTTCAGCGGCGTGTGCTCCGGTGAGCTGGCCGAGATCCGCGACGAGCTGGCGGTCTTCGAGGACGCGGACGCCGAGGTGCTCGCGGTGTCGTGTGATCCGATGTATGCCCTGCGGGCCTGGGCGGACGCGGAGAAGTTCGGCTTCTCGCTGCTGACCGACTTCTGGCCGCACGGGGCGATCGCCTCGTCGTACGGCGTGTTCGACGCGGACCGGGGTTGCGCGGTGCGCGGGACGTTCGTGGTCGACCGCGAGGGTGTGCTGCGCTGGTCGGTGGTGAACGCGATTCCGGACGCCCGCAGCATCGACGACTACCGGAGAGCTCTGGACGGGCTTCGGTAGACTTCTGCGGTTGATCCAGGGCGCATAGCTCAGCGGTAGAGCGCCTGCCTTACAAGCAGGATGCCGGCGGTTCGATCCCGTCTGCGCCCACTCAGAGGCCCACACTCAGAGTTCGTCGATGGGCCGCTACTCGACCGGTTCCGCACCGCAGATGGCGGCCTCACGAGTGAAAAGGCCCCTCCAACCCTCACCCTGTGAGGCGCCATCTGCGGCGCGGAACCCGACGACGATCCCTTTCCCTCCGAAGGACAGTCGCCGTTGGATCGTGTAGCTGACGACCGCTTGCGGGTGTGGCAAGACTGTGCCTCACCACACCCGCATTCAGACAATCCCCGGCTGTGACTCTCCCCCCATGGATTGCCCCGGATGTTGCGCCCCCCACCCCATCCACCCGTCACATCGCGTGAGAAAGCCCGGGCGTTACACCCAATTCGTGACTGACCGTAAAATGCTCAAAAGTGCGCGGAGAGCTGCTCCGGAGTGCGCGGACCAGGCCCGAATCGGCCTATCCGAGGCTGTTCCAGGCAAGCTTTGCGGCACCGACCAGGCCGGCATCGTCGAGCAGCGCCGGACGCACCGTGAGACCGTCCACGAAGGGCAGCTGGGCCAGCCGCTTGACCCAGCGCTGAAGCGGGTCGAACAGCACCGGGCCGGCCTTCGAGACTCCGCCGCCGATCACCACGAAGTCCAGGTCGACGGTGACCGCGGTCGATACGATCCCGGCGGCCAGCGCCTGCGCCCCGTCGTCGAAGATCCTGATCGCCACCGGATCGCCGTTGGCCGCGTCGGACGAGAGTACGGCGGCGTCGGCGTCCGGCTCGTCCGGGCGCCAGCCGCGTTCCCGGGCCCGGGCCACCATCCGCGGGCCGCTCGCGTACGTCTCCACGCAGCCGAACGAACCGCACGCGCAGGGCTCGCCGTTCTGGTCGACCACGACGTGGCCGATGTGGGCGGCGTTGCCGGACCGGCCGAGCAGCCGGTCGCCGGCCATCACGATGCCGCCGCCGACGCCGGTGGAGACGACGATGCCGAGCAGGTGCTCGACGTCGCGGCCGGCGCCGGTCCAGAACTCACCGAGCGCGAAGCAGTGCGCGTCCACCCCGAGCGTGATCGGAACACCGCCGACGGACTCCCGGACCCGGTCGACGAGCGGGAAATCGCGCCAGGCCGTGATGTTGACCGGCGAGACCAGCCCGCGCTCGGTGTCCAGCGGCCCGGCGCAGCCGATCCCGGCGGCGAGCGGCGCGGTGTCGCCCCGGACGGTGTCGACCAGCGCGCGCAGCGCCGCGAACACCTCGTCCGCCCCTTCCCGGGGCGTCGGCGTACGCTCGCTGCGGATCACGGCGCCGTCCTCGCCGACGATCGCGGCGGCCAGTTTGGTGCCGCCGATGTCGATCGCCAGGACTGCGCGTTCGGTATGTGCGTTCATCGAGTCCCCGTCGGTGGGCGGTCGAGATGGGAGACAACGTTATCCCTCACCTGGCTCCCAGGCGACCATGGACGTGCCGTTGACAAGCCACGAACACGTTGACAACGTGTGTCATCCGATCTCTGTGTCACCTGCCCTTTTGCGAGATGACGTCCATGCCCCTTGACCTTTGTGACCGATCGTCGCTCTGGGGCTGAGGTGCGCGGTTGGGTGCACGTGCGGCTGGAGGTGGGCTTGTATGGGTGACGTGCTGCTCGAGGTGGACGACGCCGGCCTTGCCCGCGACGCGGCGGGCTGCCTGATCATCGGCTTCCCCGGTACGACGGCCGGCGACGGGTTGCGCCGTGCGGTGGCGGCCGGACTCGGCGGTGTGGTGCTGTTCACCCGGAACGTCCACGACGCCGAGCAGCTCACCGCGCTGACCGCCGCGCTGCGAGCGGAACGCGAGGACGTGCTGATCGCGATCGACCACGAGGGTGGCGAGTTCAGCCACCTGTCTTCGGTGGACCAGTGGCCGCTGGCCTCCCCGCGCAGCCTCGGCGACCTCGACGACCGCGAGCTGACCCGGGCCAGCGCCCGCGAGGCGGCGCAGGTGCTGGCCGGGTTCGGGATCGACGTGATGCTCGCGCCGTCGGTCGACGTGAACAGCAACCCGGCGAACCCGATCATCTCGACCCGCTCCTTCGGCACCACGCCGGACGTCGTGTCGCGGCACGGCACCGCCTTCGTCGACGGCGTGCACGACGCCGGCATCGCCGCCTGCGCGAAGCACTTCCCCGGCCACGGCGACGTCGCCGTCGACTCGCACCTCGACCTGCCGTACGTCGACCGCTGGGCCGAGGAGATCGCCGCGGTCGAGCTGCCGCCGTTCGAGGCCGCGATCGCGTCGGGCGTCGACCTGGTGATGACCGCGCACATCGTCTACTCCGACTACGACATCGTGCCCGCCACGCTGTCGCGCCGGATCCTGACCGGGCTCCTCCGCGACGAGCTCGGCTTCACCGGCGTGATCACCACCGACGCGCTGGAGATGCAGGGCATCACCGCGTCCCGGACCATCAAGGGCGCCGCCGCCGGCGCGCTGGCAGCCGGCGCGGACCTGGCGATGGTAGCCGTCGCCGACGCCGACCCGGCCGACCTCGCCGCCGCCCTGATCGGTGCCGTCGGCAACGACCAACTCCCGGCCGAACGCCTCGCCGAGTCGGCCACCCGGGTACGACGCCTGGGCGCGGCACTCTCGAACCGCCGGGCGACGTCCGGCTGGTCAGGGCGTGTGACAGAGCCGTCGGGGACCGGCGACGCGGTTCGGGAGGTGGCGCGCCGGATGCTCGTCGGGCAGGACGTACCGGCGCTGGGCGCGGCGGCGTACGTGGCCGACCTGGCGCAGCCGGTGCATCCCGCCTGGCGGCCGTACTTCGACGGCCTGCCGCAGATCTTCCGCGACGTGACGGACCGGGCGGACGAGCCGGGGGTCGTGATCCGGGCCGACGAGCCCGGGACCGTCGAGCGGGTGCTGGCGCAGGCCGCCGGGCGGGCGTTGATCGTGGCGGTGCAGGATGCGGGCAGGACGCCGTGGATGGTGGCCGGGATGCGCCGGCTGGTCACGGAGCATGCCGGGCCGGTCGTCGTACTGTGCACGGGGATTCCGGAGGATCGCGCGCTCGTACCGGACGGGGTGCCGGTGGTCGTCACGGATGGGCGCAACATGGTCGTACTGAGGGCCGTCGCGGAGCGACTCGTAAGGGAGCCTGGATGAGGCTGTACGGATGAGGTGGGGCGCCAACTACACGCCGCGACGCGGGTGGTTCCACCACTGGCTGGACTTCGATCCGGCCGAGCAGCGGGAGGACTTCGGGGTGCTGGCCGGGCTCGGGCTCGACCACGTCCGGGTGTTCTGCCTGTGGCCGGTGTTCCAGCCGCAGCGCGGGGTGATCCGGCAGCGGGCGCTGGACGACCTGGCCCGGATGTACGACGCCGCCGCCGAGGCGGGACTGGACGTCACGGTCGATGTTCTTCAAGGGCACTTGAGCAGCTTCGAGTTCTACCCGTCGTGGACGGTCACGCACCACCACCGCAACGTCTTCACCGACCCGGACGTGGTGGCGGCGCAGGCCGAGCTGGTCGCCGCGGTGGCCGGCCGGTTGCGTGCCCACGGCAACCATCTCGGCGTCAGCCTGGCCAACGAGCCGAACAACATGGTCGCGCCGATGGGCCGCGACACCGTGACCGAGCCCGAGATCGACGCCTGGATCGCCAGGCTGCTCGCGGCCGCGCGGGACGCCGACCCGGACCACCCGCACAACCACTCGGCGTACGACGCGGTCTGGGCGCTGAGCACCCAGGCCACGCACCTGGCCGAGTACGTCGTGGAGCTCGCCCGCGCCTGGGCGCCGGACCCGCGGCGCTCGATCTGGGTCCAGGAGATCGGCGCGCCGGTCGGGTCGGTGCCGGCCACGGACGCGCCCGAGTTCGCCGAGCGCACGATCCGCAACATCGCCCGCTGCGACGGCGTCTGGGGCGTCACCTGGTGGTGCAGCCACGACGTGTCGCGGGCGATGAAGGACTTCCCCGAGCTGGAGTACAGCCTCGGGCTGTGCGACAGCGACGGCGCGGTCAAGCCCGTAGGCGAGCGCATCCGCGAGCTGACCACCAGCGTCCGGCCCGAGCCGGTCAAGCGGACCACCGCGCTGGTGCTCGACCTGAACGCCGAGCCGCGCCGCGCGAGCGGCCGCGGCGGCGCTCTCTTCGACGCCTGGATGACCCGGACCGCCGCCGGCGAGACCCCCGCGATCGTCACCAGCGACCGCGCGGCGGACGAGCCGTACCTCGCCGCTCGGGGAATCACCGAGGTGCACCCGATCTGACCCCTCCATTTTGGCGACGATCGGTCACCTCGAACGGGGATTGGGCCGACGCGGGTCATGAGGGATTGTGCCGGCGCCGGCCTTGAGGGGATTGCGCCCGCGCGAGCCGTGAGGGATTGGGCGGCGCGGGTGTTGGCAGGATAGGGCGGGTGAGTACGCCGAGGCTGGGTGATGTGGTTGGGGTGCTGGAGCGGTTGTATCCGCTCTCGCTGGCGGAGAGCTGGGACGCGGTCGGGCTGGTGACCGGGGATCCGGAGCAGCCGGTGCGGCGGGTGCTGTTCGCGGTGGACCCGATGCGCGTGGTCGTGGACGAGGCGATCGGGTGGGACGCGGACCTGGTCGTGGCGCACCACCCCCTGCTGCTGCGCGGTGTGAACAGCGTCGCCGCGACCACGCCGAAGGGGCGGGTCGTGCACGACCTGATCCGGTCGGCGACCGCGCTGCACGTGTGCCACACCAACGCCGACAACGCGAACCCCGGCGTCAGCGACGCGCTCGCGGCCGCGCTCGGCCTGCGCGACACCCGGCCGCTGAAGGCGCTGCCTGCCGACCCGGTGGACAAGCTCGCCGTGTACGTCCCGGTCGACGAGGCGGAGGCGCTGATCGACGCGCTCGCCGCCGCCGGCGCCGGGCGGATCGGCGCGTACGAGCGCTGCGCCTGGTCAACCACCGGCGAGGGCACTTTCCGCGCGCTGGACGGCGCCAACCCGACGCTCGGTCAGGTCGGCGCGATCGAGCGGGTCCCCGAGACCCGCGTCGAGATGGTCATGCCCCGGCACCGCCGCCGCGCGGTCGTCGAGGCGCTGCGGGCGGCGCACTCCTACGAGGAGCCCGCGTATGACGTGTTCGAGCTCGCGTCCCAGCCCGGTGAGCTGGGTGGCGGGCGCGTCGGCGCGCTGGACACGCCGCTCACGCTGCGAGACTTCGCCGCCCGGGTCGCCGAGCGGCTGCCGCGGACCGAGCACGGCGTACGAGTGTCCGGGGATCCCGAGCGGCGGATCGAGACCGTGGCGGTGGTCGGCGGCGCGGGGGACAGCGAGTTCGACCGGGTGCGCGCGGCGGGCGTCGACGCGTACGTGACCGCGGACCTGCGGCACCACCCGGCGACCGAGGCCCGCGCGTACGACGAGCCGGTGCTGATCGACGTCGCGCACTGGGCCAGCGAGTGGCCGTGGCTGGCGGATGCCGAGCGGCTCCTGGTGGCGGGCTTGGCAGAGCAGGGCAGTACCGTGGAGACTCGGGTTTCCACGATCTGCACCGACGCTTGGACCCTCCGGGCGTAGCACGGAAAAATTCAACCCCGGCGAGCTTGACCGGCTCAGCGCTGTACGACGCGAGCCCGGCGCCGGTGACGCCGTACAACTGAAGGAGTCGCACCCTGAACGCCCAGCCAGGTACGCCGCCCGAGGTGCAACGCAGGTTGCTCGATCTGCAGGAGCTCGACCTGAACCTCGACCAGGTCGCCCACAAGCGCGGCGTGCTGCCCGAGCTGGCGGCCCTGACCGAGCTCGCCAGGGAGAAGTCCGCGGTCGACCGCGAGCTGGTCACCGCCGAGACCGAGGTCAGCGACCTGCAGCGCGAGCAGAAGAAGGCCGACTCCGACGTCGAGCAGGTGAAGACCCGGCGTACCCGCGACCAGGAGCGGCTGGACGGCGGCCGGGTCGGCTCGCCGAAGGAGCTGGAGAGCCTGCAGCGCGAGATCGGGTCGCTGGACCGGCGGATCGCGGACCTGGAGGACGCCGAGCTCGACGTGATGGAGCGGCTGGAGTCGGCCGAGGCGCGGCTCGCCGGGCTGCGCTCCCGGGCGGACGACTTCGCCGGGCGGCAGGCCGAGCTGGAGTCCAGCCGGGACGCCGCCGCCAAGGACCTTGACGAGCAGCGGGCGTCGCTGACGGAACGTCGTACCGCGGTCGCGACGGAGCTGCCGGCCGACCTGGTCACGACGTACGCGAAGCTGCGGGAGCGGATGGGCGGGATCGGCGCCGGCGAGCTGGTCGGCAAGCGCTGCATGGGCTGCCGGATGGAGCTGAACCCGGCCGACCTGTCCCGGATGGCGGCGGCGGACAAGAACACCGTGCTGCGCTGCGAGGAGTGCGGCCGGATCCTGGTGCGGACCGACAAGAGCGCGGTGTGAGCGGGCCACAACACGTCATCGTCGAGGCCGACGGCGGGTCTCGCGGGAACCCGGGACCGGCGGCGTACGGCGCCCTGGTGCGGGACGCCGCGACCGGCGAGGTGCTCGCCCAGGTGGGGGAGACGCTCGGCAGGGCGACCAACAACGTTGCCGAGTACAACGGTCTGATCGCCGGCCTGGAGCTGGCTGACGAGGTCGCGCCGGACGCCACCATCGAGGTCCGGATGGACTCCAAGCTGGTCATCGAGCAGATGGCCGGGCGCTGGAAGATCAAGCACCCGGACATGCGGCCGCTGGCGGTCCGGGCGCAGTCGCTGGCCCCGCTCGGCACCGAGTGGACCTGGGTGCCGCGGGCGAACAACGCCGCCGCGGACGCGCTGGCGAACATGGCGCTGGACGGCAAGCCGATCCCGCGCCGGCCCGCGCCCGCGATCCCCTCCGAGCCGGCGGAGCCGTCCGACCTGAAGAAGGCGGTGCAGGGCTGGGGCGCGCAGGACGCCACCCCGCCGACCCGGCTGCTGCTGGTCCGGCACGGCGAGACGCCGCACACCGTCGACAAGCGCTTCTCCGGCGCCGGTGGCGACGACCCGGACCTCAACGACACCGGTCGCGCGCAGGCGCTGGCCGCGGCGACGTACCTTCGCACCGTCGGCGGGGTCGACGCGCTGCTGACGTCGCCGATGCGTCGTACCACCTCGACCGCGGCCGTGATCGGCGCCGAGCTCGGGCTGGAGCCGGTCGTGTCGCAAGGCTGGCAGGAGTGCTCGTTCGGGGACTGGGACGGGCACACGTTCGCCGAGGTGCAGCGCAAGTGGCCGGACCAGCTGAAGGCCTGGATGGATTCGACGTCCGTCGCGCCACCCGGCGGGGAGTCGTTCGACGCGTGTGCCCGGCGGGTTCGTGCCGCGCGGGACGCGGTCCTGTCGTCGTACCCGGGAAAGACCGTGGTGGTGGTCACGCACGTGACGCCGGTCAAGCTGATGGTGCGGTCGGTGCTGCAGGCCCCGATGAGCGCGATGTTCCTGATGGAGCTGAAGCCGGCGTCGGTGACCGAGCTGCAGTGGTACGCCGACGGGCTGGCGTCTTTGCGCGGCTTCAACATCGAACCCGGTCTACTCTGAGGGACGTCGTCGACCGGACGGAGTAGTGCTGTGCCGTTGCAGAAGGTGCATTTCGCCGAGGAGGTCCCGGAGGAGTTCCGCGCGTCGCTGCAGGCGATCCGCCGTGAGCTCGAGGTGCCCGCGGAGTTCCCGCCCGAGGTTGTGTCGGCGGCGGTCTCGGCCGCCGCTGCTCCGCGGCTGCCCTCGCTGGACCGGACCGACATCGAGTTCGTGACGGTCGACCCGCCTGGGTCGATGGATCTCGACCAGGCGCTGCACATCGAGCGGTCGGGTTCCGGGTACACGGTGCACTACGCGATCGCCGACGTGGCCGCGTTCGTGCGGCCCGGTGATGCCGTGGACGCCGAGGCGCGGCGGCGCGGGGAGACGCTGTACGCGCCGGACCGGCGCACCCCGCTGCACCCGCCGGAGCTGTCCGAGGGCGCGGCGTCGCTGCTGCCCGACCAGGTGCGTCCTGCCTTGCTGTGGACGATCGCCGTCGACAGCTCCGGTGAGGGCACCGAGGTCGACGTACGACGTGCGCTGGTGCGGTCGCGAGCGAAGCTGGACTACGCCGGGGTGCAGGAGGACTTGGACGCCGGGACCGCGTCGTCGTCCTTGCAGCTGCTGCGCGAGGTCGGCCTCCTCCGTGAGGCCCGCGAGCGTGAGCGCGGCGGTGTGAACCTGCCGATCCCGGACCAGGAAGTTGTCACCGGCAACGGTTCCTGGGCGCTGGAGTTCCGCGCCCCGTTGCCGGTGGAGAACTGGAACGCGCAGATCTCGCTGCTCACCGGGATGGCCGCCGCGCACCTGATGATGTACGGCGAGATCGGCATCCTGCGGACGTTGCCGGAGTCGTCCGACGGGTTCCGCCGCCGGCTCGAGAACACCGCGAAGGCGCTCGGCATCCCCTGGCCCGCGGGTGTGCCGTACGCGCAGTTCATCCACGGGCTCGACCCCTCGGTGCCGTCGCACTCGGCGATGCTCGCGGCCTGCACGGTGCTGTTCCGCGGCGCCGGGTACACGTCGTTCTCCGGGGCGGTGCCGGCGCATCCCGAGCACGCGGCGATGAAGTCCGAGTACGCGCACGTGACCGCGCCGCTGCGCCGCCTGGTGGACCGCTGGGCCGGCGAGATCTGCGTCGCGCTGTGCGCCGACCAGCCCGTGCCGGACTGGGTACGCGAGTCGATGGACACGATCCCGAAGATCATGGACGAGAACGACCGCAAGGCTCATGCCTACGAGCGGGCGATCGTCGACATGGTCGAGGCGGGGCTGGTCGCGGACAAGGTCGGCCAGGAGTTCGACGGTGTCATTACGGACCTCGACGGCAAGGATCCGGCGAAGGGCATCGTGGTGATCTCCTCGGTCGCCGTAGAGGGCCGCGTGTCCGCCGACCGCCCGTTGCCGCTCGGCCAGCCGGTCCGCGTCAAGCTCCTCGAGGCCGACGTCGTCAAGCGAACGATCGCCTTCTCACTCGTCTGACGCTCGCCTCCGTTGCCTTTGGCAACCGTATGATCCGCCGTACGACGAAGCCGCCGGCGATTCCCTATCCGGCGGGCACTCCCGGCGGCCTCGGCGTTGCACGTGTGGGCGGAGTCGCGCGCTGCATCCATGCGGAGTCGTGAAGCGCTGTGATCGTGGCACTCATCTTCAGAGGCGTCGGTAGCGGCTGGTGGAATGCCTTTGTGTGGCGTTGCCGGCGTTGGCGGTGCCGGCGTTCGTGCCGGGCGATACGGGGTCCAGTTAGGGCACGCGCGGTTGGACGGTCACGATGTGGGGTGATGTCGAGCCGGCCGGATCCGGGTGCCGCGGCTATGGCGAGGTGCCGGGTCGTCTTGTTCGCCGATAGCGTAGTCACTGGATTCGAACTGTTGTTCGCATTAAGATGGCCGCATGTCCAGCTTGGATTCGCCCACTGCTTCGCTTGCGCCGGCATGCCGGTGCGGGTGTGCCTGCGGCGGACGGGCTGCGGGTGACGCGTTGAGCGAGCTCACCCAGCTGCCTCCGGACTGGCTGTGGGAGTCGTCGGTGCCGCCGTCGCCCGAGGAGGAGGCGATGGCTGCGGCGGTCGAAGAGGCGCTGCTGTTCGGTGACCCAGCCGATCCGGAATGCGCGACCGGATGGGCGGAGCTGGACGGCTTGCTCGGCGGCACGGTGTGGGAGCGGGACGAGGCCGAGCTCGCCTTGCTGCTCGCCGATCCGCCGGACTGGATGAGCGCGCCTGCGGGGCCTGCGCTCGCGGCGGCTCTGGACGGGCTACGGCTGGGGTCGGCGTCGCCGGTGGTGCTGGTCGAGGCGCTGAAGGCAGGAACTCGGTTGCGAGGCTGGGCCGAGGCGTTCGTGGCGGCGGCGATGGCCGCGCTGTGGCGGTCCCGTCAGGTCGAAGCGGCGCGGATGCTGGCCGAGCGCGACGATCGTTACGAGAGCCCGGACGGCGGCGCCCCGGATGCGATGGCCGGTGCTGCCGCGGAGGTTGCGGCGGCGCTGCGGCTGTCGCCACGCACCGTCCACGGCCACATCGAGGACGCGGTCCGCTTGACCCGCGACCTGCCGGACACCTTCCGCGCTGTCAGATCCGGCCGGCTGTCGATGAGCCAGGCACGGGTGATCCTCGCCGCGACCGAAGACCTCCCGGTGCCTGCCCAGCAAGCCGTCGAACAGCGGGTGCTCCCGAATTCCAGTGACCAGACCCAGGCCCAGCTGAAGGCAGCGTGCCGCCGCGCGGTCGCCCGGGTCGACAAGGACGCTGTCGAGGCCCGGCACGCCCGTGCGGTCCGCGAACGCGGCGTCACCAAGCACGCGTTGCCGGACGGGATGGCCGCGCTGTGGTTCGTCCACACGGCCGACGTCGTCGAGACCGCCTGGATCGCGATCAACGCCCTGGCCGACACCGCCAAAGCCACCAGCCCCCAGGCCGACACGGCCAAGGCTGGCACGGCCAAGACTGACGCCGGTGTGCCTGTGCGGGATGGGCGGACAGCGGATCAGCGGCGTGCGGACGTGATCGGTGACGTGTTCAAGGCGTTCCTCGCGGACGGCGTGGATCACTGCGACAGGCCGCTGCGCGCGCAGCAGCGGCGCCGGCCGCACATCGAGGTGCTGGTCCCCGCGACGACGCTGCTCGGCGTGCGCGACGACCTCGCCGAGCT
>WNFU01008105.1_pt1 | contig 12206 bp, 12 predicted proteins | sample 5400121 | NCBI WGS metagenome assembly WNFU01 (sample SAMN13153360, study PRJNA577476) | soil metagenome | isolation source: 100 cm soil or saprolite under grassland replicate 1 | place: USA:California | collected 2016-06-15 | reverse complement strand
ATCCCGTCGCTTCGCTTCAACTACCCGTACCGCGACGCGGGCAGGAAGTCGCCGGACCGCGCCGCGGTTCTCGACGCCGCCACGCGCGAGGCCGCGGCCGAGCTCGCCGCCCGCACCTCGCTGCCACCCGAGCGCCTGGTGCTCGGCGGTCGCTCGATGGGCGGCCGGTACTGCTCGATCGTCGTCGGCGCCGACGACGATCCCGTTCTCGCGCTCGGTCTGCTCCTCCTCGGCTATCCGCTGCACCCGGCTGGGAAGCCGGACCAGCTCCGGATCGACCACTTCCCGCGGCTGCTCGTGCCGTGTCTCTTCGCGAGCGGCACGCGCGACGCGCTCGCCGGGCAGGCCGCCCTCACCGAGGCGGTGAAGGCGATCAAGGGACCGGTCACGCTGCACTGGCTCGAGTCCGCCGACCACGGCTACCGGCCGAAGAAGGCGTCGGGCCGCACGCTCGATGACGTGACCGCCGAGGTGGCCGAGATCTCGGTCGACTGGGTCGCCGCGCTGTCGGCCTAGTCCCCGGTCTTGCCGTCGATCTGCTCGCGCATGAGGTCGAGGTGCCCGGCGTGGCGCGCCGTCTCTTCGAGCATGTGGACGAGGATCCACCGCAACGAGACCACGCCGTAATGCGGCGACGTGCTCTTGCTGAGCTCGTCCAGGGCCGCGCCGGCGGCGATGCGGCGCGAGGCGTCGGCCGACTCGCGGTAGAAATCGATGACCGACGCGACCGTCTCGCCGGGCTCGATGCGGAAGTCCGCGTCAGCGTCGCCGTCGGCCCAGGACACTTTCTCCTCCTCCGCGGCGAACCGAGCTTTGAACCAGCTCTTCTCGACGTACGCAAGGTGCTTCACGATCCCCAGGGGACTGAGTCCCGTCGGAGTCATGACGCGGCTCGCGTCCTCGAGCGACAGGTCGGCGACCTTGTTCTCGACCACGGCCCGGTACCAGTCGAGGAAGCCGTTCAGGAGGTCGACCTCGCGGGCCTGGCCTCCGAGGGGCGAGGAGCTCTCCGTCATGGGCGGGAGCGTAGGCGTACCGGACATCCGTCACATCGGAGAGGTTGTGCGTCCCCGGAGGCGCGAACTCCGTGCGAAGGCTCGATGAACCGGCTGCAATTGTTCCGTCCGCAGCGGTTTCACCTGCGAGACTGTGCGTCATGCGAGTTCGCCGTTACTTCGCCTTCGTCGATCTGTGCGGGTTCACCCGCTTCACCGAGCTCCACGGTGACGAGGAGGCGGTTGCCGTGCTCACGGGCTTCCGCACCCTGGTGCGTGAGGTCGCGTCCGAACACGGCGTGCGGGTCGGGAAATGGCTCGGCGACGGAGCGATGTTCGTGAGCACCGACGGCCCCGCGCTCACGTCGGCGCTGATCGAGCTCGACCGGCGCGCCGACGACTTGGTTCATCTCCCGATCCGGGCCGGAATGTCCGGCGGAGACGTGATCCTGTTCGAGGGCGACGACTACATCGGCAGCTCGGTGAACCTCGCGGCGCGGCTGAGCGACATGGCCGCCCCGGGCGAGGTACTGGCGACCGAAGACATGGCCGAGTTCGTGCCCGGCGAGGGAGAGATCCGGCCCGTCGACCCGCAGCTCGTGCCCGGCTTCATGCAGCCGGTCGAGGTCGTGGTCGTCAGCGTCGCCGACCCGATTACCGGGACGCACGAGATCATCGCCAGCTGAGCCTCCGCCCGACGGCGGGAGCCGGCACTACCCTCACGGCAATGGCGCTCACGACGCTCCGCTTCGAACGCGAAGGCGCAGTCGGGTGGCTCCGGCTCCACCGACCGGACCGGCTCAACTCGTTCACGCCCGAGATGTGGCGAGAGCTGCGCGAGCTGGGCGAGGAGCTTCGCGACGATCCCGACCTGCGCGCTCTGGTCGTGATCGGCGAAGGCCGCGCGTTCTCCAGCGGCATCGACACCTCCGTGTTCGCCGGTGACACCTTCGGCGGCGACGGTCCCGCCGCGGAGCGCGACGCGGGGAGCCGTCACGACGACCCGATGGTCGACGCGATCATGACGACGCAGGACTCGTACACGTGGCTCGAGGAGGCGCCGTACGCGACGATCGCCGCGGTGCGGGGCTACGCGCTCGGCGCCGGGCTGCAGCTCGCGCTGGCGTGCGACCTGCGCGTGTTGGCCGAGGGCACGAAGGTCGGCTTGCTCGAGTTCAAGTACGGGATCATCCCCGACCTCGGCGGTACGCAGCGGCTGCCGCGGCTCGTGGGCGCCGCGAAGGCCAAGGAGCTCGTCTTCACCACCGCGCAGATCGACGCCGACGAGGCGCAGCGCATCGGCGTGGCGGAGCACGTCGTGCCCGACGCCGAGCTCGAGCCCACCGTGCGCGAGCTGGCGGTCACGATCGCCGCGCAGCCGCCGCTTGCGGTGCAGGGCGCGAAGCGGGCAATCAACGCCGCCGGCGCCGTCGAGACGCGCGACGGGCTGCGTATCGAGGCCGAGAACCAGGCGGTCTGCCTGCGGTCCGACGACATGAAGGAAGCGATCGCCGCGTTCGTCGAGCAGCGGGCGCCGAATTATCAGCGGCGCTAGCCCGATGGACGCATTCGTCGTCCGCGCCGGCGGACCGCTGTCGGGCACCGTACGGGTGTGCGGCGCGACCAAGAACGCCGGGCTCAAGCAGATGGCGGCGGCGCTGCTCGCGCCGGGCGTCACGGTGCTGCGCAACCTGGATCCCGTGCTCGACCTGGACGCGATGCTCGACGTCATGCGCGCCATCGGCGCCGGCGTCGAGTGGAGCGGCGACCACGAGCTGACGATCGACGCCACCGGCCCCCTCACTCCCGAGGCGCCGTACGAGCTCGTCAGCCGGATGCGGGCCTCGATCAACGTCCTCGGCCCGCTGCTTGCACGGTGCGGCGAGGCGCGCGTCGCGATGCCGGGCGGCGACAACATCGGGAGCCGCAAGCTCGACATGCACTTCCGTGGCCTCGAGGCCATGGGCGCCGAGCTCGGGGTCGTGCACGGCCTCATCGAGGCCCGGTGCGAGACGCTGTGCGGCACGCGCATCGTGCTCGACTTCCCGAGCGTCGGCGCGACCGAGAACCTGCTCACGGCCTCCGTCCTCGCCAAGGGCCAGACAGTCCTCGACAACGCCGCGCGCGAGCCCGAGATCACCGACCTGGCCGCGTTCCTCAACCGCATGGGCGCGAAGGTGCACGGCGCCGGCACGTCGACGATCGAGGTGGAGGGCGTCGAGGGCCTGACCCCGGTCGAGGCGGAGGTGATGGGGGACCGCATCGAGGCCGGCACGATCCTCATGGCCTGCGGCGTCGCCGGCGGCGAGGTCACGGTCGAGGGCACGCGCATCGAGCACCTGGAGATGGTGGCGCTCAAGCTCGGCGAGATGGGCCTGCAGGTGTCGCCCACGCCCGACGGGCTGTGGGCCCGCTGCGACGAGCGGCTCCGCGCCGTCGACGTCGCGACCCTGCCGTACCCGGGCTTCGCGACCGACTTCATGCCGCTGGTCGTCGCGCTCCTCGCGACCGCCGACGGCTCGGCCATCGTCACCGAGAACGTGTTCGACAACCGCTTCGGCTTCGTGAACGAGCTCCACCGCATGGGCGCCGACATCCGCAACGAGGGACGCCACGCCGTGGTCCGCGGCGTCGACCGGCTCTCCGGTGCGCCGGTGCGCGCCCAGGACGTCCGCGCCGGCGCCGCGCTCGTGGTCGCCGGTCTCGCCGCCGACGGTGAGACGCGCGTGCTCGACCCCTACCACGTCGATCGTGGCTACCCCGACCTCGCCGGTCAGTTCCAGGCGCTCGGAGCCGACGTCCACCGGGTCCGGCCGTCCGGCTGACCGTGGGGTTCCGCCCCGGCCGGGAAGGCGTGGGACAATGGATGCGTTGCAACGCCTGGGGTCAGGCAAGTAGGCGGAGCGAGACCGTAGTGGGAACGGAGCGATGAGCATGCCGACCGAGACCAACACCGACGACCGGGAAGCCGGCGTTCTCGAGGCCATCGACGCCATCCGCCCCGCGCTCCAGAGCGACGGTGGCGACATCATCTTCAACGGCATCGACGCCGACAGCGCTGTCCACGTCACGCTGGTGGGGGCGTGCGGTACGTGCCCGGTGTCGATGATGACGCTCAAGGCCGGCGTCGAGCGCATCATCATGGACCGGGTCCCGGGGATCACCGAGGTGATCTCCGAATAGGAGCCTCCAACAACCCCTCCGAGTTGGTCGACGCGGCCCGGCAGGGAGACCGTGCCGCGATCGCCAAGCTGATCTCGCTCGTCGAGGCGGGCGGTGACACCGCGACCTCGGCCGTCGGTCGGCTGTACCTGAGCACCGGCAGCGCGTTCACGATCGGCATGACCGGCGCGCCGGGCTCGGGCAAGTCGACGCTGACGGACAAGCTCATCAGCCTGATCCGCGAGCGCGATCTCGAGGTGGGCGTGCTCGCCATCGACCCCAGCAGCCCTTTCAGCGGCGGCGCGATCCTCGGCGACCGCATCCGCATGCAGGACCACGCCACCGACGAGGGCGTCTTCATCCGATCGATGGCCACACGCGGTCACCTGGGCGGCCTGTCGCTCGCGACACCACAAGCGGTCCGGATCCTCGACGCGGCGGGGAAGCCCTGGATCATCATCGAGACCGTCGGGGTCGGGCAGGTGGAGGTCGAGGTGGCCGGCGCCGCCGACACCACGGTCGTCGTCGTGAACCCGCGGTGGGGCGACGGTGTGCAGGCGAACAAGGCCGGTCTGCTCGAGATCGCCGACGTCCTGGTCGTCAACAAGGCCGATCGCGAAGGCGCCGCCGACACCGTGCGCGACCTCGAGCAGATGCTCGAGCTCGCGGGGGAGCGGGACTGGCGGCCCCCGATCGTCGAGACCGTCGCCACCGAAGGCAAAGGAGTCGAGGACCTGTGGCAGGCGATCCTCGATCACCGCGCCCACCTGGAGGCGAACGGGCTGCTCGAGCGGCGGCGGGACTCGCGCCTGCGGGAGGAGTTGCGGGCGATCGTCTTCGAGCGGCTCCGCGAACGCGTCGACGCGACGTGCCACGGCGAGCGGTTCGACGGTCTCGTGTCGAAGGTCGCGGCGCGTGAGCTCGATCCGTACGCAGCCGCCGACGAGCTGCTGACCTAGCCTTCCCGAAGGTGGACGATCACCCGTTGGCCAGGATGCTCATGGCGGCTGCGCGCGGCGACCCGCCGGCGCCCGACGGGTTCGTCGACGTCATGCCGTCCCCGGGCGGCCCCGCCGACGCCATCGTCGACTTCACCGCCCACCTGGTGGTGGCGGCCGACGTGCCCGCCGACGACGTCCTGAACGAGCTCGCGGTCGGTGACCTGTCCGCGTGGACGCACCCGTCGTTCCAGCTGTGGCTGGCCGACCGGCTCGGCAGCAAGCCGGGGAGCCGCGACCTCGTCATGGCCGCGCCGCCCGCCGACGCGCACGACCTGGATCTCGCGCCACGCGACGACCTCGAGCGCCACGACCGCGTGCAGCGGGCGGCGCGGTACCGCACGGACCTCCAGGTCTTCACGGACTCCGACGACCTCGGCATCCTCGTGATGGGCCGAGGCCTCGCCCGCCGGTGGGAGTGCGCGTTCGAAGTCGAGCGGGCCGGTCGGAACCGGGGCCTCGGGCGGCGGCTCGCGCTCGCCGCCCGCGCCCTCGTCCCGGAAGACGAGATCCTCTTCGCGCAGGTCGCGCCGGGCAACGTGGCCTCGGTGCGCGCGCTCTTGTCCGCCGGGTTCCGCCCCATCGGCGGCGAAGTGCTGTTCCCCCGGCACAAGTAGATTCAGCGGCCATGCCCGATTTCGTGCACACCGAGCGGCGCACGGACGGCGTTGCCGTGCTGCGCATCGACCGGCCGCCGATGAACGCGATGTCGCTCGCGTTGCTCGACGAGCTCGCGGCCGCCGCTGGCGAGCTCGCGGGCGATACGTCAGTGAAGGCGGTCGTGGTGCTGGGCGGCGCCAAGGCGTTCGCCGCCGGCGCCGACATCAGCGAGTTCGGCGGCCAGGATGCCGCGCGCGAGTTCGGGCGGCGCTTCCGAGAGGCGTTCGACGCGATCGGCGCGATCCCCCGCCCGGTGATCGCGGCGATCAACGGCGTCGCGCTGGGCGGCGGGCTCGAGCTCGCCCTCGCGTGCGACCTGCGCGTCGCCGCCGACAACGCGCGTGTCGGCCAGCCCGAGATCCTGCTCGGCGTCATTCCCGGAGCAGGAGCGACCCAGCGCCTGCCCCGGCTGGTCGGGCCGGCGCGGGCGAAGGAGCTGGTCTGGAGCGGGCGCCAGGTGAAGGCCGACGAAGCGCTCGCGCTGGGCATCGTCGACCGGGTCGTGCCTGCCGGGGAGCTCGAGGACGCGGCGCTCGACTGGGCGGCGTCATTCGCGTCGGGGCCGGTGGTGGCCATGGGGGTCGCGAAGATCGTCATCGACGGTGGTCTCGACGGCACGCTTGCGACCGGGCTCGACCTCGAGGCCGAGGCGTTTGTGGAGATCTTCGGCACCGAGGACGCCGCCACCGGCGTCAACAGCTTCCTCGAGCACGGCCCGGGCAAGGCCAAGTTCGTCGGGCACTAGCCGTTCGCCGTCCCGAGCTCCGGCTCCTGCGGCGCCGGTCGGCAAAGCCGCCGTCGCCGCGCGTTAGGTCTCGGCCTCACGCAGATGGCGCGCGGCGACCTCGGGCGGCGTCGTGTTCACGAGGATGCCCGTGCCCTGCTCGAAGCCGGCTGGGACCGCGACCCGGGTCTGGATCTCGATGTACCAGTGGAACGCGTCGGGTTCGACGCCGGGCGGGGCGTTCACCACGACCAGGTTGTAGGGCACGTCGCCGATCGTGGCCGCGAGCCGGGCGAGCGCGTCACGCGCCGCGTGCGCGACCAGCTCGATCTCCGCCTCGACGTCCTCGAACCGGGCGCCCGGGGCGCGCAGCGCGACGCGCAGCTCGTACGGCGTACCCGGCGCGGACGCGCACCAGACGGGCGCCGACCCGTCGACGACGAGCAGTGCCTCCTCAGCCGCCTCGAGGTCGGCCGCGACGAGATCGTGGCCCGCGGCGGTGACCCGGGCGACGGCGTGTTCCGCGGCCGGGGGGACGAAGTCGAGCGCGACGAGCTGCGCGTGCGGGTGCTCGATCGACGCGCCCGCGGCCCGGCCGTGGTTGATGCAGACCTGCACGAACGCGTGCCCGGCGGCGAGGTGGTGCCGCGCACGGTCGCGCAGCACGGTGAGCACCTCGACCGCCTGCTGCTCGGTGATCTGCGCGAACGACTTGCCGTGCGCCGGTGACAGCACCACGACCTCGTGCGCACCCGTCGCGCCCGGGCCCGCGTCGGCGCCGCCGACGATCGGGTAGAGGTTCGGCACGACGCGCACGCGCCACCCGGGCGTGTCGGGCGCGCCGTCACCCGTCCGGTACACCTCGGGCGGTGTCAGCGCCTCGTGGCCGGGACAGAAGGGACAGTCGGCCACAGTCGCGGGCGTGTCCGGCGCGGGCGGCGAGAACGTGTGCGGGCGCGCGGCGCGCCCGGGTGCGAGCAGTACCCATCGGCCCGAGAGGGCGTCGCGTCGCAGCTCCGGCATGAACTCTTCTTTCTGTCGTCGCCGCCGCCGAGGCTAGAGGGGGTCGGTAGCCTGGTGACGTGACCCGCATCTCGCACGTACGCGTGGCGATCCTCGGCGGCGGACCCGCCGGCAACACCTGCGCCACGGTCGCTGCCACGCTCGGGGCGGAGGTGACGCTCGTCGAGCGCGACGTCCTGGCGGGCGCCGCCCACCTGTGGGACTGCATCCCGTCGAAGGCGATGATCGCCACCGGCGGCGAGCTCACCGAGCTGAGCCGCAGCCGCGTGATGGGCCTCCACGCCGAGGGCGGCGTCGACCTCGGCGCGCTGCGCGAGCGGGTGGCGTCGATCGAGCAGCGCCTCCACCAGTCGATCGTCGACCTGCTCGAGTCGCAGGGTGTCCGGCTGCTGCGCGGCACCGGTCGGCTGAAGGGTCCGCACGAGGTGGTGGTCGAGACGGCACGCGGCATCGAGGAGCTCGAGGCCGATTTCGTCGTGATTGCCACCGGCTCACGCCCGCGCGTGCCCGACTTCGCGGCGGTGGACGGCGAGCGCGTGCTGACGACGCGCCAGTCGTACCCGCCGCCCGAGCTCCCCGAGCACGTCGTGATCATCGGGTCGGGTGTCACCGGCGTGGAGTTCACGCACATGTTCGACGCGCTGGGCTCGAACGTGACGCTGCTCGTGTCACGCCAGCAGGTGCTGCCCCTCAAGGACCCGGAGGTCGCCGCCGCCCTCGAGCAGGAGTTCCTCCGCCGGGGCGTCGACCTGCTCAAGGGCGCGCGCGCGAGCAGCATCGAGCGGACCGGAGACACCGTGGCAGTCGCGTGCGAGGACGGCCGGGTCGTGCGCGGCTCGCACGCGGTGCTCGCGGTCGGGTCGGTCCCCAACAGCGAGGACCTCGGGCTCGAAGAGGCGGGCGTCGAGATCGACCGCGCCGGCTACATCCCCATCGATCACCACTGCCGGTCGAAGGTCGAGCACATCTATGCCGCCGGCGACGTGTCCGGCAAGCTGCCGCTGTCGTCCGTCGGGGCGATGCAGGGCCGCAAGATCGCCGAGCACGTCATGGGCCTGCAGAACCGTCCGCACCGTCACCTCGACTACGACAAGGCGGCCCAGGCCATCTTCACCGACCCCGAGATCGCCGACGTCGGCCTGGTCGAGGCGGAGGCGTTCGCAGTCGGCAGGAAGATCCGCGTCACCAAGGTGCCGTTCTCGTCCAACGCCAAGGCGCACATCAAGGGCGACCCGCGCGGCTTCGTGAAGATCCTGTCCGACCCCGCTACGGGGGTCGTGCTCGGCGGGTCGATCGTCGGGCGCAACGCGGCCGAGCTGATCAGCGTGGTGGCGGTGGCCGTGACCAACGGCTTGCGGGTCGTCGACATCGTCGACTCGCTGCTCGTGCACCCGACCCTGTCCGAGTCGCTGGCCGAAGCGGCGTCGTAGGCACGCGACGCCCAGGTTTTGGCGTCGCTGTACCGGACATATGGCGGAGCAGCGACGCCAAAACGGCTCTGGTCAGGACACGAGCTCGCCGCGTGCGATCGTCACGGCCCGGCCCCCGAGGCGCGTTCGATCGCCGTCGACGCGCACCTGCACGACGCCACCACGCACCGAGGCTTGGTAGCCGGTCAGCTCGCTCTTCCCGAGCCGCTCCGCCCAGTACGGGGCGAGCGCGCAATGCGCGGAGCCGGTCACCGGGTCCTCGTCGATCCCGAACTTCGGGCCGAAGCATCGCGAGACGAAGTCGAACGTGGGATCGTCGGATCGCGCCGTGACCACGGCGATCTCGAACGCGGCCAGGGGCGCGAAGTCGGGAGTGACGGCGCGCACCGCGGTCGCGTCCGCCAGCTCGACGACCCACCCGATGCGGCCGCTCGACACCTCCTTGGGAGCGACGCCGAGCGCGTCGAGCAGACCGGGGTCGGGATCGGAGGTGGTGACGCGGTCGGTGGGGAAGTCGAGCTCCACGCCGTCGCCGGGCTTCGTCGCGGTCAACGTGCCGCTGCGGGTCTCGAAGCGTGCCGCGACGCCGGGCGGCAGCCGTCGCGTCTCCCAGAGGATGTGCGCGCTGGCGAGCGTGGCGTGGCCGCACAGGTCGACCTCGACCGTAGGGGTGAACCAGCGCAGCTCGAAGCGCCCCGCGCCGTCGCCTTCGTCGAGCGGGCGCACGAAGGCCGTCTCGGACAGGTTCATCTCCGCGCCCACCGCTTGCATCCACCCGGGATCGGCGGGCTCGTCGAGGAGGCACACGGCCGCGGGGTTGCCGGTGAACGGGCCGGATGCAAACGCGTCAACGTGGAACAGCGGGGCGCGCACGGTCAACGAGGGCGTTACGCGATCACGATCAGGACGTCGCCGGTGCCGACGGTGTCGCCGGCGGCGACCCGGATCTCTTTCACCGTGCCGCCCGCCTCGGCATTGATGTGGTTCTCCATCTTCATCGCCTCGAGCACGAGCAGCGCCTGGCCCGGTTCGACCGCGTCGCCCTCGGCGACGAGCACCTTCACGATCGTGCCCTGCATCGGTGCGCTGACAGTGCCGTCCCCGCCGGCGGCCGAGCCCGCGGCCACGCGCGGCCTGGTGACCCGGCCGGCGCGCGGCGCGCCGGCGCCGGCGGGGCTCGCGGCCGGCGCCTCGGGCAGCCAGACGCGCACCGAGAACCGCTTGCCCTCGACCTCGACGGGGACGGTTCGCTCCTCGAGCCGTTCGCCGTCCGCCTCCGGTGGTGCCGCGGGCGCCGGCGCCGCGGCCGCGAACGCCGCCGGGTCGACCTCCTCCTCGACCCACTTCGTCGAGTGATTGCCGGCGACGAACTCGGGGTTCTCGAGGAGGGCGACATCGGCGGGAACCGTCGTGCGCACGCCTTCCACCTCGAGCTCGCGCAGCGCCCGGAGCATCCGGTGACGAGCCGTCTCGCGGTCGGGACCCCACACCACGAGCTTGCCGATCAGGTTGTCGTAGAACTGCGAGATCGTGTCGCCCTCGTCGTACCCGCCGTCCCAACGGACGCCGGGGCCGCTGGGCACGCGCAGGCGGGTGATCGTGCCCGGGGACGGGAGGAACTTCTTGGTGGGGTCCTCGGCGTTGATGCGGCACTCGATCGAGTGGCCGCGGCGCTCGACGGAGTCCTGGGTGAACGACAGCGGCTCGCCGGCGGCGACGCGCAGCTGCTCGGCCACGAGATCCAGCGACGTGACCATCTCGGTCACGCAGTGCTCGACCTGGAGCCGCGTGTTCATCTCGAGGAACCAGAACTCGCCGTCTTGGTAGAGGCACTCGACCGTCCCGGCGTTCACGTAGCCGCACGCCTTCGCCACTTTCACGGCGGCCTCACCCATGGCGGCCCGCACGTCGTCGCCGATGCCCGGCGCGGGCGACTCCTCGATCAGCTTCTGGTGGCGACGCTGCGTCGAGCAGTCGCGCTCGCCGAGCCACACCGCGTTGCCGTGGGTGTCGGCGAACACCTGGATCTCGATGTGGTGCGGACGGGTGAGGTACCGCTCGAGGTACGTCTCGGGGCGGCCGAAGTACGCCTGCGACTCCCGGGCGGCGGAGTCGAGCGCGGCCTGTGCCTCGTCGGGCCCCTCGACCACCTTCATCCCCCGACCGCCACCACCGAATGCGGCCTTGATCGCGACCGGCCAGCCATGCTGCTCGCCGAACGCCAGCACCTGGTCCGCGCTGGTGATGGGCTCGAGGGTGCCGGGGACCGCGTCGACGCCGGCGGCGGCGGCCGCGGTTCGGGCCGAGATCTTGTCGCCCATGACGTCGATCGCGTCGGGCGGCGGACCGATCCACGTCGTACCCCGTCCCGTGATGGCGCGGGCGAAGTCGGCGTTCTCGGCGAAGAACCCGTAGCCCGGGTGTACGGCCTCGGCGCCGCTGCGCGCGATCACGTCGAGGATCGCGTCGGTGTTCAGGTAGCTGTCGGCCGCGGCCTCGCCTCCGACGTCGTACGCTTCGTCGGCGTAGCGCACGTGCGCGGCGTTGCGGTCGAGCTCGGAGTACACCGCGACTGTCGTGATGCCCAGCTCGCGACACGTGCGCATCACGCGGATCGCGATCTCGCCCCGGTTGGCGACGAGCACCTTGGTGAAAGGCGGTGTTGGCACAGACGACTCCTGGAGCGCCTCGACGGTCGCCGTATCCTACGGGCGATGCCCGAGGGCGAGGCGATCGAGCTGACACACCAGATTCGCTGGTTCGACTCGCTCGACTCGACGAACCGCTACCTCCTCGACGAGGCGCGGGCCGGGGCCCCCGACGGTCTCGTGGCGGTCGCGGACTTCCAGACCGCGGGTCGGGGCCGCCGGGGCCGGGACTGGGTGGCGCCGCCCGGCGCGTCGCTCCTCGTGTCGGTTCTGCTCCGCCCGGCGCTCGCACCAGAGCGCGCGCCGGTCGTGACGATGGCGTGCGGCGTCGCCATGGCCGAGGCGATCGCGCGCGTTGCGGGATTCACACCCGGGCTCAAGTGGCCGAACGACCTCGTCGTGAACGATCGCAAGCTGGTCGGGATCCTCGCCGAAGCCGACGGCCGTGCGATCGTCGTCGGCGCCGGCGTCAACGTCGAGTGGCACGAGTTCCCGCCCGAGCTCGCCGAGACCGCGACCGCGTGCAATCTCGAGGCCGGACACCCGGTCGACCGTCGCGAGCTGCT
>WNFU01008102.1_pt1 | contig 12208 bp, 8 predicted proteins | sample 5400121 | NCBI WGS metagenome assembly WNFU01 (sample SAMN13153360, study PRJNA577476) | soil metagenome | isolation source: 100 cm soil or saprolite under grassland replicate 1 | place: USA:California | collected 2016-06-15 | reverse complement strand
GCACCGGCAAGACGACGTGCGCGATCGCCCTCGCGCGCGACATGTACGGCCCGGAGTGGAAGCAGAACTACTACGAGCTCAACGCGAGCGATGAACGTGGGATCGACGTCGTCCGCTCGAAACTCAAGGAGATTGCGCGCATCGCGCCGTTCGGCGGCACGTCGTTCAAGATCATCTTCCTCGACGAGGCGGACAACCTGACCGCGGACGCGCAGGCCGCGTTGCGCCGGACGATGGAGACGTACTCGAAGACGTCGCGGTTCATCCTGTCCGCGAACTACTCGTCGCGGCTCATCGAGCCGATCCAGTCGCGCACCGCCGTGTTCCGGTTCCGGCCGCTGCGGCCCGACGCGATCCGCGAGTATCTCGGACGTGTCGCGAAGGCGGAGAAGCTCAAGATCACGGACGACGGGATGGACGCGCTCATCTACATCGCGGAAGGGGACATGCGGCGCGCCGTGAATTCCCTCCAGGTGGCGGCGGCCCTCGGGTCGACGATCGATGCGGACGTGCTGTACAAGGTCGCGAGCACGATCAAGCCGGAAGAGGTGAAGCAACTCATCGAGAAGGCGCTGACCGGCGACTTCCTCCAGGCCCGCGAGGTGCTCGACCGGCTGCTCATCGAATACGGCGTCTCGGGCGAGGACGTCCTCCGGCAGCTGCATCGGTCCGTGTTCGACATGAACGTGCCCGACGAGTACAAGGTCCGCCTCCTCGATCGGATCGGAGAGACGGACTTCCGGCTCATCGAGGGCAGTAACGAGCGCATCCAGCTCGAGGCGCTCCTCGCCCACTTCGCGCTCATCGGCCAGGAACTGAACAAGAAGTGATCACGCCGCCAGGACCGGCGCCCACGCGGCGTACGCGGCCTGGTCTTTCGGCGAGGCGGCGATCATCTTCGCGAGCGCCATCGCGACCTCCGGCGCCTTCGTCGCGAGGAATTCCGTCGCGCAGACGTCCGCAAGGAGGAGGTTGATCCCGTCGTTCGCGATCGCCGAGTCCCGCGCCGCGTAGTTCGCGAGGATCTCCGTCATCCGGGCGGCGGAATATCCGTGCGCGACGTACGCGCGGGTTCGCGCGACGGCCGCGGTTGGATTGCGCGCGTCGAGCTCGCCCGCGAGGTGCCGGAGCGCCTCGCCTTCCCCCGGGGCGTCCGCTCCCGATATGGAGGCGATCGCCGGCGGGGGAGAGCGGACTCGGAGGGCCGCTTGGAATAGCGAATAGAGTCGCTCCGGCGTGCGGCTGAACCCGAGGACGAAGCGGGCCGCGTGGACGAACATCAGGGCGCGCGCCGTGCCGACGTCGTACCCGTTGGAAGCGATGATGCGCTTCGCGGCCTCGACCGCCAAGCCTTCCGTGATCGACGTGGCGGCGTATCCGTCGCGCAGGGTCGCGAGCGTCGCCTGGACGCATGCGGTGGGATCGGGGGCGGAGGCTATCGCGGCCACTTGGGTCCGTCCGGCGTCATCGAGCGGACGGCCGCCGGCCGCGAGGGCCTCGAGATCGACCCACTCCTTCCCGAGGACGGACAGGATCGAGTCGTACGGTGTGCGGTCGCGAGGGCCCTTCACGAGGTACTGTACCGTGGGCCGCAGGATCGTCCGCGCGTCGCGGAAGCCGAGCGATCGGGCGAGCTGCCATGCCTTCACCGCGAGGAAGAACTTCCGGCCTGCTTCGCCCATGTCTTCGACCGCCGCGCGGAAGAGCATGTCGCCCGCCATCTTCCGCTCCCAGCCCTCGTCGATCATGCCGAGAAAGATCGATTCCGCCTCCGCCAGATCGCCGGCGCGGACCGCAAAGAGGAAGGAACGACCGAGGTGCGTGATTTCCCCCGAGACGACGAGGGGCGCCCTCGCCGGTGCGGAGGCTTTCTTCTCGCAGGCGATGAACGCGATTCCCTGAAGCGTCGGCAGCGGATGGAAGCGCGGCTCACTCAGCGGGAACAGATTGGCGGCCGCGGCGAGCACCGCGAGTCCGCGAGGGGCGAGGCCGTCGTACCGCGGGGCCGCTCCGCGAGCCGCGGCGCGGATCACGTCGATAGCGGGTGCCTTCGAGGCGAATCCCTTGACCGCCGCATCGACCGCCTCCCGGGGCCGTGACGCGCCGACGGCAGATTCGATCTCTTCCAGGAGAGACGAAGCGCCCGCAGCCGCCATCGAGCGCGACGCATCTCGAGCGGCTTAGAAATACCTTCGGGCGCGGCACGTCCGATGAGTCGGAGATCGTTGCCCCGATGCCAGATGCTTTCCTCCCTTCGCGGAGCGCAACGGTCAAATCCAAGGGGCTCTTTGGGTCGCGCGGGCGAGGCGCTTGTCGACGCGGTTCGCGTTCTGGCGGAAGATCGAGGAAGACGCGCTTGCGGAGAAACACGCGCAGCCCGGGCTCCTGTCCGACTTCATCCTCGGCAGCCAGGACGGACTCGTGAATGTGCTCGGCGTCATCCTAGGCGTCGCGGTCGCCTCCCGAAACCTCGCGAATCCGCTCACGATCATCCTCGCGGGCGGACTCGCCGCGACGTTTGCCGAATCAATCTCGATGGGCGCGGTCGCATACACGTCGACTCTCGCGCGGCGGGATCACTACCTCAGCGAGGTCGAGCGGGAGAAGCGGGAGATGGTCGAGCTCCCGGACCTGGAGCGTCAGGAGGTCCGCGAGATCCTGGAACGATGGGACTTCCACGGAGCGGAGCTGGACGACATGCTCGAGCGGATCGTGTCAAAGCCCAAGGCGTGGCTCGAGCTGATGATGTCCCACGAACTCAACCTCGCCCCGGTCGACCCGACGCAGGCGCGGAAGAGCGCGGTCCTCGTCGGGTTCGCGGCGATCGTCGGCTCGCTCATCCCGCTCATCCCGTTCCTGGTGATCGGCGCGAACATCCTCCTGGGGATCACGCTCTCCCTCGGGGTCAGCACCGCGGCGTTGTTCGTGATCGGCTGGTGGAAGGCCAGGACCACGGTCGGGCGAGCCGGGCGCAGCGGCGTGCAGATGGCGGTCATCGGGATCGCATCCGCGATCGCGGGATTCGGCATCGCCTATCTCGTGAGCGGCGGCCAGGGCGCGTAGGGCGAGTGCGGTGCGCGGGATTTGAACCCGCCTTATAGCCTTGGCAAGGCTATGTCCTAACCAGACTAGACTAGCACCGCGCGAAGGGGGACGAAGGCGAGGGGGTTTGAAAAGATTGCGGGACCGCGTCCACGGAAGGGAAGCGCTTCCGTCCATGCGGCGTTCCTCGGGGACTTTGTGAGTGCGCCGCGCCGCTCGCACGCACGACCGGCGATGGGGGAAGGGACGTTATGAGACTCATGACTAGGACTGAATGCCAGATACAGCAATCAGTTGCGATTCGCGGGAGGGAGGCATGATGTCACGAAGCGGCCGGTGCGGCCACGAACGTCGTGACCGAGTCGCATGAAGTATTGGAACCGCAGGTCCGCGCGAGCGGAGTCAACCGGACCGCCGGTCGATCGGCGCGTTCCCTCCTGACCCGCCTCCTGCTGATTTCGGCGGTCGTCCTCGTCCTGATCCAGAGTTCGATGGTCGGGACACTCCCGCCGTCGGGCGCTAAGCTCTCGACCCTCGCGACGACACTGTCGATCCACGTCGTGCGGACGGGGAGCGCCGACGCGAGCGTGCTCGGCGTGACGGATGGTGTGAACGAGCAGATCGACGTCCTGGTGAATGGCCAGGTCGCCGTCAGCGGCATCGTCACCTGGATCGGGCAATACTGGTTCCTCGGCGTCCCCGTGGCGGATAACGCGATGGTCCAGACGCGGATCGGATCGACGCTCTCGCCGATTGTGACCGTGCCCGTGTACGTCCCGCAACCGATCGGGCCCGCCGGCTTCGTCTACGCGAGCGGCGCCGACCTCATGCGCAACGGCACGCCGATCCAGCTCTTCGGAGTCGATGATCAGTATCCGTTCATCTACGCGATGATCGCGTCCGGTCTCTGGGGCCCGGCGGATCCGGGCGCGTGGGGCAAGAACGGCCTCTTCCCGGACTCCGGCGGGCAGATCGGCGGGGTGACGGACGCCGATTCGCTCTGGCGGGAATACTTCCGGTACTTCCTTCACTACAACGAGGTCGCCGGGACGCCCACGAATCCGAAGGTGAACCTCCTTCGGATCTGGGTCGCCGACCACTCGTGGAATCCCGAAGGCACGTACAACGCATGGAAGAGCGATCCCACGACGTTCTGGAACATCTTCGATCGGATGATCTACTGGGCGAACCGCTCCGGCGTCTACCTCGTGCCGGTCCTGGGTCACTTCGCGACGAACAAGGACAACCGGTTCTTCGACACGTCGGACATCCGCTATGCGCACCAGGTCGAGGTCGTGCGGGCGATCATGGACCGGTACGACAATGAATCGCAGATCGCGATGTGGGACGTGTGGAACGAACCCGACGTCGACAACGACGTCTACTGGGCGTCGGTCGGCGGGATCGACGGCTTCAAGGCCTGGGCGAGCACGTACATCGCGGACGTCAAACCGAACAGCACGCACCACCTGATCACGATGGGCATGGGCGGCTGGAACCTCTTCCCCGGCGTGCCCGCGTTCGGGTGGACGTACCACTTCTTCTTCAACGACCTCCCCGGCCTCGACGTGTCCCACCATCACACGTACGGGACCGCGGAGGACCAATACCTGATCGACTGGGAGCACGACTGGCAGCGGGCGCTCGGCCGGCCGCACTACGAGGGCGAGGTCGGCTACAACGCGTGGCCCGGCCCGAGCCCCCTCGGATACGGATACTGGCCGTGGTACACAGAGCACGCCCGGGCCGCGGGCATGCCCGCGATGTCGACGATGGTCTTCGTCGATAACGGCAAGGGCGCGTACGCGGACTCTCCGTATTTGGGCGCGCTGCCGGACTATCCGCCCGAAGGCACCCCGCCACCTCCACCTCCGCCGCCGCCCCCGAACGACACGACCCCGCCCGCGGTCGTGAAGGACTTGCGCGTCACCTCGGTGAGCCCATCCTCCGTCACCCTCCGTTGGACGGCGCCCGGCGACGACGGCATGAGCGGCACCGCGACGTGGTACGACTTCCGCTACAGCACGGCCGGCGCGATCACGCCGTCGAACTTCTGGGCCGCCACCCACTACGAGCTCCTGTTCTTCCCGCATGCGCCCGGCACGACCGAGGAAGCGACGACCCCCGGGCTCCAGCAAGGCACGACGTACTGGTTCGCCCTCGAGACGTCGGACGAGGTGCCGAACTGGTCGACGTCGTCGAACAGCCCATCCGCGGTCCCGGGCGCGGCCGCGAACCTTCCGCCCGTCGCGTCCTCCGTCTTCTCCCCCTCCGCACCGCAGGCGCTCCAGACCGTGACGTTCAACGCATCGTCCTCGTACGATCCGGATGGGACGATCGCCTCGTACGTCTGGAACTTCGGGGACGGCGGGAGCGGCAACGGCCGTATCGCGGCCCACGCGTACGGCGTTGCGGGCCGGTACACCGCCACGCTGACCGTGACGGACAACGGCGGCCTGACCGCGGTGCAGGCGGACTCCGTCCCGGTGACCACGCAAGCGACGGACACGACGCCTCCCGCAACGATCACGGACGTGGTCGTCTCCTCCGTGAGTCGGACCTCGGTCGTCCTCCGGTGGACCGCGCCCGGCGATGACGGATCGGTCGGCACCGCGACGTGGTACGACTTCCGTTACAGCACGTCGGGCCCGATCACCGAGGCCAACTTCCCTCTCGCGGTCCACGTGGACATCCCGTCCCCCAAGGCCGCCGGGTCGCAGGAACAACTCACCCTGAGCGGACTGCAACGGGGCACGAAGTACTGGTTCGGGCTGAAAGCCTCGGACGAGGTCCCGAACTGGGCGGGGGTCTCCGACAGCCCGATCGCGCGCACGCTCGCGAGTGTGAGCGGCCGCGGGCGAGGTCCGGGCGCGTGCCTCGTCTGCCTCTGGGAGAACACGGCCGACGTCGTCGCGGCGATCGGAGCGGTGGGCATCGACATGAGCTTCCTCGCGGTCGTCGGGGCGGTCGGGGGACTCCTCCTGGCGGTCGCCCTGCTCCGGAGGCATTCCGCGCGGGAGCCCGAGACGCGGTCCGACCTCGAGCCGGAATCGGATGCGGAGGACGAGCTCGCCGCTCCGAACGACGTCAGGGACGAGATGATCGACGACATGATCGATGAGATCATGGAGCCGCCGCTTCCTCGCGGCGGACGGTAGCCGCGCGAAGGCGCGTCCGGCCTCCCCGGTCGATCCCGACGGGAGAAATTTATCCGCTGCGGGACGATGAGCCGGTAAGGCATCCGACATGACATCGGAGACGGACGTCCGATTCGAAGGCACGACCGACACCCTGCACGGCCGGGCGCTCGATCCGACGGGCGAGGCCTGGGGCGCGCTCGTATTGTGCCACGGCCGCCACGAAGACATGGAGACGCCCCTCGTGGCCGCGCTCGCCCGCCTCGCCTCCGGGGAGGGCCTGTGGACCCTCCGGTTCGACTTCGCGTTCGTTGGGTCGGGTGCGGAGCCGTCCCCCGGCCACGCCGACGAGATCGCGGACTTGCGGGAGGCGATCGGGTACGCGCGGGCGACGTGCCGGACGGACACCGTGTTCGTGGCCGGCCGGGGGCTCGGTGCGTGGGCGGCCGTCGGCGCGGCGACGGACGAGACGGTCGCGGGCGTGATCCTCCTCGGCCTCAGCTACGAGGGGCAGCCAGAACGGGGGATGGCGTTGCAACGCCTCGACGAGCTCGAGATCCCGACCCTCATCCTCGTCGGGTTCGAGTCGGACCGCACGGACCTTCCGGCGTTGCAGGAGGTCGTCGCCGGGCTGTCGCACCTGGACCTGGAGATCCTGGCGGGCGCGGACCATCGGCTCGAGGATGCGAAGGGCCGGCCCGTCACCGAGGCCGTCCTCCTCGAGTGCGAGGCGTGGCTCCGCGTGCGGAGGAAGGAGCGGACCTAGCCGCCGCGAGACGCGCAAGTGCGGCCCAATGCATCTTTGTGGCGGGCCTCATGATTATCGGACCGATGCATTTATGTGTGCATACCCAGGTGCGGCGAACACCCGGGATGGGATTCCAATGACGCACGCCCGAATGACAGTGGTCCTCGTTGTGAGCCTAGCCTTCGCCCTGTTGGCGGCCGCCTCCGCACCGCCCGTGGCGGCGACGAACGTGAGCTACACGCTGTACGGCGGCCGTAGCGGGGGGGCCATTGGCAACGGGTGGAGCTTCAACAACACGAAGTTGAGCAGCCCGGGGCCGAACCTCACGGCGACCGTCGGCGATATCGTGACGATCACCGTGAACCGGACCGACAACCGGTTCCACAGCTGGTACCTCGACTACAACGACAGCGGCACCTGGGACCAGCCGGAAGAGCCCGGCGCGGACTTCCCGAACACGACGACGTTCCAAGCGGTCACGTTCAGCTTCACCGCGGCTCTGAACGGCACGTTCCACTACCGATCGAGCCACGCAGGCGATGGCGCATTGGTGGGTTGGTTCATCATCTCGCCCGCCGGGGGCCTGTTCGGCCCCGAAAGCAACACGATCCTCGTGATCGTCGGCTCGATCGTGATCGTCGTCGCGGTGCTCGTCTTCGCGACGTACTTCTGGCGCCGGATGAAGACGCCGCCTCCGCCGCCCAAGCAAGAGTGAACTCGGGCGCGGGATCCCCCGCGCCCATAGCCTTCTTTATCGCCGCCCGCATGGCGGACGACGTGGCGAAGCTCTCCGACATCGGCGAGCGCGGCGCGATCGAGGTCCTCGCGCGGATCTACGACCGCGGCCAGCCGATCGGCCTGGGCCACGACTGCGGCGCGGTCGAGTGGGGCGACGACTACCTCGTCGTCACGACGGACGTCGTGAATGCCAAGACGCACATCCCGCCGGGCGCGACGCCGCAACAGATCGGCTGGTACGCGACCGCCGTGAACCTGAGCGACATCGCCGCGGCGGGTGCGCGGCCCCTCGGCTTCGTCGCGGCGCTCTCGATGCCCGCCTCGACGGACATCGAGTTCCTGCGCGGGCTCGCACAAGGCATGGAGGAGTGCGTGCGGGAGTTCGGCATCGCGGTACTCGGCGGCGACACGAAGGAGGCGGACGCGATCTCGATCGCGGGCACGGCGTTCGGCCGCGTGGGGAAGGACCGCATCCTCCTGCGGACCGGCGCGAAGCCGGGAGACGTGATCGTCGTCACGGGAGACCTCGGCCGCGCGGGCGCCGCGATGCGGCTCCTCCAAGACCCGTCGGCGGCGCGGACGGAGGCCCTCAACCAGATCCTTCGGCCGTACCCGCGGGTCGCCGACGGGATGTTCTTCTCCGACTCCGGCGCGGTCACGAGCTGCATGGACATCTCCGATGGACTTGCCGCGAGCCTCGCCCAGATGGCGGCGATGACGCACCTCTCGTATCAGGTCGACGAGGCCTCGCTCCCGAGGTACCGCGGACTCTCGTCGTTGCCGCCTGCCATCGCGAAAGACCTGCTCCTGTACTACGGGGGCGACTACGAGCTAATCGCCACGGTCCGCGCGGACGCGATCCAGACCGTCCTCGAGCGGTACGCGCAGTCGGGGCCATCGGAGCGGAACCGGCTCACGGTGATCGGCAAGGTCGCGGCCTCCGGCGGAAACGTCCTCGTCACGAAATCGGGCGTGGAACCGCTCCTGAACAAGGGCTGGGAGCACTTCCGTCCCTCCGGGATTCGGTAACCCAGTGGAAAAGTGTTTTAACCCGATAGGACCAGTGTACCGATACACAATGATTTCGGAACCGGAAGTCCTCGATGTCCGGGACCCGCCGGGCAAGGCGACGGGCAAGGTCGCCGAACTCTGGAAGCCGATCGAGGGCACGAACAAGATCATGTGCACCGCGTGCGCGCGGTACTGCAAGATCGGCGAGGGCCAGGTCGGGCTGTGCGGCATTCGAGGCGTACACGAGGGGAAGCTCTGGCTCTACGTCTACGGTCGCGTGATCACGGGTCACGTTGATCCAATCGAGAAGAAGCCCGTGTCGCACTGGCGGCCCGGATCGAAGATCTTCAGCATCGCGACGACGGGATGTAACTGGCTCTGTCATCCGGCTGGGACGCAGGTCCAGCTTGTTGACGGTGACTCAAAGCCCGTCGAAGATGTCCGCGAGGGGGATGTGCTGCAGTCGCTCAACGGCCTTCCCGGGAGGCCACTCCCTGCCGTAGTAACCGCCGCAGGCACGAGGATCGCCCCGACGTATCGCATCATGGTTCACGGACTCCGGAGCCCGCTGCTGGCAACGCGTGACCACCCGATCCTCACGCCAGCCGGATGGTCACCCGCCGGCATGCTCCAACCGGGCGATGCGGTTCTTCGCGTTCGCGAAGGTTATGCTCCAGCCTCGCTCAATCGCGGGGGATTGGCCATTCCGAGTCACGCACAGACGATTCATCCCGCTGCCATGAATCGCTTCTGGGACCACGTGGCCGGCACGGACCTCGGACTGCGATACGATTGGGCCTCCGTCGATTCGGTTCGGCGCGAGGCCGGACGAGAACGAGTGTATAGTTTCGAGTGCGTTCCGTTCCACAACTACGTAGCCGACCAGATCGTCGCACACAACTGCCGTTATTGCTTCCTACCAGGCACCCAAATCCTTACCGCGAACGGGCACACCAAAATCGAGGATTTGTTCAGAACCGCGGAGCCGACACACGATCCGGAAGTACGCAGCGTTCGCAATGAGTCCGCTTTTACGCATCGTGGCCGGTGGAAGCGAATCACGAAGTCCTTCGAGCATCTCTATTCAGGACCAATCCTCAACATTCGGCCATACTACTTGCCTGGCATCAGCTGCACGCCGGACCATCGATTGTTTGCGTCCATTGGGGGAGGCCGGGTCAAGAAAATCGAGGCGAGCAAGCTCCGAGTTGGATACTTCTTGGCCGTCCCGCTTCCGCGGCCCAGGGAGACGGATCCACTGGACGTCGAGCGCCTTCTCCTGGCCGAGAGACAACCGAATTACAAGAGACAAACACGACTCGAGGTCGTCCACGGTCGGGTGAGACGGTCCTCCGAACGGGGCTTGGGGATTCCCGCAATCCTTCACATCACGCCTCGGGTTGCCCGCCTCTTCGGATACTACTGCGCCGAGGGCTCACTCAACTGGCATCGGAGCCGGCCGAATAGCGGCTCGGTATGGTTCAGTTTTGGCGCGGCCGAGGAAGCGCGAATGCTCGAGGTGGAGAAGATACTGAAGGATGTGTTCGCAATCCGACCGCGTCGCACGAGACAACGGAATCGCATCGCCGTCATCGCGCCCAGCTCAACCCTTGCCACAATCTTCCGAAGATTCTGTGGCGACTCGAGTGCAACAAAACGCGTCCCTGAATTCGTCTTGCGCTCGACGAATCCGCGAGTCTTGAAGGCGTTCCTTAGCGGCTACCTCAATGGAGACGGGTACGTCACGAAGGGGAAGGGTAGTCTAGTCCTGGGGAGCACATCTATCTCGCCGGCCCTCACGTACGGGGTTGCCCACGTCCTGCTCGCGTTGGGCGAGGTCCCGAGAGTCTATCGATCGGACAACCGAGTCACGTACGAAATCGAGGGGCGGACCGTGAACCGTTCCGATGACTACATGATGCGGCTGTTTGTCAACGAGGTTGGAATGAATCCTCGGGAGGTCGAGTGGAGTCCTTCGGGCGTTCGCGTCCTCAGTCGCGAGGGTTACTTGCTCGTCCCGATTCGGGAGATCTCCCAGTCCAACTACGTCGGTCCGGTCTACAACATCGAAGTCGAAGAAGACCACAGCTACACAGCCAACTTCATTGCGGTCGCAAATTGCCAGAACGCCGACATCTCCCAGCGACGCAAGGTCGAGGGCATCGAGGTCGAGCCGCAAGACGTCGTCCGCATGACGCTCGAGCAGGGCTGCCAAGGCCTCGCCTATACGTACAACCAGCCGACGATCTTCATCGAGTTCGCGCGGGACATCGGCATGATGGCACGGAAGGCGGGGCTCATCAACATCTTCGTGTCGAACGGCTACGATACCCCGGAGACAGTCGCGGAGATGCCGAAGTTCCTCGACTGTGTCACCGTGGACTTCAAGGGATCGGGCGAGACGAACTTCGTCCGCAAGTACATCAACATCCCGAACGCGGACCCGATCTTCCAGACGCTCCTCGATACGCGGGACACGAAGAAGATCCACATCGAGATCACGGACCTCATCGTACCGCAGGTCGGCGACGATCTCAACGCGGCGAGGAAGCTCTCGAAGTGGGTGTACGATAACCTCGGCCCCGACACCCCGATCCACTTCCTGCGGTTCCATCCGGACTACAAGATGATGGAGTTCCCTTGGACGCCGGTCGAGACGCTCGAGAAGCACTGCACCGTCGCGAAGGAGGAAGGCCTGAAGTACGTCTACATCGGCAACGTGCCGGGCCATCCGCTCGAGCACACGTACTGCCCGGGCTGCGGCGCGGTCGCGATTAAGCGGTACGGGTTCGACATCACGGGCTGGTACCTCGACAAGGACAACAAGTGCAAGAAGTGCGGGTACCAACTCGCGATCTTCGGCCGCCTCGAGCGGACCGCGAAGGAGAACCGCTTCTACAGCGTGCTCTACCACCGCTAACGAAACGAGGAAGTCGTTGGTCCCGTCGCGACTAGACCGTTCGTCTCCGTCTTCGCATCACGAGGATGCCGCCGGCAACCGCGACGGCGATCACGGCCAAGAGGATGGCGTGTACAGGCGTTGGGCCGTACGGTCCGGACGTGCTCAGGGGACCCGTGTCGACCCGCACGGTGAATACCGTGGAGGCCTGATTCCCCGCCCGGTCGGTCGCCCCAATCGGGACGGAGTCCGGCAGCATGGCGCGCAGTGGGCCGATGCGGTTCCGGAGAGGCCGCCATCGAAGGAGACGAGTGAGTGCAGGACGGTATCCGTCGCGGCGAGCAAGAGGGCCCGTAAATCCCTCTCGGGCTCCCCTTCGCCCTTCCTCTATTTGGCATTTGTTCGCCAACCCGAACGACGGCCGCGCCGCCTCTCGGCGACGTCCGGAGTCTCCACAGAACAATAACTAAATAAGGAAGGGGGCATCGGCCCGGCAATCGGGAGGACTCCGTGCCCGTCGCGGTCGAAGCGTTGCGGAAGATGCTCCAGGACTTCAACGGCCGCGCGGGCGCCCGCGTGTCCGCGATCGTCTCCCGCTCGGGTGTGCCGGTCGCGTGGTCGATGCCCGAGGAC
>WNFU01008100.1_pt1 | contig 12209 bp, 9 predicted proteins | sample 5400121 | NCBI WGS metagenome assembly WNFU01 (sample SAMN13153360, study PRJNA577476) | soil metagenome | isolation source: 100 cm soil or saprolite under grassland replicate 1 | place: USA:California | collected 2016-06-15 | reverse complement strand
TTCCCGCGCCGTTCGGACCGAGGAAGCCGAGGGACGTTCCCTCCGGGACGGTCAGGTCGAGCGACTTCAGGGCGGTGAAGTGACCGTACTCCTTGCCGAGGCCCTTCAACTGGACCGGAAATTCGCTGGCCACCGATCCTGCGTTTGAGGACTGCATGAGAATCGCGATATATCGCGATATACTTAAACTCTTTGAAACGATTCCGCTAGGATCTGGGGAACGAAAAGGGATTGACTGTGAAGTCGTATGACGTCCGTCAAGCCGGGGCCGCCCGGGGACCGAGAGCAATGTTCTTGGCACGGGTCATCGTTCGACCGGACCAGACACCGAACGGAGCGCGACGCGATGGCGAAGACCCGGGACTGGGAGGACATGCGGACGATGTCGGCCCGCCTCCTCGAGGAGCGGACGGGAGAAGGCGTCGAGGCCTGGAACCGGCGCATCAAGAAAGAGGCCTTCAAGGACGAAGAGCGCCTCCGCGCCTGGTTGACAAAGCAAGGGGTAATGGGATACGCCCAGACCCTCCTCGTGATGGAACGGTTCGGATACCCGGATTTCCTCACCGCCACGGCGGACGAACTCATCGATGGGCAGTATGTGGACAGGCCGCAGCTCCGGCCGATCCTCGACGCCGTCATCGCGGCAGCGGCGGGCCTCGGGGACGTCACGATCCAGGCCCGCAAGACGTTCGTCGCGCTCGTCACGCCCCGCCGGACATTCGCCCGCGTGCAAGCGACGACGAAGGACCGCGTCGATCTCGCATTGCGCGTGGATGAGCCGAATCCCGCAGGACGATTGCAGCCATCGAAGATCCACGAGACGATGCCCGTCCACATCAGCCTCCGGTCGCCGGAGGATTTCGATGCGGAAGCGCTGCGATGGCTGAAACGCGCGTACAGCGAGAATCTCTGAGCACGCGTCGACACCCTTCTTAAGCGCGAGGCTGTTTCCCGCCGTACGGCCGAGCCCCACCCGAGCCCTGAGTCCTCTCCCGGCGTTCGACCCTTGATGGCGTGGATGCGGTGGCTGCTGTACGCAGCGAGTGCCCTCGTCTTCCTCGCGGGTTTCCAGCTCACGGTGTTCTCGGACCAGACGGACACCTACTTCGCGTGGAAGGTCGTGCCGCCGATCACCGCCGCGTTCCTGGGTGCCGCGTACTGGGCCGCGGTCCCCGTCGAGGTGATCGCCGCCCGCCAGAGGACCTGGGCGTACGCGCGCGTCGCGGTCCCGGCGATCTGGCTCTTCACGACCCTCACCCTCGTCATCACCCTCGTCCACTTCGACCGCTTCCACTTCTCCAGTCCGGTCCCGAGCGCGCAGGGGGCGGCCTGGTTCTGGCTCGCGATCTACGCCGGCGTACCGGTCGCCATGCTCCTCGTCGGATGGCGGCAGCTCCGCGTGCCGGGGGGCGATCCGCCGCCCGGGCCCGCGCCTCCGGTGTGGATGCGGGTCGTGGTCCTCGCCCAGGGCGGCGCGATGCTCGCGTTCGGGGTGGGGCTCCTCGCCGCGCCGACCGTAGTCGGGTCGGTATGGCCGTGGCCCTTGACGGCGTTGACAGGGCGGGCGGTCGGGGCCTGGTTCGTCGGAATCGGCTTCGCTGCATTCCACGGGGTGCGGGAGAACGACTTCCTCCGGATTCGGCCGTTGGGCGGCGGTTACACGGTGTTCGCAATCCTCGAGCTGGCCGTCCTCGGCCGGTACTCCGGGAGCATCGATTGGAGCGGCGCGTCTGCGTGGGTGTACCTGGCCTTCTTGCTGAGCATCCTCCCGGTCGGCCTCTACGGGTGGTTCGGCCACGGTGGGATCCCGCAGTGGATACGGCGAAAATGAATTACGGGCCGCCCCACCCGACCGGATCGGGGAGCGGTGCTAGGCCTTGATCGCGCGCGTCATCAGGAAGTCCTGATGCACGACGTTGCGGTCGAAGTACTGAGCCACGATGCCGTCGTATGCGCGTCGGAATTCGGCGAGGCGCGCGGGATCGTCTTTCAAGGACCGCAGCAGGCGGACGATCGGTCCGCCGCTCTGCTCCATCATCCGCCGGTAGTGCTGCGGGCTCAGGACCGCCGCGGTCTGCACGCCGCGATCGAACGTCACGTCGCGGACGGCGCTCCCGAGCCGCTGCAGGACGATGTTCGGATCGCCCCACTGGCCCGGAGGCGCAGGCTTCGGGTCCGGCGGCGGAGGCATGTACTGGGCGACGAGAGTGAACACCCGGCCGAACATCAACTCCGGCGGCCACGTGTGGAACGCGATGGTGCCGCCTCGCTCCAGCACGCGGAGCATCTCTTTGATCGCGATCTCGGGACGAGGGGCGAACATGTGCGCGAACTGGCTGAGCACGACGTCGAACTCGCCGTCCTGGAAAGGCAGGTTCTCCACGTCACCCTGCTTCCATGCGATGTCGTCGACCTCCGCGATCGCCGCGTTTTCCTTCGCGACCGCGAGGAGCTCCGGCGTGAGGTCAAGCCCCGTGACGGTGGCCCCGGCACGTCGCGCGGTAATCGCGACGACGCCCGTGCCGCACCCCACGTCCAGGACCCTCTGCCCCGGCCGGACGCCGGCGAAGGCCACGAGCTTCGCGGCGGTCGGCGTGGTGATCTGAGCGAGCGGTGCGAACGACTTCCACGCCTCGCGCTGCGCCTCCTTGAAGGCCTCGAAGGGGTCCGACGTCATCGTCCGCCGGAGGCAACGCTTCCGGGTGGATAACGATTCAGTCCGTTCGACACAGGCACTCAAGAAGCAGGTTTTACATACGGGGCGCGGATGGCCGCCGCATGACGAACGTCCTCTTGCAGACGACGATGGGCGACGTGAAGATCGAGCTCTTCGACGACCGCATGCCCATTACGACGGGGAACTTCCGGAAGCTCGTCGAGACGCACTTCTACGACGGCACGGTCTTTCACCGAGTCATCCCGGGCTTCATGATCCAGGGCGGCGACCCCGAGGGCACCGGGTACGGGGGACCCGGGTACGCGATCAAAGACGAGCTCCCCTCGGACAACCGGAACGCACGGGGAACGATCGCGATGGCGAACGCGGGCCCGAACACCGGGGGAAGCCAGTTCTTCATCAACGTCGTCGACAACGCGCGGCTGGACCCGAAGCATCCCGCGTTCGGTCACGTCGTGAGCGGGATGGAGGTCGTCGATGCGATCAGCCGCACCCCGACGGATGACAAGGACCGGCCGAAGAAGGCGGTCACCATCCGGAAGGCGAGCGTCGTGCCGTGAGACCGGGCCCTTACGCGGAACGGCTCTTAACGAGCCGTCCGGACTTCCACACCCGGACGATCGCGTCCGGCGACGTCAGAATCGATGGATCCGCGAGCGGATCCTTCCGGACCGCGAGGAGGTCCGCGTCGTACCCGGCCTTGAGCTGACCCGATTTCGGCGCCTGCGGCCCCAACGTCAGCGGCCCGTTCGCGGTCGCGGCTTCGATCGCCTGCAGCGGTTTCATCCCGGCCTCGATGAGATGCAGGAGCTCCCGGGCGTTCTGTCCCCACGGAGCGATCGTGTCGGCGCCGGTGCTCCAGATGTCGGTCCCGAGGGCGATCCGCACGCCCTTCCGCACTGCGAGTTGCAGCGAGCGCTTGTGCTGGTCTCCGAAGGACACGACCTTTCGGTAGGCGTATTCCGGCACGCCGAACTTCGGACCCTCCTTGATCAGGCGCTCGATGATGTACCGCGTCGGGACGAGGACCGCGTCCTTCTCGCGCAGGAGGTCCGCCGCCTCGTCGTCGAGGAACGACCCGTGCTCGATCGTGCGGCACCCCGCCTTCAAGGCGGCCATGATGCCCGGCTTGCCATGGCAATGCGCCGCGACGGCGCGCTCCGCCCGTGACGCCTCCCCGACGATCGCCCGCAGTTCGTCGTCGGAGAACTGCTGGTGCTCCGGGTGATCCACCTCGCTCATCACCCCGCCGGACGCGCACAACTTGATCACCCTCGCCCCGAGGCGGAGCTGGTTCCGAACGCCCCGCAAGCATTCGTCGACGCCGTCGCAGATCTGGAAGTAGTGCCCCGATGCACCCATCGCATGGATGTACGAGGTCGGGAACATGTGCAGGTCGCCGTGGCCCGCAGTCGGGCTGAGCATCGCCCCGCCGCCGTAGATGTGCGGACCGGGGATCGTCCCCTCGTCGACCACGCGCGCGAGGTGCACGCCGAGCCCGACGAGATCGCGGACGCTCGTGAAGCCGGCCATTAGCCCGGTCTCCATGTTGTTCACGGCCCGCGCCGCCATGACCGGCAGCGACGTCTTCGCGGTCTCCTCGACGTTCGCGGATCGGATCCCCATCAGGTGGCCATGGCAGTCCCACATCCCCGGCATGATGGCGGGCACGCGCTCGACGCGAGCGTCTGCGGGGACCTTCGGCGCGCCTTCGATCGGGCCCGCGTACGCGATCGTCGGTCCGTCGATGACGACGCACCCGTTCCGGATCGGTTCGCCGCGGCCCGGGATCAGGACGTCGGCTTCGATGCGTTCCATGCCCAACGGGAACGGCTTCTCACGAATGAGGATTCTGGGTCCGTCCCTTGTTCGCCGCACGGCATCGTTGAGCGACGTTCACGCCCGGAGGACGATTTGGGCATACGATAATCTACCCGGCACGGACCATGCCGCGCCTCGCGGGGCGGGATCTATGGCGAAGGTTTCTGGATTCACGGGCTTGAGGAAGATTAGTGTGTTTGTCTTCGCGCTGGCGGCGGTCGCGGTCCTCACGACGCCGTCCGCGGCCGCGGTCAGTCCGAACCGTTACACGGTGACGCCGCTCGTATCGAACACCGCGATGGGCGGAGCGACGGTCGACGGCCATCTCTTGAACGCCTGGGGGCTCGTCGCCGGCCCGACCACCCCGTGGTGGGTCTCTGACAACGGCGCGGATCTATCGACGTTGTACACCGCCGCCGGTGGAAAGATCCCACTCGAGGTCGGCGTGGCCGGAGCGCCCACGGGCCTCGTGTTCAACGGCGATGCGACGAGTTTTCTCATCGGAGGCGCGAGAGCGCGATTCATCTTCTCGACCGAAGGGGGGACGATCGCGGGCTGGAACGGGACCGGGGCCGCTCAGGTGATGGTCGACCAATCGGGAGCGGGCGCCATCTACAAGGGGCTCGCGATCGCGACGACCGGCACCGGGCCGCAGCTCTACGCGACCGACTTCGCGAACGCCCGCGTGGACGTCATCAACCGCGCCTGGGCCCTCCAGACGACGGGCGGGTTCGTCGACCCGAATCTCCCCGCCGGGTACGCCCCGTTCGGAATCCAGACGATCGGCGCGCGCATCTTCGTGACGTACGCGAAGCAGGGGGCGGGAGCGGACGAAGTCGACGGGCCGAGCCTGGGCTTCGTGGACGCCTACGACGTCGACGGGAATTTCCTCGTCCGGGTCGCGCAACGAGGCCAGCTGAACGCGCCCTGGGGCATCGCGATGGCGCCGGCGAGCTTCGGCATGTTCGGTGGCGACCTGCTCATCGGGAACTTCGGGGACGGCCACATCAGCGCCTACCAGGAACAGCCGGACGGGACGTTTGAGCTCGTCGGCGGCCTCCGAACGACCGACGGACACCGGGTCACGATCGACGGACTGTGGGCGTTGCAGTTCGGACACGGGGCCGCCGCCAACGGCCCGATGGACACGCTGTTCTTCACCGCGGGCCCAAACGACGAGGAGGACGGACTCTTCGGCTCGATCCGAGCCGCATAGTCGCGCCCCGGGATCCGGGTCGCGACGCCCTCGCCGATTCGCCTACCGAATCGGCGCCCAGACCTGGGACTCAGCCCTGAGAATGAGCGAGCAACCGTTAAGTCATCCGGAGACGACGGGCCGGCGTCGCAGAGCGGAGAGCCGATGCCGGATGTCGTGCAGCTCAAGTCGAAGATCTGCCTCGTGGGCGAGGCGGCAGTCGGCAAGACGTCCCTGATCCGCCGGTTCGTCCTGGACCAGTTCGACGACTCCTACATCCGGACGTTGGGGGCGAAGGTCTCCAAGAAGTCGATGCGCCTCGAGCTCCCGGAGAAGAAGGTCCAGGTCGACATCACGATCGCGATCTGGGACGTCATCGGTCACGCCGGGTTCCGCCAGCTCCTCGGGGACGCGTTCTTCGACGGGGCGCAAGGGATCCTCGCCGTCGCCGATCTGACCCGGCGGGAGACCCTCACCGTGCTGCCGAGCTGGGTCGAGGCGGTCGAGGAAGTCGCAGGGGTGGTCCCGATCGTCCTCGCGGCGAACAAGGCCGACCTCAAATCGGAGGTCCAGTACGGCCAACCCGATGTCACGGCGATGGCCGCGGTCCTGGGGTGCGGTTCCCTCTTGACGTCCGCGAAGTCGGGACAGAACGTCGAGGACGCGTTCCTGCACCTAGGGAAGCTCATCGCGAAGGCGCAGGTCCGCGGCGCGTGAGCCGCGCTTGATAATCATTCCGGCGCGGCCGGAGACAAAGCGTTAAGGCGGGTCCGGGGCGTCGGGCCGTCCGGTGCCGATCCGTGCCGCACCACCCGTTTCATGGCAAGGAACCCCGCGGCCTCGGCGCGGTCCTGCGATCCCCCGCCTTCGAGGGCCGATTCGGGCGGATGTTCCCGAACCTCCCGGCATTCCTCCCGCCGGACGACGCGCTCGACGCGCTCGCCCGGGCGATGGTCGAACCCGAGCCGAAGGAAGGCGAGGACGTCACCGCGGGCGACAACCCGGACATCCCCGCGGGCTTCACGTACTTCGGGCAGTTCGTCGACCACGACCTGACGTTCGACCCGACGTCGAAGCTGCAGCGGGACAACGACCCGGACGCGCTCGTCGACTTCCGCACGCCGCGATTTGACCTCGACGCCATCTACGGGCGGGGCCCGGACGACCAGCCGTTCCTGTATGAGGACGACGGCGTCCGCATGCTGATTGGGACGAATGAGGCGGGCGAGGACGACCTCCCGCGGAACGCGAAGGGCCGAGCGCTCCTCGGGGACGCCCGGAACGATGAGAACCTGATCGTCTCTCAACTCTCCCTTGGCGTCCTCAGGTATCACAACAAGGTCGTCGAGAGGCCTTCCGTCGTCGAGTTGCCATCGGAACGGAGGTTCGATGAGGGACGGCGGATCGTCCGCTGGCATTACCAGTGGGCCGTCGTCCACGACTTCCTCGCGCGCCTCGTCGGGAACGACGTGATCGACGACGTCCTGCGGCCGGTCTCGTTCAAGGTGCCTGCAGGCAGTGGGGCGAAGACGATCAAGACGCTCTCGCCGGTTCTGAAGTTCTTTCACTGGCGGGCGCGTCCGTTCATGCCCGTCGAGTTCTCCGTCGGCGCCTACCGGTTCGGGCACAGCATGGTCCGCGGGGAGTACGAGCTGAACGCCGAGGTGCAAGATATCCCGATCTTCGCGAAGCCGCCGGCGGAGGACCTGCGGGGCTTCCGGGTGCTTCCGGCGGGACACGTGATCCAGTGGGCGCGGTTCTTCGAGTTCCAGGGCAGCCGCCTCGAGGTCCAGCCGAGCCGCAAGATCGACACGAAGCTCGCGTTCGGGCTCAGCATCTTGCCCGAGGCGGTCGCGAGGGGAATCCATGCGCTCGCCGAACGCGACCTGCGGCGGGGAAAGGCGCTCGGCCTGCCGTCCGGGCAGTCGGTCGCCCGTGCGATCGGGCTCCCCGAGGAACTGATCCTGCATGCGCGCGACTTGAAGTCCCTGCCGAAGAACCTCGTCCGCGTCTTCGGGGAGGACATGCCCTTGTTCTTCTACGTCCTGAAGGAGGCGGAGATCCTGAGCAAGGGGCAGCGGCTCGGACCGGTCGGCGGCCGAATCGTCGCGGAGGTCCTCATCGGGCTGCTGCGAGGCGACCCGTTCTCCTTCTTGAGCATGCAGCCGAACTGGCACCCGAAGGCCGGCGAGTTCGGCGCGCGGAAAGACGGCGAGTTCACGGTCGCGGACCTGCTCCGCTTCGCCGGCGTGTCGATCGGATGACGGTTCATCACCGCGAAACGATGAATATGAGCCCCGCGCCGGGCCGGAACCGTGCAGTGCGGCCCATCGGCTCGAACATGACGCCGGCGACCAAGGGACCTGGAGACGCGCGAGGCCCATGGGAGAACCGGAAGGCTTCTATATCGTGAGCCCAATCGATTGCATTGTGGGGGGGTCGGAGAACCGGGCGCGCGTCCTCCTGTGCGTGGTCTGGATCGCCGCAGCCAGCCTGGTTTCCCTCGTGCCGCATGCTCGCGCGCAAGGCGCCACCCTCATCGTCCCGAAGGAGTTTCCCTCGATTCAATCGGCCGTCGATGCGTCGTCGTACGGGGACACCGTCCTCGTTCTCCCAGGGATTTACCGCGAGAACGTGTACATGGAAAACAAGGGCGGGGTCACCCTCATGGGATCGGACCCGGAGACGACGATCATTGACGGCGGCGGTGCCGGGAATGTCCTCTACGTCTATGGAGGCGGCTCCATCTGGATCGAAGGCTTCACGATCCGGAACAGCAACAAGTCGGGGAACGTACCCGGGAGCGCGGGAATCCACATCAATTCCGGCTTTGGCGTTCACGTGCGACGTACCATCATCTACGATAACGTGGTGGGCATCGCGATCTGGAACGCACTCGACGGGGAGTGTTACGTGGAAGGGAATCTGATCGTCAACAACAGCTACGCCGGCATCATGAACGACGGGTGCGGGAGACCGACGATCGAGGGCAACACGATCGCTCACAACGGCTTCGCCGGCTACCGGAGCTGGGTCGGCCTCGGTCCGGTCACGATCCGGAACAACATCGTGGCGTTCAACGACGGCTACGGCATCGCGCTCCATCGCCAAGACACCCCCCGCGCTATCGAGTACAACGATGTCTACGGAAACGCCGCCGGCGACTACTGCGAAGGGTATTACACCGTCTGCGACAACCCCTTCGACCCGGGACCCGGGAACCTTTCCGCGGACCCCATGTTCGCCGCCCCCGCGTACCGCGACTACGCCCTCCGAGCGACGTCGCCGTGCATCGACGCCGGGACCAACGCCGTCGTGCTTCCGCTCGACCTCGACGGGATCCCACGCCCCATCGACGGGAACATGGACGGCACCGCGGTCGTCGACATCGGCGCCTACGAGGCGATCGGACGACTTCCCCACGCCCCGATCCGGATCCAGAACAACGCCGACTTCACTTCTCAGAACGGCGTCATAAGCGGCCGCGGGACGACCCGGAGTCCGTACATCCTGTCAGGGTGGGAGATTGAAAGCCAAGGAGGGTCCGCGATTGACATCCGCGGAACGGACGCGTCGTTCGTCCTCCGCGATGTGGGAGTCCTCGCCGGGGACGGAGATGGAGTGGTCCTCGCGATGCTCTCGAACGGGCGGATCGAGAACACGACCGTCATGAACATGCGTGATGGGATCCGCCTCGACGGGGTCACGGGCACAACGGTCAACTCCACTCGGTTGCGAGGGAACACCCGCGGCATTGCGATTCTCAACTCCAGCTGGATTTCGCTGGAGCGCAACGTGGTCATGGGAAACCGCGCCGTCGGCGTTCGCATCGAGAATTCCAGCATCCTTGCCCTTATGGGGAACCGGATCGACTCGAACGGCGGGACCGGGGTGTCCCTTGACCGGACGACCGACACGCAGGTGACGGACAATGAGGTGGAGAACCAACCGGACGGCATTCATGCCTTCGACTCTCAGAATCTAACGTTCCAAGCGAACCATCTGTCCTGGAACGGGTACGGGATCCGGATCGAGTCGTCGACGGGTTTCCGTCTCCTCGCGAACACCTTCGATCACGACGGCGTCGTCCTCGAGGGAACGTCCGTCGCCCACTTCGATTCCCATACGATGGGACCCGACAACCTCGTAAACGGCCTCCCTCTCCGCTACGAGATCGATTGTGCGGGGCTTCATGTCGCTTCCGTACTCCTCGGCGAACTCATCATCGCGAACTGCCGAGACGTCGCGGTGACTGGGGTTCCCCTGCGCGACACGGACGTGGGCCTCGAAATCGCGTACGTCGAAGGTCTCAACATCACGGGGAATGCGTTCTGGGGGGACCGCGAAGCCGTGCGGGTCGTGTCCTCCGGAGACGTCCGGATCGAGTCCAACCGGTTCTCGCGCAACTCGCTCCCCTTGGCCGTCGTTGGGTCCCGGAACGTCTCCTTCCATTCCAACGACGTGATCCACAACGAAAGGCAAGCGATCAACGCCCCCGGAAGTGACACCCGATGGGATGCCGGCTATCCGACCGGCGGCAATCACTGGTCCGACCAGATCGCCGACGATCGATGCACGGGAGCTCTCCAGGACGACTGCACGCGTCCGGACGGCATCGCGGACCGACCGTACGAATTCGAAGTAGACGGCGTGGATCGTTACCCACTTGTCATCCCGTCCACCGCACCTGCAGCCTCCCCCACCTCCAATTTCACGATCTCCCCGCTATACTTGTATGCGGGGTTCCCCATCGTCTTCGACGGCTCCGCATCGGCCGATCCCGACGGGACCGTGATTTCGTACTCGTGGGACTTCGGAGATGGGAGCACCCTCACCGGCACCGCGTGGGTCGTGAACCACGCGTACTCCAGGCCGGGCACGTACGTGGTCACCCTGACGGTCCTCGATAACAGTGGCCTCACGAACGGTCGGTCGATCGCGATCGAGATGCAACGCCCGTTCGCGAATCCGGTCTCCTCCTTCACGTTTTCGCCGAACGAGCCGCTCACGGGGGAATCTATCCACTTCGATGCCTCGTCCTCGTCCGACCCGTTCGGCGAGATCACGGCGTACGAATGGAACTTCGGCGACACCGTCATGGGCAGCGGAAGGATCGTCGACCACACGTACGAATACGAAGGCACGTACCCCGTGCGCCTCACCGTAAGGAACGACCTGGGAACCACGCAGACGACGAGTCACGATGTCGGCGTGACGGCGAAGCTCGTTCGGTTTGAGCATCCGTCCGGCTTCGCGATTCCGGTTCCGGACACCTGGGAATTGAGGATCGATGAGTCGATTCAAGGGAGTACTGTCGCGTTGGCCTTGTTCGGCCCCGTCTACGGTGGATTCCGGACAAACATCCTCGTCGACACAGGCACCGATTCGACGGTCAAGGAGACCCCGACATATCTCGATGGAGTCTTCCGCGAGACCGTGGACGCGGTCGTCCAGAGTAATCCGGACGCATCCGTGGTCGGCAGTCCGCAGTACCGACAACTCGGAGGCCACGCAGCGGTCAGCTTTGTCATCGATTTCCCGTCACTCGCTATCCGGCAGAATGCCGCAATCGTCGTGAGCGACGCCGATGATCGGTATTGGGTGATCCTCCTCACCGTCCACACTCCCGAATTCGCGCAAATCAATCCGATGTTCGAACGAATGCTCGCCGGGTTCGAGATTGTTCCGCGCGGCCCGCTCGCTGGAGCGCTCGGGTTTGTCTTCTCAATCCTGATCGTTGCGGGGGGAGCGGGGGCGGCCGCCCTCCTGTATCTCGCAGTGAGACGATTGAGGCCCACGCCCGCGCCGATCTCGGGGCCGCCCTCGACGGACCAAGCGTCGTTCGCCGGCATCGTCGTCGCGGCCGCCACTCCCGTGCCGATCCTTGCCAAGTTCTGCGCACGGTGTGGAACGCCGGCGAAACCGCCGAATCTGTTCTGCGAGAACTGCGGCGAGCCGCTCCTCCAACTCGGCATCGGAGGGTGGCGGTCTCCGCCGCATGATGGCTGAGTTTTCCCGCGCTCCGCGCGCCGCGACATCCGTGCCGTTCGGCGACATCCTCGTGAAATATCCACACGCCTATCCCGGGTCGTGCGCCACAAGGTCAACCAACGCGAGATCAGGGGACGGTCGTCGGACAATCACGACTCCAGATCCGACGTCGCACTCGAGGACATCGTGGCAGCGCGGAAGCGGATCAGCGGCGTCATCCTCCGCACGCCCCTCGTCCGGCTCGACATGGAAGATGAACCCGCGGAGGTCTACCTGAAACTCGAGAACCTCCAGCCGACCGGATCGTTCAAGGTGCGCGGCGCGGGGAACGCGATCTCCCTTCTCTCGCCGGCGGAGCGGAAACGCGGGGTGTACACGTGCAGCGCGGGAAACATGGCGCAGGCCCTCGCGTGGCACGCCCGACGCCTCGGGATTCCGTGCACGGTCATCATGCCTGCCACCGCGCCGCAAACGAAACTCGCGGGCGTTCGACGGTTCGGGGCGGACATCGTGCAGCTGTCCTGG
>WNFU01008094.1_pt1 | contig 12216 bp, 9 predicted proteins | sample 5400121 | NCBI WGS metagenome assembly WNFU01 (sample SAMN13153360, study PRJNA577476) | soil metagenome | isolation source: 100 cm soil or saprolite under grassland replicate 1 | place: USA:California | collected 2016-06-15 | reverse complement strand
ACACGCACACGCACCAGTCCGCTATCGAGCATTTGAACTCTTGCCGCCGCTCCGCCCTGCAATTGGAAATCAGCCTGATCGGCCGATACGGTCGTGGCAACCACGTTGCCCACCGGTTGCAGGACTGCCCATGCAGGCATCCCCGGCCCAACAAGTGCCGTTGCGAGAATCCCTTGAGCTGCTAGAACGGGAAGGCGTTTCAGGACGATCATCGAGCGGATTTTTCAATTAACAACACAAGCCATGGATCCAGCGGCGAGCCGCGCAAGAATGTGATCGTCATGGTCATCCAAAACAGCGCTCTGACGGGAAGCCCCAGCAAGAAGCCCCGCGCCGAGCGGCGGCTGCGAATGAAACCCCAATACCCTCTCACCGGCAGCGCCCGCACTGGGCCGGTGCATCCGGCGGCGCCGAACATGCGTGCATAATCGCCTACAGAAAGCAGAAAGCGATTTCCGGGCCAATTCAGGCGCGGCCGCAAGCTGCCCTCTTCGCGCCCGTGGAACAGGTCCAGCGGAAAAAGCCGATTCGGACTGCTCACCAGAATCCGCCCGTCGGACTTGAGCACGCGGCTCATCTCCTTCGCCAGACTGTATCGCTGCTCGCCACAATCCCCGGCGATCTTGGAGCTGTCGCCTACGACCCCCACGTGCGGAAAGACGCAGCCGCAGAAGACCGCATCGAACGTTGCGTCGGCAAAGGGCAGATGCTTTCCATTGGCCAGCATCAGCCGATGCTTCTGCTCGCGTCGTGACCACACTTCAGTCCGCTTCCCGCAATCGATGCCATAACATTCGAAGCCTTCCCGGTTTAGCACATCGACATCCACGCCCGTTCCGCATCCGAGTGATAACAAGCGAGGCGATCGTTGGCGGCCAGGCCAGAGCTCGCGGAACAGCGGCAAAAAATAGTTCTGCGTGAGGTCAGCGTTGGAGCTTTCCTCGTAGGCCATCTTGCTTTCGCTCGTCTCGTCTTCGAAGCGCTCTCCGACAATCAGGTCCGGGAAGCCGCCCACGATCTGAAATTCGCTCCGACAGGAATCGCAAGTCAGGGCCATGCCCTCGATGTGCAAGGTCGAACGGCACGAGGGGCACAGCAAGGGCAGGGAGCCGCTGATAAGCGCTTCGGCAGGGTGCGTGGTTTTCAGATTGGTATGCATGGCGAGAAGATCTCTATGCCGTCTTTCCAGAGGTGGTCACAGCCTGCTGCACGCATGTGATGCTGTGGGCGACGACCATCAACAGCGCCCTGACTGACATGAGAGCGGCAGCAAAGTAACGCCTGGGATCCAGGGGCGTGAGTCCGTGATATTCGCAATAAAACCGGTAAGCCCCGATATGGAAATTTTTGACGTGCCAGATACGGGAGGCAAGCGGCCGCGGTCCACTTCCTTTGCCTTCGTAGTGAATGATCTTGGATTGTGGAAGCAGATAGTTTTTTCCGCCTGCCTTGTGGATGCGGTCACAGAAGACCGACTCGTGAAAATAGTAGTAGTCCTCGACCAATCCTCCCGCACGATCAAAGGCCTCACGGCGCACCATCATCGCCGCCGCCGACACCCAGTCGACCACGAACGGCACACCCGCCCGAACCTCATCCTTGTATACGTAGGCGCGTACCGGCGCAGCTTCAGGAAACATCCTGCTCAACAGAGATCGCCGCCCAAAGATCGCATTCAGCGGTGTCGCAAACCGCCGCCCGGACCACTGCTCGCTCATGTCCGGATAGAGCAGCCGGCTGCCCGCGACCGCCGCCTCAGGTGTGCTGTCGAGGAACTCTTTCAGCAGGCAAATGGCATCGCCAATCACAAGCGTGTCGTCATTGAGAAAAAACAGATAGCGGCTGTCGGCAATGGCAGCAGCCTGATTGCCCGCCTTGCAGAATCCCAGATTGCGATCGTTAAAGATCGTCCGCACTTGCGGAAAATCGGCCAGCATGGCGCGTGTGTTGTCGCGCGATCCGTTGTCCACGTAAATGAGTTCATAGGTGCGGTCGCGCCACTGGGCGGCGAGCAGGGACTTCAACGCTCCACGCACATAGTTGCACGAGTTCAAACCAATCAGGACTACGGCTACATCTTTCATGCGGGCCTCGTTACGCTTTCGAAGGATCGGCGGCAGACTGGCGGGAAGACGCGTATGTCACCCACGTTAACCCTGCAATCAGCCACCACCCCTTGAGTGGAAAGTGAAATACATCGACCTGCACGGCGAAGGCGAGCACGGCGATCATGCCGATCTGGCACGCGACCACGAACCAGTATTTTGCGTCATCTGCTGCCTTTCGCAGGCGCGAGGCGGCGACAAAGCTGCACCGCAACAGCAGCCCGACAAATCCGAAAAAGATGAGCCATCCCACTGCGCCGGTCTCGATCATCGTCTCGAGATATTCATTGTGGACAGTGGACTCGTCCGGCCCCTCGATGTTGGCGTGTGCCGGGACCTCATGCTGATTTCCCAGTCCGACCCCTGAGATCCAATTTTGCGTAATGATCTCCGTGCCGGCGTTCCAATATGCCATTCGAGTGCGCAGCGTGCCGGATTCGTGATAGCTGTATTGCGTGATATCAAGGACGCGGCGGTAGGTGGCTTCCGGACTGAAAAACAATACGATTCCCACGAGGGCGGCTATGCTGACCACCGCGCCCGGGCGCAGGACAAAAAACTTTCGTAGAGCGCAGAGCAGGAGCACGCCGGCAAGCACGATTAGAGCGGCACGGGTGTTCGTCAGCACGATGTTGTAAATGTTGATGAGGCAGCCGGCGACACATAGGCCGCGAATGCGCCAATCCTTTTCTGTGCGGAAAAAAAAGAAGAAGAAAGGCACGGTTAAGATCATGTTGATGGCGTGCACAGCCGGACTCGAGGTCGTCCCCAACGCCCGATCGACCCGCTCCAGGCTCTCCCATTCGGAGGTGTCCCGCAGTACCGTGCTGAAGCGCGTGGAAGTCGCGCCCACCATGTGTTCGGAAATACTTGATCTACCCGTGTGCCATTCGTAAATTGTAAACGCGCCGATCAGACAGCAGGCGCACAGCCAGGTGGCAACCACGGCCTTGGTCATTCGCCAACTCCTGGCCATATTCACGATCAGGAAAAAGAACAGGAGGTTGCCGAGAATTGCACTGCAGGCACGCACTCCGCCAGTGAGGTCGCTGCTGAATGGAACCGTAGCGATCGCCCACACGCAAAAAGTCAGGTACTGATAAAACGGGGCACCGAGATGAATCTTCTGTTTGGTTACAGCAGCGTGAAGCACAAAGACTGCCAGCGCCAGAACGCCGACGATGCGCATAAGCGACATTGTGTACATGGAGGAGTCGGCAGTGAGCCTTCCGATCCGCTCCAACGGAATCATCGCCGCGGTCAACAGCACAGCGAGCCAGGGGAACAATACCAGAATCGCACATAGCCCAAGCCCGCCCACTGCGCCCAGTGCCGCGAGAGGACTGCTCTGGGCGGCGACGGTAACCAGTGCCACGCCGCCCACAGTGCCAACCACCCCCGCCGTTGTTCGCCTGTTCAGCGCTAAGCTAGCGTACATTGCGGAAGACGCCGCCTCCTTCGGTGCCTGCGTAGACCGTGTTATGGCTCAGTGGATCGACCGCCAACGACGTAACGACGGGGTTGAAGATCCCGTTGGGCATGCTCTGCCAGCTGGCGCCACCGTTGCTGCTGGTGAAGACTCCCCCCGCTGTCCCCGCATACAGGGTTGTCGGTGACACGGGGTCGATTGCCAGCGCCAGCACCTGGAAGTTCGTCAGTCCGCTGTTGATGGCTGCCCAGTTGTTGCCCGAATCGGTGCTCTTCAACACGCCCTGCGGCGTGCCGGCATAGAGGTTGGATGGGGTTTGAGGATCGATGGCCAAGGCGAGCACTGCGGGATCGATGGTCTGCGGGCTCACGCCCCCGCTCCAACTGGCGCCCGCGTTATTGCTGAAGACAAAACCCGCGCCCAGCGTGCCTGCGTAGATCACTCCCGCACTTGGGCCCTCACCGAAGGTCTTTACCGACAACGAGGCCAGTCCGCTACTGGCAGCACTCCAGCTCTTGCCCTGGTCGATGCTCTTGTATATGCCATTAGCATCGCTGGCAATGTAGACGGTGCTGGAGTTAAACACATCCACCATGATCGTGCTTACGCCTATCCCGCCGAGTCCGGAACTCGATCCGCTCCAGTTAAGTGTCCCCCCAAGGCTCGCTTGATAAACCCCGATGCTGGTGGCGGCCAGCAGCACTGAACCCGAAACTGCCAGAGTGCGCACATTTGCGCTACCCAGCCCGGAATTCACCGCCTGCCAGCTCGAGCCGTTCACGCTTTTAAAGACGCCGCCGCCCAAAGTGGACGCATATATGTTGTTGGCAGCGTTCGGATCCACCACGATGGAAGTGACAATCTGGCTGGATAAACCGGTGCTCAGCGGTGCCCAGCTGTTGCCGTCAAACGAGATGAAGACTCCGTTGCCGTTTGTACACGCAAACACGACATGGAGGGTGGGATGGACGGTCAGCGAGGTGATCTGCGCCTTCCCAAGCACCGAGACGTCGGTTAGCGTCCAACGGTTGCCCCCATCCGTGCTCTTGTAGACCCCCTGCCTTTCCGGGCTCGCATACACGGTTCCGGAACTACTATCGATGGCGAGGGCGAGGATATTCGTGGCTGGAATGCCGGCATTGGCCGCAAGCCAGGTTTGTCCGCCATCGGTGCTCTTGAAGATCCCACCCGCTGCTCCGCCGACGTAGACCACATTGCGGTTGCTCGGCGATACCGCCATGCTGAAAATGTACCCGGCCTGTTGCCCCACCGTCGTCCACGTTGTGCCGCCGTCGTTGCTGCGGCTGACGCCCGAGCTGGTTCCGGCGAATACGATTTGCGGGTTGGTCGGATGCACCCGCACCTTATAGATAATCTTGTCGCGCAAGCCGAGATTGTTCCACGTGTCCCCGCCATCCTGGCTTTTAAACATTCCGCCGAACAGGGCGCCGGCATACAAGACACCGGTCGTGGAGGGATCCACACTGAGCGCGCGTACGAACAGCGACATGCCGCTACTGCTCGGGCTCCATTGCTGTCCTGCATTCTTGGTGACGTAGACGCCCCGGCTGTTCGCTGCGCCGGCAAAAAAGGTCGATACATGCGTGAAATCGACGGCCAAGGGCAGCGAGCCTGCTGTGGGCAAGCCTGTATTCACAGGTGTCCAACTGCTGCCGGCATTGGTGGAGGTGTACACGCCCTGATCGGCAATCGAGGCAAACAGGTGGCTCGTGTTCATCGCATCGAAGATCAGCGACGTAACCTGGCCCGAAGGGAGGCCCACGCTGACGTCTGTCCAGGTCTGCGCTCCATCCGTGCTCTTATAAATGTGGCCCACCGTGCCGGCGTAGACCGTCTGCGGCGATGCGGGATCCACCAGCAAAGAAAAGATGTAGGGAATGCTGAGGCCAACATTCTTCGCGGTCCACTGCGCTGTGCCGCTCGTTGTCTTATACAGGCCGCCGCCCGCGGTGCCGAGATAGCTGATCCATGGGCTTGTGGGATCGACCGCGATCGAAAGGGCTGGATCGGAAACACCGGGCTTGGCCGGGAACCAGCTGTTGCCGCCGTCGATCGTCGCATAAAAGCCGCCGCCGGAGGTGATCGCGTAGACAATATCGGCGTACTGCGGAGCTACCTTCAAGCTGATGATGTTCTCGTTTGCCGGCAACCCCGCCGAAGCCGCGAAGAATGTGTAGCCCGCGTCGACGGTTTTGAAGACGGTGCCGCCTGCAGTCCCGAAGTACGCTACGCTATAGCGGACAGGATCGGTTGCAACCGTGAAAACATTTGGAATGGGTTCGGCGGTTCCGGTTACCCACGTCTGTCCCTGATCGCGACTCAGGTACAGCCCGGTCGAGGTGCCTGCATAGAGGACATTGGGAGCTAACGGCGATTCGGCGATCGACAAAACAAGCGGTGGCTGCAGGCCATTGGATGCCTGTGTCCAGCTATACCCCGCATCCTGGCTCTTCCAAACGCCGTCCTTTTCACTTCCGAGGTAGAGGGTGTTGGCATTACCCGGGACAGGCGCCACTTCAAAAACCCCCGGGTGGGCATTCACTGAACTCTGCCACAGAGTCGCCCCGGGCAAAGTGAACTGCACCCCCGCATCGGTTCCCGCATAAATAATCGACGTGCCTGCGTTGGGAACTACGGCAAGAGCGCCGATAAATGTATTCTGAATCCCATAATTGGCGGGTTGCCAGGTGTTCCCCAAGTCCATCGTTGCCGAGAGTACGCCGTCGATTCCGCTGGCATAAAAGACAAAACCGATTCCATCGTCGGCCAGCACGCCAGCCTGAATTGGCGCGGAGAGATACCAATGCACGCCGTCATCGGGGCTTAGGTAAACACCGCCCTGGAGCGAGGCGAACAGTACGGAATTGTTCGCGGGGCTCGGCAAGACCGAGTACACCGCCTGCCTCGGAAGGTTTCCGACCACGCTGCTCCATGTAGTCGCGGGCGGCAAGAGCTTGAAGGCGCCGCCGTCGGTACTGGCTGCGTACAGCTTCGTGCCAGTCTGTTCGTCGAAGTTGATCGATACGATGCTGACGTTTCCCATGCCGGAGCTGAACGGTGACCAGCTCGCCCCGCCATCCGTGCTCCGGAAAACCCCATTGGAGAGGGTACCGAGGTACAGAACTCCGGTAGCGTTCGGGTCGTACGTGACACAGCGTGGATGGATGTTGCTCAGGCCAGCGTTGGATGCCGTCCAGGATGTGGCGCCATTGGTGCTTTTGAAAACGCCTGAACCAGTCAGCGCGATCAGTTCGCTCGAGTTCATTGGATTGACTGCCAACTCGGCGATGGTGGCGTCAGTGAGGCCGGAGTTCTGCTGCGACCAGGTCAGGCCCCCATTGAGCGTCTTGTACACGCCGCCCTGAAATGTCCCCACGTAGATCACGCTGCTGTTGGTCTTGTCGAACGCAATCGAGAAGACCGAGTAGTTGGCGAAGGGCGAAGGCACGGGACTCCAGTAGGAGCCTCCGTTGGTGGTTTTGTAAAGTCCGCCGAAGTAAGTCCCGGCAAAGAGTGTGCGTGAATCGAAGGGACTGCGATCCAGCGCCAGGACCGTCGCGCGTTGCGGTCCGACCGGCGTCCAACTGGAGAGAACCTGCGCGGCAGCAGGCATTGCTGCACACAGGCAAATCGCTGCTGTCAGCCGGCTCACCCGATGCTGCAGCACTTGTATGAATCGTGATGGCATCGGGTTAACTCGCCTTCTTCTCGCGCTCCAGACTTCCCAAATAAACCAGCTCTTCCAACTCAGCGATATCCAGCTGCGTATGAATGGTGTCGTCCAGATAACCCTGAAGCAGCGCCAGCAGGATGCCAAGAAAGATCCCCAACGGAATCGAGACGCCCATGATCAAGAGCTTGCGCGGGTAGACGGGTTCCATAGGAGTGGATGGCGGGCTGAGCACGGCGACATTGACGATGTTGCGCCAATCCAACTCCTCCGAGATCCGCGCCTCTTCGCGATGCTTGGCATAGTTCTCATAATTATCAGCGGCGATCTTGATCTCCCGGTCGATCGACTCCAGTCTGTCCGCACCCACATTGAGCTCCTGCAGTTGCGCATGCAGCGTTTCTGCGGGTTGCTGCAGGGTGCGGCCCTTTACCTCCAATCCGGCGATCTTCGATTCGTTTCGCTCAATCTGCTGCGTGAATACCTGATGCAGCGGATTCAATTCCGACGTGACCGAGCCCGCAATGGTCGGCTCCTGCTTTGCAAGCGAAGCTTCCAACTCGGCTATCTCGCCTTCGTTCTTCTTGACCGGTTCGGCGTCCGGCAAGTAACGGCTGATCAGTTTGGCGTGCTCGACTTGCAGGGCCGCCAGACGGTCGCGGATCGCAGAAATGGATGGATTCTGACTCTGCACCACGGTGCCTTGCAGATGGTCGGGAATGTTCCCCAACCGCGACCGCATCACCTCGACTTCGCGTCCCAGACCGGCCGCCTCGCCCTGGTCCATGGATATCTGGCTCTTAATATCATTCTCCTGCTTGAGCAGGAGAGCCTGTTGATTAGGAACCGAACTCAAGCCCCAGTTCTTGCGAATGAATTCGCGTTTGCCTTGCAAGTCTTCCAGTCGCCGCCGAAAACGCACCAGTTGTTCCGTGAAGAAATCCTTGACATCCGGGCCCTTGTGCACCGCTGTGTGCTGTGCCAGATAAGAGCGCATCAGCACGTTCAGCACGCGTTCGGCAAGTTGCGGATCGGCTAGCTGAAGGTGCATCTCAATGACATTGGAGTCCTTGGCGACCGCCGCCTGCAGCGAGTTCTTTACGGTCACGATGGCCGCTTCGCGCGGGCTCAGCCGTTTCTTCAAGTTCAAGGCGATCAGCGCATCCTGTGCCTGCTGCTTCGCCCATCGATAGCCGACGCGGGCACAGTATTTCGGCCATTGCAGCAGTGAAGTTGGCCGCGCGAGCTCTTGCTTGAAGGCCTCTGGACCAATCTGATCGATTGCCTGTTCCACCAGCGAACGCGAGGTCAGCAACTCCAGCTCCGAGTTGATTTCCTCTTTGCGTACGCCGGTCGCCAGAAAGCCGCCGTTCTGAACTGTTAACGGCGTTTCGGTATTTTCGCGGCCGACCTTCACCAGGATGCTGGCGCTGGTCTCATACCGTTCGGTCAAAAACTGCAGGGTCACGTATGCGCCCAGGACCGTCGCCGCAAACACCAGCAGAACTCCTCCTGCGTGCCGGCGCAGCAGCAACCCTAGATCTTCGAGAGTGACGGTGTGCGGCACATGCCGCAGTTCTTCCTTGATTCGCATTTGTAAATTCTCAGTGCGCGAACATCGCGCCGTTGGCCAGGTAACTGAATCCGGCTGACATGGTGCCAGGAATGAGTTGCCGGATGTGTTGATCCACCCAGCGGTCAGCCCGGGCAATCTTCGACTCGGGCACAAGGATCACGTCATACGGTCGAACAAATATTTGCGACGCTTCCGACGGCTCATCATGGCTGCTCTTCATGGAGATGGTGCGGGTGACCGGATCTCCGTTCTCTGACTTGCGGATGAGCACAATCGACGAGGACCGGGCCGAGTACTTCATACCGCCGGTTTCCATGATTGCATCCAGCACTGTCATCTTCGCGGACAGTGTAACCACGCCGGGCCGGAGAACTTCGCCAGCGACATAAGCCTTCTGTGACGCGTAGCTCACCGCCTGGATCGTAATGGCGGGCGTTCGCAGAACTCGACGATAGACCTGCTCCAGGTGCTGCGTGGCTTCGAGGACGGTCCGGTTGTTGAGATCGACATCTCCAGCCAGCGCCAGCGAGATGTGGCCATCGGGCCGGATCTGTACCCGCGTGTCGAGCTCCGGGTTATAGAAGAACCTCACCTCAATGGCATCTCCCGGCGAGAGCCGGAAATTCGGCCACGGTGCTACCGCATTCTGCTCGGGGGGCGCGGGCGCCGGACTCTGGGCAGATTGCTGGGCGAAGCCCAGGGACGCCAGCAGGGCCAGGAGCCATGCGGCGCAAATCAAGCCGCGGTTCATAAGCTTTTTCCTTCTTCCATGCATATTTGTTCTAGAGCGACCGGAGTGGCTACGGAATGTTCTGCAGCGGGGCGCACACTGCTCCAGGCGACTGCCTGTGCAGTGGCTGCCTTGATGACGCATATGGCTGAGGTCACACAGGCTGCCCCAACCGCCCCATAGGCGGGTATATAACGGTGATAGAGCACTAGTGCGATCGGCAAGGCAATGCAGTCCATGGCGACCAGGAATTGGGGACGCAGGAACATCACCACGGTGATGGTGAGCGGAAAAGTCACGAATCCCGCCAGCGTGCCCGGTAACAAGAACAGGATGACGCGCTGCGCCGCCACAAACTTCGCCGGCAACAACCAAGGACCCAGTTGCGGCAACGTGAGTGCGGCTGCCACATACACCAGAATCGCCGACGCGATCATCACGGTTTGGAAGCGCCGGAAGAAACTCATCAAAACCCCTTGCTGCATGTAAGGCATAACGCGCGGACTCAAGACAACCGCCAGATAGGTGCCAATCAGTTGCGGGATGATCGCGAATGTCTGTCCGGCGGAAAAGATCCCAGCCTCGTGAACCGAAGACCACGTAGAGACCAGAAAAACGTCGATCCGCGCGACCAGCGCCGCAACGCTGAAGGTCAACAGGAACCACTTCACGTAATGCAGCAGCTCCAAAAGCAACTTGCGCTCGGGAAAGGCACTGGCCAGGACGACTCTCCCGCGGCTCATCATCCACAACAGAGCGGTCGCTCCGGGGCCGATCGCGAAGAATGCCACCAGCACAGCAGGGGTTACGCGATCGAGCAGGAGAAAGATTCCGATGCCCCCGAACTTCAGCGTCATCTGCAGGAATTCGAGGAGCCCATAAAGCTCGAACCTGCTTTCGATTTGCATCTGGGCCTGCGCAGAGCGCAGCAGCATGAGCGCCAGAATGGCAAGGCAGGTCATGTACAGCAGTTGCGTATGTCCACGCTCGTGGAAAAGGACCTGCGAAATCGCGGATGCGAACAGGGCAACCAGCAGGCAAAGAGCACAGGTTGCTGCTGCCTTCAGGTACAGAGCCGCCTTCTGTATTGCCAGGCAATGGGCCGGGTCTTTGTCCCGCAGCGGGGGCGCCAGCCTCATCACTGCCATGTCTACCGCCGTTCCCAGGACCGCGTCCACGATATTGATCGCAGCCAAGCACAGCGCGTAAAGTCCGAATCCCTCAGGGCGGAAGTAGCGCAACAGCAGGAGGTTGATTCCGACCGAGCTAACCCCGGCCAGGACCTTGGGTGCGGCTACAAATACGAATTCTCGCAATCCGCGTTCGGCGCGCATCTCATCCTGCCGGTGGTATACTGGAGCCGCGCTCCGGGGAGGTAACTCAATGAAACAACAAGGTGCTAACGATGCCGGCTCGCAGCGAACTGATAACGTTCGCTATCTTCCTTGGGACTCTCGTCGGGTGCCATCCACGCCTGGACCGCAACGGCTAGGAACGCAGCCTGCGGAAGATCAGGAGAAGCCAGCCGGTGGAATGCGTGCTGCGGTGTTGTTCTGCCTCGCATCTTGGGGCATCGTCATTTGGATTGCGGAACGCGCCTGCTAATCCCTTCGGCTGCATTTCGCGGATCAGGCTGCTTTCAGGCGGTTGGCCTCGCTCCCTACCGGTTCGATATCCTCGGCATTCACTTCGACGGCCGTGCTCTTCATGATCGCTTCCAGCGATAGCACCACACGCAACGAGTTCTTCTTGCGAGCCAAAATGCCTTTCATTCCTGCCAGCGGTCCGGCTTTCACGAGGACGCGCTCACCGATGGCAAGATACGGATGTGGCTCGAAATTCCGGACCTGAAGTGCCGAACGTAGCGTCTCAATTTCAAGGTCGGGAATCGGCCACGACTCGCGGCCAGTGCCTACGATGGACAAGACCCCCGGAACACCAAGAACACGCCCGCGCTCAGGCCTTGTGAGTCGCACGAAGAGATAATTGGGGAACAGGGGCAGCTGCAGAGTTACAGCACGGCTCTTTTGCCACCGCCGCGAAACCTCGTACAAAGGCAGAAATGCCTCAATCTCATTGCCCTGCAATGCATCACAGACATGCTTCTCATGGTGAGTGCTGGTGTAGACCGCAAACCACTGCGGCGACAACGGCGGCGGCAAGTGCAACGGGGCCTTGCCGCTAGCCGTAAACTCATCGGTTCTGCGTTCATTGCTCAAAGACAAGGCTTCGCCATCCTCACTCGGGAGGTGATTTTCCACAGAACTTACGCGCTCCTCGGCCGCCGGCCTTCTAACGGACGCTTTCTATCGGGCGACCAGCGCGTTCATTGCACCCGCCGGGAGCTCCTGAAGCTAGACAGCACTACTTCGTCCGGCGGTTCTGGATAAAACTGCACCGAGGCGGCGAAACCAGCGGATTCCCCGCCTTCCAGGCACCGCAGCACTACACCTTCCCCACACAAACGAACTCCCGGGCCGCTATCGTGGAGCTTCGGCAGCAGGATTCCGAGTTGCAGTCGTGCTCCCGCGGGGGGCAGCGTAGTTGCCACGACGTAAACTCCACAGCTGCTGATATCGCGTGTAACACCCTCAGCGCTTCGCGCCGATCCATCGGGGCATGCCCAGGAAAAAGATGCCGGAGCTTGCAACTGGTAACGGTAGCTTTGGCGCAACTCCGTGCTGG
>WNFU01008092.1_pt1 | contig 12217 bp, 12 predicted proteins | sample 5400121 | NCBI WGS metagenome assembly WNFU01 (sample SAMN13153360, study PRJNA577476) | soil metagenome | isolation source: 100 cm soil or saprolite under grassland replicate 1 | place: USA:California | collected 2016-06-15 | reverse complement strand
CGTTATCTCTGAATTTGCATGTCAACGCCACCACCAGTGGCGTTGACATCAACGCCTGTTTGTGTGGCGGAAAGGCGGACTATCACACCGGCCTGATTTGTCATGAGGGTGCCAGCTTTCCCTTTGGCAATAGTCACACCGCGCGTGCCCTGGGCACCGACATTATAATGACCATTGAAATCTTGAAGATGCTTTAGGTTGAAAACCTCGCCGTATGCGGAGACGCCTGTCATACCGACTTTGCCTATCGATAGTCCGGTCACCTTGACCGGATAGTCTTTGCCCTTATAGGTCAGCGTCCCTGAACCCCACCGGAAACCGATTCCAAGTGCGAATGAACCCCCACTCAGTCGCAAAGTTGCGTCGGGTCCAGAGTGTTTAGCAGCCGCGTGCGTGAAGCCCGTCATCGCTGCGATCACGAGCAACAGAATTGCGATTTTCTTGACATTATTCATGTGAATTCCTTCCATTTGGTTTGTGAAACTACACCTAATTTCCGACGGCTCTATTGGACGAAAGTCTTATATGCCGGTCGGCGACGTTTGATGTACCCTTCCGGGGCAACTGTTGAAAGAAAAAAATTATGAAGTCACGAAGCCGAAAATTCGTTGATGGCGGAATCGCGATCCTTGGTCTGGCATTGATCTCCTCGGGCGCGCTTGTAGCGCAAACGCCGGCACCGCAGCAAGCGCAATCGCAAGAGATGACAACGACGACCTCCGACACCGAGCCGACCGCGGCGAAACTTCCAGCTGACCAATTGGACTCGCTGGTTGCGCCGATCGCGCTCTACCCCGATCCGCTCCTGGCGCAGACTCTCGCCGCTTCGACCTATCCACTCGAAGTAGTTCAGCTTCAACAGTGGATGAATAACAACAAGAATTTAAAAGACAAAGCGCTGGCAGACGCCGTGGCCAAGCAACCATGGGATCCGAGTGTGCAGTCCCTGGTCGCATTTCCCGACGTGGTGCAACGGTTGGCGGGGAATATTCAATGGACCACGGACTTGGGAAACGCATTTCTGGCGCAGCAATCTGATGTGATGGACGCAGTCCAGCGCCTGCGTGGAAAGGCTCAGGGCACAGGAAATTTAAAAACCAGCGCGCAATCGGTAGTGAAGACCGAGACAGTCCCCAGCGGCAAGCAGGTAATCGAAATTCAGCAAGCGAACCCGGACGTTGTTTATGTGCCCTCTTACGACCCGACTGTGGTGTACGGGCCTGCTCCTGTTGAATACCCTTACTATCCCTATACTTATCCGGGCTACGTGCCCGGGACAGCCTTAGCGTGGGGCGCGGGAATTGCGCTGGGTGCCGCTGCTTGGGGTGCTTGGGGGGGCCACTGGGGCGATTGCGATTGGAACGGCGGCAACGTCAACATCAATAACAACAATAATTTTAACAGGAATTACAACAAGAACGTGAACCGTGGCCAAGCTCGCCAGGGCAACAACTGGCAGCACAATCCACAACACCGGGGTAATGCCCCCTATGGGAATAGGCAGACGGCGAATAAGTTTGGCGGTCAGACCCGCGGCCAGGGTGGCAGGCCGCCCGGTGCCGGAGCAGGAACACGACCCGGGGGCGGTGGGGCAGGAACTCGTCCAGGTGGAGGCGGCGCTGGAACGCGGCCCGGTGGCGGAGGTGCCGGAACGCGCCCCGGCGGCGGCGGTGCTGGAACACGACCCGGCGGCGGCGGTGCTGGAACGCGACCTGGTGGTGGCGGCGCGGGTGCGAGACCATCGACGCGCCCGGCTGGAGGAACGGCGAAGAACCAGGTTGGCAACCGAAGCGCATCATCGCGACCTAGCTCCGCTTCTCGCGGCGGAGGAGGATTTAGCGGCGGCAGCGGAAACTATGCGAGAGCAAGCAGCAATAGAGGCGGCCACAGTATGGGCGGCGGCGGTTACAGCCGCGGTGGCGGCGCTGGAATGAGTCGCGGTGGCGGCGGTGGCCGTGGCGGAGGCGGCGGTCGCGGCGGTGGAGGACGCCGGAGATAAAAGGAAGGAACTGTGAATGAGGGAAACTAAAATGAAATCAAAACTAAGAACTATGACTTCCTCGAAATTTGCGCTGATCGCTTCTGCGATTGCTACCTTTTGCTTGTTAGGCCTCAGCCTGCACGCCGCTCCGCCGTCTAAATCCGACGCAGCTTCGGCGCCGCAGCCAGCTCAAAAACAATTCGACACACCGAAACAGGCGGCCGATGCGCTGGCTCAAGCGGCTGAGTCGTTTGATACGGGAACGCTGAAAGACATCCTTGGTCCAGACAGCGAAGACATTATTGCATCCGAAGACCCGGTTCAGGACAAGAATCGCGCGGCGGAATTTGCAGCGAAGGCAAAAGAAAAAATGTCCGTTGAGACAAACAAGAAAAATTCGAATCGGGCCCTTGTTTTGGTAGGTAAGGATGACTTTCCGCTTCCGATTCCGCTCGTGAAGCAAAAAGGGAAGTGGTTTTTTGATACCAAGGTCGGTCGTGAGGAGATATTAAATCGACGCATCGGCGCGAATGAACTGAATGCGATTGCGATTTGTCGTGGCTTCGTTGACGCGCAACACGAGTATGCGGCGGAAAAACATGATGGTTTAAAGGTGAACCAATACGCACAGCGCGTCATCAGCACGCCGGGGAAACATGACGGTCTGGCGTGGCAAAATCCGGATGGGACATGGGGAGGTCCGGTCGGAGAAGAAGTGGCCAGAGCTCTCCAGGAAGGTTATTCCGCGCAGGGGGGTAAACCTTATCACGGTTATTACTTCAAGGTGTTGAAAGGACAAGGACCCGCGGCGCCACTGGGAGAGATGGATTTCATGGTTGGCGGCGCAATGATCGGCGGCTTCGCCCTCGCCGCTGCGCCTGCTGAGTATCGGGTAACTGGAGTCATGACATTTATCGTTGGCCCGGATGGTGTCGTTTACGAAAAGGATCTCGGACCCGATACACTGAAGACGTTCCAGAGCATGGATAAGTACAACCCTGACAAGACTTGGAAAGTGACCGAGGATGACGTGGAAGAGGACGTACAAGACCAGGGTTCCGAGCCGCAAGCACAATAAGCGTAACGACTCATCGCTGTCGTTAGCAGAACGGCAAGGAGTCTTTCCTTTACCGGCAGGACACGCTCATTTAGTTGGTGGCGGATGAGCGTGATTGCGTTCGTTTACGCACTAACTATCGGGGCGAGGATGTTTATCTCACCGGCGATTTAGTATCGCCATCTGAACCCATTTACTTCAATGCTCGATCAAGTATTTGGCCGGCTCTTCTTAAGCCAGTGGATCGTATTTGCGGTTCTGCTGATTTTGCTGGTTGGCCTTTCCGAATTGGCATGGCGCATGGGCTTGGCGTGCGGCCGGAAGAAATCGGAAGCCGACAAGGACAGTGGCACCGTGAGATCTGCAGTGCTGGCTCTGTTGGGATTGTTGCTTGGATTCAGTTTCGCTCTCGCGGGAGCACGGCACGAGACTCGACGCGAACTTTTGGTTGAAGAGGCAAACTCCATCGTGACGACAGCACGCCGGGCGCAGCTGTTATCTGAGCCACACGCTGCGAACGTCGTCCAGTTGCTGCGCGAATATGTTCCACTTCGGATCGAGGCGCATCGTGAGGGGCAATTTTCAGATCAATTTGTAACGACGCGCAAACGCAGTGCCGATCTTCAGGACGGTATGTGGGCTGGGAATTTCCGGGCGTCAGTCGATTCTTGAGCGATTCGTTTTTCCAATTCTCATCGCGATCGTCATTGCAATAATTACGGACATCGATACTCCGCGCGCCGGCTTTGTCTCGCTGGATGAACGACCGCTGCTGGAATTGAAGGAAATGCTGAGTCGTGCTTCCGCGACAAGGCCTTGATCTTCGTGGAAAAGCGGTGGTCACAGTCGGTCACCGGCGATTTCAGTGGCCGAAACACAAAATGTGTTTATCTGTTGAATTATGAAGATGCTCACCGTGCGATTTTTCGTCGCGGCGTGTTTTTTAGCTGCCGCAGTAGTTGCTTTCGCCAATCCTTTTAAAAGCAAGATCATCTCCAGCAGCGATTCGGTTCTTGTTATCACGGTGCCTGGCGATCATTTCATGAAGATCACAAATTTTACGCAGGACGGAGGCACAGATCGGGCCGTTGTTGAGGTGACTTTGCCGGGTGACACTGAAAATGGCGGAACCACCAATGTTCTCACAGCAACGCGAATTGATTTTAGCACTGGCAGCAACGCGCAGAACGCTCCCGAAATTGGTAACCGAGTGACAATTGCAGGTCCCGCTATTGTGAAGGTCAGGCCAGTAGTCGGCGCAAAGCTCTTCATCAGTTATAGAAAAGAGCGTGACGAGGGCAGCGGCGGAGGTGGTGGTGGAGGCGGAGGCGGTAGCCCAACGCCGATTCCCATCTTGACGCCCACGCCTACTCCTACGGCTTCACCGACCTGCACTCCAGGTCCTCCTTTTTTCACACCGTGCCCCTTCTCCTGATTTCCAGCCCCGGTGCTGACCTAGCCAGCAACGGCGTCAATCGCCTTCCATTCTTCTGGAGTTAATTTCAGATTGGCGGCGGCAACGTTTTCTTCCAAGTGCGCGAGAGATGACGTGCCGGGAATCGGAAGCATTACCGGTGACCGCTCCAACAGCCACGCCAGCGCCACTTGAAATACACTGACGCCGTGTGCCTTTGCCGCGGTGTTCAGCGGGTTTTCTCGTTTCAATCCGCTGCCTCCTCCGATCGGGAACCACGGCAGAAAACCAAGCTTTTCCTTTTCGCAATACACGAGAACGCCTTCGGACTCGCGGTCTTCAACGTTGTAACGGTTCTGCACGCTCACGATCGGAACGATCTTGCGCGCGCGATCGATCTCTTTCCGGTCAACATTCGATAATCCAATGTGCCGAATTTTTCCTGCGTCCTGCATTTGCTTGAGCGCGCCGACGGATTCTTCAATCGGCACTTTCGAATCGACCGTGTGCAATTGATATAAATCGATGCGATCGAGGCGCAGCCGTTTGAGACTTCCATCGAGCGCTTGCTTAAGGTGGTCAGGCCGGCAGTTTGGCACCCACTGACTGGGGCCGGGGCGTGTGAGGCCGCCTTTCGTCGCGATCACGAGCCCTTTCGGGTAAGGATAAAGCGCTTCGGCTATGAGCAGTTCGCTTGTATCCGGACCGTATGCGTCCGCGGTATCGATCAAATTCACGCCAAGTTCCACCGCGCGTCTGAGAACTTTTAGCGCGTTTTGTCGATCGGTCGGCCAGCCCCAGATGCCTTCCCCCGTGACGCGCATCGCCCCAAAACCAAGCCGATTGACAGTGAAGTCGCCGCCCAAATTAAATGTCGGATTTGTAGCCATGTTTGATGATGTTGCCGTGTTAGCTCCAAGAATCACATCGGATTTGCCCGCCAGAAGCGCGGCGCCACTCGCCAAAGTAATTCCAACAAACCTGCGGCGCGTGACGCCGCGTTCTTGGTTCCGCGCAGCAAGCTCGTCCGTCATGACGCGAGGAGATACGTTCATGAAAACCGTTTTCAAATGCAAGGTAATGATTCCCTTCGCTCGCGCATAACAACATCAAATGCGTTTTCGAGATTTTTCCCGAAAGCGACAATGCCGTCTTGATGACCCGCCATCACGAAGATCTTTTTGCTTCGCACGTCACTTATCTCGAACAGACGCATGATTTCCTCCGCCATTTCCGGCGTGCCGTAAGCAACAGACTTCGAAGTTGTCGGTGCGCGATCGAGAAGCGTTGCCCACAAATCCGAATCGTGACAATGAATGACCGCACAGATCGATGAATCGGATTCATAAATCGCGGCGTGCGTCAACGATTCCGATGAAGGAATCGCACTGCCTTCGTAACGGAGCCAATTCTTTGCGAAATCGTACGCCACGACTCGTACGCAATCTGTCGGCGTCAATTCGGGCAGATCACCCGTCGCTGAACCCGTAATGTAAAAGTTCCCGCTCACCCCGTCGCGGACGCTCAAGTTGCCGAACCTGACGCCATTTGAGTCTACGCCCATCAAACGCTGCTCCAGAAGTTTCCGCCTGTACGCATTCAGTTCAGCAAGCGCATCGAAGGGCGCGATATCCGCACGCGCGCGCTGATATGTGAATTTTACGTAATGGCTCACGGCGCGTGCTCGGGAAAAAGCAACCGAATGCTGTTCTCGTTTGCTTCGCAAACGCCGCGCTCGGTGATCAGGCCGGTCACCAACTCTCTCGGCGTCACGTCGAAGCCGTAGTTCGCAGCGGGACTTTGATCAGGTGCAATTCGGACCGCGATCTGTTGCCCATCACACCAGCCGTCGGCGTTTTTTACTTCGTCCGCACCACGTTGTTCGATCGGAATTTCCTTCAATCCGTCGCGCATTTTCCAATCGATCGAGGACGAAGGCAGCGCAACGTAAAACGGGACGTCGTTGGCTTTCGCCGCCAAGGCCTTCAAATATGTGCCGATCTTATTCGCCACATCGCCCGTGTACGTAGTTCGGTCGGTCCCGACAATTATCAGATCGACTTCGCTGTGTTGCATCAAATGGCCCGTCGCGCTGTCCGCGATCAGCGTGTGCGACACACCGTGCTGGCCCAGTTCCCACGCAGTGAGTTTCGAGCCCTGATTTCTCGGTCGCGTTTCAGTCACCCACACATGCAATGGCAAGCCGCTATCGTGGGCGGCGTAGATCGGCGCAGTCGCGGAGCCGTAATCAACAAATGCAAGCCAACCTGCATTGCAGTGAGTAAGCACATTGACGGTCTTTTTGCGCTTCGTTTTCGCAATCTGCCGAATGAGCGCCAAGCCGTGTAGCCCGATCATCCGGCAATGCTCCGCATCTTCATCTGCAATTAAATCGGCTGTGCGCAGGGCCATGGCGACCTTTTCATCCGCAGTTTTTCCCGCGGCGATATTTTGTAACTGCCGCTCGATCGCCCAGGAAAGATTCACCGCCGTCGGCCTCGTTGCTCTGAGCTGAGCTGCCGCGCCAGTCATCTGCTCATCGAATGAATCTCGCCGCGCAGCTTCGAGCGCCGCGAGATACATGCCGTATCCTGCGCTCGCTCCGATCAATCCCGCTCCGCGCACGTGCATCTCGCGAATCGCCGTGGCCATCTGCTCGACGGTGCCAACTTCTTCGATCACAAAATCGTGCGGCAGAAATCGCTGATCGATCAGCTGCACCACGCGTTCATCGTCCGGCTTACGCCAGATGGTCCGGAAATGTTTGCCGCCAACTTTCACGCTTCGCAATTGTCCTCTCGCTTTTAATGCATAAATGGCACTGTCATGTTGAGCGAAGCGAAGCACGTCGGTCTCCTTTCGCTGGTGGATCGGTCCCAATTTGATCCGAGATTCTTCGCTGCGCTCAGAATGACACTTATGATATGCTCCTAGACATCAATTCCCATCGGCGCCGCACCGGGAATATCCTCCCAGCCGGCGCGCTTCCAGAATTCAGCACCGCCGAGATTGTAGTCGGCCACCAGGATAATAGCGCGCATGATGCCAACTCGTCGTAATCCGTCCAGGCATTCCTGGACCAGACGCTTACCCAGTCCGTATCGGCGACAGGCCGGATCAACGGCCAGGTGATAAATGTGTCCGCGGCGTCCATCGTGACCGCACATCGCGACGCCAACAACTTTCGATCCATCGATTGCAACTCTGCTCAATCCCGGATTGCGCGCGACAAATTGAGCGACGCCTTCTTTGTCGTCGCCCTCCGCAACCTCCAAGCCTTCGACTCGTTGCCAGAGCTGAAGCGTCGCGTCGTAATCGTCGATCGAAAATTCTCGAGTAACAATCTTGCCACTCATCTTGTGTTTACGACTCTAAAAGCCATCGCTGTCATGTCGAGCGAAGTCGGATACATCCCGCGACGTTACCTGTAATTTGTCGTCACGAGACCCCTCGACTCCGCTCGGAATGACAGTTATGAAGAGCCAAACACGTCTGCACGGAAACCAATGTGCTTTGGGCATTCGTCACAATTATGAAATGTAAATTCGCACTTTGTGTCTTGATAATTATGGCCGCCCTGAACGCGAACGCGCAGCCGAAACCTTCGGCAACTTTGATTGTAACCAATGCTGCCGTTTACACGGTAGATAAACAGCATCCGAGAGCCGAAGCAGTCGCTGTGATCGGAGATCGCATCGTCGCCGTCGGCTCGCGAGCTGACATTGATTTGTGGCGCGGTCCGAAAACCAAAGTAACCGACGCTGGCGGCAAACTGTTGCTGCCCGGGTTTAACGACGCGCACCTGCATTTCACGCAAGGCGGCGCACAGCTCGAACAAGTTCAGCTCACTGACGCCGTAACGCCGGAGGAATTCGCGAAACGTATCGCAGCGCAGGTGAAAAAGACGCCCAAGGGGGAGTGGATTTTGGGCGGCCGATGGGATGAAACCAAATGGCCAAAGCCGGAGCTTCCGACCAAGGACCTGGTAGATCCAGTCACGGGTGACATTCCAATGTTTGTTGAGCGCTACGACGGTCACGAGGCGCTTGCGAACTCGGCAGCGATGAAGTCGGCTGGCATCGACGCGAAAACTCCAGACGTTCCCGGCGGAGTCATCCTGCGCGATGCAAGCGGAAATCCCACTGGAGTTTTCAAGGACGCAGCAATGCCACTCATCTACAAAGCCATTGCGCCGATGACGCATGAACAGCGGCTTCGTGCTGCTCGCGGCGCACTGAAACATGCGGCGTCGCTGGGGGTCACGAGCGTGCAGCACATGAACCCGGAATTTGCAGACGTTTCTGCATATTCGGAGCTCGCCGAAAAAGGCGAGCTCACCACTCGCATCTACGCAGTGCCGATGGAAACGGATTGGCGCGACCAGGCGAAGGTCGGCATTCGTCGCGCGTGGGGCTCGAGTTATCTGCGACTCGGTGCCGTGAAAGGTTATGCCGACGGCTCGTTAGGCTCGCGAACCGCTTACATGTTCGAGCCGTTTAACGATGATCCCGGCAACCGGGGGCTGTTAAGCGACGAAATGCATCCGCCTAGCGCGATGCGCGACCGATTGATGCAAGCCGACGCAGCCGGATTACAACTACGCGTTCATGCGATCGGCGACCGCGCGATTTCTATGATGCTCGATATTTTCGCCGATATCGAGAAGAAGCACGGCTATCATGATCAGCGTTTCGCCATCGAGCACGCGCAGCACACGGCCCAAAAAGATTTCGAGCGTTTCGCGAAACTCCACGTCATCGCCTCAATGCAGCCTTATCATGCAATTGACGACGGCCGCTGGGCGGAAGCGCGTCTCGGTCACGAGCGCGCGCGCTACAGCTACGCGTGGCGCAGCTTCCTCGATCATGGCGTCACGCTCGCATTCGGCACCGATTGGCCTGTCGCGCCGCTCGACCCGATGCTGGGAGTTTACGCCGCAGTCACGCGCGCCACGCTCGACGGGAAAAATCCCGAGGGCTGGATTCCAGAGGAAAAAATTACGCTACCGGAAGCAATCGAAGCCTACACAATGGGCGCGGCATTAGCCGAATATCAGGACAGCGAGAAAGGCTCCATTACACCCGGCAAACTCGCAGACATGGTGATCTTGAGCGACAACATCTTTGAACTGAAACCGGAAGCCATTCGCAACGTGAAGGTAAAAACCACGATCATCGGCGGAAAAGTCGTGTACGGCGATCGCTGAATCGTGATCGATAGTTGCACTCGCGCTTGCTAACCACAAGACAGCCTTAATGTTTCCTATCGTTCCACTGGGCAGCCCCATGCACGACACCGTCCTATCCGGTGGACAGATGGCCAGACGTGGACGTATCATGCGCCTGCCATGGTGATTTCACCGCGTTCGATCTCGCTGGCTCTCACGTTTGCCGCCTTCGGGTGTGGCGCATGTTTTTCGTGGATGCCGAACGCGTGGTGCGCCAAGGGCGATACATCCAATCAAGCCGAGGCTTCTGTGGCGAAGTCGGCGACCGACACGCTCCGGCAGCTGGAGCGCGAGTGGAATGACGCGATCAAAGCGCGCGACGTCGTGCGCGCGTCCTCGTTCATGGCGGACGATTACTTCCTGGCCGTCGGACGTCCGGGCGCTCCGCTAGGCGTGTTCCCGAAACAGCAGTGGCTCGCCGTGCTGACGCAGTACATGATCCAGGACTTCACGTTCGGTGAGATGGTGGTCCACACCTACGGCGATACCGCGACTGTCGCGTATCCGTATCATCAGACGGCCACATCGCACGGTGACGACCTCACCGGCGACTATGTGATCCTCGACGTGTGGCGCAAGGACGGAGCATCGTGGAAGGTCGCGGCGCGCTACTCGACGCGGTTCAACCGTAGCGCCGCGCAGAACGAGAAAATGGGGCAGCCGAAGTAGGCGAGGAACCTACGACGCGGTCGCGCTCGCAGGAATGAAATTTTCCGGTTCGCCGAATCGAAGTCGTTTCCGCAGCTCATGCCGGAGCAGCAAGAGATTGACGCACATTTGGAAGATGATGGACCCAACAGAGAGATACCAAACTTGCCGGATCTCAAAACCAGGCATGCGTGAGATGAGCAATGCCGGCAGCGAAAAGCATCAGCCGTGTCAGGGGAGCTGAACAGCGGTGGCAGCGTGTTGCCGATTCCCTGAAAGACGCTGGAAGTCGTGAAAACAATTCCTGCCGATATGAAATTCAATGACACAATCCGCAGGTATTCGCTGCCGAACGCAATCACGCGCGGGTCACGTGAGAAAATTCGAATCAGCGCCGCCGGTGCCAGATATGCGATCAGCGTGAGCACCAGCATCATCGACGATGCAATGCCGATCGCTGCATAGACAGAATGCCTGACGCGATCCTTCGAGATGCACGCCAAGGCAAAAAAAGGCAAAGATCTGGAGCGTGCAAATTCTCATGCTGTTGCGGGCGGCGGAGGAATCGGAGGAGGGATCCCGGCGGATATGCGCTTTCGCCAGGCGACGCGATGGAGAATGAGGAAAATCAACCAACTAGCAAATGCAACCAGACCGCCTGGAATAGTGGCGAGCATAAACCAGCCCATCACACCGAGTGAATAGAGGAGTTCGCCGTAATCGTGTTCGTTGATGATGCACGGATGCACCGAGCCTTCGTCTACTTTGCACCCGTACGCGTTCGCGATTGCGGCGCACAACATGACGGATCCTATCGGCGCAAACGCAAACGCCACGATGACGAACAGCGCCAGCATGTACCACAGCCACGGAAATCTTTTATGTGGCTTGCCGTTCATAACTGCGATTCCAAATCATAGGTTACGAGTCAATATTGTGGCTCGTCTGTTCTAATCCCTGACCTACTGAATTTGCTGGATGATCCCGTGTTGTTCGGCCCAGTCCCAAAGCGCGATTAACTGAGCCGGCGGCGATTTGTGCGTTCGCTGAAAATGCGCGCGGTGGTCCATTAGCATTTTTCCAAACGTCATTCCGTCAGTCGCGGGGCGATTCGGATCAGCGCCGCGCTGGAGCAATAGCAGCGCATCTGCATACGCGAGATTGTCATCCAGTCCCATTGCCGTGCGGTAAAGCAGCAATGGATAACCGGCAGAATCGGAGCCATCCGCCGGCATGGCAGAATTCACATCAGCACGGTGATCAAGGAGCAGTTCAAAGCGCGATCTCGCCTGATCTTTGTAGTAACCCAAATACCAGTTCATGAGAACCATCGGCCGACCGAACTCATCGCGGGTGTTCGCATTTCCTCCTGCCTCCAGCATTGAGCGGAGGACGGGCGCCGACGAATGCCCCGCGTTGGCCATCGCGAAAGAGTTTCGGTTACCGTTTGTGTAGTTCGGGTCCGCTCCGAGTGACAGCAAGGTTCTAACTGCCTCGACGGATTCGGGTCGCTGCCACGATTGTCTCACAGCGAAGTTGAGCAACGTTGCACCGTCTCGTCCGACAGCCTGCAAATCGGGCACGCCTTTCGCAGCGGTACGGATCGCTTCCGGATCGTTCTTTACGATACCTTCGGCAATAACTAACAACGCCGGCTGATCGCCAAAGTCCCACTTTCCAGAATCCTGCTCCGCCTGCAATTGGCGGCGATGCTGCTCGCCCTTTTCCAGCGATACGAAAGCAGCTACCACAAACCAGGCCACGGCGCCAACACCGATAAGGACTACAATGGCGAGCACACCTATCGCCGATTTAAATACGGTTCGTGGGTTCACTCTTTCGCCACAGATGAACACAGATCGAACACAGATTACAAGCCTCTGTAACCCT
>WNFU01017840.1_pt1 | contig 12218 bp, 10 predicted proteins | sample 5400121 | NCBI WGS metagenome assembly WNFU01 (sample SAMN13153360, study PRJNA577476) | soil metagenome | isolation source: 100 cm soil or saprolite under grassland replicate 1 | place: USA:California | collected 2016-06-15 | reverse complement strand
ACGCGTCCTCGATCTGCCAGTACGGGTACGGCACGTCATATCCGGTCACCCGCACGACCGGCGCTCGCAGGTCGAGCATCGCCTTCTCCGCGAGGATCGCCGCCAGCTCCGCACCGTACCCGGCCGTACGCGGCGCCTCCTGCACGATCACGACGCGCCCCGTCTTCGCCGCCGCCGCGAGCAGGGCTTCCTCGTCGAGCGGCTTCAGCGTCCGCAGGTCGAGGATCTCGACCGACGCCTCGCCCGCCAACTCCTCGGCCGCGGCCTCGGCCACGGGCACCATCGCCCCGTAGGCGACGAGCGTCAGGTCGTCGCCCTCGCGCACCACCCGCGCCTGCCCGAGCGGGACGACGTGCTCGCCGTCCGGAACGTCTCCGCGCATCGTCCGGTAGTGCAGCTTGGGCTCGAGCACCACGACCGGATCCGGGTCGCGGATCGCCGCCGCCAACAGCCCCTTCGCGTCCGCCGGGGTCGACGGGATTGCCACCTTCACTCCCGGCGTGTGCGCGTAGTAGGCCTCCGGCGAGTCGTCGTGCAGCTCGGGCGCGCGCACGCCGCCGCCGTAGGGCATCCGGACGACGAGCGGGAACTCCATCGCCCCGCCCGTCCGCCAGCGGTAGCGCCCGACGTGGGTGATCAGCTGGTCGAGGCACGGGTAGGAAAACGCGTCGTACTGCATCTCGCAGACCGGGCGCCAGCCGGCCATGCAGAGCCCGACCGCCGACCCGAGGATGCCGGCCTCCGCGAGCGGCGTGTCCACGCACCGGTCCGCGCCGAAGCGGTCGCGCAGCCCGGCTGTGGCGCGAAAGACCCCGCCGGCGCGGCCGACGTCCTCGCCGAGCACCATCACGTCTGGGTCGCGCTCGAGCTCGACGTGAAAGGCGTCGTTGATCGCTTCGACGAGGGTGAGCTCAGCCACCGAGGATCCTCCGCAGCTCGGCGAGGTCGTGCTCGAGCGACGCCGGCGGCTCTACGTACGCGTGCGAGAACACGAGCCCTGGATCCGGCGGCGGCTCCGCCTCGGCCTGGGCGATGGCCTCCCGCATCAGCTGCGCCGCTTTGGCGCGCACGGCCTCGGCGGCCTCGTCCGAGAGCAGCCTGACGCGCCGCAGGTACGCCTCGTAGCGACCGAGGCACTCGCGCTCCTTCTCCTCCTCGACCCGGTCGGGGTCGATGTAGGCGCTCGGATCGTCGGCGGTGGCGTGCGGCGCGGTCCGGTAGGTGACCGCCTCGATCAGCGTCGGCCCTTCGCCCGCGCGCGCCCGAGCGACGGCCTCCCGCGTCGCCTCGAAGACCGCGAGCACGTCGGCCCCGTCCACCCTCACGCCGGGGATCCCGTACCCGACCGCCTTGTCCGCCAGCGTCTCGGCCGCGGTCTGCGCCTCGAGTGGCGTCGAGATCGCCCACTGGTTGTTGTTGCAGAAGAGGACGAGCGGCGCGCGCATCACCGCCGCGAAGTTGGCGCCCTCGTGGAACGAGCCCTCCGAGGTCGCGCCGTCGCCGAAATAGACGACCGCGCAGGCCGTCTCGCCGCGCAGCTTCTTGCCCCACGCAAGCCCGGCCGCGTGCGGGACGTGCGTGCCGATCGGGACGCAGATCGAAGCGACGTTCCAGTCGAGCGGGTTCCACCACCCCGCCGGGTGCCCGCGCCACCATGACAGCACCGTCGAGGGCGGCATCCCTCGCAGCAACCCGATCGCCGACTCGCGGTAGCTCGGGAAGATCCAGTCCTCGCGCTCGAGCGCGTAGACGGAACCCGCCTGCATCGCCTCGTGGTTCCAGAACATCGCGTAGGTGCCGATCCGGCCCTGGCGGTGGTAGACGAGCGAGCGCTCGTCGTATGTCCGGAGCAGCACCAACCAGCGGTGCAGCTCGAGCAGGTCGTCCCCAGAGAGCCCCTCGACCTCGCCGTCGGGGACGCTCTCGCCGTCGCCGATCACGCGCCGGAGATCGCGCTCGGCCGGAAGCACCTGCGCCATATCGCCGCGAATCTACCCGACGCGGCTACGCGCGACGGCCGCGACGACGGCGACGGCGGCGGTGGCGGCCGTCACGCCCACCAGCTCGAGCCCGATGCCCCCGTGAAGGGGCGCGCCTGCCGCGAGAACGACCAGCGCCGCAAGCGCGCTTCCGCCGGCGCAGGCGCCGGCGACCGCCGCCACGCGCCTCAGCGCCGTCCCGTGCTCCGTCCATGCCGGGACGCGCGGCTCGATCGACCACCAGGCGAGCTCGGCCGCGAGCAGGAAGCCAGCCGCATACAGCGGTGTCCACGGGTCGACCCGGCTCGGGCCGGTCGCAAGCCGAACCGCCTGCTCCGTGCCGAGCAGAGCGATGCCGAAGGCGAGCCCGGCGCTCCACCGCAGCGCGAGCCCGAAGCCGAGAGCGAGCAGCCCCGACCCCCCGACCCCGAGCAGCAGCCACCTGTGCGGCGAGCCGCTCGCCAGCGGCGCGAGCGCGAGCGCCGCCGCCACGAGCAGCGCTCCTGCCGCGGTCGCTAGACGCGCAAGACCCGGGCATGGCGCCTGAATGTCCTCACCTCCTCCAGCGCGGCCTGGAGCGGCACGTCCTCCCGCCACTCGACCACCGGCACGCCGAGCCGCAGGTAGCGCGACCGCAGCGACTCGCGCCGCAACAGCCAGAGCCGGTACGCGAGCGAGTCGAGCCCCTTCTCGGCGGCCTGCGCGAACGGCACGGGCGAGATCTCGACGACCGCGAGGTCGAACCCGCGCGCCCGCAGGTCGAGCAGCGCCCGTACGGCGCGCTCGTCGAGAAGCGGCGAGAGTGCGAGCACGAGCGCGTGGGGCGGCAGCGTCCGGACCGGGACGATGTCGATGTCCTTCCAGGCGTAGCTGAGGAAGATCTCGGTCTCGAGCAGCGAGTCCAGCACGCGATACAGCTGGACGACCCCGCTCGACACCGTCAGCCAGTTCAGGATCCCGCCGAACGCGACTAGGCCGACGCGGTCCTTCTCGCGCAGGTAGTGCGAGGCGAGCGCCCCTGCGGCTTCGACCGCCTGGTCCAGCGTGCTCTCGTCCCCCCGCCTGGCCTCCGCGAAGGTGTCGAGGAAGATGACCACGTCCGAGTTCCGCTCCGGGTGCGACTCGTTCACCCACGGCTCGCCGCGCCGCGCGGTCGCTCGCCAGTTCACGCGCCGGACGCGGTCTCCGGGAACGAACGGCCGCAGGTCGGCGAACTCAATCCCCTCGCCGCGCGTGCGCGGAACCTGGTTGCCGGCGAACGCCTGCGTCTCGAGCGGGCGCAGGAGCTTCCGGAGCGCCTCGCCGCGCGGGTACACCTTGAGCGGCCGGCGCCGCTCGATGGTCTGCTCGAAGACCAGCAGCCCGAGCGCGTCCTGCGTGCGGAGCACGAGGTCGCCGAGAAAGTGCGCTCCCCAGCGCTCGCAGCGGACCGTGTGCTCGACCTCGCGGCGCTCGTGCCGGCCGAGCTGGAGCACCTGCGGATTCGGCGTCTCGGCGACGAGGCCGAAGGGAAGATCGAGCAGCAGCTCGAGCCGCCCGACCGGCCGCTCGCTCCGGAGCTCCAGCTCGGCCGTTACGGTCTCGCCTTCGAGCTGGCGCTCGCGATCGAGCTCGAGCGACGCGTCCACGCGCGGCGCCTCCGCCAGCGAGAGGCCGACCACGAGCACGCCCGCGAACGGCGCCCCGAGCGCAGCCAGCTCCGGCCGCCCCAGCACGAGCGCCGCGACGAGACCGAGCCCGGCCAGCGCCGTGTAGGCGCCGAGCTTGGCCGTCGCCGCGCGCGTCACTCGGCCGCCGGCTCGGGCTCCGGCTCCGGTTCCGGCTCGGCCTTCGGCGTCGGTACCTGGTCGAGCAGGTCGAGGACGATGTCGTCCGGACGCAGCCGCTGCACCCAGAGCTCCGGCCGGAGCGTAAGCCGGTGCGAGAGCGCAGGCGCCGCGACCGCCTTCACGTCCTCGGGAATCACGTAGTCGCGGCCGGAGAGCGCCGCCCGGCAGCGCGAGAGCTTCAGGAGCGCGAGCGATCCGCGCGGGCTCGCCCCCACCTGGATGCCCGAGGCGCTCCGAGTCGCCGCCACCAGGTCGACCATGTAGAGGCCGACGCTGCGGTCGACGTGCACCGCCTCGACCGCCCGCTGCATCTCGAGCAGCTCGTCACGGCCGACGACGGGATCGAGCTCGACCTCGTCCACCGCACGCTCGAGCCGCCGCTGAAGCACCTCCCACTCGGCGTCGCGCGTCGGGTAGCCGACGCCGATCCGGAGCATGAACCGGTCGAGCTGCGCCTCCGGCAGCGGGTACGTGCCCTCGTACTCGATCGGGTTCTGGGTCGCGAGCACGAGGAACGGCGGCGCGAGCGGGTGGGTGACGCCCTCGATCGTCACCTGCCGCTCCTGCATCGCCTCGAGCAGCGCCGCCTGCGTCTTCGGCGGGGCCCGGTTGATCTCGTCGGCGAGCAGGAGGTTGGTGAAGATCGGGCCGGGCCGGAACTCGAAGTCCGCCTCGCGCTGGTTGTAGATCGAGGAGCCGGTCACGTCGGAGGGCATCAGGTCCGGGGTGAACTGGACCCGGGTGAAGCCGATGCTCGTCACCTGGGCGAAGGCGCGGGCGATCAGCGTCTTCGCGAGCCCCGGGAAGTCCTCTAGCAGGACGTGCCCGTCCGCGAGCATCCCGATCAGGACGAGCTCCAGCGCGTCGCGCTTGCCCACGACCGCGCGCTCGACCTCGGTCAGGATCCGGTCGGCCAGCTCGGCCAGCTCCGCGATCGTCATCAGAGCGCCTCCAGCCGCTCGACGGCCCGGCGCACGCCTGCCGGCTCGAGCCCGCTCGTCCACCGCTTGGCCGGCGGCTTTCGGTCCGGCCGGACGAGCTCCCAGAGCTCCTCGCCGAGCGCCTCCTCGACCTCACGCCCGCCCCTGTCGAGCCACAGGCCCCGCCGGTCGGCGAGGCGCTGCTCCGCCACCTCACGCAGCCTCGGGCGCAGCCGGTAGTGCAGGTCGAAGGCGGTCGAGGTCCCGAGCGTCACCTCTCGCTCGAGCCGCCCGAGCTCTGGCGGCCGAAGCGGGTCGGGCGGCTCCCGTTCCAAAGCGGCCGCAAGCGCCGAGCCCCGGTCGAGCGGGAATGCCCGCCTGGTGGCAAGCACGGCCGCGAAGACTGCGATCGCTCCCAGGACAAGAAGGTAGACGTCGAGCCATAACGCTCGCCGCCCGGGTTCGGCGAAGCGCGCGACGACGTACGCAATCGTCGCCAGCACCATTAGGAGTCCCGGACCCGGAAGCAGCGACTTCACGCCACCGCCTGCCGGTCCTCGAGCTCAACAGCTGCGTCAGGCGCCGCACCGAGTAGGCGCTCACGCGCAGGCTGTCGAGAACGCGGGCGAGGTACTCGAGCGGCGCCTCGGCGTCCTCGCGCGGGACGCCGTAGGCGGCGAACGTCTTCTCCATGCGCGCGTAGGTGCGGATCACCGCTCGGCGCGGGTCGCGCTCGGCCCGCAGGTCGTCCAGCGAGTCGGCGAGCACGTCCTTCAACGCCGCCGCAAGCGCTGCCTCCTCGTCCACCGCCTCGCCCTTCCGACGCCTGAGCACCGCCGCCGTACCGATCGACACCACGAGCCCGAGGACGACCGAGCCGAGCACGAGCACCGGCAGCCACTCGAAGTGAGCCTGGTGAACGGGTGCCGGCTTCGCCTGCTTCCCCCTCTTCGACGGGACAGGCTTGGCCGGGACGGTCGAGGCGGGGGTCGTCTCCTGTGAGGTGCGGCGAAAGAGGCCTCCGTGCCGGTCGCTCACGAACACGCCCACCCCGAGCAGGAGGCTCAGCACGGCAAAGGTGATCAGGGTGCGCCGCCAGTTCGTCTTGCCCTCGATCGCCGCCAAGCGGCGGCGCTGCGTCAGCCCCCACACGACCAGGACGGAGCCGATCGGAACGACGATCAAGGCGATGGTCGCCAGGTAGTCGCCGATCAGCGTGGGCGCGTGCCCTGCCTCCGCTCCCGAGCCGCCGCCCGGGCGGTGCGCCCGGCTGGCGACCGCGACGAGGGCGAGCAGCGCCATCAGCACGATCCCGCTCCAGAGGAGCCGCCGAGCGCCGCTCACGCCGAAACCCTAGATGATCGACCCCACGATCTCGCGCGCTCGGCTGCGCGATCTGGCGTGTCTGGGCCGCACCCGCCGATCGGAAGCCGGCGGAGCCGGCTACCGCTAGGCGTCCGCTCCCCGTCGCCGGGCCGCCACCGATGCTGCCAGCATCGCCGGCGTCCCGTCGACGAGTCCCAGAGCAGCCAGCTCGCGCCCCGAGACGGGCGATCTCATGGCATCAATCATCAGACCAGCACGCGCACAGCGTCACGCTCGGCCTCGAAGACGGCGCTCTCGACGTCGCCGAGATCCTCGCCGTCGGCCTGAAGCGGAAGCAGCCGGTCGCAGGCGATCTCGATCCGGTCGAGGTCGTGGCCGTAGCGCACGTCCTCGGCGGCCGTCTGGCCGCGGCCGGCGAACGCGTAGCGCAGCAGGCGGGCGAGGCCGAGCGGACCGACGGCCGCGGGCGCGACCACGTCGAGCCCGAGCTCGAAGCGCGCCCCCGGCGCGACGTGGATCGGGACCCGGCCCGCGTAGGTGTAAGGGTCGCAGTTGGCGACGAAAGCGAAGGCGGCCCGGCCCAGGCCGGCGATCTCGAGGACAGGCTCGAACCTCGCGCGGCGCCCCGCGACGAGGGCGGCCGCGGCCAGCACGTAGGCGAGGTCCCCCGGGCGTCGCCCGTCCCGCCGCCGTCCCAGCGCGTCCACGCGGCGGACGAGCTCGGCGTCGAGCCCGACTCCTGCGGAGAAGGCGAAGCGCCGCCCGTTCACCCAGCCGAGCGTGATCGCCCGCGTTCGCTCCCGCCGAAGCGCCTCCGCCACCTGCCGTGCCGCCTCGACCGCGTCGCGCGACAGCCCGAGCGCGCGCGGAAGGACGTTCGTCCTCCCGCCGGGAAGGAACCCGACCGGGACCGGGCGCGACACGCCGTTCAGGACCTCGTTGAAGCCGCCGTCGCCGGAGTAGACGACCAGGGCGCCTGCGCCCGATGCCTGCTTCGCCAGCTCGGACGCGTGCAGCGGCCGCTCCGTCAGCAGGGTCTCGACCTCGCCCGCCGCGCGGAGCTCTTCCTCCACCGCCCGCACCCGCTCCTCGGTGACCGCGCTTGCGAATGGGTTGACGATCAGGGCGACGTCCATAATTCGACCCGAGCATGCCACGGCTCGATCACGCGGCCTTCGAGACGAGCGATCCGGACCGTACCGCGGGCTTCTACGAGCGCGTCTTCGGCGCCCGCGTCGTCAAGGCCGAAGGCCACCCGGTGATGGCCTACGTCGGCAACACCGGCTTCGCCTTCCACGAGCGCGGCGGGCCGGGCGACCACGTCGCCGTGCGCGTTTCCGAGGAGGAGCGCGAGCAGCTCAAGCGCCGCCTCGACGAGGCAACCGTCGAGTGGGAGGAGCGCGACCACGGGATCGCCAAGGGCGTCTTCTTCCACGACCCCGACGGCCGGCAGCTCGAGGCGATCACCTACGTGAGCGGCGACGACCCGCGCAGCCCGTGAGACGCATCCCGCCTTTCGCGCTCGGGCTGGCGCTCGCGCTTCTCGGTGGCTGCGGCGGCGAGAAGGACGAGATCGTCGCGCACGTCGGCGGGCAGCCGATCACGGAGAGAGAGCTCGAACCGGTCGTCGACCACTTCCGCGAGGAAGCGAAGCATGAAGGCCGGCAGTTCCCGCACGAAGACACGCCGTCCTTCCGCCGGGCGCGCAACCGGCTCCTCGCTTTGCTCGTCTACCGCGTGGAGCTGAGGCAGGCGGCTCGGCGGCTCGGCGTCGGGGTCAGCCAAGAGCAGGTCTCGTGGCGGCTTCCGCGGGACGGCGGGCAAGAGGAGAACGGTGAGGACGAGGGCGACTTCGCCCGAGATTCGGTCGAGGCGCAGCTTCTCTACGAGGGGATCTTCAGGAAGGTGACGCGCGACGTGAAGGCGCCGACGCAGGCCGAGCTGAGCGCGCGCCGCAACCGCGGGATGGCCGGGTTCGTCTCCCGGCTCCAGCGCGAGACGAAGGTGCGCTACGAGCCCGGGTACGCCCCGGGCTCGTAGCGCCTCAACGCCCTAGCAGGCCGCGCCCCCAGTCGCGCTGCCGAGGACGTAGTCGAACGAATGGGTCGCGTCGACGTCGGCGTACAGGTCGGCGTCCGCGTTGCGCCCGCCGGAGAGGGCGGTCACGTTGTAGAGCAGCGGCCCGCTCACCGGCGCGCCGAACGACGACAGCGGGACGTCGGCGACGAGCGTGTTGTTGCAGACCCGGCCGGCGATCTGCTGCTGCGCCGGATAGTTGACGACCTTGCAGTTCCCGGGCGTGGTGTCCGTGCAGGTCGTGGAGCCGACGAAGAACGACGGCGTGAGGCCGCCGGTCGACTGGGCGCCGACGTAGAAGATGCGGTATGCCTCCTCGCCGGAGTCGCCGGTCGAGAGTGCCTGGAAGCGCGTCAGCCAGAAGGCGCTCGTCTTGCCGGCCGGCGGCAGGAGCGAGCTCAGGCTCGCCAGCGACATCCGTACCCGCAGCGTGCCGGGCGTCGGCTGGCCGACCTCCAGGTCGGTGAAGTCGAGCTGCGGCTGGTTCGCGCCGGGGCCCGCCGGCGAGTAGTGCGGCCACTGGGCGTCGCCGGTCGGGTCGCCGACCGGGTTCTTCGCAGCGGTGGCCTTGGCGCTTCCCCCGAAGATCGACTTGCCGCCGGTCTGGCGGATCTCGTACAGGTGCGCGCCGTGGTGCTGGCTGGTCGTGTCGTTGTAGACGATCCGCATCGAGCCCGCCTTGTCGGTCGCGAAGCCGAAGAAGTCGGCCATCGTGCGGTCGCCGCCGGAGACGGTGCAGCCGATCCCCTGGTTGCAGATCTGGCCGTAGTGCATCGGCTTCTCGGTGAACCGCTGCTGGGCGATCGTCGCGCTCCTCGACGTGGCGTTCGTGATCACTCCGAGATAGCCCCACCACTTGTAGGCGGTCGCGCCGGTCGGGTCGTTGAACCAGCTCGGGAAGTCGTCGGGCTGCCCGGCCGCGTCCGTTCCGTACCAGGCGAGCGCGACCGTGCCGGCGGCCCCGCCCTGTGCCCACAGGAACTCGTTCGTGACCGCGGGCGACGAGTTGACCTGGACTGGGGAGCTCCACGTCTGGCCCTGGTCGGTGGAGGAGGAGTAGTAGACGTTGTTGTCGTTGGTGTCGATCCAGGCGGCGTAGACGTTTCCGCCCTTGTCGACCGCCACCGCCGGGAAGAGGTGGCCGGGACCGCCGCCGCCCGGCGAGACCGGGAGGGCGACGTTGTGGTACTGGATGCCGGTGCGCTGGCCGGGCACGACGTGCCCGATCGTCATCCGGACGTGGTCGCCCTCGTTGCACGCGTAGTAGAGGTTCCGCTTGAGCGGATCGAACCGCGGCTGGGCGCAGGTCGCGTCGCTCGCCAGCGGGAGGGGCGCGTTCGCCGACGAGTTCTGCCAGACGAGGCCCCCGACCGGGTCGTTCGGCCCGGTAGAGCCCGGGCTCGAGTAGATGAACGTCCCGACGGCCGTCTCGTGGAACGCGAGAAAGACCGTGTTGTCGGCGGCGGACGCGGTCGTGCCGTTGTCGACCGCGTACCACTGGCGGTCGACTGCGGTGTTCTGAACGGCCGCCGGGTTCTTTCGCCAGTTGTTGCCGTTGTCGTTCGAGACCGAGGTGCCCAGGTTCACCAGGCTCTCGAGGTCGACGAAGTAGTCGTAGCCCTGGTCGTCGGTGACGATGTCTGTGTCGCCGCCGCCGGGGCCGGGATCGGGCCTGAGCCCGTTGGGGCTGTCGATGTGGAACTCGAGCCCGTTGTCGGTCGAGCGGTGGATGAACGAGTTCTGCGTCGTCGTCCCCCACGGGCCCGACTCCCAGAGATTGCCGTTCTTGTCGAAGGTGTCGAGCGGCTCGCCCTCCGTGCGCTGCGCGTCGACGACCGTCGCCGGGCTGAAGGACAGCTTCCCCGTCACGCGCTTGATCGTCGGCGGGCCGACCTCGCCGCCCGTACCTGAACCCGGGATCCCGACGGCCGGCCCGTTGGTGACGGCGTAGGCGCCGGTGTAGTCGTACGGCTGCGCGTACGTTCCGCCGAAGGGGCACACCTGGAGGTGATACGTGCCGGAGGCGAGGCTGTCGCTCGCGTAGTGGACGCTTTCCGGGCTGGTGAGCGTGTCGCCGTGGACGAGCAGGTGGCCCGACGGGTCGTAGAGGTCGAGCATGATGTCGTTCGACGACACGTACTCGGCGGCCACCGCGTCGATCGTCGTGTCTCCCTGCACGACCGGGACGTCGTGCATCGGGCCGCAGGTGGTCGGCGTGATCGTCCCGGAGAACGTGTTCGTGGCCGTCGCGCCCGCCGAGCCGGCGAGCAGGAGGAGGCCGCCGGCCAGGACGCAGAGGGCAAGCAGTCGCAACCGCATCGAGAGCTCCTTGTGAAGGATGACTGGGGGCGAATCCGCGGCGTAAATATCACCTGCGGATTTGATTCGCAAACCAGGAATAGCCTTCGTAATTCTTGACTGACTAGTCAATCGGATTTTGGAGGAGGGGTAGGACCGCGAGGGAACCCCGGCCCTACCTGCGTCAGGCTCACTTCACGTGCACGACCTGACTGCCGCTGTTGTTCGACTCGTCGAGCTCGGCGATCAGGTTCGCGGGGTCGGCCGTCGCGGTGACGGTGTAGTCGCCCTTCTTCGCCTTCCAGACGGCGGACGCGCGGCCGGAGGCGCCCGCCGCGATGCTCGGGATCGTCTGCACGTTTCCGATCTGGACGCCGTTGGCCGTGACCCGCACCTGGACGCTCGAGGCGTCGGCCGTCCCGATGTTGCGCACCGTCGCGACCACGACGACGCTGCCCTTCTGCCTGGAGGCGGTCAGGTCGCTCGACGTGATCGCGAGATCGGGCTTCGGCACCGTGCAGTTCTCGCTCCCCTTGACGGGGTAGGCACCCGTGCGCGCGAGGCTGTCCGGCGCGTTGTCCGGCGTGATCGCCGAGCCGACGCCCGACTCGATCCGGATCCGGATCAGGAAGTCCGTCAGGCTCTGGCCCGGCTGAACGTTGCCGAGGGCGCTGCGCGGGACGACGATCTTGATCGTCCCGTCCGCGCCGTAGGTGCTCGCCGCGTCGGCGGCCGCACCCGACACCGACGGGTTGGTGCCGGTGCCGAAGGCGAAGCCGACCTGCCCCAGCGCATCCGTCTGCATCCGGACCCAGCGGTCGACGCCGTCCGGCGTCTTGAAGACGACGGGCCAGTTGGTGTTGGCCGGGACGCTCTGGAGGCTCGCCACCTTGAGCTCGAACTCGAGCTTCCCGCTCCCGAGCTCCCGCGGCTCGGCGATCGACAGCCACTGGATGTCGTGCGCCGGGTTGCCGTCGAGGGCATCGCCCGTAGCGTCGCTCAGGATCCTCACGCCCGGCTCGTGGCACGGGTCGTCGGGGACGGGCGGCGGCGCCGGCGTCACCTCCGGGCTCTTCGCCCCTTCGCCGATCGTGTTGACCGCGCTGACCGCGTACGTGTAGGTCTCGCCTGCGGTGAGCGCCGTATCGGTGTAGCTGCGCGCATCCGCACCGACCGTCGCCAGCAGCGTCAGCGAGGTCGCCGCCGTCCGCCGGTACACCTTGTAGGCCGTGATCGGCGAGCCGTGGTCGTCGGGCGCCGACCACGAGATCACGTTCGCCGGCGGCGGCCCGGCCGAGGACTTGCCTTCGATGAGCGGCGCGGAAGGCGCGGCGAGCTGATCGAACTGGGCGAACAGCCGCTTGCCGTTCACCTGCCGCGCGATCGTCGCGATCGCGGTGAAGCTCCCGGGCGGTCCGGTCACGCACGAGCCGACGCAGCCGTCGGCGTACCCGACGAGGACGCGCCCCTGGTTGTCGACGGTCGCGTCCATGAAGTCCAGCAGGTTGCGCGTGCCGTTGTCACAGCCGCCGAAGCCGCCGCCGCAGATCGTGCCGCGCTGCACCGGGTCGTCCGGCGTCGCGTCGGCTGTCGTCCAGGTGTTGCCGCCGTCGTAGGTGTGGGCGACGTACAGGTGCCAGACCCCGGGCCACTTCGGGTCGTCGCCCATCGCGCCGGGCGAGGTCTCGGAGGTGCCGAGGTAGGCGAACGCGGCGCGGTCGGGGTCGCCCGCGACCACCGCCGGGAAGGCGCTCGCCGCGGTCGCGAACGGGACGCCGACGTCGCGCACG
>WNFU01008091.1_pt1 | contig 12218 bp, 10 predicted proteins | sample 5400121 | NCBI WGS metagenome assembly WNFU01 (sample SAMN13153360, study PRJNA577476) | soil metagenome | isolation source: 100 cm soil or saprolite under grassland replicate 1 | place: USA:California | collected 2016-06-15 | reverse complement strand
AAGCACTGGGAAGACGACACCGTGCGCGACGCCGTCAACGCGCACCTGCGTCCGCACCCGGTCGCGATCATCGAGGCCGAGCAGGTGGACCCGCGATTCGATGCGCGCTATTCCGCCGTCAGGCGGCATTACCTCTACCGCATCATCAACCGCCGCGCCGATCTCACCTTCGAGCGCGGGCGCGCCTGGCGCGTCGCCAAGCCGCTCAACAGCACCGCCATGCACGCGGCGGCGCAGCGCCTGGTCGGCCAGCACGATTTCACCACCTTCCGCCATGTCGAATGTCAGGCGAAATCGCCGGTCAAGACGCTCGATGCGCTCGACGTGCATCGGATCAGGGACGATATCCACATCACCGCCGCGGCGCGCTCGTTCCTGCACACCCAGGTGCGCTCGATGGTCGGCTCGCTGGTGGCGGTCGGCGAGGGCAAATGGAGCGCCGATGATCTCGCCGCCGCCCTTGCCGCCCGCGACCGCACCGCCTGCGGCACGGTGGCGCCGCCGGACGGGCTTTATCTGGCGAAAGTCGACTACGAGTGACGGCGTTGCGCGGCAGCCGTAGCCCGGATGGAGCGGACCCTTTATACAGAAATACTGTATTATACATGTTGACTGTATATCCGCCATCGACTACATTCCGAATCATCCCCGCTCAGCGAGGGCGTCTCCGGAGGGCGATGATCCCCTACTTGACGGATAGATTTGAACATGCTAGGCTACCTTCTATAGACAGGAAGACTGTAGATAGGAGAGCCGTCCGTCATGGCCAGAGCCAAGCAGCCCCGCCAAATCATTCAACTGACCGTTGGTCAGTTTGAACGGATGTTTCCCAATGAGGCAGCCTGCGACCGCTACTTGGTCGCCAACCGCTGGCCTAAAGGCGTCCATTGCCCGCGCTGTGGCGGTGACCGCGTTTATCCGCTCAAGACGATGGAATTCAAATGGGAATGCCCCGATTGCCGCGAGGGGGGCGCCTATCGGTTCTCCCACCTTGTGGGGACGATTTTCGAGAACACGAACGTTGACCTTCGGCAGTGGTTCCGTGTCGTCCACCTGATGCTGACTAGCAAAAAGGGCATCAGCGCACGGCAAATTCACCGCTACATGGGCTTCGGCTCTTACAAGACCGCTTGGTACATGTGCCACCGCATCCGCGCTGCTTTGCAGGACAAGGAATTCCTCAAGCTTATGGGTATCGTTGAGGTTGACGAAACTTGGATCGGCGGCAAGGACTACAATCGCCACTGGGACAAGCGGAGCGGCGGGCGCGGTGGCAAGGGTTCCGGCAAAACTCCGGTCATTGGCGCAGTCAGCCGCAAGGGCAATGTTGTTGCCCGCGTGCTTGACCGCGTGACCAAGAACAACGTTCACCGCTTCGTGCGGGAAATGGTGTCCGACAAGGTCAGCCTGCTCGCGACCGACGAAAGCAATATGTACGATGGGCTGGGCGAATTCCCCCGCGCTTCGGTTCACCATGAAGCCGGTCGCTACGTCATCGGCGCCGTCCACACGAATACGATTGATGGGTTCTGGTCCATCTTCAAGCGCGGCGTTGTGGGCACATTCCACAAGGTCAGCGAAAAGTACCTGCCGCTCTACGTCGCGGAATTCCAGTTCCGCTACAACAATCGGCATAACCCACAAATCTTCGAGGCCGCGCTTCGAGGCTGCTGAGACACGGTCACTGGTCACTGTCTCAGATGCAGGAGACAGAGGCCAGCAAACAGGGAGCGGGACAACTGGAGTTCTCATTTTTGACGCCTCAGGATAAGGCCCAACAGAACTCCGGCAACAATTAGGATTAAGCCTTCGATCCAATCTCTTGCGCCAAAACTTGCTTGATAGAGGCGGATAATGCGCGAACTTTTATTGTCGATAGCATCGCCAGAAACGCTGAGTTGGATTGGATTTTTACTTCTGGCATTCGGATTGTTGGGCGAAGTCGCAATATTTGTTATTCCGACCAACCGACATACGCTGCACAGTCTCCTTGGATTGGGCTTCGCCGCTATTGTGCTGATCGGATATGTAACTGGCCACATAGGCGACGATGTAATCTTTGACCAAGTAAAGGAGCGCGCGGAAAGGGCGGAGAGAAGGCTGGCCGACAGAAAGCTATCCGACCAGCAAGTCGCAAAAATTGCTGGGAAATTGAAAGAATATTCAGGGCAGGAATATGAGATAATAGCCTTTTGGAATAACAAAGAATCCGTAGCACTAATGAATCGAATGATATCCGCGCTTGATTTAGCGCAGTGGAAACAGTTCAAGCCCGATTCCCAGGGATTGTTGTTCCCCGGGCTGATCGGCGTGCAAGTTTGGGTGCGCCCTCCTACTAGTGAAAAGACCATGGGCGCGGCTCGCGCGCTTGTCTCGGTGCTCAAAGGCGAAGTGTTAGAAGCTGAACTGACAGAGTACGAGCCGCAGGTAAGCGAAATAAACGCAAGAATTGAAATATGGGTAGGGATGGCTTTTTGACGGCGGCGCGATCCGTCAAGAAGGGGATCATCGCCCTCCGGAGACGCGCCGAAGGCGGAGCGGGGAGTGGCGTCCTGCGGCTGCCGGTTCGTACCCGGCGGACTCGGGAGGCTCGGGACCCCGCCCGCCAGGCACAATGACCTGGCTGCGAGGAGCTCGCTGGACGGATTCCGGAGGAAATTCCGGAGACGGAAGCGCGGACCCCGGCCAAAAATCGCCACGGTGGAGCGCCGAGAGGCGTGCGCACCTCGCCAGGTGCGCGCCACGCCTCGCAAGCGTGGTTGGTCGCGCCTCGCAAGCGCGACAGGTTGGCGCCGTCTCGGCGCTCCGCCCGCCCCTCGGTTCGGGGCGGGTGCCATGAACGGAAAACCCGGACGCGAATCGCGCCGCGGGAACGAAAGGGGCTGTGCGAATGGATACCGCAACAAAACGAGCGAAGGCCGCAGCCGAAGAGCGCGAGCGGCGCGAGGCTGCGGCGCAGCCGGACATCGCGGATGCCCTGCGCCTTGCCTACGATCAGCTGGGACGCTGGCGCCGTTGCAACGACAGACGCTGCCGGCGCCACCACGGCTGCCGCGGCGATGTCCACGCATGCGGCACCGCCGACCACAAGCGGGGCTGGACGTGGCTGCATCACGCGCTGCAGGCGGTCCGTGCCGGGCAGCGGCCGCGCGCCGCGATGCGCGCCGCCGACGTCGCCGTCCGCCCCAAGATGCGGACGATCACCTTTCGCTGGAGAGTCGGGAAGGCGTACAAGATGCGGGTCCCGGTGCAAGACTGATCCGCGGTCGACCGGCCGCGAATGCCAAGCCGCAGCCCGGCGGCACCAACAGAACGGGCAGTGAAGATTTGCTGTTTGACATCGTGAGAAGGATACGGCGCGCCGCGCAGCCGGGCGCGCCGGGAAGCGGAGAGGCGCTCGCGCCGGGAATCCGGCGGCGCGGGCGGCGACCATCTCACTCGATTCCGCGCGGCTCAGCCGATTGCGGATTAGGCTGCGGACGCGCATTCCCCCGCAACGGCAGCGGCTGCTCCTCGAGCATCGCCTGGATCGCCTGGCGGGTGGTGGCGGGATCGAGGCCGTGCTGCGTCACCAGGTCCTGGCAGTCGGCCGCGATCGCATCGACGTCCTGGAGCATCTTGAGCCGCTTGAAGTGATCGTCGTGGTGGATGCCCATGCTGTCACCGACGATCTCCAGCATGTTCATGATCCGGAACGGATGGTCGCGCTCGTGCGCGCACAGCTCGCGATGGTCGGCGTGGTAGACCGCGACCAGCGCGTCGACTCGAGCCTGCTCGGCGGCGTCGAGCTCGTTCTTCTGCAGCTCGCGTCGATACGCCGGCAGGGCGCGGAAATAGTTGCTCATCATGCCGACCGCGGGCTGCTTGAGATCGATGAGCTCGACGCCCGGCACCGCCCGCAGGATATCCTCGGCGGCCTCGACCACGCCCTTGATGCCGGGGTGGCGATGGAGCGCAAGGCGCATCTCGACGCGTTTTTGCAGGAACGGCCGCAGGCGGTCGAGATTCTTGCGCAGGAACAGCATGAACGGCGTCATCTCGAACGGCTTGGCGCCGCGCGTCTTCTCGATCGTCGGCAAGGTGGTCTCGGTGAATTGGGTGTGGCAGCTCGGGCACCAGGACACCACCTGCCCGGACTTGCTGCGCGCGAGCTTGTCCATGGTGCTCTCGGCGAAACGCCCGGAGGTCGCGATGTCGCCGGTGCGCATCTGCACGACGCCGCAGCAATGCGACGGCCCGCCCAGCACCTGATAGGTGACGCCGAGCGTATCCATAATGTCGAGCGCCAGCAGCGCGATGTGCGGCGTCTTGAGCACGTTGCAGCCGGTGTAGAAGACGAAATCCGGCGGCGTGTCGGGCTCGGGCCGGCTGTCGGCTCTTTGCCCCAGCCGCGCCAGCACCTCGTCGTCGAGCTGCAGGCGTGAAATGTGGGTGACGTCGCGCGCCATCTTGCGAAAACCCTCGACGCCCTGCCGCCGCTGATCGGCCGGCGCATCGTTGTGGCGCGCCATGGTGACCCGCGCCATGCCGAGCAGGAAACGCGGATTGACGCCGTAGTCGCAGGCCTTGATGCATTCGCCGGTGAGCACGCAGGCGTTCGCCCATTTGCGCGACGCTTCCGGCCCGTCGCCGGTGCGCAGAATGTCGAGCACGCCGCTGATGACCGCGATCGGCTCGGCGTTGACGCCGCCCGGCCCGGTCACCGGGCAGACCTCGACGCACTTGCCACAGCGCGTGCAGGCGTCGACCATCTCGTCGACGCGTGCGGCCAGCGCGGTTTCGAAGGTGGCGGTCATGCGGGCACGGTCCGTTGTGCGCCAAGTTGCGTCGAGACTACCGCTTCGGTCCGCTCAATGAAACCCCGCCCCGGGGGCGCCGCTCGCGCGCGAGCAATTTACGCGGCTGCGATCGCGATGCCTTCCTGCTCGCAGGAGTTGGCGACATCGCGAACGGTGGCGCGCTGCACGTCGCGCTTCCAGCGCAGATCGTCGAACTCGGTGCCGCGGTGCATGGTGCAGCGATTGTCCCAGATGACGAGGTCGTTGAGCCGCCAGCGATGCGTATAGACGAATTGCCGCTGCGTCGCGTGCGCGATGAGCTCCTCGATCAGGGCGCGGCCCTCCGGATCGGGCATGCCGAAGATGCGACCGACGTGGGACGCCAGGTAGAGCGACTTGCGGCCGGATTCGGGAATCGTGCGCACCAGCACCTGGGGCACCGGCGGCAGCTCCCGCCGCTCTTCATCGCTGAAATCGGTGAAGCCGAGCCGCGCCCGCGAGTTGAAGATCGAATGCTCGGCCACCAGCGAATCGAGACGGCGTTTCATCTCCTCGGGAAGCGCGTCGTAGGCCGCCCGTTCATCGGCGAACTCGGTATGGCCTCCGACCGGCGCGATCGAGCGCGCATACAGCAACGATGCGCGCGCCGGCAGCCGCTTGAACGAGCTGTCGGTGTGCCACAGCCGGTTGCCCAATTGGAACATGCGATGCCTGCTGTCCTTGCCCCACGGCTCGTTGTGCTGGTTCAAGTTGGAGACATCGGCGAATTCCTTGCGCACGCGCAGCGGCGCGTCCCTGCGATAGACCCCGATCGTGGTCTCCAGCGGACCGAAGTGCCTCGCGAAATCGAGATGCTGATCCTGCGAGAGACGCTGATCGGGGAAGATCAGCACCGCGTAGGTCGTGAAGGCGTCCTTGATGGCCGCGAGGTCGGTTGGGTCGATCTGCCCCGACAGGTCGACATCGCCGACTTCGGCAGCGAAGCTCGGTGTGACCGGAACGACGGTAATGGCCATGATCGTGCCTCCACGTTCGGGCGTCTCGCCGGGCGGAATTGGATCACTGTCGGGCAACGGATGCAATCGGTTCGACGCCTCAGGCGGCGACCGCAATCCCCTGGACCTCGATCATCATCTCGGGCTGGGCAAAACCCTGCACGGTGATCGCGGCGCTGGCCGGGAAATCCTTGCCGAAGAGTTCGCCGCGCAGCTCGGTCATGCGGGTGGTGTAGCGCGCGTCGATCAGGAACACCGTCATCGTCACCATGTCGGCGAGCTTGGCGCCGGCCTCGGCGAGGGTCTTCTCGATGTTGCGAAAGCACTGGCGGAACTGGGCGTCGAAATCGCCGGCCAGCGACTTGCCGGAATCATCCACTTGTCCGGTGTGTCCGGCGACCCAGATGATCCTGCCCTCGCCCTGGGTGATGACGGCCGGCGAGAACGCGCGCTTGACCTGCCAGGTGCCGCGAACGAACGATTTCTGCATGGGTTTCTCCAAACTCTTGGCGCGGTTTCGTCATTGCTGTGCCCGCGTGTCCCGGGCGAGTGCAGCGAGCGCTCTTGCGCGAGCGGAACGAGACCCGGGACCCATATGCGCAAGACTCGCGAAGCGCAATATCGTGGCACCGGTTGCCGTGTGGCCCCTGGGTCCCGGCGCTCGCGCGCAAGCGCGCGCTCGGCCGGGACACGTGCGCTAGCCTCGCGAGTTGCTCTCATTCATCGCCCGCCACAGCCGCTCCGGCGTCGCCGGCATCTCGACGTGGCGGATGCCGAGATGCGAGAGCGCATCGACCAGCGCGTTGGCGACCGCCGGCATGGCGCCGACGCAGCCGGCTTCGCCGGCGCCCTTGACGCCGAGCGGATTGGTGGCGGTCGGCACCGGATTGCTCTTGACCTCGACCGCGCTGATGTCGGTCGCGCGCGGCATCGCGTAGTCCATGAACGAGCCGGTCAGGATCTGGCCTTCGCCGTCGAAGCGGATGTCCTCCATCAGGATCTGGCCGACGCCTTGCGCGACGCCGCCGACGATCTGCCCTTTCAGCAGGAGCGGATTGAGCACGGTGCCAACGTCGTCCACCACGCTGTAGCGCACGATCTCGACCTCGCCGGTCTCCTCGTCGATGTCGAGCTCGCAGATGTGGCAGCCGTTGGGGAAGTTCTGCACCGGCGCCGTGTAGGTGGCGGTGGCGATCAGGCCGACCTCCATGTCCTTCGGCAGCTTGGCCGGGTCGAGCGCTTCCTTGGCGACCTCCTTGATGGTCAAGGTGCGGTTGGTCTTCGGGCTGGAGAAGACGCCGTCGGCAAAATTGACCTCGGCGGCGTCGACCTTGAGCAGGTGGGCGGCGATCGTCTTGCCCTTGGCGGCGATCTTGCCGGCGGCGGCGTCGACCGCCGACCCGCCGATGGTCGCCGAGCGCGAGCCGCCGGTGCCCTCGCCGAGAAAGACCTGATCGGTGTCGCCCTGGATGTAGTAGACCTCGTCGGGGTCGATCCCGAGCCGGTCGCAGGCGATCTGCTTATAGATGGTCTCGTGCCCTTGGCCCTGGGTGACGCTGCCCGAGAACAGCGTGACTGCGCCCGACTTGTCGAACCGGATCTCAGCGCCCTCGAAGCCCTGCGCCGCCGCCCGCTCGATGGTGTTGGACATGCCGATGCCGCGCAGCTTGCCGCGCTTGCGCGCCTCGCTGCGGCGCTTCTCGAAGCCGGCGAAATCGGCGAGCTTGAGCGCGATGTCCATGCTCTTCTCGAATTCACCGCTGTCGTAGGTGAAGGTCAGCCCGGTCTTGAACGGCATCGCCTCGGGCGGAATGTAGTTGCGCCGGCGCAACTCGGCCGGATCGATGCCGAGCGCATCGGCGGCGAGATCGACCAGCCGCTCGATCACATAGGCCGCCTCGGGACGGCCGTTGCCGCGATAGGGTCGCACCGGATTGGTGTGGGTGAACACGGCGGTGACGTCGGCATGGATCGCCGGCGTACGATAGACGCCGGCGAGCGTGCCGATATTGCCGGTGAAGGCCGGCATGCCGGTCTGCAGATAGGCGCCGATGCTGGCCACGGTGGTGACGCGCATGCCGAGGAAGTTGCCGTCCTTGTCGAGCGCCAGCTCGGCGTCGGTGACGTTGTCGCGCGCCTGGGCATCGCAGAGGAAGGACTCGGAACGGGTCGAGGTCCATTTCACCGGCCGGCCGACGAGCTTCGAGGCGAGCAGGACCAGCGCCACCTCGTTGTAGACCGCCGACTTCATCCCGAAGCTGCCGCCGATGTCGCCGGCGACGACCCGGATCTTGCTCTCGGGCACCTTGAGGATCGGCGCCAGGTCGGCGCGGAACGGATGCACCCGTTGCAGCGTCGTGTAGGCGGTATAGCGGCCGTCGGTCGGGTTGTAGTCGCCGATGCAACCGCGCGGCTCCATGGTGACGGCGATGACGCGGTTGATCACGAAGCGGTGCTTGACGACGTGATCGGCCTTGGCGAAGGCCGCCTCGGTCGCCGCCTTGTCGCCGAACAGCTGCACGAAGCCGATATTGTCGGCGCAGTCGTCCCACACCCGCGGCGCGCCCTTGGCGGTCGCCTCGGCGGTCGACACGATTGCCGGCAGCGGCTCGTAGTCGACCTCGATCAGCTCGGCGGCGTCGAGCGCCTGGTGGTAGGTCTCCGCCACCACGAAGGCGACGTAGTCGCCGACCCACCGCACCCGGTCCTTGGCGAGCGCCGGATAGGGCGGCCGGAACACGCTGCCGTCGCGCAGCTTCAGTCCGCCGGGAACCGGCAAGTCGCCCCAGCCGGAGGCCTGCCAGTCGGCGCCGGTGAGCACCGCCAGCACGCCGGGCGCCGCTTTGGCTTGGGCTGCATTAATCGAGCGAATGCGCGCATGGGCGTGCGGCGAGCGCAGCACATAGCCGAACACCATGCCGGGCAGCGCCATGTCGCCGACATAGCGGCCGCCGCCCTTGAGCAGCCTCGGGTCCTCGAAACGGGACACGCTTTGACCGATCGCGAATTCACCCATTGCATCCTCGGAGCTGATCGAACGATTGCGGGACAGGGGTTATCGCAAAGCTCCGGCGCCCTGGCTATGGGGTGTTTGCCTTGGCTTGCACGCGCCATTGACCGACCTGCCGAATGCGCCACAATGCCGACGGTAGGCGGAAGAGCGATGCTGAAACGCGTATCTTCGGCGGAAGGCGGCGCCGCGCAGGCTGGGGCTGCAAGCGATTGCGTCGCGCGGGCGCGCGAGCTCGCTCCGCTCATCGCCGCCAACGCGGCTCGTATCGAGCGGGAACGGGAGATCGCGCCCGAGGTGCTCGCGGCGCTGCATGACGCGCGGCTGTTTCGGATGCTGATGCCGCGCTCCTGCGGCGGGCTCGAGGTCGATCCACTGACCTTCGTGCAGGCGCTCGAGGAGCTCGCCAAGGCCGACGGCTCGACCGCCTGGTGCGTCGGCCAGGCCTCGGGCTGCTCGGTGTCGGCTGCCTATGTAGCACCCGAGGTGGCGCGGGAGATTTTCGGCGACGCCCGCGCGGTGATGGCCTCCGGGCCGTCGGGGGCCAACGCCAAGGCTGTCCAGGTCGCCGGCGGTTATCGCGCATCCGGGTCCTGGAGCTTCGCCAGCGGGATCAAGCACGCGGTCTGGCTCGCCTGCCACTGCGCGCTGTTCGAGCCGGACGGCACGCCGCGCCTCGAGCCCGACGGCAAGCCGGCCGAGCGCACCATGCTCATTCCCAAGAGTAGCGCCAGGGTGACCGACATCTGGCGCGTGGTCGGCCTCAAGGGCACCGGCAGCGACAATTACACGGTCGAGGATCTGTTCGTGCCGGCCGAATACACCTACATGCGCGAGTCGCCCGACGACCGCCGCGAGGCCGGACCGCTCTACCGTCTCACGATCTACCATCTCTACGGCATCGGCTTTGCGGCGATCGCGCTTGGGCTCGCGCGCGCCACGCTCGATGCCTTCGTCGAGCTCGCCGCGACCAAAATCCCCAATAGCAGGGCGTCCGTGCTGCGCGACAATGCGGTGGTGCAGTCGCAGGTGGCGCTGGCGGCGGCGAAGCTGCAATCCTCGCGCGCGTTTCTGCTGCAGACGCTGCACGAGATATGGGAGACGGCGACGCGCGGCGACGCTGTCTCGCTCGCGCAGCGCGCCACGCTCAAGCTCGCCGGCACCTACGCGGCGCATCAGGCCAAGGACGTGATCGACACCGTCTATCACGCCGCCGGCGCCACCGCGATCTTCGAGAGCAATCCGTTCGAGCGCCGCTTCCGCGACGTGCACACGGTGATGCAGCAGGTGCAGGCGCAGTTCGTCAATTTCGAGATGGTGGGACAGGTGCTGCTCGGGCTGCCGAGCCAGACGAGGCTGATTTGAGCCTGGGTGCCATTTGCCCGCGGCCTCTCCCGGCCTCATGCTGAGGAGCATCGCAGCGCGATGCGCGCTCGCGTGTTTCTACAAAACGGGTGCGCTGCGATGCGTCTCGAAGCATGTGGCCGCCCGATCCGGGCCGCCCCCATCCTTCGAGACGCGCGCGCACGCAAGTCCGATTTTGCCGAGCATCTGCGGCATGCGCGCTCCTCAGGATGAGGGCGGAGAGGCAACGGCGGGCGACGCTCTGCTCGCGCGCAGCACCGATTTCCGCGCCGTTCCCCACCCTATGGCGCTACAGACTATGCTGACGTCCCGCATCGCGCTCCCGCAACTCGGTCTTGAGGATTTTTCCGTAATTGTTCTTCGGCAGGCTGTCGACGAATACGTAGTCCTTCGGACGCTTGAACCGCGCGATATGCGCCAGGCAGAGCGCGTCGAGCTCCGCCGCGCTCGCCTCGCCGACCACGTAGGCGACCACGACCTCGCCCCATTCGCGGTCGGGCCGCCCGATCACCGAGGCCTCGCGCACCTTGGCGTGCTGCAGCAGCACCTCCTCGACCTCGCGCGGATAGATATTGGAGCCGCCCGAGATGATCAGGTCCTTGGAGCGGTCCTTGAGCGTGAGATAGCCGTCGGGATCGAAGACGCCGACATCGCCGGTGTGCAGCCAGCCGCCGCGCAAGGTCTGTGCACTCGCATCCGGGTTTTTCCAGTAGCCGGGCATGACCATATCGCCGCGGCAAAGGATCTCGCCGGTCTCGCCGACCGGCAGCGCGCGGTCGTCGGCATCCGCCACCATCACGTCGGCGCAGGCATAGGGCCGGCCGGCCGAGGCCAGGCGCTCGCGCCAGCGCGGATGATCGCGGCCGGCGATGTCGTCGCGCGACAGCGTCGTGATGGTCATCGGGCTCTCGCCCTGGCCGTAGATTTGCGCGAGCCGCGGTCCGAACCGATCGAGCGCCTTGAGCGCATCCTCGACATACATCGGCGCGCCGCCCCAAATGAGCGTGCGGATATTGGCGGTGCGGCAATCGGCCGGGCACTCGAGGAGGCGCTTGACCATGGTCGGAGCCGCAAACATCGAGGCGCGCGGCCAGGCGGCGATGAGATCGAAGACCTCTTCGGGCTCGAACGCTCCCGATTCCGGGACCACGTTGACGCCGAGGCGCGCCACGTGCGCCATGATGTAGAGGCCGGAGCCATGGCTCATCGGCGCCGCGTGCAAGATGGCATCGCCGGGCGCGACCGCATCCACGTCCGTCAAGTAGGCGTGGCTCGCCACCGAGAGCACCCGGTGCGTGAGCATCGCGCCCTTCGGCCGGCCGGTGGTGCCGGAGGTGTAGAACAGCCAGGCGAGATCGCCGCTGTCGCGCGGCACGGGCGCGGCCGGATCGGTCGTGAGCAGCTGCTGGTATTCGCGACCGCCGATGGCGATGAGCCGTTCGAGGCTTTTCGGCGCGTGCGGTGCGATCTCGTCGTCGAGGCCCGCCGACGCAAAGCACGCCCGCGCGCCCGAATGCTCCAATATGTAGCCGAGCTCCGCGCCATGGAGCTTGGCATTGGCCGGCACCGCCGCCAGCCCCGCGTGCCAGATGGCGTAAAGAAGGTCGAGATAGTCGGGGGAATTTTTCGCCGCGATGGCGACGCGGTCGCCCGGCCGCAGACCGCAACGGCCGGTCAACGCGCCGGCGAGCCGGGCGACGCGGCCGGCGAGCTCGCCGTAGCTTCGCAGCACGCGCGCCCCAAGACCGACGGCCGGCCGATCCGGGTAGCTCTTCCCCGCGCGCGCGAGCCACAGCGCGAGATTCATGCGTCAGAAATTCGCCGCCAGCTTCGGTTTCGGCGCTGCCGGCGCCGCGCCCTTCGGCAGGTCGAACATCCCGCTCGGCAGCGTGTCGAAGAACGCCAGCACCTCGGAGGTCTTCACCACGTCGGCGTATTTGGCGTTCATGTCGCAGAGATTGATGGCGTGGCTCGCCTGCGAGCGGTCGAAGCAGCCTTCCTCGGCGAGCGCGATCCGGTAGTTGAGGCTGAACGCGTCGAGCACGGTGGCGCGCACGCAGCCCGACGTGG
>WNFU01010246.1_pt1 | contig 12220 bp, 12 predicted proteins | sample 5400121 | NCBI WGS metagenome assembly WNFU01 (sample SAMN13153360, study PRJNA577476) | soil metagenome | isolation source: 100 cm soil or saprolite under grassland replicate 1 | place: USA:California | collected 2016-06-15 | reverse complement strand
GACTCCGCTCCGTTCCTGTCAGGCATCCGCGCGGAGTGTTTCGCTTTCGCACCTTCGAGGAGGCTCAACTCGCATCCCTCCGTACGTTGATTGCGACCAAGCCGGGCGTGCGGGAACGGGATCAGCTCGATCGAGCGTATCTCCTGCGGCTCCAAGCGGAGCAGGACGGGAGGCCTCAGTAGGTGTTTGGATGATTTGGTTAGTAATGGTGTCGTGCCCTTGCTGATCAACCGGCGCGGCACGGCGCTGTTCATCACGGTGAAGGCCTAAGAGGAGCTAAGAGCGGGTCCTGTCGCCGAGCAGCCCGGATGTGCTCGTAGGGGCGGACTTGCGTGTCCGCCCAGAAGAGGGCAACCACACAGGGTTGCCCCTACAAAGAAATGACAGGGTCCCATGCGGCGCCACCCGCGCTGGCTACATCTCGCTCATTGGTTCCTGAGGGCGAATTTATTGTCGGGCGCCAGCGTGTGAATCTCTGGCACAGACGGTTTTCCTTCCCACGACCACTTCAGTTGAATCGCGAAATACTTCTGGGTGAGCCCGCTGCGGTCGATCGACTGGTCAGTCTCTTGAAACGCCATCACTTCCCACCCCTTCCAACGGAAGGCGAGCCCGACGATCCAGTCCAGCTCGCTAGGCCGTACTGGATTCGAAGTGTCGCGATCCGTAAAAAAATTCGTATCCCCGATCAGCCAGACCCACTCCCGATAGAGGGGGAGCTCGCCGTGGAGCACATACCGAAATAGAGCCCGTCCGGTATTGTCAGGCCGGGCAAAGTAGGTCTGGGTGGCGAACAGCCAGCCGATCGCGGCATAGAACTCCGAGTTCTTGATCAGGAGAGAATCCTGGTGCCAGAGGCCCTGCACCTCCGCGAACGCTTGAACGAGGCCGCTCTTGTCGATGGGCATGTCACGCTCATAGCGGAGCAGGCCCGCCCATTTTTCGTAGCGATACAGGAACCCCACAGCTTGATCCCATTCAGACGGCCGGAATTCGTTATGTGCGTCCTTATCAGTAAAGAAATTCGTGTCGAGGACCAGGGCGAGGGGAGCCCAATGCGGCTGGATTTCGAGATGGCCGAGGTACCGGTATTTCACGATCCCGGTGTTATCGGGGCGTGCTCGGAACGAGCTGTTGTCCACGAAGTCGGACAACGACAGGGAGAACTGAACGTCCGGAGGGCGGCCTTCTTCGATTTCGACCCGGCCGGATTTTTCGAGGGCTAGCGCGGGGGAGGCGATGAAAACGAGCACGGTGATCGAAAGAATGAGGTCGCGAGGGATCCTCACCCGACGATGCGGCCGACGAGGTCGTAGGCAGCGGCATCGGTGATCTCGACCTTGACGAAATCGCCAACATCGGCCGTGCCCTCGTTCAGATAGACGACACCGTCGATCTCCGGGGCTTGGCCTTCGTGGCGGGACTCCCACAATAGCTCAGTTTCCTCCGATACGCCCTCCACCATCACCTCGATGGTGTGCCCGATCACCTGACGGCTTTTCTTCAGCGCGATCCCTTCCTGAATCGCGAGCAACTCGGCGCGGCGCTCTTCCATCAGCCGGCGCTCGATTTTCCTGTCCAGGTCGGCGGCGGGTGTGCCCTCTTCGTCCGAGTAGAGGAACACGCCGACCCGGTCGAATTCCATCTCGGTCAGGTAGCGCTTGAGCTCGGCGAACGCGGCCTTGGTCTCGCCCGGGAAGCCGACGATGAACGCCGTCCGGAACGTAAGGCCGGGAATGCGGGCGCGCAGCCGGTCTACCAACCTTGTGATGTGGGCCTTGTCGCCCAGACGGTGCATGCGCTTCAGCAGGGTGTCGTTGATGTGTTGGAAGGGCATGTCGATGTACTTGGTGATGTTCTCTTCCCCGGCGTAGAGTTCGATCAGCTCGTCCGTCACCTGTTGGGGATAGAGATAGAAAGGCCTGATCCATCGGGGGCCCTGCACTGTGACCAGCTCCCGCAACAGGGCGACCAAGCCGTGCCGCAGGCCCAGGTCCACGCCGTAGTTGATGGTGTCTTGCGAGATAAGGTTGATCTCCTTGACGCCGTCAGCCGCCAGGGCGGTGGCTTCCGCGACGATGGACTCGATCGGCCGGCTCCGCTGCTTCCCGCGCATGAGCGGGATGGCGCAGAACGCGCAGTTCCGATTGCAGCCCTCCGCGATCTTGACGTACGCGGAATGCGCCTTGCCGAGCCGCAGCCTCGGCGTCAGCTCGTCGTACAGATAGGGCGGGGGGCTGGCCCACACCCGCTGGGACTGGCGGCCAGGACCGAGGAGGGAACGGCAGATCTCCGCGATGCGGCCGGTGTCCCCGGTGCCGACGACGCCGTCCAGTTCCGGCAGCGCCTTGAGCAATTCGCCCTGGTAGCGCTGGGCGAGGCAGCCGGCGGCGATCAGGACCTTGCACGCCCCCTTTTTTTTCAGCGCGCCGTGCTCGATGATGGCGTTGATGGACTCCTGTTTGGCTTCCTCGATAAAGCCGCACGTGTTGATGATGACGACCTCGGCACGCGCGGGATTGTCGGTCAGGGTGAAGCCGTCCCGCGCCAGCGTGCCCAGCATGACTTCGCTGTCCACCTGGTTCTTGGAGCATCCGAGGTTGACGAAGCCGATCGTGGCCGTTCGGGTTCGCGTGCGTGGCGTACTCAACGTGCGTGAAGCCATGACGCGCAGTGTAGAGGAGGCGGGAAATCCGTGTCAAATCAGAATCGTCCGCGCACTTTCCTCTTGACTCCGCGTGCGCCGGTCTTATAGGATGCGTCATGTCATCACCATCATAATCATCATCGAAGCCTGTATTCTGCAGGCTTTCCTCAATCTCCACAGTTAGCGGTCTGTATTCCTTATCTGCAACCCGGTGGGGTCTGCCGGGAATGCAACAGCAGCAAGGTGCGTGCGCCGGTTGCTTGGCATGAACCAGGGGCAAAGGGGAAGACATGGACACAACTAGATTCTGCGCGAAGAGTCTCCTGTTGGCTTCGGTCTTGACCTTACCGGCCTGCATGACGATTCCGAAGGGACTGGGCGACTATGACGCCCGCTTCAAGGAGCTCGGCGTGGCCTCCTGGTATGGAGGCAGCTTTCATGGCCGGCTGACCGCAAACGGCGAAATCTACGACCAGTTCAAGATGACCGCGGCCCATCGGCTGCTGCCGTTGGGATCCGTGGCGCGCGTCACCAACCCTGAGAACGGGCGGGAGGTGGAGGTGCTCATCAACGATCGCGGCCCGTTCATCAGGGGCCGCATCATTGACCTCTCGTACGCAGCCGCGGAACACCTCGGCGCAGTCTATCCAGGCACGCTGCCGGTGGTGGTCGATGTGCTCCAGATGGGCAAGCGAAACACGGCGACCGGCCGCCTGCTCGGACAGAGGCCGGCGAAAGGCCCTGGCCTCGAGTTGCGCATGGCCGCGCTCCTACGGAGGGGCGAGCCTGCTGACGAGACGTCCTGGCTTCGGATGGCGGGCAGCCAATCTGCGGTGGGTAGCCGGGGCCCCATGGACGTCCTCCGAGACCCGCGGCGTCCCCGCAGGGGATCCGACGCCGCGATGAACTCTGAAGGAATGACCCCAGAAGACCATGCCGAATCCGTCCACGAGGAAATCATCGCGGGAATCTTCGCCTAACTCTCCATTGACACTCCTTTAGACAACCCGATACACTCACCCTGCTGATTCAACGTTAATCGTGAAACGTTAAACGGAATGCATCACCCCCACCCGTCCCTCCCCCCTCGAGGGGGAGGGTGAGGGTGGGGGGGGCGTTTCACGAATAACGATTAACGAGCAACGACTGGGAGTGCTCATGGCCAAGAAGAAGAATCCTATCGAGGAAGACATCGCGCGGCTCAAAAAGAAGATCGCCGAACGGAAGGCCAAGACAGGCAAAGTGCTGGGCGACGCGGCCCTGCGGGTGTTGCGCAAGCGTCTGAAGCGGGAGCAGCGCAAGAGGCGAGCCCTGGCGCAGCGCTTGGCGCATGCGCAAGGCAAGAAGAAAGACGCCCAACCGGCTGCGGCCGCAGGCTAATTCCCGTAGGGGAGGGGTTAACCCCCTCCCTCGGAACAGGTGGGGATAAACCCCACCCCTACATTTTTTCTAAGATGCACCATGGCTGAGGATGTGAAGAAGATGGAAGACGCCGGTAAGGCGAAGGACAAGCCCGTCGAGACGACGTCGGCGATGCCAGACGGGTCGGACAAGTCCGAGTACATGCCGACAGGCCCGGACCAGCCCGTCGCCGAGGCCGAGGCTCCGGCCGCGGCTGTGGTCGGGGAGGCCAAGGCCCCCGAGGAAAAGGTCAAGGACGAGGTCGAGATCCAGATCGACCTCCTGAAGGACAAGGACTGGTACCGCCGGCGGGAAGCCGCGATCACGCTGGGCGAGATGAGCGACGAGCGGGCGATCCCCCATCTCATCACCGCGCTGCGCGATTCGGAGTGGAATGTCAGGGAGGCGGCGGAAGACGCGCTGGCCCAGATCGGCTCTCCGGCCGTCGAGCCGCTGCTCAAGGCCCTGCGGGAGTACCAGATCCGCAAATTCGTCATCAAGATCCTGGGCAGGATCAAGGACGAGCGGGTACTGGACCCGCTGTTTGCCCAGCTCAGGAATGAAGAGTTCAAGGACGCCGCGACCGAGGCCTTGGTCGAGGTGGGCCAGCCGGCCGTCGAGCGGCTCACCGCGGTGCTCAATGACAAGGACAAGACCGTCCGCAAGCACGCCGTCATCGCGCTCGGCGACATCGGGGTCACAGAGTGCGTGGATCTGCTGATCGAGGCCACCAAGGACGAAGAGTGGGAGGTGCGCTTGGCGGCGATCGCGTCGCTCGATAAGATCGGTGACGAGCGGGGGAAGCCCGCCATCAAGTCGCTCATCAAGGACACGGACTTCGTCGTCCAGATGCGCGCGGAGCGGATCATCTTGGAGTGGAAGAAGAAGGCGAAGGCCGCGAAAGAGGCCAAGGACGAGGAGGAGACCGAAGAGCGTGCGGGGACGGCTTAACGCGCCGTGAGCAGCTGGTCCAACTCCTTTACGATCTCGTCCACTTTCGCCTGCAGGCCCGGCTTGAGCGCCCGCACGTCGTCCTTCACCGCCTCTACCTTGTCCATCACCTCTTCCAGTTTTTCCTTGGTCTCCTCGCCGGCCGCCTCCATCGCTTTCTTGAGGGCCTGCCGGGCCTCCCCTAAGCCGGTCGCGGCCCTGCCGTAGTTCTTGTCGAGCAACTCAGACTTCGCCTGCACCAGCCGCTCCTTGGCGTTCACGAGGCCGGTGCGCAGGCTCAGATTGCGCTCCAGCGTGCTGGTGCTGGCAAGGACTTGGGAGCTGAGTTGCTTGGCCTTGTGGAGGAGGGTTTCGGGACCCTGTCTGCCGATATAGATGCCGCAGGCGAACGCGAGCCCCACGATGGTGAGCGTCCCCAGGAATCGCAGCATTTAGCTTTCCCCCTTCCGTTTCCTGTCTGAGGCAGCGGCGGCGAGGTGACCGGCGGCGAATGCGCGGACGGTCAGGTCCTTGTCCAGCAGGGCGCGCCTCAGATACGGAATGGCCGTCTTGCCTCCGACCCGCCCCAGCGCCTGGACCGCCGCCACGCGAACCCGCGGGGCGGGGTCGTCGAACGCCTCCAGCGCGAAGGCCATCGCCCGCTCCGGGGCGCTCCGGGCCATCGCGCCCACCGCCGCGCTCCGCACGCCGAAATCAGGGTCCTTGAGCAACTCCCGCATGACCAGTGCCGCCTCGCCTTCGCCCAGCTTCACCAGCGCTTCCGCCGCTGCCAGCCTGACGAGCGAGTCGGAGTCCTTCACGGCGCCCCACAGGGCGCCGATCGCCACCTTGGCGTTGAGCCGGCCGAGGCTGGCTGCGGCGAAGTTACGGACGTACGGGTCCCGGTCGCTCATCGCGTCCACCAGCGCCGTGATGGCGGAGGTCGCGCCGAGGTCGCCCAGGGCTCCTGCGGCGAACGACCGGACCGACGCATCGGGATCGCTCAGGCCCATCATCAGCGCCGAGAGAGCCGTGGGGTCTTTCACTTTCAGCCGGCCGAGGATGCCCATGGCCGCGCCCCGGACGGCGGGGCTGAAGTCGCGGGCGGCCGTCAGGAACGGCTGTACCAGCTCGGGCTGACTGAGCCGCACCAGGGCCTCACGCGCCACCAATTGGACGACGGAGTCCTGGTCTTTCAAGCCGCGCCGTATCAGCCCAGCGACCGACGGGTCCTTGGAAAGGCCGAGCGTAGAGAGCGCCGCGATGCGGACGGTGACGTCCGGGTCGGTCACGGCGTCGCGGACGACGGGCAGCTTGGCAGCCAGACCGAAGCGGCCGGCGGTCTGGATGGCGAAGGTACGCACCCGTGGCGAGGAGTCGTGCAGGGCCAGATTCAGGGCGGCCAGCGTGTCGGCCGACCCGAGCTCAGCCAGGGCAGTCGCCGCCGCGCCGCGCACGATCTCCTGGCCCTGCACAAGCAAGTGCGTGAGCAGGCCGATGCAGATGCGCCGCAGCACGTCGCCCTTTTCCTTCCCTGCTTGGACGAGGTGGTCGTGGTCGGCCAGCGCCTCTTCCGGGCGACCCAGATACCCATGGGCCAGGGCACGCAGCTCGTACGCCGCCGCATGGTCCGGCTGGGCCGCCAGCAGGGTGTTCAGCAGCCGGACCGCCGTGTCGTAGTCCTTCCGCTCGAAGGCGGCCTGGGCGGCACGGAAGTCGTTGGTCACGGCGAGGGACGAATCCAGAAGTCCGAGCGGGAGGAGACCGATGAGCATGCCCACGATGAGCGTGAGCGAATGGGCGGGATTGATCCCCATGGGCGACATCTTAACAGGAAGTCCGCCGCGAAGGAATCGCGGGATGACGGCGAAGGAGTCCGATTGACAGACAGGGATGGATATGCGACCTTTTTCGATCTCCGATGATTCCGCTGCGGGACGAGAATCCGACGACGCTGACGCCGGTCGTGACGGTCTCACTGATCGTCCTGAACTGTCTGGTCTTTCTGTACCAGCTCACGCTGGGTCCAGCCGAGGAGCGCTTCATCCTGTCATACGCAGCAGTGCCAGCCGAGTGGTTTCTCCCGGGCACGGTGGTGGGCGATCCGGCGGTGCCTTCCGCGCTGACCGTCCTGACCTCGATGTTCCTGCATGCGGGCCTCATGCACCTGGGCGGCAACATGCTCTACCTCTGGATCTTCGGCAACAACATTGAAGACGTCATGGGCCACGGGCGCTTCATCCTGTTCTATCTGCTGTGCGGGGTCGCGGCCGTCTTCGGGCATGCCATCACGGCTCCGGACTCGACGGTCCCCATGATCGGGGCCAGCGGGGCGATCTCCGGGGTGCTGGGCGCCTATCTCCTGCTGTTTCCACGGGCGCGCGTGCTGGTGCTGATCCCCGTCGGCTTTTTCATGCAGGTGGTGCCCGTGCCCGCCATTGTGGTCCTGGGGTTCTGGATCGTGATGCAGGTCATCAGCGGAGCCTTCAGTTGGGGAGGCCTCGGCGGCGGGGTCGCGTGGTTCGCCCACATCGGCGGGTTTGCAGCCGGACTGGCACTGATCAAGGTCTTCCAGCGACGGCCGGTCAACGACATCTTCCGGTGGTAGCCCTCCGGGAAGGCCTGTGGTAAGATCGGACGGTTTTGTACGGACTCATGGCGAAGGAGGGCGGTATGCAGGCAGGGCTTTTCGTCGTCATCGGATTGATCCTCAGTTGGGGGCTCGTTCCCCCGCCCGTAGTCGCCGCCGACATGAGCCTCACCGGCAAGCTCGCCATCTCCGTGACCGGCCGCGAACAGGCCCTCTTCGAGAAGGCCAGCGTGAAGTTCGAGAAGCTGCATCCTCGCGTGCGGGTGCGGTTTGCGGCGACAGACGGCGGGGACCCGCTGGCGGCCGTGGCCGACGGCTCGGCGGACATCGCCGTCTTAGGCAGAACCCTCAAGCCTGAAGAGAAGGAGTGGACGGGCACCACCGTCGGGTGGGAGGGGATCGCCATTATGGTCAACGCCTCCAATCGCGTACAGGAGATCACCCTCAAACAGGCGACCGATCTCTTCAGCGGGGCGGCCAAGACCTGGGATGAGCTCGGGGGGCTTGAAGCCAGGATCACGGTCGTCAACCGGGAAGAGGGCAAGGGGGTGCGGCCCTACCTAGAGCAGCTCTTGAACCTGGGCGGGAAGTTCGTGAACGGGAAAGGCGTGGTGGAACCCGACAAAGAGGCCATCCGGTTCGTCTCCGGCAATCTGAACGCGGTGTCCTACGTCAACCTGAGCACGGGCGTCGGCAATGTCAGTGTGGGCGTGCCGATCCGCCTGCTCGCGATCAATAAAGTCGATCCGGAGCCGGCGAATGTGTCCTCCGGGGCCTATCCGCTCCGCCGGCCGATCGTGGTGATGACGAAGACGCCGCCTTCACCCGTCGTCAAGGCGTTCGTGGACTTCATGCTCGACAAGGAAGGGCAGAAGACCGTCCAGGAGGAAGATTTCGTGCCCTTGGTCGTCACGAAGTAGCTGCACGGATGGAGCCCGGCGCGAAGAAGCCGTCGAAGCAGGCGAAGGGGACCGAGCCCGCGAGCCGGTCGCGGCTCGGGGAGCTTCTGGTCGAGCGGAAGCTCATCACTGCGCAGGTCCTCAACGAGGCCCTTCAGGAGCAACGCCAGTCGGGCCGGCGCATCGGCGAGATTCTCCTCGATCGCGGGCATGTCACGGAAGCGCAGCTCATTCCCTTCCTGACCATTCAGCTCAAGCTCCCCTACACCGACGTCTCCGCCCTGGCCTTGGGCTCGGACCAACTCAACCTGATCCCCGAGACCCTGGCGCGCAAGTACACCGTCCTGCCGGTCCGCCTGGACGGGAAACGGCTGGACGTCGTGATGGCCGATCCCATGGACCATGAGGCGATCCAGGACCTCTCCTTCGTCACGGGGTGCCAGGTGTCGCCGACTCTCGGCAGCCGGTCCCAGATCAGGGACGCCATCGAACGATTCTACGCCAGGCATCTGGAGGGGGCGGGCCGTCTGATGGCGAAGGGCGTCGGGCAGGCGACCACACCGCTCCTCACGTCACGCTCCCAGGAAGCCAGCGCGCTGGACGCCGATGCCGAGGATGCCCCAGTCGTCCAGTTGATGAATCTCATCATGCGCAAGGCGATCCAGCTCGGCGCCAGCGACATCCACATCGAGCCCGGCGTGCCGGAGGGCACGGTTCGCTTCCGGCTCGACGGCCTGCTGGCCGATCAACTCAAGGTGCCGGTCGCGCTGCACCCGGCGCTGGTGTCGCGTATGAAGATCCTCGGCCGTCTCGACATTGCCGAGCGGCGGCTCCCGCAGGACGGATCGGTGCGCGTGAAACTGGAAGGACGGGAGGTGGACCTGCGCATCTCTACGATCCCGCTGCAGCACGGCGAAAAGGCGGTGCTCCGCGTCCTGGACGCGTCGAGCAAGAGCCTGGAGCTCGAGGATATCGGCCTGAACCCCAGCGATTTGAAGAAGGTTCAGGGGCTGATCACGCACCATAGGGGCATGGTCGTGGTCACGGGCCCCACCGGCAGCGGCAAGACCACCTCGCTCTACGGCATCCTCAATCGGATCAAGTCCCCCACGACGAACATCGTCACGGCGGAGGATCCGGTCGAGTATCACTATCCGGGGCTCAATCAAATGCAGGTCAATGCGGACATCGGCCTGACCTTCGCCAAGGGCCTCCGATCGATTCTCCGCCAGGACCCCGACATCGTTCTGGTCGGGGAGATCCGGGACGCCGAAACCGCCGAAATCGCCTGCCGGGCAGCGCTGACCGGCCACCTGGTCTTCACCACACTGCATACGAACGACGCGCCTTCCACCATCACGCGACTGCTGGACATCGGGGTGCCCCGCTACCTGGCGGCGTCGGTGGTGATCGGGATCATCGCCCAGCGACTGGTGCGGGTCGTCTGCCGCGACTGTAAGGCGCCCGCCCAGCCCGAAACCGCCGTGGCGACCGCGTTGGGCCTGTCGGCGGGCAGCCTGGCCGGCGGCGCCTACATGGCCGGCAAAGGCTGTGCGCGATGCCAGGAGACCGGCTACAAGGGGCGGACGGGCGTGTTCGAGACGCTGGTCCTGGACGCCAGAATCAGGGATCTGATCCTCCGCGGAGCGACGGAGGAGGACATCCGTATCGCCGCGCAGGAGTCCGGGATGCGCACCCTGGTGGAGGACGGGCTCGAAAAGACCAAGGCCGGGATCACGACGATCGAAGAACTGGGCCGCATCCTCGAAGTCAGCGAGTACGCGGCGGCCAGTTGTCCGGGGTGCAGCCGGCACCTCAATTGGGTGCAGCCGGCACCTCAATTCGGAGTACCGGTTCTGTCCGTATTGCCGGGCGGAGCTGCGTCGTGTCTGTGCCGGTTGCGGGCGGGTGCTCCTCTCGGGGTGGCTGGCCTGCGCGCATTGCGGAAGGGGGTCAGAGTGAGCTAGCCCGGGTTTGACGGACACCTCGAAAGGGGACAAGATGTCCCGGGAGGAGGTGGACGATGGGCCAGCGCCAACGGTTTACCAACGAATTTAAGCTCGAAGCGGTGCGGCTCCTCAAGCAGTCCGGGCGGCCGGCCGCGGAGATTGCCCGTGAATTGGGGATTCCCCGCAACCGGCTGCACAAGTGGGCGGCCCAACTGGAGGCGCACGGCGCGTTTCCCGGTTCGGGCCGGCAGGCGAACGCCGCAGCGGAGCTGACGCGCCTGAAGCGCGAACTGGCGCGGGTCACCGAGGAGCGCGACATTTTAAAAAAAGCCGCGACGTACTTTGCCAAGGCCCTCCCGTGAAGTACGCCTTTATCCGGGACCATCGCGGAGAGTTTCGGGTGGGGCGGATGTGTGGGGTGTTGCACGTGAGTCGCAGTGGCTTCTATGCGTGGCTGGCCCGGCCGCTGAGTGCCCACGCCGAGGCCGATCGCGCGCTGACCGGCCAGATCGTTCGGTGGCACCAGCAGACCCGCCGCGTCTATGGGGCGGTCAAGCTGTGGCGGACGCTCAACGACGCCGGGGTCGTGTGTGGCAAACATCGGGTCGCCCGCCTGCGCCGCCTGCAGGGCATTGAGGCCGCACGCCGTCGCCGCTTCCGGGTGATGACGGAGCATCACCAGATGCCAGCCGCGGCGCCAATCACTTGCGACCAGGGCTGACCGTCGCCGTGCCCAATCGGGTGTGGGTGGGGGACATCACGGCGATTCCGACGCGAACGGGCTGGTTGTATCTGGCCGTCGTGCTGGATCTCTACTCTCGCCGGGTCGTCGGCTGGGCCATGCAGGCGCGGGCCGATCGCGCCCTCGCCACCGACGCACTCACGATGGCGCTGCGCCACCGCCACCCTCAGCCGGGCCTGATCCACCACACGGATCAAGGCTGTCAGTATGCGGCGACGGCCTATCGGCAGGTCCTGGCTTACCATGGCGTGGTGGCCAGCATGAGTCGGCGGGGGAACTGTTACGATAACGCCGTCGCCGAGAGCTTCTTCAGCACGTTGAAGAACGAGTTGGTCCATGACCGCACGTTCCAGACACGGGACGAAGCCCGAAGCCAGGTCTTTGAGTTTATCGAGGTGTTTTACAATCGCCAACGGTTGCATCAAACGCTCGGCTACGTGAGTCCCGCCGCCTTTGAAGCCCGGCGGGATGTGCCTTAATCACGTGTCCGTGAAATCCGGGACAGCTCACTCTGACCCCAATTTTTCTAGTTCCTCGCTCGTTTAAGAACGTGGCGGTAGCAGTTTTCCTTGCTGCACATGACCCTCTGGGGTATCGTCCACTTCGAGTGGTCGGCCAGAATCCACTGAAACATGAACCCACGATAGCCCTGGTAGATCGTTAGGACCGCGGCACCAACCGTATACCAGTAGAGACCGGTACTCATTCAGCTCCGCGACTCCTCATACACCCTAACTCTCAGTCCCCTGCAACAGCCTCGTGCAGGGTATTTCGTAGGCCAGACTGTGTCAAGGCTTTCTACGGGTGGCGCCGATCCGGGCAACGTCGCCGGAGTCGGAGGGGTGGCACCGCATGGGGCCCTGGCGGATTCGGTAGGGATGGACCTGCGTGTCCGTCCAGGAGAGGGCAACCACATAGGGTTGCCCCTACGAAGAAATAAACGTGCAGATCGGCGGCAGGACCCGCTGCCTTGCCGGGCTGAATGAAGGGATGCTATAGTCCGGCGCGTGGCGGCGGAGACGATGACAAAAGCCCTGCTGATCGCGGTGCATGCGGATCCCG
>WNFU01009926.1_pt1 | contig 12223 bp, 11 predicted proteins | sample 5400121 | NCBI WGS metagenome assembly WNFU01 (sample SAMN13153360, study PRJNA577476) | soil metagenome | isolation source: 100 cm soil or saprolite under grassland replicate 1 | place: USA:California | collected 2016-06-15 | reverse complement strand
GGCAAGGTCGCGGCGGCGCTTTCCGTGGACCGCTCCGAGGACCTCGCGCACGCCCGGCGCCTCATCGAGTCGGGAGCGGACGTGGCGGCGCAGCGCGAGGCGATCGCCGATCCGGACAGCGACCTCGAGGCGGTCGGGGCCTGACAGGCCGGCTGAGGTTGCCCCCTGACCAAGCCGCTATCGTGAGCCCCTGATCCGGGGTCGTCTAGCTGGAAAGACGCCGGCCTCTGGAGCCGGAGACCATGGTTCGAGTCCATGCCCCGGAGCTAGCGCGACCCAGTCGCGCTTTCCGCTTTCTGGAGCGGATTTTCCGTCGGATCCACCTGCGAACATGTGTTCGCCATGACGGGAGAACGAGTGCGAGAGTTGCTGGAGGCAGGGCTTTCCCGGAGCGAAGTTGCCCGGAGACTCGGAGTGAGTCAGTCCACCGTTTCTCGCTATGCGCAGCGGTTCGGCTTGTCGAAGGCCAAACCGCGTAACCCGGCATGCGACTGGCGCGTGGTTCGCGCCTACTACGAAGCCGGGCATACCGTCAGAGAGTGCCAGGAGCGATTTGGCTTTTCGATCCGTGCATGGCGAGCCGCGGCTCGGCGGGGCGATATTTCGCCCCGCAGGGTGACAGTGCCCTCACGTTCCTCCGAAAAACGCGACCTGATCGGCAAGATGGTGAGTAACGGGTGGTCGCAGGCGCAGATAGCGGCGGAACTTGGAATGTCCAAGCCGACCGTTTCCTACCACGCGCGCAGGCTCGGGATCCCCGCTCGCGATGAGTTCGCCCGACGATACGACTGGAGTGTCATCCAGCAAGCACACGACGGCGGGCTCTCGATGCGGGAGTGCGCCGTGCGATTCGGTTTTTCCAAGGATGCGTGGCATTCAGCCGTGAGGCGTGGTGAGCTCGTTCCTAGATCCCACCTCATCCCGCTCGAGGACCTTCTCGTAGTCGGGCGCCGCACGAATCGGACGCATCTCAAGCAGCGCCTCTTGGCGGCAGGCCTCAAGGAGAACCGTTGCGAAGAGTGCGGGATCACCGGCTGGCGCGGCAAACCGTTGAGCATGGCCCTCCATCACGTCAATGGAGATGGGACGGACAATCGATTGCTCAACATTGCGTATCTCTGTCCGAACTGCCACTCCCAGACGCCCAACTACGGCGGGCGCAACGGGCACCGGCGGCTGGAGGAGGCGGCGTAGGCGGTTCCGCGGGACCGCCTGGCGACCGCAGCCGCACGCGCCCGTGACCGCCGGCACGGGCCGGTCGCCGGCCCCGAGGGTTTCCGCAGGTGCTCTTTGTTACCTTGGCGCAGCGATGAAGCGCCTTATTGCAGGGATCGCGGGCGTCGCCGCGGCCGCTTCGCTCGCCGCGTGCGGCGGTGACGACAATGCCCCGATCGTGCCCGTGCAGACGACCACCGCACCGGTCAGCGAGCTCGACCAGGACCAGTTCGTCGACGAGGCGAACTCGATCTGCGAGGAGGCCGATGCGGCCCTGGCGAGCCTGCCGGCGGACACGACCTCCTCGACGATCTCGGAGAAGCAGGACATCTACTCCGGGGTTGCCGATCAGATCGACGCCCTCGGCCCGCCCCCGGAGGACGAGTCGACGCTCGAGGACTACCTCGACGCCCTCAACGCCCTGGTCGACGCCCTCGACAAGCAGGCGCTCGCCGCGCAGCGCGACGACACCACCGAGGTCGAGGCGCTCTCGAGCGAAGTGGACTCCGACGAAGCCGACGCGCGTGCGGCGGCCGACGACTTCGGTCTCAAGCAGTGCGCCGAGCAGGGCGGCGCCTCGACCGGCGACACGGGCGAGACCGGCGGAACGGATACCGGCGCCGCCGCGCCCCCGGCCACCACGACACCGGCGCCCGCCCCGGCGCCCGCGCCCGCCCCGGCGCCCGCGCCCGCCCCGGCGCCCGGCGGCGGCGACACGGGGGGAACCTCCCCGGGCGACTCCGGTGGCGTCAGTCCCTAGCCCGAACCCCTAGCCCGAAACCCCTAGCCCTCCCGGCCTCAGGCGACCGCCTGCTGCTCCCACGCCCCGTAGAGGCGCGCATAGGCGCCGCCCGCGGCGACGAGCTCCTCGTGCGTCCCCGACTCGGCGATCCGCCCGCGCTCGAGCACGACGATCCTTCCGGCGCGTCGCACCGTGGACAAGCGGTGGGCGATCACGATCGCCGTGCGGCCGACGAGCAAACGCTCGAGCCCGCGCTCGATCTGGCGCTCGGTGCGCACGTCGACGCTCGACGTCGCCTCGTCGAGGATCAGGATCCGCGGCTCGGCGAGCAGCGCACGCGCGAACGCGACGAGTTGCCGCTGGCCGGCCGACAGGTGCACGCCGCGCTCACCGACCTCGGTGTCCAAGCCCTCGGACAGCCGATCTATGAACGCGTCAGCCCCGACGGCCCGGATCGCGGCGACGATGTCCTCGCCGTCCGCGTCGGGACGGCCGAAGGCGATGTTCTCGCGGATCGATCCCGAGAACAGGAACCCCTCCTGGGGGACGATTCCGAGCTGCCCGCGCAGCGAGGTCGCGCGCAGGTCCTTGACGTCGCGCCCGTCGACCAGGACACGCCCCCGCTGCGGGTCGTAGAAGCGGGCGACCAGCTTCGCCAGCGTCGACTTGCCGGCCCCCGTCTCTCCGACGAGCGCAAGCGTCTGCCCCGGAGGCACGCGCAGGTCGACGTCGCGCAGCGCCCAATCGGCATCGGGCGCGTCCCAGTCCGGATCGGCCGCGTCCCCACCGGAATCCGGTGACCCCGAGTACGAGAACCACACGCCCTCGAGCTGGATCTCGCCGCGCAGCCGTCCGGGATCGATCGCCCCGGGCCGGTCGATCATGTCGGGCTCGGTGTCGAGCAGGTCGAAGATCTTGTCCAGCGCCGCCATCCCCTGCTGGTAGGTGGTGTAGAGCTGCGAGATCTGCTGGATCGGGTCGAAGAACGTCTGCAGGTAGCCGACGAACGCGACCAGCACCCCGATCGTCACGTCGCCGCTCAACGCCCGGTAGCCGCCGTAGAGCAGGATCACCGCGGTCCCGAGCGCCGACAGAAGCTCGACCGCGGGGAAGTACGCCGCGTTCAGGTAGACGGTGCGCATGTTCACGGCCCTGTTCTCCTCGTTGAGCTCGTACATGCGCTCGACGTGGCGGTCCTCCTGCGCGAAGCTGCGCACCACGCGGACCCCGCTCAGCGTCTCCTGGAGATGCGCCGTGATCGCCGCGATCTTCTCCCGCGTCAGCTTGTAGGCGCCGGCGGCCGCGACGCGGAAGATCACGCTGCCGATCGCGAGCAGCGGGAAGGTCAGGAAGGTGACGAGCGCCAGCGGCGCGTCGAGCAGCAGCAGGATCACGATCACTCCCGCGAGCGTCAGCGTGCTCGAGAACAGCGTCACCACCCCGTCGGTGACGAGGCTGTCGAGCGCCTGGACGTCGTTGGTCAGGCGAGAGATCAGCACCCCGGGGCGGTTGCGGGTGAAGAACCCGATCGACATCGCCTGGAGGTGGGAGAAGATCCGCTGCCGCAGGTCCTGAAGCGCCCGCTGCCCCACCCAGCCGGTCAGGTACGTCTGCGCGTAGGTCGCCAGCCAGTAGACCACCGCCGCGGCGATGAACACGCCGACGATCAGATACAGGGCGTCGAGGTCGTCGGCCCGGATCCCGTCGTCGATCGCCTTCCCGGCGAGATAGGGCGGCGCCAGCCCGGCGGCGGTCGCGGCCACCAGGGCGACGAACATCAGCGCCACCCGTCCGCGGTACGGGCGCAGCAGCCCGAGCAGCCACCTGACCTTGCGACCGCGCTGATCCTCGCCCCGCACGAGCCGCCACAGCTCGCGCGCCAGCAGAGCGATGTTGCGCAGCGGGTTCAAGGCCTTGCCCTCACAGTCGCGCCATCTCCCCGCGCCGCTCGAGGTCGCGCTGGATGAACACCGCGTCCTCGAGCCCCTTCTCCGCGATCTCCGCGTACAGCGGGCAGCGAGCCAGCAGCTCGTCGTGGGTGCCGCGGTCGACGATCCGGCCGGCGTCCATCACCACGATCTCGTCGGCGAGCGAGATCGTCGACAGCCGGTGGGCGACCACGAACGTCGTCCTTCCCGCCATCGCCTCCCGCAGGCCCTCGCGGATCAGTGCCTCGGTGCGCGCGTCGACCGACGACGTCGCGTCGTCGAGGATCAGCACCCGCGGATCGGCGAGCAGGGCGCGCGCGATCGCGATCCGCTGGCGTTGACCGCCCGACAGCGTCAGCCCGCGCTCGCCGACCAGCGTCTCATACCCAACGGGAAGCGCCCGCACGAATCCCTCGGCCTGGGCGCGCCGCGCCGCCCGGTCGATCTCCTCGCGCGTCGCCTCGGGGCGCGCGTAGGCGATGTTCTCCGCGACGCTCGCCGAGAACAGGAAGCTGTCGTCGGCGACGAAGGCGATCTCGGAGCGCAGCGACGCGAGATCGACCCCGCGCACGTCGGCTCCGTCGATCCCCACCGTCCCCGCCGTGGGGTCGTAGAGCCGCGCCAGCAGCGCGACCAGGCTCGTCTTCCCCGACCCGGTGGGCCCGACGAGCGCGATCGTGCGCCCCGCTTCCACCTCGAGATCGACGCCCTCGAGCGCGGGCTGGTTGCCGTCGTAGGCGAGCGTGACGCCCCGGATCTCGATCCGTCCCGGGCCCGCCGGCAGCGGGGGCGCGCCGGGCGGGCTTGCGATCCGCGGCTCGCGGTCGAGGATCTCGAACAGCCGGTTGCCCGACGCGATGGCCCGCTGCGCCATCCCCAGCGCCATGCCCAGCATCCGCATCGGGAAGCTGAGCATGAGGAGGTATGTGTAGAACGCCGTGAACTCGCCGAGGCTGAGTCCGCCGTTGATCACCTCGCGACCGCCGACGAGCAGCACGATCGCGAGCCCGACGTTGGGCAGGAACCCGAGCAGCGGCGCGTAGAAGGCGCGCAGCCGCGTCGAGAAGATGTTCTGGTCGAAGACCCGCCCCACCGAGCGGCGAAAGCGCGCCAGCTGGTGCTGCTCGCGCGCGAACGCCTTGACGATCCGGATCCCCGACACCCCCTCCTCGGCGTCAGCGGTGAGCTCGGCGATTCGCTGCTGGACCTCCTGGAGTGCCGGCCGCGAGCGGCGGTTATAACGCGCTGCGGTCAGCACGACGATCGGCACCGGAGTGAGCGCGAGCGCCGCGAGCCAGGGCTTGACCGCGATCATCACCGCGCTGGCGAGCAGGATCGTCAAGCCGTTCTGGGTGATGAAGATCAGGCCGTAGCCGAGAAAGAAGCGGATCGACTGGAGATCGACCGTAGCTCTCGACATCAGCTGTCCGGTCTGCTGCGCGTCGAAGAAGCCGAGCTCGAGTGCTTGGAGGTGCGTGTAGAGCCGCTGGCGCAGGTCGAACTCCACGCCAAGCGAGACGCGCCCCGCGACGAGGCGCCGCGAGGCGGTCAGCCCGAGCCGCAGCAGCCCGGCGGCGAAGATCGCGAGCGCCAGCGGCAGCACCGCCGGTCGGTCGTGGCTCTGGATCGCGTCGATCGTCTGACCGACGAGCCATGGGATCAGCACGGTCATCCCCATCGCCGCCCAGGCGAGCGCCAGCGACGCGATCAGCGTTCGCCGGTAGGGGCGCAGGAACCCGAGCAGCCGCCGGAAAGTGCTCATCGGCACCAACTATACAAACTGAAGTAAGCGAGCCGCGGGGCACCTAACACGCGTTGAGCACGCTCAAGGGTCGCGGCGGCGCGGCCGATTGGATTGACAAGGCGATGCGCCGCGCGATGTCCATGCTCAGGAAGCTCCGCACCGGCCCCCGGGCGTCGCTGCGTTCGGAGGCCGGCATCGCCCTGCCCACGGTGCTCATGGCCAGCGTCCTGGCGATGGGCTTCGGCAGCGTGGCGGCGGTGGCCACGATCAACGCCCAGAGCGGCAGCGTCCGCGACCAGGACACCAAGGCTGCGATCGCCGCCGCCGACGCCGGCGCCCAGCGCGCGCTGTACAGCTACAACAAGACGGCGACCTCGACGTCCCTTCCCTGTCTGGTGCCGGGGGCAGGAGGCGCCCTCGTTCCCGGCGCCGCGCTCGGCGACGGGTGGTGTCCGACGGTGACCGGCGCGGTCGCGTCGGCGAGCTACAGCTATCGCGTCAGGCCGATAATCGCCAGCGGGGCGATCGACCGCGTCGAGGTCGTCTCCACCGGCACCTCGGACGCCGTCAGCAGGCGGATCGACGTTGTCGCGAACACGGCTTCGGGCCAGGTCTTCAGCCACTGGAGCGTGATCGGGGACCAGTACGTATCGCTGGACTCCAACGCCGGGATCTCGTCGAGCACCGCCTCGAACGGCGACGTCTCGCTCGACAGCACGTCCCAGATCTGCGGCGACATCCAGTACGGCGTCGGCCACACCGTCAATTTCGGCGGCAGCGGGTCCCAGTGCTCGGGCTACACGCAGACAGCCGGATCGGTGAGCCTCCCGCCGGTCAACCAGGGCGACGTCGTGACGAGCAACTCCAACGGGCGCTTCTTCACCCAGGACATCAGGTCCAGCAGCGCGGTCACATACGACGCGACCACCCGAACGCTGACCCTGGGAACGAACAGCAGCCTCACCCTCGGCGGCGCCAACTACAGCCTGTGCAAGCTGAGGATGGCCAGCAACACGGCGATCTACATCGCGGCCGGAGCCAACGTGAAGATCTACTTCGACTCGCCGGAGAACTGCCACCAGCCGAGCGGCGTCGTGCAGATGGACCTCGTGAGCAACTCGAACATCCTCACGACGGGGAGCTCCCCGGCCAGCGCGGCCTTCCTGTTCGTCGGCTCGGACACCCTGGCCACGTCGGCGGTGCTTTCGAGCAACACGACCGTGGGCTGCAACTTCGAGATCCTCCTCTACGGTCCCCGCACCGACATCACCTTGACCAGCAACACGAGCATCTGCGGCGGCGTCGCCGGGAAGTCGATCCACATGAACTCCAACGCGCACGTCTCGCCGCACCCCGACGCGACCAACTTCACGCTGCCCGTGCCGACGCACTTCACCCTGTCGAAGTACGTCGAGTGCGGGCCCGCGACCAGCTCGGTCCCCAACGTGGACTGCTAGCGCTCGCGCGGCGCTAATAATCCCCCGGGTGAACGGCCTCGCCGGGCCAGCATGACCCGTGCGCCCCACCCGCGGCTCGCCGTCGGGCTCGCCGCCGCCACGATTGGGGTTGCCGTCGTCGTCGCGATCGCCGCAGTGGCCCCGTCCGCCGAGCGCGCCCCCAGCCCGCTGAGCGCCAAGCGCTGGCGCACCCTCGAGCCCAGCCCGCTCAAGCGAACCGAGGTCGCGGCGGCCCGCGTCGGGCGCTACGTCTACGTCGTCGGCGGCTTCCTGCAGCCGGGCGGCCAGACCACGAACAAGGTCGCCCGCTACGACATCCGCCGCGACCGCTGGCGCCTCGTCGCGCCGCTGCCCCTCGCGGTCAACCACGCCGCGGCGACCTCCTGGGGCGGCAAGCTCTACGTCCACGGCGGCTTCGCCTCCCCGACCGGGCTCGAGAGCGCCACCAACCGCCTCTTCGAGTACGAGCCCGGCTCCGACCGCTGGACCGAGCTTCCCGGCTCGACGGTGCCGCGCGCCGCGCACGCGCTCCACGCGATCGACGGCAAGCTCTACGCCGCCGGCGGCGCGAACTCGCAGACCGACCAGCTCGCCTCGCTGGAGATCTACGACATCGAGTCGCGCACCTGGAGCGCCGGGGCGAGCATGCCGACGGGCCGAAATCACGTCGCGTCGGCGACCGTCGACGATCGCATGTACGTCCTCGGCGGCCGGCCCCCGTTCAACCTCGACGTGGTCGAGCGCTACGACCCAGCCACCGGCGCCTGGACGACGGTCGCGCCGATGCACGTCCCGCGCAGCGGCTTCGCGGCGGCCGTGGTCGGGCGGCGCATCGTCGCGTTCGGCGGCGAAGCCGGCGGCGGAACGATCGCGCCCGTCGAGGCATACGACGTCGACGCCGACGCGTGGAGCGATCTCCCCGCGATGCGGACGCCGCGCCACGGGCTCGGCGGCGCGTCGAAGGGCCGGCGGGTCTATGCGTTCGAGGGCGGCCCGCAGCCCGGGTTCAGCTACTCGCGCCGCGTCGAGTTCCTCGACGTGCGCTAGTCGCGGCGACGCCCCTACTTCTCGACGACTACCGTGCCCTGCATCTGGTCGGGATGCAGCGTGCAGATGTAGTCGTAGGTGCCGGGCTTGGTGAACTTGTGCTCGTAGCTGTCGCCCGTGTCGAGTCCGTCGGAGAAGAACCCGGGGCCCTTGACGGTATGGATCGTCTCGCCGCTGTTCTCCCACGTCACCGTGTCGCCCACCTTCACCGTCGTCTCTGCGGGGTCGAACCCGAAGTCGAACGTGTCGACGGTCCCGGGAGCCGTCTCCGCGGCCGCGGTGGTCGACGTCGTCGACGCCGAGGACCCGTCCCCGTACGAGTCGCCGTCGCCGCCGCAGGCCAGGCCCGGGACGCTGATCGCCAGCATCCCGAGCCCGACCGCGAGCAGGCGACCGGTGCGTCCGTGCGCCCGCGGCGGCATCGCTACTTCTCGACCTCGAACGTCACCGTGGCCGACGTCCCGGTCTCGGTGTGGTCGTTGTTTACGAGATCGACCTCGAGCGTGTGCTCTCCCGGTGGCAGATCGTCATAGGTGATCGTGGGCTCGGTGGACGGGGAGTACTGGCCGTCGACGCCGAGCTGCTGGGCCAGCTTGCCGTTCGGGCCCGAGTACTGGGGCGTGTCGTACTGGCCGTCGTCCATCGAGAAGTGGAGGTGCCCCTCGCCCTCGACGTTCTCCTTGCCGACCGCTTCGGCGTCGATCTCGAAGTTCTGGATCTGGACCTCGGCGGTCACCGGGTTGCTCACCGTGGCCCCGTCGGTCGGCTCGACGAAGCTGACCGAGGGCTCATTAGTGCTCGCGGTTGTGGTGTCCTCGTCGTCGTCCCCGCACGCCGCGACACCGAACGCGGCGGCGCTCGAGACGGCGAGGACCGTGAGGGTCTTGCGGAGCTTCAAGACTGACTCCTTCCGATCGTTCCGGGCCCGGATGGACCCGCGTTCAGACACCACCTACGCGACCCCCGGCCGCCTGGATCACCCGAGATCGTCGATCCGGGCCGCGACGCGCTGGCCGCTGCGGATCGCGCCCTCCATGTAGCCGGTGTAGGCGTCGGTGTGCTCCCCGGCGAGGTGGAGGCGCCCGCTCGGCTCGCGAAGAGCCCGCCAGTACGCCGCCACCTGTCCGGGTGCATACGCCATCCACGCCCCGCCCGAGTAGGGCTCGAGCGCCCACGCCACCGATGCGCCCGCTCCCGGGTCCGGCGAGGGCCGGTAGATCGCCGCGATCTGGTCCGCGGCGTCGGCGAGGCGCTCAGGGGGCCCGGCCAGCGCCTCGAAGTGGGCGCTGCGGTCCCCGGCCGCGTAGTCGAGCAGGATTCCGCGTCGGCCCGGCTGCTGGTCGGTCGCCTCCCAGGTGCTGTCCAGCGGGAGGTCCGTGTAGGTGTCGCCGGAGTAACCGGCGCGGCGCCAGAAGCGGTTGCGGTACTGAATCGCGTTCTTGGTGACCGAGCCGTACTGGAGCTCGTCGATCGCCCCCCGCCACGCATCCGGGAGCCCGGGGGAGAAGCTGATCGCGCGCAGCGCCGGCAGCGGCGCGGCGAGCACGCAGTAGTCGGCCTCGACCGTCCCGCCTGGCGTCGTGACGCGTACCCGGTCGCCGAGATCGGCGACGGCCGTGACCGGCGCCTCGAGCTGCAGCGATGCGCCGAGCCGATCCGCGAACGCGTGCGGGAGGCGATCGTTTCCGCCGCGGATTCGCCAGATCTCGATCTGGCTCTCGTAGACGGGCCTGTACAGGCGCTCCGCCTGGGCGACGAACAGCAGCGAGAGCCGGTCAGGCTCGACGGCGTAGTCGTCGCGCGTATAGACGTCGAGCAGGAAGCGCGCCAGGCCGTCGATCTTGAGCTCGTCGAAGACGCTCGCCACCGAGCGCTGGTCCAGCTCGGCACCGTTGGCGACCGGGTCCTCGGGATCGAGAGCGCGGCTGATCTGGGCGATGCGCCGCCACCAGCGGTTCATCTTTCGCCGCGTCCCGTAGCCGACGAGCTTGCCGGAGCGCCGCAGCCGCCCGTTTACGTAGATAGCGTCGACGAGGCCGCCGAACCCTCGCCGCGTGTCCTCTAGTTGCAGCCCGAAGCGCTGCACGTAGCCGCGGATCTGACGGTGAACCGCGTCGATGTACTCGCCCCCGGCCTCGGCATGCTGGCCGCCGGCGTAGTCGCGCAGGGTGTAGACGCGCCCGCCGACGCGGTCGCGCGCCTCGAGCACGGTGACCGCCCATCCGGCCTGCTGTAGCTCGTAGGCGGCGGTCAGCCCCGCCAGCCCGGCGCCGACGATGGCGACGTGGCCCTCGAGGGCGCCACGCGGCTCGCGCCGTGCGCCGCGGGTCCGTCGCTGTCCGCCGCGCGCCCCCGGCGCGGAGCCCAGCGCCGCGCCGGCCGCCCCAGCCGCAACGACGCCGACGAGGCGTCGCCGCGTCAGGCGATGCTCCGTTGCCGCCCCGTCCACCCGCACAGCTTGACGGGCGAGCGCGGCAGTTCGCGCCGCCCGCTAGCCTGACCGCCCGATGAGCCCAGGGCCCCAGGCGATCGACGGGATCAGCAAGCACCTGGGCTTTCGTTGGGAGGCCGCTAACCGCGTCCGGCTCACCATCCGGCCCGATCTCATCAACCCGGCCGGCCTGCTCTCGGGGCCGGTCACCTACGCGCTCGTCGACTACTGCATGGGCTCGACGCTGTGGGTCGAGCGCTCGAAGGGCGAGCGCATCGCGACGATCAACATCTCGATCAACTACCTCCAGACGGCGACCGAGGGGGACGTCATCTGCACGACCGAGCTCGACCGCCGAAACGATCGCGTCGCCGTGATGCGCAGCGAGGTCCGCCACGAGGACGGCCGCCTGCTCGCCACCGCCATCGGCAGCTTCTCGATCTTCCCCCGCGACCGGATCGCGGACCGCGAGCAGCGCCGCGGCGAGGATCCGGGCTGAGCCACATCCTCGAGCCGTCCGGCGTCGGCATCCGGGGGCTCGGCTCTCATAGCTGCCCGAGGACGTCCTTTCGCATCCGGTAGGCGGCCTTCGGCGCGAGGTCGCGGGCGTTGTTGTTGAACATCACGTGCACCTGGTCGACCTCCTCGGCGAGCTCTTGCGCCCGCTCGCCGATCTCACCCAGCTCGCTGGTGGAGTAGTCGTAGTCGAAGCGCTCGGCGACGCTGCGCCCGCGCATGTAGCGGTCGGCGTCGCGGCCGTGGCAGCGCAGGTAGGCGAGCCGCTTCGTGGTCACCGCGTCGACCGACGGCATGATCGGGACGTGCCGCTCGCGCGGCGCGTCGACGCACACGTACGCGGCGCCGCGCTCGGCCAGCTCGGCCAGCGTCCGCTTCTCCTGCTCGCCCTCCATCCAGCCGATGTGGCGAAACTCGACCGCGAGCGTGCGCTCGCCGAGCGCCTCGACGATCGGGTCGAGCTCGGAGATCTCGTACTTGCGCGGGTCGAAGCCGGGGGTGAGCTGGAGCAGGAAGGCACCGAGCTTGCCTGCGTCGGCCAGCGGCTCGACCGCGCTCACGATCCTCTGCGTCAGCTCGCGCTGCGCCTCAGGCGATCACGTTGCCGCGCTGGTTGAGCTCGACATCGCCTCGCATGTCGGGCGGCAGCGCGTCGGGCTTGGTCGCGTGGCGGGACAGCAGCCGGTGCAGCTTGACGTCGAAGCTGAACCCGCCGGGCGTGATCTCCGCCCAGCGCTCGACGTTGTCGCGGCTCGGGATCGCGTAGAAGCTCGAGTTCAGCTCAACCGCCTCGAAGCGCTCCGCGTAAAAGGCGAGCCGATCCCGCGCCGCGAGGCCCTTCGGGTACCAGTGCTTGACGAATCCCTGGTCCGCCCAGCTCGACGTCCCGACCACGATTCGCCCAGCCATGGCATAGGTCTACCGCAGCCGGGGTCTCCCCAAGAAGCACCAGATCCCCAATCGAACCCCTGGCGACCCGGGCGGGCCTGTCGACCGACCTCATTCTCCGCGCCTGTCACGCCGATAAAGCGGAGGTGCCAGCTGCATCACCGACGGTTCGAATACCGCCTCCGGAATCCGCGTTTCCGGCGGAAGCGCCTGATTCATCTGCCATTGCGCAAGCGCTCCCTCCGGACCACGTCG
>WNFU01008084.1_pt1 | contig 12227 bp, 10 predicted proteins | sample 5400121 | NCBI WGS metagenome assembly WNFU01 (sample SAMN13153360, study PRJNA577476) | soil metagenome | isolation source: 100 cm soil or saprolite under grassland replicate 1 | place: USA:California | collected 2016-06-15 | reverse complement strand
TGTCCTGCTGGTGCTGCTGGTGCTGGTCGGCGGGGTACTGGCCGCCGCCCGCTGGGTCGCCCGCCACCCCGAGCGGGTCCGCGCCCTGCTCGCCAGGCAGCTGGAACGGCCCGCGGTGCTGGCGCTGCGCCGCCGCTACACCACCCAGCTCGATTTTCTTGCCCGCCGATTCAGCCCCCGAGGCGCACTGGGGCTGTCGTTGACCGCGGGGCTGGCGGCGGTGGTCGGCTTCGGCTGGCTGTTCGGCGGCATCACCGAGGACGTCATCAAGGGCAACGAGCTGGCGGCCCTCGACAGCCCGGTGGCTTCCTGGCTGGCCGACCACCGTGTCGCCTGGCTCACCGCCGCCATGCGGGCGGCCACCGAGCTCGGCAGCCTTCGCGTTGTCGGCTCGCTGGTCGCGGCGACGGCCCTGCTCCTGGTGATCCGAACCCGACGGGCCGAGGCGGCCGCGTTGCTGGTGGTCGCGGCCGCCGGCACCAGCCTGCTGGTGGCCCTGGTCAAACTGCTCGTCGGCCGGGCCCGCCCCGAGATCGGCGGCGTGCTGGCGCTGGTCGACAGCTCAGCCTTCCCCTCCGGCCACAGCGCCCAGGCTGTCGCCACCTACGGAGCGCTCGTCTATCTGGCCGGTCGCGCCGCGTCACGGTGGGGTCAGCGGGTGGCCGCCTGGACCGCTGCCGCGCTGATCGCCGTGCTCGTCGGGTTCTCCCGCCTGTACCTGGGTGTGCACTGGCTTTCGGATGTGCTGGGCGGCTACGCGCTGGGAGCAGCATGGTTGTCGATCGTGATCACCGCCAGCGCCACCTACCGCCGCCTGCGCGAACAGGAAGCCTCACCATCAGGTCGTCAGCGGAAGACTCCGGTGTGGCCGAGGGAGTAGCGGCCGGGCTGCGGGTAGACGCACAGCCCATGCGGGCCTCGGCCGACTGGGATGCGGGCAAGCAACCGGCCGCTGGAGGTGTCGATCGCGTACACCTCGGCGTGGTAGCGGCCGGACAGCCACAGCACCTTGCCGTCGGCCGAGACCCCACCCATGTCGGGGCTGCCGCCGCCAGGCAGCCGCCAGGTCCGCGCCAGCTTGCGGGTCCGAAACGACAGCAGCGAGACCGAACCCTCGCCGCGGTTCGACACGTACAGGTAGCGCGCGTCGCGGCTGGCGTACAGGCCGTGGGCGCCGGCGCCGGTGTGGACGAACCCGTCGAGCGCCAGCTTGCCGCCATCCACCAGCCAGACGCCGCCCGCGGCCATGTCGGCCACGTAGAAGAAGCGGCCGTCCGGCGACAGCTTCACGTCCTGCGGCATCGAGCCTCGACGCAGCCGCAGGGTGCCGACGATCCGCCGGCGGGCGACGTCCATCTCCAGCAGCATGCCGCTGAACTCGCAGCTCACGACCGCGTAGCGCCCGCTGGCACTGAAGTCCATGTGGTTGACACCCTGGCAGGGCACCGGCAGGACGTGGCGCAGCTTCATGGTGTGCGGGTCACGGAAGTCCAGCCGCCGCAGCCGCTCGGCGACCACGATCGCGAAGCGGCCGTCGGGGGTGAAGTACAGGTTGTAGGGATCCTCGACCCGCACCGGCACCCCTGGTGCGCCGGTGCGCGGGTCGATCGGGGTCAGGCTGTTGCCCTGCGCGTTGCCGACCCACAGCCGCCGCAGGTCCCACGACGGCGTGACGTGCTGCGGCTGACGACCGACCGCGAAGTGCCTGACGATCCTGAAGGTCTCCGGGTCGATCACGTCCACGCTGGAGCTCTCCGAGTTGGGGACATAGACCAGTGGGCGGAAGCCACGAACCACCTGACTGAGCCGACCGGGTCCATCGGCGGCATAGAGGTTGGTCGGGTCCAGCGGCGGCGGCATCCCCGACAGGCGGTCGGCCACCGCCGTCGTTGCTCCGGGCTTCCCGGTCGTCGATGCGACAGATCCTTCCGAGGCCGACGTCGGCGCGGGAGCGACTGCTTGCGGACCGTCCCGCGACGACGCTCGCCCCTGGTCCGGTCCCGCTCCGCAGCCGGGCAGCAGCGCTAGCACCGCCACCATCCAACCAGCCCCTACCGCCGTCGCCCATCGGGTGCGGCTCCAGGTCGCCGCCCGTGATGCGGTGGACCCGGTGGTGGGCTCAGCGGTCGCTGGATCCGTCCTGGTCGTCCTTGCCGTCCTTGTCGGCCGCGGTGTCGAGGACGTTGAAGGCGCGGTCCAGGTGCACGTCGACCTGGCCGCCACCGGAGAGGGTGACCTCGACCTCGTAGTAGCCTTCCTCGTCGCCGACCTCCGTGCCGGTGACGCGGCCGCCGCCGGTGGAGGCGAGCGCGGCGGCGCTGGCCTTGCCGAGCGCCTCGCCGGTGATCGGCGTCTCGTGGTCGCCGCCGGTCGCCAGGGCCATGCCGGTGCCGCCACCGACCAGGGCGACCGCCAGCCCCGTGCCGACGATCCATCTGGTCTTGCGATCCATCGTCGCTGGCTCCCTTCGCTGCAGCCCGAGACCGCCCGGTGCGGTGCTGCGTGGGTCGAAGCGTGCCAGGAGTCCGCTGAACAGACCCTGAACCTCCCTGAAAGGCAGGTCAGACCGAGCGGTCCGCAGAGAACCGGCCGAGCAGCGGCAGCGCGTACCAGAACCAGCCGAACAGCACGGCGGCGGCAGCAGCTGCCAGCAGCGCGACCCTGCCCTGGAAGAGCACGGAGGTCACCACGTAGACGGCCAGCACGATCGCCGCCGCCAGGAATACGGTCCCCCAGAGGGTGGTGCGGTTGGCGATCCGCAGCAGCCGCTCCTTCTCGCGTTCGCGCCATCGCAGGCGGTGGTGGGCCGAGGGGGCGATCAGCAGCACCGTGGCCACGGTGGCGCAGGCGATGGCGGCGAAGTAGGCCTCCTTGAGGCGCGGGGCCAGATCGGCGAAGCGCTGGTTGAAGGGGGCGGTGAGCAGGAATGCGAGCAGCACCTGGACGCCGGGGAGCACCACCCGGAGCTCCTGGAGCAGCTCCATCAACTCACGGTCGAGCCGCTGCGCCTCGGTCTCTTCGTCGGGCATCCCAACGCACCTCCCTCCGCCACGCTGCCCGCGCACCAGCGTCCGGAAACCGGCACGCTGGTCAGGCCGCCCGGCGCAGCATCTGGCGGCGGGGCTGGGCGAGGACCAGGGCCATGTCGTCGTCCAGCTGACCGCCCGCGTGCGCGAGGACCTCGGCGACCAGCCGGTCGAGGGCATCGTCGAGCGACGGCCCGGTCAGCAGCGCCGCCGCCCGGTCGCTCAGCGCGAACGGCCGCCCCTGGCCGTCGCGCGCCTCGACCAGGCCGTCGGTGTAGAGCAGCAGGCGGTCGGCCGGGACCAGCTCGACCCGCTCGAGGACGGGGACGGGGTCAAGGCCGAGCGGGGTGGTCGGCCCGCGGCCGGTCAGCGGCCAGGCGGCGCCGCCGCGGAACAGCAGCGGCGGCGGGTGCCCGCAGTTGACCAGCCGCAGCTCGCCGCGGGCGCCGAACTCGGCGAGCACCGCCGTGACGAAGTCCTCCTCGCCCAGCTGCCTGCTGGTGCTCCGGTCCAGCTCGGCGGCCAGGTCGACCAGGTCCGGGCTGGTGAACGCGGCCTGCCGGAAGCTGCCGAGGACGGTGGCGGCGAGCTGCACCGCCTCGAGACCCTTGCCCTTGACGTCCCCGACCACCAGCCGGACGCCCCGCGGGGTGACGGCGACGTCGTAGAAGTCGCCGCCGACCACCGCATCTTCGGCGGCCGACAGGTAGCGGACGGCGAACGCCACCCGGCCGACCCGGGCGGGGACGGGCCGCAGGATCGCCCGCTGGGCGACCTCCGCGACCCGGGTGACCCGCAGCAGCGTCTGCTCGCGTTCGCTGCGCCGTTCGCCGATCACCACGCAGAACACCCCTCCGGTGGCCACCACCAGGCAACCGACGAGGTGGTCGACGGTGCCGAAGATGCCGTCGGCCAGCCCGAGCAGGATGGCCAGCGCCAGCGCGTAGACCGCCACCAGGGCGGTCCGCCAGCCGTCCAGGTTGACCGCGGCGAGCAGCGGCCCCGCGATCAGCAGGCCGATCAGGATCGTGGGCCCGGCGACCAGCGCGTCCAGCAGCGCGACGGCAGAGGTGACCAGCGCCGCCACGAGCAACGAGCGGTTGTCCGTGTTCACCCGAGCCTCGCGGTGAGGTCCCCCGGGGACTGGGGGGGACGACCAAGCCGGGCGGTCGCCGGCGCCCCATTATGGTCTGCTTGCCCAGCTTTGTGGCAACGCGGGCCGCTCAGGCGAGCTGGGCCGCCAGCTCGCCCGGTTCGGTGACGGGCTGCTGGCAGACGAAGTGCTCGCAGACGTAGGCGGTGGCGCGGCCGCCGCGCGCCGTCCGTTCGGCCAGCAGGGGAACCTCCCGCTGTGCCGCGGCGTCGTCGGGAGCCGCCGAGGCGACCACCCGGTTCGGCTGGTAGGTGCGCCAGACCTGGGCCAGCAGGGCGCTGGTGTCGTCGGCCCCCGGCTGGCCGACGACGGCGACCTCCCGGACCCGGGCCAGCGCGAAGTCGATCGCCCCCAGCGCGTGGCCGAAGCCGGTGGGGGCCCGCCCCAGCACGCCGAGCACCGGCTGCACCGCGGCCAGGCCGACCCGCTCCCAGTCCGCGTTGCCGGTGAGCCGGCCGAGCCGCTGGAGCACGTCGGCCGCGACCGACGAGCCGGAGGGGACGGCGTTGTCGAACAGCTCACGGGGGCGGACCACCAGCTCCTCGGCGTCCGCCCCGGTCTGGTAGAAGCCTCCGTCGGGGTCGGCGAACAGCTCGACGGTCGCCTCAGCCAGCCGCTTGGCCTGGCGCAGCCAGCGCAGGTCGAAGGTGGTCTCGTAGAGGGTCAGGCAGGCGTCGGCCATGCAGGCGTGGTCGTCCAGGTAGCCGGGGCCGCCGCGGCGCCCGTCCCGCCACGAGCGCAGCAGCCGGCCGCGGTCGTCTCTGAGCTCGCCGAGGACGAACTCGGCCGCGGCGACGGCGGCGTCGAGGTAGCGGCGCTCGCCGAAGGTCCGCCCCGCCTCGGCAAGGGCGGTGATGGCCAGGCCGTTCCAGGCGGCCAGCACCTTGTCGTCGGTGGCAGGGTGGACGCGACCCTCGCGCGCCTCGAACAACCGGGGGCGGGCGGCCAGGATCTCCCGCTCGAAGTCCTCCACCGACAGGCCGGCCTCCTTGGCGACCGCCTCGGCGGAGTACGGCGTCCACAGGACGTTGGTGTGCTCCCAGTTGCCCTGCGGGGTGGCTGCCAGCCAGCGGGCGACCGGCTCCCCGCCGACGGCGACCAGCTCGTCGTAGGACCAGACGAAGAACCTGCCCTCCACGCCTTCGGAGTCGGCGTCCTGGGAGGAGAAGAAGCCGCCGGCCGGGTGGCGCAGCTCGCGCAGCAGGTAGTCCGCCGTCCTGCTGGCGATCCGCCGGTAGCGGGAGAAGCCGGTGAGCTGCCAGGCGTGGGTGTACAAGCGCACCAGCTGGGCGTTGTCGTACAGCATCTTCTCGAAGTGGGGCACCAGCCAGCGCCCGTCGGTCGAGTAGCGGTGGAAGCCGCCGCCGAGCTGGTCGAAGATGCCGCCAGAGGCCATCCGGTTGAGGGTCAGCTCTGCCATGTCGAGCGCCCCCTCGAAGCCGCGCAGGTGGCAGCGGAGGAGGAACTCGAGGGTCATCGGCTGGGGGAACTTGGGCGCCGGCCCGAACCCGCCCCAGGTGGGATCGAAGGCGCGCTGCAGGCCGTCGAACGCCTGGCGGAGGGTCGCCTCCTCCGGCTGGCCGGCCCCCTCGGCCAGGCTCCCGGCCTGGGCGGCGATCAGCTCGACCACCCGGGCGCCCTGGTGCCTGGCGTCGTCCCGTCGCCGCTGCCAGGCGTCGTCCACGGCGAGCAGCACCTTCTTGAAGCTCGGCATGCCCGGCCGGTCGACCTTCGGGTAGTAGGTGCCGGCATAGAAGGGGCCGCCCTCCGGGGTCAGGAACACCGTCATCGGCCAGCCGCCCTGGCCGGTCATCGCCTGCACCGCGTCCATGTAGATGCCGTCCAGGTCGGGCCGCTCCTCCCGGTCGACCTTGATGCAGACGAAGCGCTCGTTCATGAGCGCCGCCGTCTCGGCGTCCTCGAACGACTCGTGGGCCATCACGTGGCACCAGTGACAGGCGGCGTAGCCGATCGACAGCAGGATCGGCCTGTCCTGGCTGCGGGCACGCTCCAGCGCCTCCGGTCCCCACGGGTACCAGTCGACCGGGTTCCAGGCGTGCTGGAGCAGGTACGGGCTGGTCTCGTCGATCAGCCGGTTGGGGGCGGGCCGGTTCTGCATGGGCCCCCAGTGTTGCTCCGACGGCGGGCCCAGGCAACCGGTAGGCTCGGCCGGCCCCGGAAACGCCGCATCGAGAGGAGCCGTGATGGACGAGCGGACCGTCGCCGCCTGGCTGGACGGCTACAGCCGGGCGTGGGAGCGCAACGACCCCGCCGAGATCGGCGGGCTGTTCAGCGAGGACGCCGTCTACCACTACGACCCTTTCGACGAGCCTGTCCGGGGCAGGGAGGCGATCGTCGCCTCCTGGCTCGAGGACCCGGACCCGCCGGGAACCTACGAGGGCCGCTACCGACCGGTGCTGGTCTCCGGCGACCGGGCGGTGGCCAACGGCTCCAGCCGCTACTTCCACGCCGACGGCTCGCTCGACAAGGAGTACGACAACGTCTTCCTGCTCCGCTTCGACGCCGCCGGCCGCTGCGCCGAGTACCGCGAGTGGTACATGCGCCGGCCGGAGGCGGCGGGCTGAGGTCGCGGAGGGGTCCGGGGAACCCCAAGGGGGTGCCCCGGTCAGATGGGTGAGCTGCAACCCGGCTGCAACCGGGTCGGGCAGCATGGACGCCGCAGCGTCAGCGCTGGCGCACAGGAGGGAGCCCCGATGCCGTTGGTGCGACCGTGACCTCGCCGCTTGCCGGGGAGGTCCGGCGGGAGCCGCTGGCGGCCACCGACGGCCGCTCCGGCAGCCGGCTGGAGCGGGTGCTGCTGGCAAGCGGCGAGCCGCTGGTGGTCAAGCACGTCCTGGCGGCCTCCGACTGGCTCATGCGGGCCACCGGGGATGAGGGTCGGGTGGCGGAGCTGTGGGCGTCGGGGCTGCTCGACCGGGTGCCTGCCGTGATCGAGCACGCGATCGTCGCCGTGGAGCGCGACGGGGCCGGCTGGACGGTGATCATGCGCGACCTGTCGGCGGCGCTGCTGCCCGACGGTGCCCGCATCGGCAGGGGCGAGAGCCGGCGGGTGCTCGAGGCGGCCGCCGCCCTGCACGCCGCCTTCCGGGAGGAACCGGCGCGCGAGCTGTGCGGGCTGGCCGACCGCTACCGGTTCCTGTCCCCGGCGATGGCCAGGCGGGAGGCGGCCGGCGGCGACCCGGTCCCCAAGCTGGTCGGCCGAGGCTGGGAGCGCTTCGGCGAGCTGGTCGCCGGCGACGTGGCGGCGGCGGTGGGCGCGATCCTGGAGCGGCCGGAGCCGTTCGCGGCCGAGCTGGCCCGCTTCCCCGCCACCCTGATCCACGGCGACCTCAAGCTCGGCAACCTCGGCTTCCTCGGCGACCGGGTGGTGCTGCTCGACTGGGGGACACAGACCGGCTGGGCGCCCCCGGCGGTGGAGACCGCCTGGTACCTGGCGATCAACGCCAGCCGCATCCAGGCCACCCCCGAGCAGGTGCTGGCCGACGCCCGCGCCGCAGAGGGCGACCTCCACGACGAGGACGCGCTGCGCCTCGCCCTGCTCGGCGGTCTGGTCCAGCTCGGCTGGGACAAGGCGCTGCAGGCGGCGGAGCACCCGGACCCGGGCGTCCGCGCCCGCGAAGCCGCCGACCTGGCATGGTGGGAGGCAAGGGCGCGCGAGGCGCTGGAACGGTGGTCGCCGCCGTGACCGCCGGCCGCCGGGGACGCGGGGCCGGGCGGTCCGCACCCGGCGCCACCAAGCGGCTGTTCGCGGCCGCCTACGACGCCTCCGCCGGCGGCTTCGCCCGCAGCGCCGACCGGCTGGTCTACACCTACCTGGCCCGCCCCCTTGCCCGCGCCCTCGCCGGGACGACCGGGCCGGTGCTCGACGTCGCCGCCGGCTCCGGCGCGCTCGGCCGGCTGCTGCCCGCGGCGGTCGCGCTCGACCTGTCGGCGGCCCAGCTCCGCCACAACCCGCTCGGCGCCCGCGTGCAGGCCGACGCCGAACGCCTGCCGTTCGCCGACGGCGCGTTCGCGGCCGCGGGCTGCGCCTTCGGCGTCAACCACTTCCCCGACCCGGCGGCCGCGGTGGCCGAGATGGCCAGGGTGGCGCCGCTGGTGGGGCTGCTCACCTGGGTGCGGCCGGAGGAGCCGTACGCCCCCAAGCGGGCGGTCATGGAGGTGGTGGCCCGCCGCGCCGGGACCGACCGCACCGCCGCCGGCGAGCTGGTCGACGAGCTCGGCGAGCGGGTGGGCTCCGCCGCGGCCCTGCGGGCCCTGCTGGCCGGCGCCGGGCTGCACCCTGAGGTGTCGGAGGTCGCGATCGAGCTTCCCTGGCCGGGACCGGCCGCGTTCGTCGACTACCGGCTGGCCACCGTCGGCGTCGCCGGGCTGGTCGACGACCCGGCGGCGGTGCGCCGTGAGGCGATCGCCGCGGTCGCGGCCCTCCCGCCCGAGACGCTCCCCTGGCGGCCACGCCTGGTCCTCGGCCTCGGCCGCCACGGCTGAACCGCCGCTGCAACCGGGCTGCAACCCACCTGCGCCACCATCCGGCCGTCATCAGCGCGGATCGGACGAGGAAGGGGTGGTGGCCATGGCGATGACCGAGGAGCAGGCCTCCGGCACTCGGGTGGTGTACGAGCTGGAGGGGACGCTGCTGGAGGCGTGCTCGTGCGGGATCCTCTGCCCGTGCTGGGTCGGCGAGGATCCCGACGAGGGGGCGTGTGACGCCTACAACGCCTACCACTTCGACCGCGGCAGCATCCGCGGGGTCGACGTCTCCGGCCTGTCGTTCGTGCAGGTGGTGCGGATCCCCGGCAACGTCCTCGCGCCGGCGAGCTGGCGACGGGTCATCTTCGTCGACGACCGGGCCAGCGACGAGCAGCTCCGGGCGATCGTCGACGCCTACGAGGGCCGGCTCAGCGGGCCCCTTGCCGACCTTGCGGGGCTGATCGGCGAGACGCTGGCGGTCGAGCGCGCCCCCATCCGCCATCAGGTCAGCGACGGCAACGGGACCCTGCTGGTCGGGGACTTCCTCTCCTCGGAGCTGGCGCCCTACCGCGGGCCGGACGGGTCGGTCACCACGCTGCGCGACTCGCTGTTCTCCACCGTGCCCGGCTCGCCGGCGTGGGTCGGGAAGGCCAGGACCCACACGGTGAACCTGCCGCAGTACGGGATGGTGTGGTCCTTCCAGGACCGCAACGCCATCCAGGCCGACTACCGCATCGCCCACAGGGAGCCGCGGTGAGCGCGGGCGCGGGGACCGCGACGCGGCGTCGCGTGCCGCCGTCGGTCCCCGTCGCCATCGCGGCGGCGTGGCTCCTGGCCGTCGCCGCCGAGGCCACGGGGAGGGCGGCCGGGCTGCACCACCAGGCCCTGGTCCATGCGCGGCTGTCGCCGTGGCTGGCGCTGGGGCTGTTCCTGGCGGCCTGGCAGGTGATGATCGCCGCGATGATGCTGCCGTCCACCCTGCCGATGGTGCGGCTGTTCGGGCAGGTGTCAGCCGGCCAGCGGCGCGCCGGCGCCGCCATGGGCGGGTTCCTCGCCGGCTATGCCGGTGTGTGGACGGCGTTCGGTGCGGCGGCGTTCCTCGGCGACCTGGGGCTCCACCATGCCGTCCACCGCAGCCCCTGGCTGGCGGCGCGGCCGTGGCTGCTGGCCGGTTCGACCCTCGCGGTGGCCGGGCTGTTCCAGTTCTCGGCCGTCAAGGACGCCTGCCTGGCCAGGTGCCGCACGCCAGGCGCGTACCTGCTGCGGCACTACCGGCGCGGGGTCGCGGAGGCGTTCCGGCTCGGCTGGGGTCACGGCCTATTCTGCCTTGGCTGCTGCTGGGCCCTCATGCTGCTGATGTTCGCCGCCGGGGTGGCCAACCTCTGGTGGATGGCGGCGCTGACGGCCCTGATGGTCTACGAGAAGGTGGGCAGCAACGGCCGGCGGGCGGTGCCGGTCGCGGGGTTCGTGCTGCTGGCGCTGGCCGCGGCGGTGCTGCTGCAGCCGCCGTGGCTGGATGGCGTCCTGGGAGCGGGGTGAGGGTGGGTCAGCGGCCGGCGAGGGTGGCGGCGAGGCGCCCGCGGTCCATGAAGGCGGGGCGGAGCTCGGGCGGGAGGGCGGCGGCCATGCGGTCGAGGGCGGCGCGGGCGAGCGGGCCGCCGGCGACCTGGGCGAGCAGATAGTCGGACCCGACCGGGGCGGCGACCTGCAGCGCCTCCCGGTTGCGGCCGAGCCGGGCGAGGGCGAGCGCCCGGTACTTGGCCGAACCGTAGGTCCCGGCCAGGTCCAGCAGGCGTTCGGCGGCCGCCGGCTCGATGCGGCTGGCCAGCTCGGCGTGCCGCAGCTCGACCCGCCAGCGGTAGGCGAACGGCCGCTGCAGCCGGCCGCCGGCCAGCTCGAGCAGCGCGGCCGCCTCCGCCCGGCCGCCGGCCTGCAGGAGGCACTCGGCGAGGGCGAGCTGGGCGTGCAGCGCCGGGTGGGAGGTGGCCGCCGGGCCGGTGAGCTCGACCGCGCGCTCGGCGAGCTCGCGGGCGCGGCCGAGGTCGCCCAGCTCCCGCCACAGCCACGAGCCGGTGGTGGCGGCCCTGGCGTGCAGGAGCGGGTCCTCGACGTGGGCGAGCAGGCGCTCCATGGTGGCCAGCCGCGCGAGCGCGCCCGCCAGGTCGCCCAGGTTGCCGCTGGCCAGCGCGGCGGCGAAGCAGGCGGTCAGCATCGGCCGGAACATGCCGGCGGCGCGGCACTCCTCGACCGCCTCGTCCAGGACCCGGCGGGCCTCGGCGAAACGGTCGCCGTGCTCCAGCAGCAGGCCGAGGTACGGCCGGCCAAGGCGCCTGGTGGCCGGCTCGGGCTGGCCGCCGAGCACCGCGTCGAGGGCGTCCCTGGCGCCGGGCAGGTCGCCCTCGGCGTGCCGGATCCGCGCCGCCAGCAGCAACGCGCTCGGCGCGGCCCCGCGGGCGGCGGCCGCCCGCTCGGCCAGCTCCATCGGCTGCATGGGCAGCTCCGAGGCGGCCTGGCTGTCGCGGGCGTAGTAGGCGGTCCAGCCGAGCTGCTCCAGCGCCACGGCCTCCAGCCCGTCCTGGCCCGCCTCCCTGGCCAGGCGCAGCGCCGTCTCCTGGTCGGCGAAGGCGGCCGGGTAGTCGCCGAGCGCCAGCCGCACCCGCCCCCGTTCGAGGCGGGCGCGGGCCTCCAGGTCGGGGTCGGCGGCCCGTCCGGCGGCGGTCACGGCCTCACCGAGCAGCCGCTCGGCATCGCGGTTGGCGTAGGCGCGCGCCGCCTGGCCGGCGGCCTGGAGCCAGCGCGCCGCGGCGCTCGCCCAGTCGCCGGCGGCCGCCGCGTGGCCGGCCGCCGCCTCGGGCCGGCCGGCCAGCAGGACGGCCAGCCGACGGTGGCGGGCGACCCGGCTGGGGCGCGGTGTGGTCTCGTACAGGACCTCGCGGACCAGGTCGTTGGCGAACTCGTAGGCAGCGCCGGTCTCCGACTCCAGCAGCAGGCGCGCGGCCAGCGCCCGCTCGGCCCGGCCCGTCGCCTCCTCCAGGTGGACGCCGAGCAGGTCGGCGACGACCTCGAGGTCGAAGGCCGCTCCGACCACCACCGCGGCCCGCACCAGCGTCTCCACCTCCCGGCCGGCGCGCCGGACACGTGCCAGCACCGCCTCGCGGAGGGTCGCGGGCACCACGGCGGCATCGCCGGCGCCCTCGGCGGCGGCCCGCAGCGCCTCGACGGCGAACAGGGTGTGCCCCCGGGTCCGCTCCAGCACCGGGACGGCCAGCCCGGCCACGCCGAGGCGCCGGGCCAGCTCGGCCACGGCCGGCGGCGGCAGCGGCCCAAGCTCCAGCACCCTGGCGACGTCGGCCAGGGCGGCGAGCGCCTCGGCGCCCTCCTCGGCCCGCACGGTCGCCAGCAGCAGCAGGCGGTCGCGGTCCAGCCGGCGGGCGAGGAAGTGGAGCAGCTCGAGGGTGGAGGTGCCCGCCTGGTGGAGGTCGTCGACCACCAGCAGCACCGGTTGCTGGGCGGCCAGGCCACGGAAGAACCCGGTGACCGCCTCGAAGGAGCGGCGCCGT
>WNFU01012524.1_pt1 | contig 12228 bp, 11 predicted proteins | sample 5400121 | NCBI WGS metagenome assembly WNFU01 (sample SAMN13153360, study PRJNA577476) | soil metagenome | isolation source: 100 cm soil or saprolite under grassland replicate 1 | place: USA:California | collected 2016-06-15 | reverse complement strand
AGCTCCGCGCCTCCCCCCCAAACTTCTTGCTCAACACCAGCGTCAGCGCCGCCGTCAGCGTCGTCTTGCCATGATCCACGTGCCCAATCGTCCCCACGTTCACGTGCGGCTTCGTCCGCTCAAATCTGCCCTTGGCCATTTGTTCTCTCCAGCTTTTTCGTAGAATTTGCTTTAATCGAATCGTCAGGTTCTGCCCGCGATTCGAGTCAGACTACATCGGGCGAAAGTACGGGTGCGCTTCCGCCTTTTTCTCTCTGGTGCCCATGGAGCGGATTGAACGCTCGACCTCTCCCTTACCAAGGGAGTGCTCTACCACTGAGCTACATGGGCTCGTAGGGCATCATCCTCGGGCACCATGCATCGTTGTTCGTCTGACACCCGAATACTCGTTTCCCGGTGCTGCTCGTCGATTCAATGTCCTATGATGGAGCGGGTGAAGGGAATCGAACCCTCGTCATAAGCTTGGAAGGCTTCTGCTCTACCATTGAGCTACACCCGCAGTTCAGGGCTCGAAACCCGGGTTCGCCGTCCTGCCCGCTCTTGCCCGATGTCTCATTCCTGACCTGGTGGAGGGGGAAGGATTCGAACCTTCGAAGGCAGAGCCGGCAGATTTACAGTCTGCTCCCTTTGACCGCTCGGGAACCCCTCCGACGAAACCATACAGTGTAGCAATTTCCGTACCGCAATGTCAAACCGCGCCCCATCGTTGAACTGGAAAATCATGATCGTCGCGGCGAACCTGCTGGGAATTCGCCAAACAAAGCCTTTTTCCGCGTGTTTTCCGGTCGCCGGAAACGTCTTTTGTCGACTCCCAAGACCATGACCGCGCTCGCGGCTGACTACGTGATAGTCGGCGCCGGCTCTGCCGGCTGCGTCCTTGCCGATCGGCTCTCCGCCGACGGTCAACATTCGGTGCTGTTGCTCGAGGCGGGGCCGCGCGACAGCTATCCGTGGATCCACATCCCCATCGGGTATGCGAAGACCATGTTCGACACCCGCGTGAACTGGTGCTTCTACACCGAGCCCGAGCCCGGAATGAACGGCCGCAGGATCTACTGGCCGCGCGGCAAGACGCTCGGCGGTTCAAGCTCGATCAACGGGCTGATCTCGATTCGCGGCCAACGCGAGGACTACGACCACTGGGCGGAAGCGGGCAACGACGGTTGGAGCTACGCCGATGTCTTGCCGTACTTCAAGCGGCTCGAGCACGCGCTCGACGGCGACCCGGCCTACCACGGCTTCGACGGTCCGATGTGGCGCTCGCCCATCGGCAGAAAACACGAGCTGATCGAAGCGGTCATCGCGGCAGGCAACGAGCTCGACATTCCGCGCAACGACGACTTCGACGGCGCCGTCCAGGAAGGTGTTGGGTACTACCACCTCACGACCAGGAACGGCTGGCGCTGCAGCACGGCAGTCGCATATCTCAAACCCGCGCGCCATCGCCACAATCTGCGGATCGCCACCGGGGTCCCTGTCATCAGGGTCATCTTCGACGGTCGCCGCGCCGCCGGTGTCGTCTACCGCGAGCATGCAGGCGAGGTGACGGTGAGGGCCGGACGCGAGGTTTTGCTTTGTGCCGGGGCGTTACAAACTCCGCAGCTGCTGCAACTTTCCGGCGTCGGTCCGGCCGCGCTCCTCACCGGATTCGGCATTCCGATCGTGCACGAGCTCGCCGGCGTCGGCGAAAATCTACAGGATCATCTTCAGGCGCGAGTAATCTTCGAGTGCACCCGGCCGATCACGACCAACGACGACCTCAAGAGCTGGTGGCGGAAACTGAAGATCGGACTCGACTACGCTCTCACGCGCGGCGGCCCCATGGCGGTAGGCATCAACCAGGGAGGCATCTTCGCCCGCGTGGAACCGAAAGCGGCAACACCGGACGTGCAGTTTCACGTCGCTACGTTGTCGTCGGACATGGCGGGCTCGCCGACGCATTCGTTCTCGGGCTTCACGTTGTCGGTGTGCCAGTTGCGACCCGAGTCGCGCGGCTTCGTCTGCATCAAGTCCGCCGATCCACTCGCAGCGCCGGCGATGCAGCCGAACTACCTGTCGACACCGCGTGACCGGCAGATGCTCGTGGCCGGGATCAGGCTCGCGCGCCGGCTCGCGGTGACGAAGGCGTTGTCGCCTTACGTCAAGCGCGAGCATCGGCCCGGGCCGGCGTCGACGAGCGACACCGACCTGCTCGAGTTCGCGAAGAACAGCGGCGGGACGATTTTTCACCCCAGCGGCACGTGCAAGATGGGGAACCGATCGCGAGATCCCATGGCGGTGGTCGACTCCCGGTTGCGCGTGCACGGGCTCGACGGATTGCGCGTCGTCGACTGCAGCATCATGCCGACGCTGGTTTCGGGCAACACCAACGTGCCCGTGATCATGATCGCCGAAAAAGCCGCCGACCTGATCCTTGCGGACGCAGCAGCTTCACTTTAAGTTTGCGCGATCAGACTTTCCGCGCCAAGGAGACCGATGATGCCTTGCTGTCACGCCGATTTCGCGCTGACTCCGGACAGCGACAAGGCCTTCACCGTCGGCATGCCGACCTTCACCTTCGGCGCCGGTTGCCTTTCGGAAGCCGGTGAGCACGCACGCGAGCTCGGCCTTGCGCGCGTCGCGCTGTTCACCGACACCACGTTAAGGCGCTCGGCGCACGTCGCCGCGGTTCTCGCATCGCTGAAGGCAGCCGGCATCGGCGCGACGGTCTACGACGAGGTCGTCGTCGAGCCGACGACTGCCTCGTTTCAGGCTGCGGCTCGATTCGCTGCGGAGGGCAGCTTCGACGGCTACGTCTCCGTTGGCGGTGGCTCGGTGATGGATACGTGCAAGGCGGCCAATCTCTATGCGACGCATCCGGCCGAGTTCATGACGTATGTGAACGCGCCGATCGGTGGCGGGCAACGAGTGCCGGGCGCGCTCAAGCCGCACATCGCGTGTCCGACGACGTCGGGCACGGGCTCGGAAACCACCGGCATCGCGATCTTCAATCTGACCGAGATCAACGCCAAGACGGGAATCATTTCGCGGCGCTTGATCCCGACGATCGCGTTGATCGATCCCGAAGTGACTGCGACATTGCCGCGGAGCGTGGTCGCCGCCAGCGGCTTCGATTGCATGAGCCACGCCCTGGAATCGCTGACGGCCCGGCCGTGGCCGCGGCGCCTCAACCCTGCGCGCGGCGCAAGCCGGCCCGTGTCGCAGGGCGCCAACCCGTTCTCCGACGGCTTGGCTACCACCGAAATGATGTACGCCGCGATGCTCTCGGGAATCGCGTTCAACGCGGCGGGCTGCCATCTGCCGCATGGGCTCTCCTATCCGGTCTCGGGTCTTGCGCGCGACTTCCACCTGCCCGGCTACCCCACGGGCAAGACGCTGGTTCCGCATGGCATGGCGGTCGTTCTCAACAATCCATCGGTATGGCGCTACACGGCGGCATGTTGCCCGGAGCGGCACGTGCACGGCGCGACGTGCCTGGGCGCCGAGGTCCGTGACGTCAAACCAGGTGTCGCGAGCGAAGCCGGGGAGGCGTTGGCGGGGCGGGTGATCGAGATGATGCGCGCTGCCGGCATTCCCAACGGCTTGTCCGATCTCGGGTTCGGCGAGAGCGACATCGATGCGCTCGCGCTCGGCGCCGAGCCGCAATGGCGCGTGATTCGCAACGCTCCCAAGGACGTTACGCGAGACGATCTCAGGAGCTTGTTCAGCGCAGCGATGCGGTATTGGTAGTATCGACGGCTGCGTCTGGGGCAGTGCTCTCGGCGATCACCTTCACCCGCCGCGCCGGCAATCGCACCGCGAAGCGACTCCCCTGAGCGGGGGCGCTGTCGATCGCGAGCTCCGCCTGGTGGCGGATCAGCACGTGCTTGACGATCGCGAGCCCGAGACCTGTCCCGCCTGTGGCGCGAGACCGGCTGCGGTCGACGCGATAGAACCGCTCGGTGAGTCGCGGGATCTGCTCGGCTGCAATACCGATGCCGGTATCGGAGACGGTGAACTCGCCGCCATCCGCGGTCACACGCCAATCGAGCGCGATGCGGCCGCCGTCGGGCGTGTACCGCACCGCGTTGCTGACGAGATTACCAAACGCGCTGGCGAGCTCGTCGCGGCTACCGAGCACCTTGGCCTGGTCGCGGATATTCAGCGTGATCTCGTGCCGGCCGGCGGAAAGCGCCTTGGCATCCGCCGACACCTGCAGCAGCAACGGCACGATCGCGAACTCCGCTTCCTGGATCACGCTGTGCTCACTTTCGAGCGCGGACAGCGTGAGGAGATCGTCGACCAGCCGCTGCATGTTCTGCGCCTGCTCGGCCATCAGCGCGAGGTAGCGCTGCCGCTGCCGCTCCTCGAGGCGCATGTCGGCAAGCGTTTCCAGGAATCCGGTCAGGACAGTAAGCGGCGTCTTCAATTCGTGGGACACGTTGGCGATGAAATCGCGGCGGAGCCGGGCGACCGCCTCCAGCCGCGTGATGTCCCGGCTCATCAGCAACTTTTCTTCCATCCCGAACGGAACGATCTGGATCGACAGCGTCATTTCGGCCTCGCGCTGCGATGCGACGACGACCGGCTCGCTGAAATCGCCCCCGGCGAGGTACTGCACGAACGCCGGTTGACGGACGAGATTCACGATCGGTGCGCCGGCGTCGTGGCGCAATTCGATCCCGAGGTGCGCCTGCGCCCGCGGATTCGCCCACTGGATGCGATTTGCGCCATCGAGCAGGACCACGCCTTCGGGCAGTGCCTCGGCGCCGCTCACGAAGCGGTCGAGCGCGAGACGCAGATCGCGCTGTCGTGCCGAGCGCAGACGGAGGCGGCGATAGAGCGCGGCGTACGCGATCGCCCATGTGCCACGCCCCTCGGGCACGGGATCTTCCAGCGCTCTCCCGGCCCAGCGCGTAAGGGCATCGAGCTGAATGAGGTGCCACGCTGCGACGCCCAGCATGCCGGCGCCGAACAACGCCAGTGCCGCAACCGCGCCCGCGAGCGGCCAGGCGAGCAGCGCGAGTATCGCGCCAGCGAGCGGCGCAATCAGACCACGGCGCCAGATCGGACTCACGGCCGCGCGTCGGCGCGCGAGCTCATCTCGGCGCGGCGAGCCGGTAGCCGCCGCCGCGCACTGTCTCGATCATGTGCGCGCAGCCAAAAGGCTGAAGCGCGAGTCGCAGGCGCCGGATATGCACGTCGATCGTGCGTTCCTCGATGTAGACGTGGTCGCCCCAGACCTGATCGAGCAGTTGCGATCGGCTGTGCACGCGCTCCGGCCGCGCCATGAAAAACTTGAGCAGCCGGAACTCGGTCGGCCCGAGCTGCACTGGCGAACCGTTCGCTGTCACACGATGCGTACCCGGATCGAGCTTGAGCGGTCCCACCGTCAATGTTTCCTGTGCCGACTCGGGCGCACGACGCCGCAATACCGATTTGATGCGCGCCTTGAGCTCGCGTGGGCTGAAAGGCTTGGTGACGTAATCGTCGACGCAGGCTTCGAGTCCGGCGACGCGGTCGGCCTCGTCACCGCGCGCGGTGACCATGATGATCGGCAGTTCGCGCGTCCTTGCTTCGCCGCGCAGGCCGCGCGCCAGCGCGAGTCCCGATTGACCCGGGAGCATCCAGTCGAGCAGCAACAGGTCGGGTAGAGCGCGCCGGATCTCTCCCAGCGCGGCTTCCGCGTCCGCCACCGCACGCACCGCGAACCCGGCGTCCTCGAGGTTGACGCGCAACAGCTCCTGGATTGCCGGCTCGTCTTCGACGACCAGGATCGACGGCGTCATGGCTTCTCCGCGCTCATTCGGCCAGCTCTGCGCGGATCTGCTCCGCGGTGGCATGTCGCACGTCTTTGCCCCTGACGACGTGGACGACGTCCTCGGCGATGTTCTTGGCGTGATCGCCGATGCGTTCGATCGACTTGGCGATGAACACGATCTCGAGCGCCGGCGTTATCGTCCGCGGATCCTCCATCATGTAGCTGATCAGCTGCCGCAGGATGGCGAGGAACGCGGCATCGATCGCCTCATCGTTGCTGACCACGGTTGCCGCGGCGTTTACATCGAGCCGCGCGAAGGCGTCGAGCGCGAGCTGCAGGTTTTCCTCGGCCAGCCCGGCCGCCCGGGTGATGACGTGCACGCGTACCGTGGTCAGGCGCTCGGGGCGCTGCATCTGCTGCGCCTTGTAGGCGATCTTCTTGATTTCGTCGCCGATGCGCTCGAGCTCGTTGACGATCTTGACCACGGTCAGGATCATGCGCAGGTCGATCGCGGCCGGCTGGCGCTTGGCGATGATCTGGCTGCACTGCTGGTCGATGTCCATCTGCATGCGATTGATCGCCTGCTCGTCGCTGGCGACCAGCGTCACGATGTCGACGTCTCCCGGGACCCGCAGCGCTTCGACCGCGCGCCGAAACTGCGTCTCCACCAGCCCGCCCATCGCCAGGACGCCGGAGCGGATGGCCTCCATCTCGGCGTCGAACTGCTTGGATGTGTGCTCGTTCACGTTGCGCTCCCGGGCCGGCGTCGACAAGCGTCAGCCGAACCGGCCGGTGATGTAATCCTCGGTTTCCCTGCGGCGGGGCTTCAGGAACAGCTCGTCGGTCGCGCCGAACTCGATCAGCTCGCCCAGGTACATGTACCCAGTGTAATCGGAAACGCGCGCCGCCTGCTGCATGTTGTGGGTGACGATCGCGATCGTGTATTCGGACTTGAGCTCGCTGATCAGCTCCTCGATCTTGGCGGTCGAAATCGGGTCGAGCGCGGAAGTCGGCTCGTCGAGCAGGAGCACCTCGGGCTTGACCGCCACCGCGCGCGCGATGCACAGGCGTTGCTGCTGACCGCCCGAGAGTGCCATTCCGCTCTGCTTGAGCTTGGTTCTGGCCTCGTCCCACATGGCGGCCTTGGTGAGCGCCCATTCCACGCGTTCGTCCATTTCGCGCGGGGTCAAGCTCTCGTACAGGCGAATGCCGAACGCGATGTTGTCGTAGATCGACATCGGGAACGGCGTCGGCTTCTGGAAGACCATGCCGATCTTGGCGCGCAGCGTGTTGAGATCGACGCCGGCTTCCAGGATGTTGCCACCGTTGAAAACGATCTCGCCGACTGCGCGATGACCCGGATAGAGCGAGTACATCCGGTTCAGCGTCCGCAGCAGCGTCGACTTGCCGCAACCCGATGGTCCGATGAACGCGGTGACGCGGCGCTCGGCGATCTCCAGGTTGATGTCCTTCAGCGCTTGAAAACGGCCGTAATAGAAATCCAGATGTCGCACCGCGAGCTTGGTCGGTGTCCGGGCCTCGGCCTTGGGCCTGACCTCCGGCCGGATCGCGAAGATGTCGAGATTCGTTGGCACTTTCGTCCCGGCTACTTGGTCGCGGTCTGGCGGAAGAGCACGCGCGCCATGACATTGAGCACCAGCACCGCGAGCGTGATCAACAGCGCTCCTGCCCAGGCCAGCTCCTGCCAGTCTTTGTAAGGGCCCATCGCAAACTGGAAGATGACCACCGGCAGATTGGCCATGGGCGCGTTGAGATCGGTCGTCCAGAACTGGTTGTTAAGCGAGGTGAACAGCAATGGCGCGGTCTCGCCGGAAATCCTCGCGACCGCGAGCAGCACGCCCGTGACGACACCGGCGCGGACCGACCGCAGCGTCACCATCACGATGACCTTCCATTGCGGCGTCCCCAGCGCGACCGCCGCCTCGCGCAAGCTGTCCGGCACCAGGCGCAGCATGTTCTCGGTCGTGCGGATCACGACGGGTATCACGATCAGCGAGAGCGCGAGCGCGCCCGCCCAGGCCGAGAAGTGGCCTACCCGGAAGACGTAGATTTCGTAAATGAACAAGCCGATGACGATCGAAGGCGCGGAGAGCAGGATGTCGTTGATGAATCGCGTGCATGGAGCGAGCCACCCGCGACTGCCGAATTCGGCGAGATAGATCCCGGCGAGAATCCCGACCGGCGTGCCGATCGCGGTACCCATCGCCGCCATCAGCAGGCTGCCGGCGATGGCATTGAGCAGACCGCCCTTGCTGCCGGGCGGCGGCGTCATCTGCGTGAACAGATCGACGCTGAAGGCGTGGAATCCAGCAGCAAACAGCGTGAACAGAATCCAGAACAGGAACGCGAGGCCGAACGCCATCGTAAGCAGCGACATGAACAGGTTGAAGCGGTTTACCAGCAGCCGGCGGGAATAGAGCGAGCGCATGCGTCGACGAATGTCAGGTCGTTCTGCCTTCGCCCTTGGCCAGCTGCAATAGCAGCAACTTGGCCAGCGCAAGGACGATGAAAGTGATGACGAAGAGGATCAGGCCGAGCTCGATGAGCGCCGAGGTGTACAGGTCGCCGACGGCTTCGGTGAATTCGTTGGCCAGCGCGGATGCGATGCTGTTGCCCGGCGCCAGAATCGATGCGTTCAGCTGGTGGGCATTGCCGATGAGGAAGGTAACGGCCATCGTCTCGCCCAGTGCGCGGCCAAGGCCGAGCATGATGCCGCCGATCACGCCGACCTTGGTGTAGGGTAGGACGATGTTCCGAACGACTTCCCATGTCGTGCAACCGATGCCGTAAGCCGACTCCTTCAAAACCGGCGGCACAACGTCGAACACGTCCCGCATCACCGATGCGATGAACGGGATCACCATGATCGCCAGCACGAAGCCGGCGGTGAACACGCCGATGCCCTGCGGCGGGCCCTTGAACAACGCGCCGATCACGGGCGCCATGCCTAGCGTGCTAATCAGCCACGGCTGCAGATGGTCGGCAAACAGCGGCGCGAGGACGAACAGGCCCCACATGCCATAGATGATGCTGGGAATCGCTGCCAGGAGCTCGATCGCGGTGCCGAGCGGCCGCTTGAGCCAGGGCGGCGAAAGCTCGGTCAGGAACAATGCGATGCCGAAGCTCACGGGAACGCCGATCAGGAGCGCGATGAACGATGTGGCCAGCGTGCCGACGATCGGCACCAGTGCGCCGAATTTTTCCGTGACCGGATTCCACTCGGAACTGACCAGGAATCCGAAGCCGAATTTCTCGATTGCGGGCAGACTGCCGTGCACCAGCGACACGATGATGCCGAGCAGAATCGCCAGGACCAGGAACGCGAAACACCGGGTCAGAGCGCGGAAAAACAGATCCTGAAGCTGGACGCTCTTCTGCTTCGGATCGGGCATGTCGGCGACGGTGACCTGCGGACGTGGTGGCAGCGCGTCGATTATAGTTGGTAGCGCGGCGACGGTCGTTTGCAGCATCGGTGTGTGCACGTCAGCGTTCCCTATCGGTGCCCCGCTCGCGCAGCGCGCCGGAAGCGGTGCGCTCAACACGGCGCCGAAAGAACGCGGCGTTCGCGCTGGCGAACGCCGCGCGCCAGTTTTCAGCGGATGAAAGCCGATCGATCAGTACACCGGCTTGCCGGACGTGTCCTTGATCTGAGTCTTCCACGTGCTCTTGATCTGGCTGGTGACCGCATCGGGCAACGGGACATAGTCCAGCATGTCGGCCAGCTTGTCGCCATCCGGCGAATACGCCCAGTCAAAAAATTTGAGAACTTCCTTGGCCGTTTCGGGCTTGAGCTGTGCCTTGTACATCAGGATGAAGGTCGCACCCGAAATCGGCCAGGCGTTCTTGCCGGGCTGATCCGTCAGCACCAGGTAATAGCCCGGCGCCTTGGTCCAGTCGGCGCCCGCCGCAGCCGCCTTGAATGTCTCGGATGAGGGACTGACGAAATTGCCGTCGCGATTTTGCATCTGGGCGTACGTCATCTTGTTCTGCAGCGCGTAAGCGTATTCGACATAGCCGATCGAGCCCTTGACTCGCTGCACATACGACGCGACGCCTTCGTTGCCTTTTCCGCCCACGCCGGTGAGCCACGCCACCGACGTGCCCTCGCCGACCTTCTCTTTCCACTCCGGGCTCACCTTCGAAAGGTAATTCGCCCAGATGAAAGTCGTCCCCGACCCGTCCGAGCGGTGGACGACCGTGATCTCCGAATCGGGGAGCTTGACTCCCGGGTTGAGCTTGACGATCACCGGGTCGTTCCATTTGGTGATCTTGCCCAAATAGATGTTCGCGAGCACAGGGCCGGTCAGCTTGAGCTCGCCCGGCTTGACGCCCTCCAGGTTGACGACCGGCACATCGCCGCCGATGACCGTCGGAAACTGCAGCAGCCCATCCTTGTCGAGCTCTTCGGGCTTGAGCGGCATGTCCGACGCGCCGAAATCGACGGTCTTGTTCTGGATCTGCTTGATGCCGCCGCCGGAGCCGATCGACTGGTAGTTCATGCCGACGCCGGTCTTCGCCTTGTAGGCTTCGGCCCACTTGGCATAGATCGGGTACGGGAAAGTCGCACCCGCGCCGGTGATGTCGAGCGCGTGAGCGCCGATGCCGAAAATGACGGCAGCAGCGCCAAGGAACGCGGTCAAGCCCTTTCGCATGCTCATCGAGGTGCCTTTTCCGATTGCAATAGGCGGTCATTGTCGTGTTGGCGTGTGACAGCCAGATGACATGCGGATGTTCGGGCCTTGTGACCTCGGAGAATCAAATTCTTAGCGAAATAAAGCCCGGCGAACCGGGCTCAGAGATTTTCGGAGGAGGATCTCAAGCTGCTAGCGACTCGTGTCTCCAGTCCAGGCGTTACGCAATGCCTCGACCGCAGCCGCGACAGTGTTGAAGACGCGCGCCGATGCAGGCATGACCGCAAACTATGCGCAGCAGCTCGATTTTTCGTCTGCCGCCTCCGCAGGCCCGCAGCACGCGCCTTGCGTTCCGCAGGCCTGCGGCACCGTGTCGCTGCCATACACAGGTACGCTGCCGAGGGTGTGGAATGTCTCCCAGGCGACGCCGGCAGGATCGGTCACCCAGTATTTGTCCGAGCGAGCGTAGCAGCAGTTCGCGTTCTTCTCCGCCGTGACGCCGCGCCCCGCGGCAAGCAGATGCTCGTGCACGGCTTCGAGCTCCGCATCGGACTCGACCTGGAAGCCCAGGTGGTTGACGCCGGCGGTATTGCCTCGCTGCGAGATCGCGAAATTGACGCGCGGATCGTCGAGCATCCACTTTGCGTAATCATCCTTGCGCATCGCAGGCTCTGCGCCAAACAACGTCGAATAGAAGCGGATGCTCTCGGACAAATCGGGGACTGCGACGTGAACGTGAAAGCGTTTCATGCGGCTCTCCTTTTGACGTGGATCGCCCGCGTAGCGCGGGTCGTGGGTCTTGTCGCGGCGCGACGCGCACTTTGCTTAGGCATGCAATCGGGCGCGCATGCCGGTTCGCAAACGCCGCCGGCGCGACAACAGTTTTCGGTCAGATACGCGACCAGGCCGTTCATTGCCTCGAAATCGGCGCTGTAAAAGATGAACCGGCTCTCCTGCCGCGCCCGGATGAGGCCGGCGTTGGCGAGCTCCTTCAAGTGGAACGACAGCGTCGCGGGAGGCACGCCCAGCACATCGGCAATGCGGCCGGGGGTGAGGCCCGTCCGTCCCTGCTCGACGAGCAAGCGAAACAGCCCCAGTCGCGTCTCCTGCGCCAGTGCAGCCAAGGCCCGGATCGTGGTCGATGCATCCATGCTTCTAATATTATGGAAATGTCAGGTGGATGTCAAGCGCGATAGCAAGACGTCGGGGCCCAGGGCAGGAGCCGCGCTACGGCAGGTCGCTCGAGCGCCTCGCGTCAGACACGGTCGCGCAGCGACGAATCCTCGGGATGATTATCCGGCGAGCAGCGATTCGCCCGGACGCACGCGGCTGAAGCGCACCGGAATGGCGGTTGAGACCAGATTACCTTCATGCAGGCGAACGCGCGTGTAGGTCGAGCGGGCAAGATCGCCCGCATCCGGGAAATCGGCGCGGTAGTGCGCGCCTCTCGAGTTTTCGCGCGCTCGAGCCGCGCAGACGATGACCCGCGACACCGCGACCAGGCTTTTCAGGTTGAGCCAGTCGTGCCAGTGCAGATTGAATGCGCGATCGCGGCACGCCGGTGCTGGCGCGTAGGCCTCGAGCTCGACGGAAAGCGCGGCGAGTGCGCCATCGGCGCGAGCGAGGCCCGCGGCGTCGCGGACGATGCCGGCATCGTCCCACATCAATGCGAGAAGGCGCTCGCGGATCGACTCGAGATCGCCGGTGGCGCTGCGCGCAGCGAAGAAGATTTCGGCGCCCGCAACCGCGGCGTCGAGCGCGACCGCGTCGGGCGTCCTGAGCTCGCTCTCCCGCGCCACCCATTCGGCCATCGCGCTGCCGGCGATGCCGCCGAAC
>WNFU01014384.1_pt1 | contig 12229 bp, 14 predicted proteins | sample 5400121 | NCBI WGS metagenome assembly WNFU01 (sample SAMN13153360, study PRJNA577476) | soil metagenome | isolation source: 100 cm soil or saprolite under grassland replicate 1 | place: USA:California | collected 2016-06-15 | reverse complement strand
CTGCTTGACGCTGGAGTAGATCGACTTGACGACCGGTATGCGGCCCAGCACCGACTCCCAGAGCAGGATCAGTCGGGCACCGAAGAAATTGGCGGCGATGACGCCGGTCAGGAGCAGGATGGCCACGAACAGGGCCACGCCGAGTCCCGGAATGTGGAAGCCGACAACGGCCTCGGGCCGAGCGCTCTCCGGGACCAGCAGCAGCGTCTGGTCGAGCGTCGTCAACAGCCAGACCAGCACCCAGATCGTGATGCCGAGCGGCACCCAGACCAGCAACCCCGCAACCAGGTAACGTCTCAGGTAACGTTTCAAAGTCACTGTGTCGTCGGTATCACCGCTCGCTCGCGGTAGGAACAGTTGCAGGCGCGGGACTCGCCGCGGTTGCCGCTTCGCCGGGGTTCGCGCTCTTGCTCTCGCCTTGGGAAGCGCTCTTCGTGTCGCCTTGGGAGGCACCCTTGGCCTCCGCCGGCCTGGATTCCCCCTCTTTGCTTGCGTCCGACTTCTTGGCTTCCGCCGGCTTGGATTCCCCATCTTTGCCCGCGTCGGACTTTGCCGCGGGTTTCGCGCCGGAATTCTTGAAATCGGTTGCGTACCAGCCGCTGCCTTTGAGCTGAAATCCCGCCGCCGAGACGAGCTTGGAGAGGCTCTTCTTGCCGCAGACAGGGCAGTCGGAAAGAGGCGCTTCGGTGAATTTTTGCAGCGCTTCGAGCTTATGCCCGCAGCCCGCGCAGCGGTATTCGTAAATCGGCATGCTTTCCTCTGGTAAGCGTCGCGAAGAGGTTGATCCGAAACAGCTAATTATAGCGGAATCTGGGGGCGTTCCGGTGCTTCACAATCCCCGGCGGACCGCCTTGAGCACGGGTCGCGCCCGCCATCCGGCGGCGCCGGATTTCCTTTATCCTTCCGCTCGAGGAGGAAGCACTAGCGATGAGTGCGTATTGGATGTGGTGGATCGCCGCCGCGGCGCTGATCGCGGCGGAGCTGTTGACGGGGACCTTCTACCTGCTTGCCGTGGGGATTGCGGTCGCCTGTGGCGGCGTCGCCGCGTGGCTGGGTTGGAGCACGCCTTACCAATGGCTGACCGCGGGGGCGCTGGGCATCGGCGGTGTCGTCCTGCTGGAACGATGGAAACGCGGCCGCGGCGCTACCCCCCGGCAGGCGGCGCTCGACGTCGGGCAGATGGTTCGCGTGCAAAGCTGGGGCCCGGACCGGACGGCGCGAGTGAGCTATCGCGGCTCGACCTGGGACGCGGAGCTCGCGGCGCCCGAAACGCAGCAAGCCGAGACCATGTACATCGCCGGGACGCGGGGATCGGTGCTGATTCTCTCCGACCGCCGACCCACCTGAGGAACGGGATATGGAAATCGTCATGGGTTCTTCGATCGTCACGCTCGCGCTGTTCATCGTCGCGGTCATCATCATCGTCAAAACGATTCGCGTCGTGCCGCAGCAGCACGCGCTGGTCATCGAGCGCTGGGGCAAGTTCCACGCCGTGCTCGAGCCGGGGCTCAATTTCGTCGTGCCGATCGTCGATCGTGTCGCGTATCGGCACGACCTGCGCGAAATCCCCCTCGACGTCCCATCGCAGATTTGCATCACCAAGGACAACACGCAACTCCAGGTCGACGGCATCCTGTATTTTCAGGTGACCGACCCGCGGCTCGCGTCGTACGGATCGTCGAACTACGTGGTCGCGATCACCCAGCTCGCGCAGACGACGCTGCGCAGCGTCATCGGCCGGATGGAGCTCGATCGCACTTTCGAGGAGCGTGACCACATCAATGCGCAGGTCGTCGAGGCACTCGACCTGGCGGCGGCAAACTGGGGCGTCAAGGTGCTGCGCTACGAGATCAAAGACCTGACGCCGCCGAAGGAAATCCTGCACGCGATGCAGGCGCAGATCACCGCCGAGCGCGAGAAGCGGGCAGTGATCGCCACCTCGGAAGGTCGCCAGCAGGAGCAGATCAACCTCGCCGCCGGCGCGCGCGCGGCGGCCATCGCGCAGTCGGAGGGCGTGAAGCAAGCCGAGATCAACACTGCGCAAGGCCAGGCCGCGGCGATCCTATCGATCGCCGAGGCGAACGCCAAGGCGATACGCCAGGTCGCCGAAGCGATCAGCTCGCCGGGCGGAATGAGCGCGGTGAACCTCAAGGTCGCCGAGCAGTATGTTGCCGCGTTCGGCAATCTCGCCAAGACCGGCAACACGCTGATCGTGCCATCGAACCTCGCCGACCTGGCGACGCTGGTGACGAGCGTGACGACGATGTTCAAGGCGCAGGAGAGATAACCGCTTCAGGCGCGTAGGGCAAGACCGCGCGCGGCCGATCGTTAGGACCCGACATTCCGAGGGCGATCATTGATTCGTCGGCAAAATGTTGGATGCGATCCATGCTGTGCGGTACGCGATGACGCCTTATTTCCCATCACCGACTATGGGCCGTGGTATGAAGCGACGCAGCATCCTCGTGCTGCTTGGCAGTGTCGCGCTCCACCGGCCGCTCGTCGCGCGTGCGCAGCAGCCTGGCCGTGAGTTGCGATTAGGCCTGCTTTTGCCGTATGTCCAGAGCGACCCGCAGGCGCAGGCTCGCGTCAATTCGTTCACGGCAGCGCTCCAGGAGCGAGGATGGATAGATGGACGGAACGTTCGGCTTGAGTTCCGGTACACGGAAGGAGAGTCCAGTCGCCTGCCCGCGCTCGCCGCCGACCTCGTGCAACGAAACGTGGACGTTATCTTGACGGCTGGAACCGAATCCACCGACGCGGCGCGGAAGGCGACCAAAACGATTCCCATCGTGATGGCCGCCGTCGGTGACCCGATAGCTGCCGGTTTCATCACGAGCCTTGCACGACCTGGAGCAAACATCACGGGAGCCAGCCTTCTCGCGACCGAGCTGACTGCCAAACGCCTGCAGCTGCTGAAGGAGATCCTCCCGACACTGACTCGGCTTGCTGTTTTCTGGAGTTCCGCCAATGCCAGCGTCGTTCAGAAGTTGAAGCAGATCCAGGCGGCCGCTCCACAATTTCAAGTGCAACTCCACCCGTTCGAGCTACGCGTCCCCGACGATCTCGACAGGGGCTTCGAGTCTGCAGTGCAGTTCGGGGCGCAGGCCCTCATGACGACGGAAGACGCAATCCAAATCAGTTATCGGGCGCGGGTCGTCGAACTTGGCAAGCAGCGCAAGATGCCCGTGGCTTCCGAGTTCAGCGAGTTTGCCCAGGCGGGTGCTCTCATTAGCTTCGATCCGAGCATCCTTGACCAGTTCCGACACGCTGCGAGCTACGTCGACAAGCTTTTCAAAGGTGCCAGGCCGGGTGATCTTCCTGTGGAGCAGGCCACGCGATTCGAGCTAGTCGTGAATCTCAAGACGGCGAAAGCACTTGGGTTGACAATCCCAACCTCGGTACTGAGTCGCGCGGATCAAGTCATCCAATAACCCCCGTGATAGTGAATCATCCGGTTGAACATGTTGCCTTGAGCGGCCTAACGTTTCGCTCAACCGACGCCTCGCCGGCGGCGCTTGCGCGCGTCCACTCGGCGCTGGTTAGCTTGGTTAGGCGGCACTCGAGCATGATGTTGTCCGGATTGGGGAACGCGCAACGACGTGCGTTCTCTGCTGCGTTACGGTCTTGGCGTGGACGTCGGAGCTGACGCTCCCGGATCGAGCCGCACCCGTATATGCGTCGCGTCGACGAAGTCGAAGCGGACCGTGCCATCTTTGAATGTGTCGCCGGCTTGGAATGCGCTGTCGCCCAACTCCTGAGTCTCCGGGTGGGCGTCGATCGCGCACGTCGGAACGCACAAGAAATCGTTGGCGACGCTGACGATGAAGCCGCGATTCTGCGGCGCGAGGTTACCGTCGAAGCCGAAACCATCCCGTAGCTCGATCCAGTAAACCCGATTCGACGTCGCCCTGAACTGCTTCATCGGTACCTTTATTCCATACAGCGCGCCGCCCCGTCGTGCGAGCGGAGTCAATTCGTAGGTCTGGCCCTTGCCGTCCCCGATTGCCGGCGCGATCCATCCGAGTTGCGATTTGTCATACGCGCCGAAATGAGCCCGGACTTGCGCATAGGACATCGCGTTCGTCGGGTCGGCGGGATCAAGGCGGAAGTCATCACCTTGCCGTTGCGGCCGCCGACTCGCAGCGATTGCGCGTGCGCGAGGCCGAGCGAATGGCCCAATTCGTGAATCGCTCCGAACGTCACGTAGTCGCTGCCGCCACAGTTCAGCACCATCGACGAGCCAAAGGTAAAGCCCTTGGGACCGACTGAGGCAATGCGCGGAACGATGTAAATGATACGGTCGAACTTGGTCGTGTCGAAGCCCGATGCCTTTAATGGCCCGCCGAGATCGGAAGAGATATGCAACAGCGTGTCGGCGTTAGCATTGGCCGAAGTCGTGGTGGCCCGGACGAATGGCGCGACGGTTGGAACAAGCGTCAGCCTGCCGTAGCTGGCCTCCGCATACCACGCTGCGACGGTCTGGAACCGCGCTACAACGTCTGAGATCGGCCAAACGTTATCGGGTGAATCGGCCCACAGAACGCTAATGACAAGTAGTCTCAACATTCGCGCGCCTTGCGTGCCTTGCCATAGCGCTCTTAAGCTTAAGCCGTGGAGGTCCGCGTCAATCCACCTTGATGCCGGCTTCCTTGATAAACGCACCATAGCGCGCGCGATCGGCGGCCTGCCGGCTTAAGAATTCCTGGATCGTCATCGGCGCGACTTCGCCCCCGAGTCTGGCCATGTTGTCCACCAGCACGGGTGAATTCAACGTCCGAGTGATTTCCCTGTTCATCCGTTCGATGATCGCGGTGCTCACGCGAGCCGGCGCGTAGACACCGAACGTGGTATCCGCATCGACCCGCATGCCCAGTTCCTCGAGGGTCGGGACGTCGGGATAGCGTGAAGCGCGCTTGGCGCTTGCGACGGCGAGCACCGTTAACTTGCCGGTGGGCGCATGTTGCAGGCCCGGACCGGGATCGAACATGAACTGCACCTGCCCGCCGAGCAGGTCATTGAGAGCAGGGGCCGCGCCCTTGTACGGAACGTGGGTCGCCTCGATCTTCGCCGCGCGCTTGAACATCTCCGCAGCGATGTGCGGGGAGCTGCCGCTGCCCGCCGACCCGTAGGAAAGCTTCCCGGGATTGGCGCGCGCGTAGGCGACGAACTCGTTGAGGTTTTTCGCGGGCACCGAGGGATGAACCATCAGAAAGACGCGCACGATCGCCAGCGACGCGACGGGCGTCAAGTCCTTCTGTGTGTCGTAAGGAAGATTCGCATAGATGAACGGATCGACGGTCATCGCGCCGCCTGATGTGACGAGGAACGTGTAGCCGTCGGCGGGCGACTTGGCGACCGCATCAGCGCCGATTGCCCCGTTCGCCCCCGGGCGATTTTCGACCACGACCGGCTGCTTGATCGCCTCGGAGATGCCGGGCGCAATAGCGCGCGCGAGCGTGTCTGCGACGCCGCCGGGTGGGAAGTTGACGATCAACTTGACTGGCTTGTCCGGCCAGGTCTGCGCACCCGCATGAGCGCACAGTGCGCAGGCTAAGATCAATGCGACGGCGCTGCGCCCCACTGCTGAAGTGATCGACATGGTGCCTCCTCTTGTTGTGAGTCTGGAACTGGTCAGCGACAAACTGCGGTGAATCGGTTCAGGCGACGTCCACCTCCACAAGCATTGGAACGGGCGCCTGCAGCGCGTCGCTCAGCGCATTGCGCAAATGCTGCGCGTGGTTCACGTTCACGCCGCGACATCCCTGGCCACGCGCCAGCGCCACGAAATCGATATCCGGCAGCTCGGTTCCGGGTAGCGGCTCGTCCGGACCGAGACCGAACGTCGGTGCGAACTCCTGCAGCGCGGCATAGCGCCGGTTCTTGAGAACGATGAACGTGATCGGCAGCGCGAGTTGCGCTGCGCTCCACAAGGCCTGGATCGAGTACATGCTCGATCCGTCGCCGATCAGGCCGATGACTTTCGCGCCCGGCTTGCCCAGCGCAATCCCCACGGCCGCCGGCATGGCGTATCCAAGCCCGCCGCTGCACATTGTGTAGAACGTTTCGCTGCGCACGATCGGCAGATAGCTCTGCATCGCCGGCCGCGAGCTCGGCGCTTCCTCCACGACGATAGCCGCGGGATCCCGGATCTCGGCAAGCGTTTTCATGACGAAGGCAGCGGACATCGGTGTCGAAGGCTCGACGCGCGGCGGCTCGCGGCGCGGGGCAGGGCGGCCGCGCGATTGCGGGGGCTCGCGCGCGAGCAGATCCAACACACCGAGGCGAATACTTCCGACCGCGGACGTACCCTGCGGCGTCCAGGCGGCGATGTTCGGATCGTCGATCAGTTGCACGAGTCGGGCGCCCGCGGGAAGATGCGGCCCGGCGCCTTCGACGTGGTAGGTGAATGCGGCAGCGCCGAGCGCGAAGATGACATCATGTTCCGCAAGAAGACTTACGATCTTCTCGCGCATCGGCGGAAGGAACCCGGCGAAGAGCGCGTGATCTTCGGGGAAGCTGCAGCGCCCCGACATCGGCGCCACCCACACCGCCGCGTTGTGGCGTTCGGCGAGGCGCACGACATCGCTCCAGGCGCCGTCGCGATCGACCGCCGCGCCGACCACGAACGCCGGACGCAGCGAGGTGTCGAGCGCTTCGCCAATCGCGTTCAGCACACGCGGCTCGGGTCGGATCTCGGTGCTCACGACGCGCGCCGCGACCGGCTCGCAGGGCTTCGCCCAGTCATCGGCCGGAATCGAAACCAGCACCGGTCCGCGCGGTGGCTGCATCGCGATGTAGTAGGCGCGCGCGATGGCGAGCGGAACATCCTCGGCACGCGCCGGCTCCGAGCTCCATTTCACGTACGGCTTGGGAAGCTCCGTGGCTTGGGCTGAAAACAGGAACGGGTCGTACGGGAGAATCGAGCGTGTCTGTTGGCCCGCGGTGATGACGAGCGGCGTGCGATTCCTGTAGGCGGTAAAGATGTTGCCCATCGCGTGACCCACACCCGCCGCAGAATGCAGATTGACGAAGGCGGCGTTGTGCGTCGCCTGCGCATAGCCATCCGCCATACCCACGACAACTGCTTCTTGCAGGCCGAGCACGTAGCGGAAGTCCTTGGGGAAACCTCGAAACAGCGGCAACTCCGTGGAGCCGGGATTGCCGAAGATCGAAGTCATCCCGAAGGCGCGCAAGAGGTCCAGGACGGCGGTGCGGACAGTCATCGCGTTCTCAGTGTCTTTGCACAAAGCTTGGCGTAGGTCTCGCCGTTGAGCGACAATCGTAGGCTTCGGTGCCGCTTTCGCGTTGGAACGATGCACATCTCATATATCTGCATCAACCCGGGCGCGAGCTTTCGGGGACTCCACATCAACATCGTGAATTATCTCGGCAATTTTCTGGCCGAACCTAACGATTCAAATAATACTTCAAATGACGTGGCGTAACCCGGAGTTCAATGCAGACCAACGGTGAAAGCCGCAATGTTGTTCTTGCGTCGGGCCGCGCCCACGCGCTGGGCCTAACAGTAATCGGGTTAACCCGTAAAGCTGGCTCAACGCTCGGGCGTGCGGCAGACGTGGAAATTTGTACGCCCGTGGGGACGTATTCTGATCGGGTTCAGGAACTTCACATCAAGGTGATCCACATACTCATCGAGCTGGTTGAACGCGCAATGTTTCCTGCTAATTATGTCCATCAAGCGGCGTAACCTCTCGCTCAACCCGGACGATTCGCCAGTAGTGCTGCGCGCCGTGCGCTCGGCGCCGGTTAGCTTCGTTCGTCAGGCCGCATTATCGTGAGCGAGCTCGCAACATCGCGTCGTCGCTTCGCTGAGGAATTGCGCGCAACGGCACACCTCACATCCGATGGGTTGGTCGACGCATTCGCCAAGGTCCCGCGCGAGAGATTTGTCGGACATGGACCGTGGCAGATTTGTGTCTTTGCCGATGATGGCAGTTGGAGTTACCGCACCACTGACAGTGCTGATCCCATCCACGTCTATGGTGACGTCTTGATCGGGATCGATTCCGCCCGAGGACTCAACAACGGTGAGCCGAGCAGCCTTGCCGCTTGGATTGAATCTCTGGCGCTAGGATCTGGCGAGACAGTCGTCCACATTGGCAGCGGAACGGGCTACTACACGGCCATCCTTGCCGAGCTCGTCGGCCCGTCGGGAATCGTATTGGCGTGCGAGATCGACCCCATCCTTGCCGCGCGCGCCCAGGAAAATTTGCGCCCTTGGAACCAAGTAACGGTATCGCCCATGGATGGCTGCGAATTGCCGTTCGGCAAGTGCGACGCTATCTTCGTCAACTGCGGAGTCACACACCCGTCGCTTGCCTGGTTAACCCATCTTCGAATGAACGGGAGGCTTCTGTTGCCGGTCACGGCCTCCTTCGACCAAACAGGCATTGGTCGCGGGGCCATGTTCCTGATCACAAGGCGAGCCGTCGGTTTCGTCGTTCGTTACCTTTCACCGGTCGGGATATTTTCGTGTTTGGGCGGTCGAAGACAGGCGCTAAACCAAGCGCTCCTCGACAAGACCAAAGAAAGCTGGCGCAATGTCCAGTCGGTCCGCATCGATCAACATGTTGAAGATCGTTCCTGCTGGCTGCATACGGATATGTGTTGTCTCTCCGAATCCCCCGCACAAGTCCATGCAGCCTGACTTCTCGCTCAACCCGGACGCTTCGCCGGCGGCGCCGGCGCGCCGTCGGCTCGGCGCCGGTCAGCTTCGTTCGTCAGGAAGGCACATTTCGAGGCCGTGCCGCCATTGACAGTTGTTTCCCTGGCCTCGAACAGCGTAAGGAGAATTCATCATGGCGACTTACATTGTCCTCACGAGTTTCACAGATCAGGGAATTCGCAACGTCAAAGACACCACAAAGCGGGCCGACGCCGTAAAGGAACTGGCAAGAAAATTCGGGGTTACGGCGAAGGAGTTTTTCTGGACGCTGGGAAGCTACGATGTCGTCGCAGTATTCGAGGCACCCGACGATGTGTCTATGACCGCGCTTGGATTGGCCATCGGTGCCGCGGGTAACGTTCGGACCCAGACCTTACGTGCTTTCTCCAGAGAAGAAATGAATGGAGTGCTCGCCAAGTTGGCATAGGGAAAAATGTGCTGCCTAACCGCTCGCTCAACTCGCATGCCTCGCGGCTGGCGCTGACGCGCCGACCGCGAGGCGCCGGTTAGCTTCGTTCGCTAGGCGGCACAAGAGCGGGGCAAATGAATCTCCTCGTAAACCTTGATGTTGACGATCTCGAGAAGGCGATCCACTTCTACAGCGCCGCGTTCGAATTGACGGTAGGCCGGCGCTTTGGAACTTCCGGAGTCGAGTTGCTTGGAAGCTCTGCACCCATCTATCTGCTGGTCAAATTCGGCGGCACGCCAGCCTCAGATACGACTGCCCAGCACCGGAGCTATGAGCGCCATTGGACGCCAGTCCATCTTGATTTTGTTGTTGGGGACATAGAGTCTGCGGTTCAGAAGGCCATTGCCGTTGGAGCGCGCCTTGAAAAGCCTATCGCCACACACAAGTGGGGCAAGCTTGCACTGATGGCGGATCCGTTCGGCCACGGATTCTGTTTCGTTCAGTTCCTTGGTCGAGGCTATGACGAGATCACTGGCTAGTACTCATCGCCAGGGCGTGAGGCTGTTGGTTTTTCTCGGAAGCCTTTTCTTCGCTGCGGGGGCGCTCGCCGCGCCCGACGAGGCGGCGCTCGGCCAGGTCGAGGGCTATCCGATCTGCCCGCGCGAGCTGCGGCCGGATACACGGTGTCTGGTCGGCATGGTGAGCCGCTTCGACGAAGTCTTTCCGGCGCGTAAGGTGGCCAGGGGCGCGAAGGCGCGGCCACTGAAGCGCGTCGCTCGCGAGCACGCGATCCGCTACAAGTACCAATCCCAGACCAGCGGGCTGGACGACTACTTGTCGCGGAACCGCACCACGGGGCTGTTGATCCTGAAAGGCGATACCATCCTCGCCGAGCGCTACCAGTACGATCGCAAGCCCGAGCAGCGCATGCTGTCCATGTCGATGGCGAAGACGATCGTCGCCATGCTCGTCGGAATAGCGTTCTCCGAAGGAAAGATCCAGTCGCTTGACGATCGCGCCGAAAAGTACGTCGAGGAACTGAAAGACACGGCCTACGGTGAGACTCCGATTCGCCACCTGCTGACGATGTCCTCCGGGGTCCGGTTCACCGAGACCTACAGCGGCAGCGACGACGTGGCGACGCTCGCGCGGCTTTCGGTGCTGGGAGAGAGCGATGGCGGCGCGGCGACGGTGATGCCCTTCCGCACGCGCGACCGCCCGCCCGGCGAAAGATTCCATTACGCGTCGGCGGAGACCCAGGTCCTCGGCCTGGTCCTGCGCGCAGCGACAGGGAAACCGCTCGCGGAATACCTTTCGGAGAAGATCTGGCAGCCGATGGGCGCGGAGGCCGACGCCTCCTGGATCATAGACAAGGGTGGCTACGAGGCGGCTTATTTCGGCATTAACGCCACGGTTCGGGATTACGCGCGGCTCGGCATGCTGCTCGCGAACGACGGCGCGCTCGACGGACGGCAGATCATCCCCGCCCGCTGGGTGCGCGCGGCGACCACACCGCCGGCGAAGCAGTTCGAGCCCGGGCAGGCGAGCTCGTTCTTTGGCTACGGCTACCAGACATGGATTCTGCCCGGCAAGGAGCGCCAGTTCATGCTGCGGGGGCTGCGCGGGCAGGGCGTGTTCGTGGACCCGAGGTCGAAGCTCGTGATGGTCCACACGGCGGCGGGCAACGTCGGCGACTCGGGAATGGGAGAACGGATCGCGCTCTGGTCTGGAGTCGTGAAAAGCCTGGCCAAATGGCGGAGAACAGGGCGGTGACCCGCCGCTCGGATATTGCAACCCGGACGTCTCGCCGGCGGCGCTGCGCGCCGCTCCATCGGTGGCGGTTAGCTTCATTCGTTAGAGGCCGCTCAAGGTAACCCGCAACGTGACATCCGTGAAACGCAAGAGAAGAAAGGAGACGACGAGATGCCTAAAATCAAAGTACGCGATATAACCATGAACTACGACCAGCAAGGAACGGGAGAGCCGCTCATCCTGATCCCTTACTTGGCCGCTGACTACGCTTGTTACGCTTTTCAGGTCGCCGACTACGCCAAGCACTTCACATGTATCTCGCTGGACCTCAGGGGGAAGGGTGAGAGTGACAAGCCCGAGGGGCCGTACTCAACCGAATTGTTTGCCGATGACGTCGCGGCGTTCATGCAGGCTTTGGGGATAGCGAAAGCTCATGTCACCGGCCTCTCACTGGGCGCGGCGACCGGGATGTGGCTGGCGGCAAAATACCCCGACAAGGTCAAGTCGTTGTCCCTCCATAGCGGCTGGACGAAGACAGATGCCTTTATCAAGACGGTGGTGGAAGGCTGGCAGGTGATGGCCAGAGGCCTAGGGAGCGTGCCGGAGATGGTAATTCTGGGAATTTTCCCTTGGTGCTTTACCCCTGAGCTCTTTGCCGCGAAGCCCGATTACATCAAATCGCTTGCCGATTTTGTCCGCGGCCGCCCCGCCCAGCCCCTCGAGGCGTTCATCACCGAGTCGAACGCTGTAATAGCCCACGACGCCGAAGCGCAACTAAGCAAAATCAAAGCGCCGACCCAGATCACCTTTGGCCGGTACGATCTGGTCACTTCCACCCGTTTTGCCGAGAGGATGAAGAGCGCCATTGCCAAGTCTGAGTTGGTGGTTTTCGAGGGCTGCTCGCACGCCCCGATCTATGAAAAGGTGGAGGAGTTTAACCAGAAAACCTTAGAGTTCTTACAGCGGTATTCGGGATAAGCCGGGCGCGGCCCAACGCAGCATGCAGTCGACGTGCTTCCGCGCTATGAAAAGGCGCGGCGCTCCAGTGTGCGACTGGGGCTGGCGTTGGGCTGTCGGAATGAGCCGCCGCGACTGTCGCGCGCATTCCATGGAATGACCACTGGATCGCGCGACTACTGTCTTAAGCCGGATCAATCGGCGTGTTTTGACACGCGCAGCGATCAGGGCAGATCGGTAAGGCCGTCGACCGAGTAAAGTACGTGCCACACCAATGCCGCTGCAGGCGGATGACGTGACTGAATGACCTCGCGCCGAACATTTCTTGCAACCTTGACCGGCGGTCTTCTCGCTGCGCCGCTGGCAGCGGTGGCGCAGCAGGCTGCGAAGATCTACCGCGTCGGATTTGTCTGGGATAGCCC
>WNFU01011030.1_pt1 | contig 12229 bp, 10 predicted proteins | sample 5400121 | NCBI WGS metagenome assembly WNFU01 (sample SAMN13153360, study PRJNA577476) | soil metagenome | isolation source: 100 cm soil or saprolite under grassland replicate 1 | place: USA:California | collected 2016-06-15 | reverse complement strand
CCATTGGCATCGGTAAGCACCTGGCGGTTGATTTTGCGTCGCGTGGCGCGATCGTGGTCGGTTGCGGTCCATCCATTACGCGGCTCAAAGAATCACTGAAGGAAGTCCGTCGCAATAGTCCGTCGTCTGCGATGATCGGTTGCGACGTGAGCGACGCCGAACAAGTTCGCGGCATGGTGGCCAAGGTGCTCGCCGATTACGGCAAGATCGACGTCCTGATCAACAATGCCGGCGTCGGCATGCGCAAACCCTTCGTTGAGACCGAGGTTGACACAATCGAAGCCATGATCCGGGTCAATTTCCTGGGCGCGGCCTATTGCACTCATGCCGTACTTCCGTCGATGATCGCGAGAAAGAGCGGCCATATCGTCAACATCTCTTCGGGCGCGGGAAAAATCGGCACCCTCAACATGAGCGCGTATTGCGCCTCAAAATTCGCCCTGAACGGCTGGTCGGAAAGCCTTTACCATGAGCTCAGGCCGCTTGGCATCAAAGTTTCAATCGTCTGTCCTGGTCCGGTGAGGACTGAATTCAATCGCGATTTCCGCGATACGGAACCTAAATCGCCGCCTCGACTACTGGTAACGCCGGAGGTGGTTTCGCGTGAGATCATAAAGGCCATCGAGAAGGACAAATTCGAAGTGATCACGCCGCGCTGGTTGGCATTCCTGTGCGCGTCACAGCGCCTTATGCCCAACCTGTTTCGTGCGCTCGCGCAGCGTAAGTTTCGCCAATACATCACCGCGCCGCTGGCAAAAGATACCCGATTGACGACTACCGGAACCAATAAAGCCGACAAACGTTTATAGCGAGAGGAGGAATTTCATGCGAGTACCACATGTCGTAGGGGCGGTTTTCGCCGTGCTGATCGCGACAACACCAGCGCCTGCCCAATTGGGCCCGAAGGATGGCGTCGGGCTCATCGCCACCGAGTTGGACCGCGTCAAGGTGGCGCAGCCGGCGCCGGACTTTACCCTCGAAGACGCCGACGGCAAACCGATCACGTTGTCGGATTTCCGCGGCAAGAAGTCGGTGGTATTGGTTTTTTATCGGGGCTACTGGTGACCCTTCTGTCTCGAACAGCTCGGGAAGCTGAAAAGCCTTTTGACGAAAGAGCAGAAAGAGAAAGTGCAAATCCTAGCAGTGAGCCCGGACAACCATGAGGAATCGAAAAAATTCGGCGAGATGCTACGCAACCGTTTCGACGGAGAGTTTGATTTTCCGCTCCTCGAAGACAAAGAGCACAAAGTAATCGACCGGTACGGGATTTTTAATCCCGACGGCCGCGGCTGGCCTCATCCGTCGACCTTCGTGATCGACCCGAAGGGAGCCGTGCGCTGGAAGTTCGTCGAGGTCGACTACAAGAAACGCGCATCCAACGAACAGATCCGCCAACAACTGGCTAAGATCAAATAGCAGCCGAGAGAAAAGAAATTGGCGCATGCACTGAGCCGTAGAGTCCAGACTCACGCCTGACACCATTGGCGCCCCCATGCGGAAATTGCTCTCTGCATGATCCGGCGGCACGCAAGCGCTCGTCGCCCCAAAAAAGATGAACGCGGGACCAGTCGACACGTTCCCTATAATCAGGAGAAGCAAGCAATGAATAAAGAGCTTTCGGCGTCGAGCCGCCGGAAAGCGCGACAGCGAATCGTCCGGATTGTTCAATCGCGTTACACGCGAGCCCAATGAACTGCTCCGCCGCTTTGCGGTTCAGCTCATCGACATCCCCGCAAATGATGATCTCGCGCTCAGGTAACTGTAACACTTGGTCCACGTCTAGTATTCCTAGTTCGACATCCTGTCTTCAGTGAAGTCGAAGGGCTCGGCATGGATTGTATCGAGGTAAAGCCGTTTGTGCTCGGCACGTCGAAGTACAAATGCAATTCAATCGTTACAGTCCACCAGCGGGGTAACTGAAAACTGCTCTTTGCAGGCTGCTCAAAAGATCTCAGAGGCGAGGCGCTAATTGGCATATGGCTGATAGCTTATAGCGTATAGATGGAACCATATGCCATAAGCCATATGCTATAAGCCAACTGGAGCGAGGCGATTGAGCGCACCCTTCGACAATGCTCAGGGCCAATCGGCATTTCAGTCGTTTTCACCAGCCTGCTAGTCACTGGATAGAAACGCCGCGTAATAGGCGGCGCCGCGCAGAGCCGCCTGTTCGTTTAACACGACTTTCACAGGAGTCGCCGCCAAAAGATCTGTATAGCGGCCTTTGTCGACGAAGGCTCGCATGAAAGTGCCATCTTTGAGCTTTTCAAGAATCTTCGGCGCGATGCCGCCTCCGACATAAAGACCGCGCACTGCTTTCGCGCGCAACGCCAAATTCCCCGCTTCGGCGCCATATGCCAAAACGAGCGGCTTTGGAAACCACGGCGCTCGGATCCTGCTCCGCTGCGAGCCGATCGGTTAACCACTTTGGTTCCTCCATGTGGCGAACTTCCCTGAGGAACCGATAGACGTTGAATAAGCCAGGCCCGGACAAGACTCTTTCATAACTCACATGACCGAAACGGCCGATGAGATAACGCAAGAGTTCGATTTCCAATTCATTGCGCGGCGCGAAGTCGGCGTGGCCGCCTTCGGAAGCTAGTGGATGCAAGTGCCGGCCGTTGTCGTGCAGAATCGCTTGCCCCAAGCCGGTGCCAGCGGCAATCAGCGCTTTGTTACCGGAGTGGCGCATCGTGCCTTCATTAAGCGTGTAGAACTCATCGTCCTCCAGAGTGAGGATGCCATAGGCGCCTGCTTCCAGATCATTGAGCAAAGTGACCGAATCGAGCTTTAAGGCCCGGCGCGCCTCGGCCGTATCGATCATCCACGGCAAATTGGGCGTTTTGACTTTGCCATCGACCACCGGGCCGGCAATGCCAAAGCACGCCGAATCAATGGCGTGATGCGCGCCGGCAAGAAAATCTTGCAGTACCGGCACTAAACCTGAATAGTGTTTGCTCGGAAAAGTACGCAGCGATTCGGAACGCAGTTTGTCGCCGTGCACCGAGTAAAGCGCGAGATTGGTTTTGGTGCCGCCGATGTCACCTGCGAGAACTAGATTTCTAGCCGCCATGCTAAGCCCCGCTTCATCTTGGCCGACGATTCTCAGGGCCGGCGCCAGCGCCGTCCCTCGCGCGCCATGAATTCATCGGCTTCTCGTGGTCCCCAGCTACCCGCATCGTAGTTGGGAAAATTCCTCGGTTTGCTCAGGTTCCAAACCTGAATGATCGGATCCACGAGGGACCAGGCGAGCTCCACCCAATCGTGACGCGTGAACAGTGTCGAATCTCCCTCGATGCAATCCTCCAGCAGCGTTTCGTACGCCTCCGGCGGGCTATTGCCGAAGGCCTCTTCGTAATTAAAATCAAGGCTGAGCGGACTGATGACCATGTCATGTCCCGGCGGCTTGACTTCAAAGGTCAAAGACACGCCCTCATCGGGTTGAATGCGCATGACCAATACGTTGGGATTGACATCTTCGACCGCGTGGGATTTGAACAACAGCAGAGGCGGCCGCTTAAACTGAATAGCGACTTCGGTCAGACGCTTCGGTAGGCGTTTGCCCGAGCGGAGGTAAAAGGGCACGCCTTCCCAACGCCAGTTGTCGATAAAAAACCGGATCGCCGCATAGGTCACGGTCGTCGAATTCTTGGCGACGCCGGCTTCTTGTCGATATCCCACCAGTTCTTCGCCACCGACCTTGCCGGGGCCGTACTGGCCGCGCACTGCTGCTGTCGCCACTTCTTCCGCCGCCACATGACGAACGGACTTGAGCAGTTTTCCCTTCTCGTCGCGTACCGCATCCGCATCGAGACCCACCGGCGGCTCCATGGCCGTCATGCAGAGCAGCTGCAGCAGATGGTTCTGAAACATATCGCGCACGACACCGGCTTGTTCGTAGTAGCCGCCGCGGTTCTCCACGCCGACGGTCTCCGCGGCGGTAATTTGCACGTGGTCGACGTAACGCCGGTTCCAGATCGGCTCGAATACCGCATTGGCGAAGCGAAAGACCATGATATTCTGCACCGTCTCTTTACCGAGATAGTGATCGATCCGGAAAATTTGCCGCTCGTCCAGCACTTCGTGTATTCGCCGATTGAGCTCGCGCGCGGTTTGCAGGTCGCTGCCGAACGGCTTCTCGATCACCACTCTCGCGCGCAGTTCTCCGTCTATTTCCTTCGTCGCCAAACCAGCGGTTGCCATTCGCTCGATGGCGGTGCCGTATAGATCTGGCGGTATGGCCAGGTACATGACCCTAGCTGGCAGTACGCGGCTGCCACGTTCGAAGCCGTCGACGAACTCTTTGAGTTTTTGAAATCCGTCGTCTCCATCATAGCCGCCGCGCACGTAATAGAGGGTGTTGGCAAACTGGGTCCAGGTCTCTTCATTCTTCAAACCGGTGCGGGAGAATTCTTTTACCGCTTCGCGCATTTTGTCGCGAAATGCATCATCGGTCATGTCGCTGCGCGCATAGCCGACTACGGCAAAGCGCTCGGGCAGGCGCTTCTCCAGCGCGAGATTATAAAGCGCCGGAATCAGCTTGCGCTTTGTCAGGTCGCCGGAGGCACCGAATATCACCACGACACAGGCGTGCGGTTTTTTTGCTTGGGCTAAACCGCCCGGCACGTATTCATTTGGGTCGCTAGCCATCGTTAACCTTTTTTCACCGCATGACCGCCGAATTCATTGCGCAGCGCCGCGATCACTTTGGCCGCGAACGAGTCTTCTTGGCGCGAAGCAAAGCGGGCAAATAGCGAAAGCATGAGGACGGGCGCCGGCACACTTCTTTCGATCGCTTCCTCGACGGTCCAGCGGCCCTCGCCCGAATCTTCGACGTAACCCTTGATCGACGTGAGCTTGGGATCTTTTTCGAAAGCGCTCTCGGCGAGTTCGAGCAGCCAGGATCGAACCACGCTTCCCTGGTTCCAGAGATGCGAGATCTTTTCGAGATCGAGATCAAATCGCGAGGCTTTGAGCAACTCGAATCCTTCGCCGTACGCTTGCAGCATGCCGTACTCGATTCCGTTGTGAATCATCTTGACGAAATGACCCGCGCCATTGGGTCCAACATGGAGATAGCCATCCTTTGGAGCGAGTGTCGTGAATATCGGCCCCAGCCGCTCGACGATTTCTTTTTCACCGCCGACCATCAGGCAGTAGCCGTTCTTTAGTCCCCAAATGCCGCCACTGGTGCCGGCGTCGACGAAGTGCATACTCTGTTGCTTGAGTTTCTCCGCCCGCCGAATGGAGTCTTTGTAGTTGGAATTGCCGCCGTCGATGAGAATGTCGCCTTTGGAAAGACTTGCTAATAATTGCTCGATGGTTTGATCGACCGGATCGCCGGACGGAACCATGAGCCAGATCGCACGCGGCAGCGAGAGCTGCTTGACGAAATCAGCCAGAGAATGCGCGCCCACCGCGCCAATATCGACGACCCGTTGAATCGCCTCGGCACTGCGATCAAAGCTGATCACCCGGTGACCGCCCATGACGAGCCGCTCGGTCATGTTGGCGCCCATCCGGCCTAGCCCAATCATGCCCAGTTCCATCGCCGTTTCTCCTTTCGCGGAGAATCTCCGTTATGATTGCAAACTATCAGCCAATACATTCAATCCGCCCGACGTGTCGTTGCCGAGATTGACTCTGAGCACGCGCCGCCGCCTTTGCTTTAGAGCCGCAAAATCCCCCAGCGCCTGCGCTTGAATCAACGCGTCGAAGGTATAGTGGGTCTCCGGCACAGAGAGGTTATCGGGAGGTCGATCGACGATCTGAAGCACCAACACCGAGTTGGGTCCTCCCTTATGAAGCTGTCCCGTCGAATGGAGAAAGCGCGGGCCAAAACCCAGAGTGGTCGCCACACCCAGCCGCTCTTGAATCAGCGCGCAAATTCCCTTGAGTCTTTCTGTGTGGTCAGCCGAGGGATCGATATAGGCTTGCACGACGACGTAGTCGCGGGCTTTTTTCTTGGCCAGCCACGATGCCACGGCTTCGCGTAAAGCATCGCCGTCTTCGGCCGCAAACTCCTCTCGAGTTTTTTTCCCACCCTTGTTGCCCGCCGATTCCATCGCCTTCTTTGCCAAATCTTTCGCCAACTGCACATCGGGCTGATTGAACGGATGAATACCGATCGCCGCACCGGCTGCCGCCACGGCAAATTCCCAGCGGAAGAACTCCTGACCAAGGTCATGCTTATCGCTCAGGTCGAGGTGCGCCACCGGATGGCCGTTGGTTTCCAGCGCCGCTACTTGGCGATCGAGTGCGTGATTTTCATCTCCTTCAAATCTCAAGCAAACGAAGAATCGATCGTTGCCATATCTTTCGGGAGCAGCCAAGTTTTCGTTGGCCACCGGCACGATGCCCTTGCGATCTTTGCCCGTGCTCTCGGCGATGAGTTGTTCGGTCCACGCGGGAAAAGCGGCCAACGACGGCGAGCAAAGAAATGTGACTTTGTCGCGTTTTACCAGCGTCAATTCTCCCAAAGCCGCGCCGAGGATCAGGCCCGGATTTTCAGCGCCAGCCGCGCCAGGACCGCAGGCCTCGCACATGCGCCGTGCGCGCGCAAGAATCTCGCCGATATCGACGCCGATCAAAGCCGCCGGCACCAAACCGAAAACCGTCAGCGCCGAGTAACGGCCGCCGACGTCATCGGGTGCGTTGAAGGTGGCACGGAAGTTTCTTTCCTTGGCGAGTTTTTCCAGCGGCGTTCCCGGATCGGTGATGGCGACAAAGTGCGTTCCGGGGCTGCCAGTGATTTGTTTCAGCTTGTCCCAAAAATAATAGAATAAGGATTTGGTTTCCGTGGTCGTACCGGATTTGCTCGACACCAAGAAAATCGTCCACGCCAAATCGATCCCTGCCTCGACTGCCTTGACAGCCGCAGGATGCGTGCTGTCAAGCACTTGCAATTCGGGGTAACCCCCGGCGTTGCCGAAAGTCTGTTGAAATACCTCCGGCGCCAAACTTGATCCGCCCATGCCGAGCAACACAACGTGCTTGATGCCGTCCGCCTTTACCTGGTCGGCGAAGGCACGCAGCCCGGCGACTTGTTTTTCCATGCGCTCGGGCAATTCGAGCCACCCCAAGCGATCGGTCAATTCCGGTTGCGGCTCCTTCGACCAGAGCGTGTAGTCTTTTTGCCACACGCGGCTGGCGAACTGCGCCGCTTGCCAATCCTTCACACGACGATTCACCCGGCGCTGGTATCGTCCGATATGGAGTTTCAGTCCATCCAATTGGGCGCCGACCATCGACTTACGCTTTTTCTCCAGCGCCGCCATCAACTGGTCGAACGACGCAGCAAATGCTGCGACGCCATCCTGCTGCAGCTTTTCCGTGATCGCATTCAAATCGATGCCCACCGCCTTCAAGCGACCGAGCGCTGCCGCTGCTTCATCGAGGTTTTCGCGCACCGCGTCACGGATCACTCTGCCGTGATCCTTGAACGCGCTGAGCGTCTCTAGCGGCAGCGTATTGACCGTCTCCGGGCCGATAAGATTCTCTACGTAAAGAACATCGGAATACTTTGGATTCTTAGTGCCGGTGCTTGCCCAGAGCGGCCGTTGGACCCGCGCCCCGCGTTGGCGCAACGCCGCGAACCCTTCGCCGTGAAAGATCTGGAGAAAACGCTCATAGACTATTTTTGAATTGGCGATGGCGATTTTTCCCAACAGCGATAATGCCTGTGGCGTGCCGAGACTTTCCAGCGCCCTGTCCACCGCCGTGTCGACGCGGCTGACGAAGAAAGACGCCACCGAAGCGACTTTTGCCGGATCGGCACAGCGCTCTAAGCCGTTCACATAGGCGCGCGCGACCGCTTCGTAGTGCGCCATGGAAAACATCAATGTGACGTTGACGTTGACACCGTCGGCGATGAGTTGCTCGAATGCTGGCACACCCTCGCGAGTCCCCGGCACTTTGATCATGACATTGGGACGATTCACCGCGGCGCGCAGCCGCTTCGCTTCGTGGATCGTCGCCTCGGTATCGTGGGCGAGATGGGGCGAAACTTCGAGGCTCACATAGCCGTCGTCGCCGTTGGTCGCATCGTAAACCGAGCGCAGTACGTCGGCCGCCATCTGAATATCCTCGATGGCAAGCGGCTCGTAGAGTTTACCCACCTCGATATTCGGATCTTTGGCGAGCATGGCGCGCAGCGTCTCATCGTAGTCGGCGCTGCCGGCGATCGCTTTTTCGAAAATCGTCGGATTGCTGGTCACGCCCTTGAGCCCGTCTTCGTCGACCATCCGTTTGAGCTCGCCGCTTAAAATTAAACTGCGTCGGATGTAGTCCAGCCAAATGGATTGTCCTTGTGCCGCCAGCTCTTTCAAAGGATTCATCAGATCTCTCCCTCGAGAGACGGTGTTGCAAGATCATCCTGAGGCCCTTCGGCTGCGCTCAGGCTAAACTCCGCTGAAGGATCTCGCTTTCGCAACCTATCGGTCGAGATTCTTCACTACGTTCAGAACAGCATCTCACGTAGTCTACGCTTGCCACACGGTCTCCAAGTTAAACTGTTTTGCCGTAGCGCCGCTCCAGGGCTTTGATCTTTTCGACTCGGCGATGATGGCGCTCCTCGTCGCTGTATTTGGCCACTAAAAAATGGTTCACCAGCTCGCGAGCGAGTTCGATGCCGATTATGCGCGCGCCGAGCACGAGCACGTTCATATCGTCATGCTCGACGCCTTGACGCGCCGAGTAACTGTCATGGCATACCGCCGCGCGAATCCCTGGGATCTTGTTGGCCGATACCGACGCGCCGACGCCGCTGCCGCAGATCAGCACGCCTCGTTCCGCTTGGCCGGCCACGAGTGCCTTGCCCACCGCTTCGGCGAAGTCCGGATAATCGACCGCCGCGGTGCTGTCCGTGCCTTTGTCGATAACCTCGTGGCCGCGCTCACGCAGATAGACCGCGAGACTCTGCTTTAGCTCGAATCCGGCGTGATCCGCCCCTACGACGATGCGCATGGTTCTATTTTCCCACCAGCGCCGTGGCGCGCTCGACGACGTGGCTTACGGTGAAACCCAACTTTTCCATCACCACATTCCCTGGCGCCGATGCGCCAAACCGTTCCACTCCGACGACATCGCCGCCGTCGCCGACGTAACGATGCCAACCTTGGGGCAGCGCCGCTTCCACCGCCAGCCGCGCGCGCACTGACCGTGGCAAAACCGCTTCGCGGTATGCTTGCGGCTGTTGATCGAATAATTCCCAGCTGGGCATGGAGACGACGCGCGCCTGAATCTCTTGCCCCGCCAGCTTTTCTTTTGCGGCGATGACCAGAGATACTTCCGACCCCGTGCCGATCAAGACGATATCGGGTTTACCGCCCGGCGGATCGGCCAACACATAAGCGCCTTGGCGCAATCCGTTCGCCGGCGCAAATTGGCTGCGGTCAAGCGTCGGTACGTTCTGCCGCGTTAGCACCAATGCCACCGGACAAGCGCGACTTTCAATCGCGACCCGCCACGCCACCGCGGTCTCGTTGGCATCGCCGGGGCGAATCACGATCAGGCGCGGTATGGCGCGCAATGCGGCCAATTGTTCGACCGGTTGATGCGTCGGCCCGTCTTCGCCCAGACCGATGCTGTCGTGAGTGAAAACGTAAATCACGCCCAGCTCCATCAGCGCCGCGAGTCGTATCGACGGACGCATATAATCCGAGAAGATGAGAAAGGTTGAGCCGAACGGGATAATGCCGCCATGCGCCGCCATGCCGTTAAGCGACGCGGCCATGCCGTGCTCGCGGACACCGAAATGCAAATTCCGCCCGCTGTAATCCCAAGCGCCGCCCGCTGAGCCCTGGCTGTCGGTGAACGTTCGCTGCGGGCTTTCGAAGTCACCGAGCTTCGACAGCACTGTGAACGTCGACGGATTCAGATCCGCCGAACCCCCGATCAATGTCGGCAGTTTTGCCGCGATTGCGTTGAGAACTTTCCCAGATGCAGCCCGGGTAGCGACGCCTTTGGCATCGGCGGAGAACTGGGGAATTGACTCTTCCCAACCGGCGGGCAATGCGCCGCCGATGACTTGCTCGAGCTCTCTGGCGAGTGCGGGGAATTTTTCGGCGTAGGAGGAGAAGCGCTTTTGCCACTCGGTTTCGACCTTTTTGCCGTTGCCAATCGCCGCGCGAAAATGCGCCAGGGCGTCTTCCGGCACGAAAAAAGGCGGTTCCAGCGGCCAGCCGAGCTGTTGCTTGGTGCGTTTGACTTCCTCTGCTCCGAGCGGCGAGCCGTGCGCTTCAAAAGTATCTTGCTTCCCTGGCGATCCGTAACCAATGTGAGTGCGGAGCAAAATCAGAGAAGGCCGGGAAGTCTCGTCGCGCGCCGCGCCCAGCGCGCCATCGATCGCTTCCACGTCGTTGCCGTCTTCGACGGACACTGTGTGCCAGCCGTATGCCTCGAAACGCTTCGCGCAATCTTCCGTAAAAGTAAGATCTGTGGCGCCGGCGAGCGAAATGCGATTGTTGTCATACAAATAAATCAGTTTGGCCAATTTTAGATGACCGGCGAGACTGGCCGCTTCCGCGGCCACGCCTTCCATCAAATCACCGTCGCTGACAATGGCATAAGTGAAATGATTGATGATCTCGAACCCCGGCCGGTTGTAGCGCGCCGCTAGATGAGCTTCGGCGATCGCCATGCCGACGCCGTTGCCGAAGCCTTGACCAAGCGGACCGGTTGTTGTTTCCACACCGGGCGTCATCCCGCGTTCGGGATGGCCGGGGGTGCGGCTTCCCCACTGGCGAAATTGTTTGAGCTGTTCGAGCGGGACCTCGTAACCGGTAAGATAGAGCATGCTGTAAAGGAGAATCGATCCGTGGCCCGCGGAAAGAACGAAACGATCACGGTCCGGCCAGGCGGGATTGCTCGGATTATGTCTGAGGAAGCGTGTCCACAACACATACGCCGCTGGCGCGAGACCCATAGGCGCGCCCGGATGACCGGAGTTCGCCTGCTGCACTGCGTCCATTGATAACGTGCGGATCGTATTGATACAGAGTTGGTCCATCGATGGATCCATATCTTTGACCTGTTCTAACCGGAGCACGCCGGTCTTAATGGTTGGGTGTAATAATTATTGTTAGCACTTTCGCCAGCCCAGGTCAGCACCATTACGAAAATTATCAGCTTATTGGCGGAAATGTATCTGGGCGGAAAGTTCGGCCACTGACTATCGCCGTTCTGACAGCGTGGCTCAAGTATGAAGCGGGCCCGTCACGGAGAGGCTGAATTATTTGAGCTGTTTTAGAAAAGCCCAGGTTCTCTTCATGGCGCTTCGGACTGCCGGATCTGCAATTGTTTGTAGCCGTTCGAGATCCTCAATCGTATCGATATCAAACCAGGTCGGCAGCAATTTGACAGCAATTCTCAGACGGGTGAGCTTCTCAGTGGTTTGCGCCAAAACGCGCTCGTGACTCCAGGTCATCCGTTCAAAAATTTGTGGCGTCGGCTGATTCATACCGACTAGATAGTAACCGCCATCTTGGCTGGGGCCGAACACAACCCGCTTATCCTCGCAATTTAGCGCGGTGTAAGCGTCCTGAAAAAAATTCAGCGGCACCGCTGGCAGGTCGCTGCCGATGAGAACCAATCTTCTATGGCCACGGTGCCAAAGGGCAGCGAATACTTCTTTCATACGTTCGCCGAGACTCTCGCCGCGCTGGCAAAAACACTGGAATCTCGCGGGCACCATGCTCTGCACGAGCGACGCCGCGTCAACGGGCGTAAATGCCACGTAGAGATCGACGTCTCCCAGAGCCGTTAAATGCTCCAATTGGTCTTGCAAGAGTGCTCGCGTCAAATCCGCCGCTTGCTCATGAGTCAGCGGCGGCACCAAGCGAGTTTTCACCGCGCCCGCAGTCGGTGCTTTGGCCATGACGGCCAGCGCGTTAGCGCGCGTCGCCATAGTATTGTTTGAGTCGGTTGGGCGAGACACCGGCTAGATAAAGAAGTTTGAGCGCCCACATCCTTAAAATCGTTCGCCATACCCCATCGCTCTCCCAGCGTCGCGCCGAGGTCATCACTCGGCTCTTCAAGCAGGCGATTTCGCCTGTGCGCCTAAGCTCCCGGCAAAAGGCGACGTCTTCCATCAGAGGAATATCGGGATAACCGCCGATTTGCTCGAACACGAAACGTCTGACGAAAATTGCCTGGTCGCCCGTGCTGACTTTGCTTAGATGTGAGCGATAGTTAATCATCGCGCCAATGACTTTGAGCATCCAGTGCTCGC
>WNFU01012945.1_pt1 | contig 12233 bp, 6 predicted proteins | sample 5400121 | NCBI WGS metagenome assembly WNFU01 (sample SAMN13153360, study PRJNA577476) | soil metagenome | isolation source: 100 cm soil or saprolite under grassland replicate 1 | place: USA:California | collected 2016-06-15 | reverse complement strand
CGCCCGTGGAGGCATACTGATCTTCGAAACAGGCGGCGCGCCGCGGCTCCGGTTTGACCAGCGCCTGCACGACTTCGTCGTCGATCGCCGCGAGGATCTCGCGCGCGCCGGGGAAGAAGCGCACCACGGTCGCGAAGCCATGCGCGATGGTGCCCGCGCCAGAGCGCCGCAACGCCAGCGGCTCCACCGTACCTGACACGCGATTCCAACGGCGTGCCTGCAGGCTGGCACCGCGGATCGCCCAGAGCTGATCGGCAAGATGCTGTTTGAGCGTCGGGATCTCGGTCTGCACGGCGAGCACGATGTCGGACAGGCGCGTGGCCGATCCTTTGTTCGGCGCAACGCCCGTCAATACCCAGGCGCTGCGCTTCTGGTACATGAGGCCGCGTGTGCCATCGAGTGGGTCGACCAGCAATCGCCAGCGGCAATCCTGCTCTCGGGCGCCGCGCGGAAACACGAGAGGCTCGGGGAGGCCTTCCGCGATGAGGCAAACGGGCTCGTCGCCCGGGACGGTGGCGAGCCCGCGCACGAGCGCCTCTTCGCCCACGCGATCGATGGCATAGATCGTGTCGCCGGCATCGCCCGCCGTTGCCGAGAGCTGCTCCGGAGCCTGCCGCGCGCACGCGTCCACGACGTCGTCGCGGATCGCGGCATGCAAGGACTGGATTGGCTCTAGCAGACGTTCCGCACTCGTCATTTCAGCTCCCATCGCCGCCCCTTCGCCGCCGCTTCATCACGCCGCCCTTCGCCGCCGGTTCACCTCGCCGCCGCCTCATCACGCCGCCGGTTCACCGCGCCGCCGATTCATCACGCCGCCCTTCGCCGCCTTCTGTATAGTGCACGCTCGACACCGCCTGCAGCTCCGCGGCTTTTTCTTCGGGTGCCGTGTCGTTCAGAAAGTTCCCCCCCCCGATTTCTGGGCCCGCGAGGTACTTGCGGAGGCCCGGTTTGCGCAATGGCGGGTGGATCTCGATATGGAAATGGAACCCTGGATACGGTTGGTCTGTGGGCGCCTGGTGCAGCACCATCACGTATGGAAACGACATCTGCCAGAGGTTGTCGAGCCGGATCAGCGTCTCGCGTAGCACGATGGCAAAGTCGCCGAGCTCGGAGGCGGTGAGATGCGCGAGGCTCGCCCGCGTTTCGCGTGGCGCGACGTACGTCTCGTACGGGTAGCGCGCGAAGTATGGAATGAACGACAGGGCCCGGTCGCGCCGGACCAAGAGCCGCCGGCCGTCGGCCTCCTCGGCGCCGACAACGTCCTGGAACAGTGGTCGGCCGTGCTCGGCGAGGTACACCGCCTGCGCTTCGGCTTCGAGCTCGATCGTCTTGAATACAAAGTTGGTCGCGTAGATCTGGCAGTGCGGGTGCGGATTGCTCACGCCAACCACTTCGCCCTTGTTCTCGAATACCAGCACGTGACGCACACCCGGCTGCGCGCCGAGCTCGCGGTACTGCGCTTGGAGCGCCTGCAGGAGACCGAGCGCTTCGGACTCCGGCAACTGTGCGAGAGTGAGGTCGTGGCGCGGCGTGTAGCACACGACGCGAGCGCAACCGGTCGCCGGACTATTGCGATACATCGGCGCGGGAGCGGCGGTCGGGCTTGGCGCTTCGGCGCCGACGCAGGGGTGATCATTGTCGAACACGTACACGCCGCTGTAGCGCTCGTTGCGTCGCCCCGAGCTGCGCGCGTTGCCGGGACAGAGATAGCAGTCCGGGACGTAGGGCGGCAGTGACCGCTCCGCCTCGGCCACGCGCTCACCCTGCCAGGGGCGTTCGTTCCGGTGGGACGAGATGATGACCCACTCCCGCCGCAGCGGATGCCAACGCTGTTCCCAGACCATGCGCCTCCCGTTTGACAACAGGTCAAAGCGAGCCGAGTATCGCCGGGATGATACGAGGCGGCAAGGATGCCTATCAGCCCCGGCCGGAGCACCACTTCACCTTCGGGCTCTGGACCGTCGGCAACCCCGGTCGCGATCCCTTCGGCGAGCCGGTGCGATCCGCGCTTTCTCCAGTTGCCATCGTCCGCAAATTGGCCGACCTCGGCGCGTACGGCGTCAACCTGCACGACAACGATCTCGTCCCTGCGGGCGCGACGGCCGCCGAGCGTGACCGGATCGTGCGCGAGTTCACGCAGGCGCTCGCCGACACGAGGATGAAGGTGCCGATGGCGACGACCAATCTGTTTTCGGATCCTGCGTTCAAAGACGGTGCATTCACGAGCCGCGACGCGCGCGTGCGAGCCTACGCGATCCAAAAGACGCTCGCGGCGATCGACCTCGGCGTGGAGCTCGGCGCCACCACATACGTCTGCTGGGGCGGCCGAGAAGGCGTCGAAACCAATGCCGCCAAGGACCCGCGGGCCGCCCTCGGCTGGTATCGCGACGCGATCAATTACTTGTGCGACTACGTGCGCGCGCAACGCTACGACCTGCGCCTCGCGCTCGAGGCGAAGCCGAACGAGCCGCGCGGCGACATCTTCCTGCCGACCACCGGGCACATGCTCGCCTTCATCTATACGCTGGACCATCCAGAGATGGTGGGGGTCAATCCCGAAGTCGCGCACGAAAGGATGGCGGGGCTCGATTTTTCCCACGCCGTGGCCCAGGCGCTCGAAGCCGGCAAGCTGTTCCATATCGATCTCAACGGCCAACAGGTTGGTCGCTTCGACCAGGACCTGCGCTTTGGGAGCGACGACCCCAAGGGCGCGTTCTTTCTCGTCAAGCTGCTCGAAGACGCCAAGTGGCCGGGCATGCGGCACTTCGATAGCCACGCCTACCGGACTGAAGATGCAGACGGCGTCTGGGACTTTGCCGCCGGCAGCATGCGCACCTATCTGATTCTCAAGGACAAGGTCGCGCGCTTCAATGCGGATCCCGAAATCCAACAACTGCTCACCGAGGTCGACGAGGGGGGAGGCAAGGGCAGTGCGCGCACCTCGTTCGATGAGCTTCGGAATACGAAGTTCGATCTCGCGGCGTTGCGCTCGCGTGGATACGCGTACGAGCGCCTCGATCAGCTCACCATGGAGCTCTTGTTGGGAGTGCGCTAAGCGTGGCGGCTGATCTCTTTCTCGGCCTCGACATCGGTACGAGCAGCGTCAAATCCATACTCATCAGCATAGACGGCAGCCCCGCAGCCGTGGCGAGCGTCCCGCTTTCACTCGATACGCCAGAGCCAGGATGGGCCGAGCAAGACCCTGAGGCCTGGTGGGCCGCGAGCCGCGCCGCGATTCGGGATGTGCTGGCGCAACGCGCTGCTACTCGGGTCGCGGCGATCGGCATCTCCGGCCAGATGCACTCGTCCGTCTTTCTCGATAAGGGCGGTGCGGTGATCAGGCCGGCGCTGCTCTGGTGCGACGGCAGGACGACGGCCGAGTGTCGCGAGATCGAGGCGCGCGTCGGCGGCGAGACGCAGCTGCGCGACTGGGTGTGCAACCCGGCCCTCGAAGGCTTCACACTGCCGAAGGTGTTGTGGCTGCGAAACCAGGAGCCCGCGGCGTTCAAGCGCCTGGCGATCGTCCTCCTCGCCAAAGACTTCGTGCGACTGCGTCTGACGGGGAGCGTGGCCACTGAGCCGTCCGATGCATCGGGCACCCTTATGTTCGATCCCGCCCGGTTGCGTTGGAGCCCTGAGATGTTGAAGGCGGTAGAGCTCGAGGCGTCGCTGCTGCCGACCATCGGCGGATCGTCGGAGGTGCTCGGTCGTGTCACCAAAGACGCTGCCGCCCTCACCGGCCTCGTGGCGGGCACCCCTGTCGTGGGCGGGGGAGCAGACAATGCCTGCGGCGCCGCGGGCGTGGGCGCGATCACTCCCGGTGAAGCCGTGTCGAGCTGGGGCACATCCGGGACGGTGTTGGCGCCCACGGCACGGCCGCACGTGGATCCCAAACTGCGAGCGCACACCTTCTGTCATGTCGCGCCAGATGTGTGGTATGTGATAGGCGTCGTCTTGTCAGCCGGCGGCGCGTTTGCCTGGTATCGCGATCAGTGCGCGCGCGAGCTGCCGGAGGGGGGGGCGGATCGAGACGCGCAGCTCGTTGCGGAAGCGGCCACCGTACCGCCCGGGGCTGACGGCGTGACGTTCCTGCCGTACCTCCAGGGAGAGCGCACGCCCCACCGTGACGCCTCGCTTCGTGCCGCGTTTACAGGACTCAGTCTCGCGCACTCGCGCGCGCACATGACGCGGGCCGTGCTCGAGGGCGTGTGTTTTGCCCTGCGCGACTCACTCGAGATTCTCAAGGAGCTCGGCCTGGCGCCCGCGTTTCTACTCCTGACCGGCGGGGGCGCGAAGAGCGCATTCATTCGACAGCTGCAGGCGGACGTCTTTGGTCTGCCCGTCACGACGGTAAATCGGGAAGAGGGCGGGTCCTACGGCGCGGCGTTGCTCGCGGCGGTGGGGGCGGGGGCGTTTCCGGACCTCAAGGCTGCCGTGCAGCGCACCCTGACGCGTGACCCCCCCTCGGCTCCGAACGCCCAAATCCATCGAACCTATGAGGAAATCTATGAGCGCTTCCGAACACGTCTGCTGGCCGCGCGGGCTTAGCCTCGCGCTCCTCGTTGCGGCCTCCCCCATTCACAGCATCGTCGCTCAGCAGGTGGATACGGCGCTGTGGACGCGGCTGCATTACCGCTTCGTCGGGCCCGAGGGGAACCGCGCCATTGCGGCCCTCGGGGAGCCTGGGAACCCGCTCGTCGCCTACGTCGGCGCCGCATCCGGTGGGATCTGGAAGACTGAGGACGGCGGCGTGCACTGGCGCGCAGTGTTCGACAGTGAGCCCGCGCAGGCCATCGGCGCCCTCGCGATCGCGCCCTCGGCGCACAATGTGCTGTGGGCGGGGACGGGCGAGACCTTCTTCATCCGGTCGACCACCGCGCTGGGTAACGGCGTCTACCGCTCCACCGACGGCGGACGGAGCTGGCTGCACATGGGGCTCGATTCGACCGGACGCATCGCCCGTATCGTCATCCATCCCGCGAATCCGGACGTCGTGCTCGTCTGTGCGCTCGGGCGCGCGTACGGCCCCGCGCAGCAGCGCGGTGTGTACCGCACCGCGGACGGCGGTCGCACCTGGACTCGCGTGCTGTTCGCGGACCCGAACACCGGGTGCTCCGATCTCGCCATCGATCCGGGCGATCCCAACACCCTGTTCGCCGGGATGTGGCAGTTCGAAGTGAAGACCTGGCACCTGCAGAGCGGGGGGCCGGGGAGCGGGCTTTGGGCATCGTACGACGGCGGGGTTACGTGGAAGCGCCTCGTCGGTCATGGGCTCCCCGACGCGAAACACGTCTTTGGCAAGGTCGCCGTGGCGGTCGCGACTTCGAACCCAAACACCGTCTACGCGCTCCTCGAGGATCGGGATCCGACGCTCTATCGGAGCGACGACCGCGGCAACAGCTGGCGCGTGGTCTCGCGCAACCACGACATGGCCGAGCGCGCGCCCTACTACGTGCGCTTCGCGGTCGCACCCGACGACGAAGAACGGCTCTACTTCGTGTCGGTGCGCTTCAGCATGTCGCGCGACGGCGGCCAGACCCTGACACGTTCCGGATTCACGGCTGGCGGCGACAACCACGACATCTGGATCGATCCGTCCAACCCCGACCGCATGATGATCGCACACGATGGCGGGGCGAGCATCACGCTCACGGGCGGCAAGAGCTGGACGCGCATCGTGCTACCCATCGCGCAGATGTACCACGTGTACACCGACACGCGCGTGCCTTACAACCTCTACGGCAACCGCCAGGACGGCTCGTCCTACCGCATGCCGAGCCGCAGTCTCTCGGGTGGGATCACCGAGGGGCAATGGCGTCACGTGGGTGGCTGCGAGAGCGGCTTTGGGATCCCCGACACGGTGGATAACGCGACAGTGTGGTCGGGCTGTTACGACGGCGGGCTCGAAGTCTACGACGTGCGGACCGACCACGCGCGCAACGTGCGCGTGTGGCCCGAAGCGGGCTATGGCTGGCGGCCCGCCGACGTCAAATACCGCTGGAACTGGACATTTCCCATCGCCATCTCGCCCCACGACCACACGCGAGTGTATGTGGGCAGCCAGGTCGTGCACGTGACGAAGGATGGCGGCACGAGCTGGCAGGTGCTGAGCCCCGATCTCACGCGCAACGACACGACCCACCAGCAGAGCTCGGGCGGCGTCACGACCGACAACCTGATGACGTTCGACGGCGCGACGCTGTTCGCGCTCGCCGAGTCGCCCGTCCGAGCGGGTGTGCTCTGGGCCGGGTCCAACGACGGGCTCGTGCATGTGTCGACCGACGCTGGCGCACACTGGACCGACGTCACGGGCAACATCCCGAAGTTTCCATCGTGGGCAAAGATCGTGAACGTCGAGCCGTCACATTTCGACGCCGGTACCGCGTACCTCGCGGCAGACCTGCACGAGCTCGATGATCTCGACCCTTACATCTACAAGACGACTGATTTCGGGAAGAGCTGGAAGCGGATCTCGGAGACGCTCCCGCGCTCGCCACTCTCGTTCGTGCACGTGGTGCGCGAGGATCCGGTGCGGCGCGGCTTGCTCTTCGCGGGGACCGAGAACGGTCTCTACGTCACGCTGGACGATGGCGCCAACTGGCTGCCGCTCCAGACCAATCTGCCCCATGCTCCGGTTTCGTGGCTCACCGTGCAGCCGCATTTCCACGATCTGGTAGTCGCGACGTACGGGCGCGGCTTCTGGATCCTGGATGATATTTCGGCGCTCGAACAGCTCGACGGGTCCATGCTCGCGAGCAAGGCGACCCTGTTTGTCCCGCCGCCCGCCTACCGGCTGCGCGAGCAGCAGGGGGTCGCGAGTGCGCCGAACAGCGCGGTGCAGGCGGAGAACGCACCGCCCGGCGTGCCCCTCACCTACTACATCTCTCCTGCGCTGGCGGATACGACCACCGGCCCGGCCAGCGGAGGGGGCGGAGGGGGCGGAGGGGGCCCCGGCGCGACGTGCCCTCCGCCCACTCCCCCGACACCCGCGGGATCGCCGGGGGATAGCACGCGCCGCCGCAAGCCTGCGCGGCTCGTGATGCTCGACGCGCAGGGTGACACCGTGCGCGTGCTCGAGGGAGCGCGCAAGCTGGGATTGAATCGGGTCTGCTGGGACCTGCGCTACACCGCGCCAACCACGCCGAAGCTCCGCACGCCACCGCCGGGCAAGGCGTTCGTCCGCGTCGGTGCGGACGGGACCCGCCCCCTTGTGACCTGGGACCTCGATCTCTCACTGCGCGGTCCGCTCGTGCTGCCCGGGACCTACACAGTCCGGCTGGTCGTGGCCGATTCGAACGCCCCGCCAGTGACGGCGACACAGTCACTCACGGTTCTCAAGGATCCCAACACGACGGGAACGGACGCGGACGTGCAGGCGCAGGGGACGCTCGCGCGCACGATCCGCGCCGAGCAGGACAGCGTGGCGCGGATGATCAACCGGCTCGAGTGGGTACGCAAGCAGGTGCGCGATCTCGCGGCCCAACTTCGCGACTCCGCGCTCGTGACGGACTCGAGCGCCAAGCGGATCGCCGCTCTTGCCGATTCACTCGAGCGGCGCGCCATCCGCGTTGAAGGAGCGCTGTTCGACGTGAACCTGACGGGCGCGCGTGAGGATGCATTCCGCAACCCGATGCAGCTCTACGGCCGGCTCGCCGCGCTGCTGTCGGACGTGGCGGAGAACGGGGCCGATTTCGCCCCGACGGCGCAGCAAGTGGCGGTGCATGGCGAACTCGCCCAACGCCTGACGGACGCCGCGACTCGATTCGCGGACTTCATGACGCAGGCGGTCCCGCAGTTCGCCGCCGTGCTGCGGCGGACGCCGCTCCGCGACGTGATTGGCAGCGGCCTGGACACAGCGGGCAGCGGAGCCCGTACCCAACCGTGAGCCGGCTGCCCCGGCCGTCCGGATAAACTCGCGCCGCCGCACTAGCGCAGCGCCTCCGCAGCCTTCTGCGACCACGCGACCCATTCGCGCCCCGAGTGCCTGAGATCGCAACGGCAGATCGGTTTGCGGAGCGGTCCCCGTATGTAGGGTCCGAGTTTCTCGCCCGTCCTCGGGTTGACGTAGCCGTAGTCGATGGGCGAACCGTGATCGATCTCTGCAACGGTGGTGTCGAACAGGTACGAAAGACCGAAACTCAGGCAGCGATCCGCCCCTCCGATGTCGAGGCGCGGGGTGTACCCCACGTCAATCAAGCGCTCGTTGTACTCTCCAGCCGGCTCGAGCGTCAACTCGAAGCGAAAGTCCGGAACTGAGTCGCCGCACGAGAACTCGGCGAACGCGCCGCTCGGCCCGAACTGCTGCGCCCGCGCCTGCAACGTCTCGAGCTGCGCCCGCTGAAAAGCATTGCTGATGCTGTGTGTGAACCCTCCGCCCGGCCGTGTGCCCCGATCGCCAATCGTGATCTTCGGCTCGCTGCCGAGGTCGGGAAGCGCGCCGCTCAAGAAGAACCACACGACGGTGGCTGTCACCGCCGTGGCGAAGGTCCGCCACGGCGGTACGCCGCTGTGCTTGGCGCGCCACGCCAGGGACCACACGACCATCGCGCTCGCTGCGATGAAAATAAACATCCAAAAACCTGCATGCTGGGGTCCGACGTGGGTTCGGAGGGAGCTTATTCACGCAGGCAACAGTGCTGTACTTGAACGCAGCAGTCAACACGATAAGCTTTCTCCATCGATCCCCTCTCGCGTCGAGACTGGTTGAAGGTCGTCGGCGCGGCGGGCGCGGGCGCGATGATTCCCGTTCCCGCCCGCCCAGCCGTCCCCGTGCTCCCGTTGACATCCACGAGCGAAGTCTTCGTGCCGCCGCGCGGGCGCGCATTCCAGAAGTTCAGCTTTGATTTCCCCGAGCCGTCCGTCGAGTTCAACGGCATGCGGTTCAGCGTGCTCGTCTTCACGCGCGAGAATGTGTACGGCCTCGACGCGAGCCAGATGACCGCACAGGCGACGGACACGGGTCTCGAGCTGAGCGCCGGCGGGCTCGTGTGGGCGGGCGGCCAGGAGCGCGCTCCCGGGCGCGTCACCGCGCGGTTCCGGACCGAGGGGGACGCGATCCTGTGCGACGTCAGCGCCGAACTGGACCGGCCGATCAAGGCCGTGACGATCGTCGTGCGCGGCATCCCGCGCGGCAAGCTCTCGAGCGGCGGCAGCGAGCCGTTCGATCCGAAAGACAACGAGATCCTCTGGGGCTACCCCTTCGGGGGCGGCGATCTGTTCGGCGGCAACACCGCCGGCGGCATGGGGACGCCGCTCGCCGTGGTGCAGAACGGTGAGCAAAACTTCGTCGCGCTCTCCTCGCTCGACGACCGCGTACGGACCAAGCGTTTCTACTTCCAGCCGGGTGAGCAGGGCTATCGCGTCGAGCTGGTGCACGAGGTTGAGGGCTGGCTCGACCTGCCGCGGGTCCAGGTCCCCACCTGGCGCATCGGTCGCGCCGCGACGCTCGACGCCGCGGTCGCCCCACACTACGCGCACCTGGAGCGGGCGTATCACTTCCCGCGGTGGGAAACGCGCACCGACGTGCCCGCGTGGCTGCGCCGCACGGCGCTCGTCGTCACGCTACATGGCATGCATTACACGGGCTACGTCTTCAACGATTACGCCAAGATGCTCGAGATCCTGAAATGGATCGCGACCCAGATGCCCGCCGACCGGGTGCTCGCGTTCATCTCGGCGTGGGACGGGCGCTATTACTGGGACTATCCCGAGTATCGGGCGGCGGAGCGGCTCGGCGGTGAAGCCGGATTCCGCCGCCTCGTGAAGGAAGCGCAGCGCCTCGGCTTCCGTATCATGCCGATGTTCGGCGCCAATGCCGCGAACCGCCACCAGCCCTCGTTCGCCGCCATGGCCGATGCGGCCACGGCCAAGGTGGACGGCGACACGATGGATCTGAACTGGGTGGACTGGGACAACGACCGCCACCAGGAGGGGTGGCTCGCGTACATGAACCTGGGCGTCGAGTCGTGGCGGCGCTGGCTCACCGGCCGCATCGCCGACGCCATCGACCGCTACGGCGTGGACGCCTACTTCCTGGACATTATCGGTGGCTGGACGAACAACACGCGCGGCGACATGCACGACGGTGCCCGCCGCCTCGTGGCGGAGCTGCGCCAGAAATACCCGCAGGTGCTGTGTTGCGGGGAGTTCCTCTACGACGCGCTACTCGAGTTCATCCCGCTCTACCACGTGTACTCGCCGCACGGCGTGCCCTACGCCCGCTTCTTCTCGCACCTGTCGGCTCCGGCGCCAGTCCGCGGCTCGAGCGGTGTGCACGAGTCGGGGTTCGGGCGCTGGAACGCGGAGACGCTGGGGCTCGCGCAGCGAGAAGGGCTGATCCCGACGCTGATGGTCGTGGACGACACGTTCACGAAGTACCGCGACCAGATGGCCGCGGTGATCGCCAAAGCCAAGGCCTGGGCGCCGGCCTGATCAGCGCGGCGCGTCTCCCCGAATCATCCGCAGTCCGAACATCGTGGCGATCCTGCCGCCCGCCTTCGTTTCGAACCGCACGGTGACCTTGCTCTTGCCCCGCACGAGCGCCGGGGGTACGACGTACTCTACGTCGTAAAAGCGCGGCGGATCGGCGAACGCGACCTGCTGGGTTCCGACTTGCGTGCCATCTACGAGAATCGTGAAGTCCGCAGGTGTACCGCGCCGGTCCCCGGAGTAGAAGGTCGCGATCAGCGTCATCGGGTGCGCGGCCTCGACCGGCAGATCGTAAGAGAACCAGGTGCGGCCGAAACGTCCCGGCCGGCCCATGATGCGCTGCGGGAAGACATTGTCCCCCGACTGATAATTGAACTGGCGCTCGAACACGGTTTCGCCTGGCTGGAGCCAGGCGACCGTCGCGGCCTCGAGGCGCCGCAACCGCTCCGCCTCGGCGGCGTATGCCGCCTTCTGGACTTCCCATTCCGCCGGGGTGAAAAGATCCCAGTAGGTCGAGTACGTGCGCCGGTGCAAGCGGTAGAATGACATCAGCTTCACGCTACGCGTGCGTCCCGTCCCGTCGGGCTCCCGGCCGGCGTCAGTCGTGAAGTCCCCCGGCGCGCCTCCACTCGTTGGCTTGACCCAATCCGCGACGTCCGCGCGTTCGGTCACGAACACCGGAACGGCAGGTGGCGGCTCGAGGTCCTCGCCTTCCACTTGGCCGCGCCGGCGTTCCGGCCCGATGTCGCCCGCGAGCACCAGCGGCCCCCACATAATGGACGCGCGCTTGGGATTGTCGGGCAGCGGCTCGAGGCGCAGCGACTTGGGCAGCGTGACCTCGACCACGTCGCCGCTCTTCCACGTGCGCGCGATCTCGACGTAGGAGCCCACGGGGAACAGCCAATCGTACGACCCGCGGCGCAGTTGGCCGCTGTCGGCCGCGGCGGGCGCCGGCTGCTCCACTACCGTGCCGTTCACACTGACGCGGTAGCCGTCCGTCACCCAATAGGGGCGGCGCATCGCCAATGTGAACGCCTTGGGTGAGCGCAAGGTGAACGTCAGCTTCGCGTGCTCTCCCTCCGGAAAATCGGTCTCCATCGTAAGCCGTACGCCCGCAGCGCTCCACTCGGCTGTCGAGGGGGCGAACAGATTCACCCACAGCCGGTCGCCCGCTTCGTAGTACAGGCCGAGACCGTGGAGTCCGGGGCTCTCCATGCCCGTCCCGACGTCGCACGTCCAGCTGTGATCCATGTCCTGATATTCGTGCGTCACGCCGCGTCCTACAGGGACCATATAGCAGACGCGCCCGTCCTCGGGGTCTATCGACGCCAGGATGTGGTTGAACAGGGCACGCTCGTGGTAATCGGCGTAGTGGGCGTCCGGCTGGAACGAGAACAGCGTCCGCGTGAGCTTCAGCATGTTGTAGGTGTTGCACGTTTCGCACGTGCGCCCGTCCACGCGGTCGTTCAGGCGGTCCGGCGGCCCGAAGTACTCGTCGGTGCCGTGGCCGCCGCTCGAAAAGCTGTGGTGTTGGGTCACGCGATCCCAGAAGAACGCGGCGGCGAGGAGATCGGCCGGCTGACCCGTGGAGCGGTAACGCTCGGCCGAGCCGATGAGCTTCGGCACCTGGGTGTTGCCGTGCTTGCCCGCGAGGTCGTCCTGGTGGCGCTCGAGCGGCGTGATGAACGCGCGGTGCTCGAACGCGTACGACAGCTTGAGCCAGCGGGCGTCCCCCGTGTCGGCGTAGAGGTCCACGAGCACCTCGTTCATCCCGCCGAACTCGGTGTTCATCATGTGCTGGAGCT
>WNFU01008076.1_pt1 | contig 12237 bp, 10 predicted proteins | sample 5400121 | NCBI WGS metagenome assembly WNFU01 (sample SAMN13153360, study PRJNA577476) | soil metagenome | isolation source: 100 cm soil or saprolite under grassland replicate 1 | place: USA:California | collected 2016-06-15 | reverse complement strand
GCTCCTCCTTCGCTCACGGCCCGCCAGATCTCGCCGTCCACCTGTACCTGACCTTCCGGCCCCAGCGCGGAGCGGGCCACAACCACCCGCCCGATCATGCCCGCCGCGCCGGTGACCGGGCTTCTCATCATGGCGCGCATGCCCGCCGACACCGCCCACACGACCAGGCCGGCCGTGGCGCCCACGGTGGGGAGGATCACCGTCCACGAGACGCGAAAGCCGACCTCCGGCGCGTCGTAGAGCATGAACGATCCGAGCACCATGGCCACCACCCCTCCGGCGGTAAGGACCCCATGGCTGATGATCTTGATCTCGGCGATCAGCAGCGCCACCCCGAACAGGATGAGCAGCACGCCCGCCCAGTTGATGGGTAGGCTCTGGAAGGCGAAGAAGGCCAGGATCAGGGAGATGCCGCCGATGACTCCCGGCAGTACCACTCCCGGATTCTGCAGCTCGAAGAAGATGCCGAGCATCCCGACCATCATCAAGATGTACGCGATGTTCGGATCGGTGATCAGAGCGAGGAATCGATCGCGGAACCGCACCTCGATGAGCTTGACCGGAGCGTCGCGCGTGGCGAGGGTGACGGGGCCGCGCGTGGTCTTTACCGTGCGCCCGTCCGCCTTGGCCAGCAGGTCCGGAACGCTGTCGGCGATGAAATCCACCACCTTGAGCTTCACCGCCTCGCGCTCCGTCACCGATACCGAGGCCCGCACCGCCTTTTCCGCCCATTCCACGTTGCGCCCGCGCTCTGCCGCCAGGCTTCGCGCGAAGGCCGCCGCGTCGTTCTCGATCTTCTTCCCCATCTCCTTGCCCGTATCCCCGCCCCCGATCGTCACCGGGTGAGCCGCTCCGATATTGGTCGCGGGGGCCATGGCCGCCACGTGCGCGGCCATGGTGATGAAGACCCCCGCGGAGGCCGCTCGCGCTCCGGTGGGCGCCACGTAGACGATGACGGGAATCTTGGCGTTCAGGATGGCCTGGGCCATGGACCGCATGGAGCGCTCGAGACCGCCGGGAGTGTTGAGCTGGACAATGAGCGCCTGCGCCCGCTCGGCCTGCGCCCGCTCGATCGCCGCCGTGAGCAGACGCGCCGTCACGGGTGTGATGGCACCATCGAGGTCGATCATCTCCACGGGCTCCGCCGCGCGCGCGGGTGCCCAGCCGGCGAACGCCACCATGGAGAGGGCGGCCGCGGCCACGATCATCCTGCGCATATCTCCCTCCGTTCCGACAGGAGCTTGCCGGGGAAGCGGATCAGAGCGCGCCGCGGAGACCTTTGACCGCCTCCGCCAGGCGCTCAACCTCGGCGGGCGTATTGTAGACGGAAAAGCTCGCGCGCAGCGTGCCGGCGATGCCGAGCCGCTTCATGAGCGGCTGCGCACAGTGGTGCCCAGCGCGCACCGCGATACCGCGTTCGTCGAGAAGCGCCGCGCCGTCGTGGGGGTGGATGCCCTCGACGTTGAAGGCCACTACCGCCCCCTTGATCTCCGGATTACGCGGTCCGTAGAGCGTCACCCCGGGAATGCGCTCGAGGGCATCGAGGCAGCGCCTGGTGAGGTCCCGCTCATGGGCGGCCACGCGCTCCATCCCGAGCTTGCCCAGGTACTCCACCGCCGCGCGGAGACCGACGACCCCCGCGATGGGCGGCGTGCCGGGCTCGAAGCGCCAGGGAAGATCGTTCCACTGGGCGTGATCGATCCACACTTCCTTGATCATCTCACCCCCGCCCCACGCGGGCTCCAGCCGGTCCAGCACCTCGCGGAGCCCGTAGAGAACGCCAATGCCCGTCGGTCCCAGCATTTTGTGGCCGGAGAACACGTAGAAGTCCGTCCCCAAGGCGGCCAGATCCAGGGCCAGGTGGGGGGCACCCTGGGCACCGTCGAGCAGGACGAGGGCTCCGGCCTCGTGCGACCGCCGGACGAGCTCGGCCACGGGATTGATGGTTCCGAGGACATTCGAGACGTGGGCCACGGCCACCAGCCTGGTTCGTGGAGAGAGAAGCCGCCGGAACGCCTCCATGTCGAGGAAGCCTTCACCGATCACCGGCACCGCTTTGAGGCTGGCGCCGCGATCCCGGCAGACCATCTGCCAGGGAATCAGGTTCGAGTGGTGCTCCATTTCCGTGACGATGATCTCGTCCCCCGGCTGAAGCGTCCGCCCCACGCACTGGGCAACCAGATTGATCGCCTCCGTGGTGCCGCGCGTGAAGATGATCTCCTCGCGAAAGCGGGCGCCCACGAACGCGCGCACCGCATCGCGCCCGCCCTCGTAGAGCTCAGTCGCCTCCTCGCCCAGGGTGTGGATGGACCGATGGACGTTGGCGTGGCTTCGCTCATAGTATCCGCTCACCGCCTCGATGACCTGGCGCGGCTTCTGGCTCGAGGCCGCCGAGTCGAGATAGTCGAGCAGCGATCCGTTCACCACCCGCTGGAGGATCGGAAAATCCGCGCGGCAACCTTCGCCCACGCTGCTCATCGCGCCACCTCCTTGCCGTCGAGGGCACCCTGGAGCACGGTCAGAGGCAGCGCGACGCACTTGATTCTCGACGCCCGCACGTCCGCCTCCAGCCGCTCGAGCAGGTCGCCCGTGGTCAGCCGCGAGGCCAGATCGAGCGGCTCGCCGATCGCGCGCTCGAGCAGCACGTCGGCGGAGGCGACGCAGATCGCGCAGCTGTCCCCGCGATGGCGGGCGTCGGCGAGCCGACCGTCCGCGATCCGGCACTCGATGCGGATCCTGTCGCCGCAGAGCGGGTTCACGTCCTCGAAGGCGGCGTCCGGGCGCTCGAGGCTGCCCTGGTAGCGCGGATGCCTGAACCGCTCGCGAATGAGATCGCTGTAGACCACGGCCCTATTCCGGCAGCTCGCCGCGGGCCGCGCTCTGGCGATAGGGAGGGAAGCGCCACGCGCTGCCGCGAGACAGGAGTCCGCCATGGCCGAGCCCGGCCAGCTCGGCGATTCTGATCTCCTCGCCCGCGAGCATGCGCGGCAGCACGAGGTCGAAGGCGGTGGCCTGGGAGAACATGCCGCAGGCCGGCATGCCGAGGACGGGCCGCCCGTGCCAGCGGGCGAGCCACAGCAGGCTCCCCGGATGTGCGGGTACCCCGTGACGGACCATCTGGCCGCCGGCCAGGCGGAGGCCCTCGAAGATCGAATCGAGCGGATCGAGCGAAGCGGCGCCCGCCGCGATCAGGATATCCGCGCCCTCGCCCGCCAGGGAGGCGAGCGCCTCCGCCACCGCCGCCGCGTCGTCGTCGCAATAGCGGACAGGAAGGAGACTCGACCCGAACCAGTCGACCTTTTCGGTGAGCGCCGCCTCGAAACGGGTCCGCTGCTTCGCCTCGAGACTCGAGCGGGTGAGGGCTCCGATCTTCCGCGCCTCGAAGGCCTTCACGGTCAGCAGGCCACCGGCCGCCCATGCCCGCTCCTCCGCGCGCTTGACCACCGACTCGGCGATGGCCAGAGGTGAGATCTTGGCGCGGGCCACGGCTTCCCCGGCCTCCACGGGCTGGAGATCATAGAGGGTGAACACGGCCATGCCCTCTTGCGTGTTGACTTGGGCCAGCGCGTCCTTTCTGATCTGGAGGAGGCCGCGCCGCGTCGCCGAGAGCGTCCACTGCCCGCCGTGATAGCCCTTGACGGTGACCCCATCACCTGCCGACGCCTGGGACAGCCGGGCGCCCGCCGGCTCTTCGTGGAGATCGCCAGGCTCCAGCTCGAGGAGGTGAAGCTCGTCCCATGGCAAGCTCAGGAGCCGCGCCGCGGCGGCGGCGTCGAGCACCTCCCCCTTCTCCACGGCCACCTTGCGGTCCCCGTCACGAACGTCGTGGCAGATCACGCGCCCTTCGAGGGCCGCCACCGTTGCTCCGTCCCGCCTGAGCGCGATGGCTTTCACTTGAGCCCTCGCCTGACCTTCTCGCTGATCGGCATGCCCGTCCCGCCGCGCTGGACGGCGAGGATCTCGGCCAGGACGGCCAGGGCGATCTCCGGCGCCGACTGCGCACCCAGGTCGAGACCGATGGGCACGTGCACCCGGCCGAGCGCGTCCTCGCCGACCCCGTCCTCCCGGAGAAGATCCAGGATGGCCTTGCCCCGGCGGCTCGAGCCCAAGAGCCCGACATAGCCTACGGGCGTGGCGAGGGCGTGGCGGAGCACGGGCACGTCGTACTTGTAGTCGTGGGCCACCAGCACCAACGCCGTCGAGGCGACCAGCGGCACGCCCTTGACCAGATCGGAGGGAATGCCGATCTCGAGATCGTCCACGTCGGGGAATCGCTCGCGCGTGGCGAAGCGCGGCCGCCCGTCTACCACCATGGTCTTGAAGCCCAGGATCCGGGCGAGCGTGACCATGGGCATGGCCACGTGACTGGCGCCCACCACGAGGAGCATGGACGCGGGCACGAAGACCTCGGCGAAGACGCGCACGCCCTCGACGGTCAGCGTCCCCGATTTCCCCGCCTTGATCGCGCCTTCGGCGGCGGCGACGGCGGCGGCATCGAGCGCGGCCACGCCGAGCGAGCCCTCGCGAAGCCCGCTGTCGAAGACGAGCATCTTGGCGCCATCGGTGGATCCTTCGAGACGAGTGAGGACGGCCCCGCGCCCTCCGGCTTCCGCGTGGGCCTTGAGACGCTCGTAGATGGCCAGGGTGGCGTCGTCCGGCTTCTCCAGGTCCACGGGCTCCACGAAGACCTCGATGGTGCCTCCGCAGGTCAGGCCGATCTCCCATGCCTCCTCGTCGCCCAGGTCGAGCTGGAGCAGGCGCGGCTGGTGGGCGGACAGCACGGAGGCCGCCTCTTCGATCACCTGGGCGTCGACGCACCCCCCGATGGTCACCGAGCCGAGGACACGCCCGCCTTCGCCCACCAGCATCTTCGCGCCTTCCTTGCGGGGCGTCGTCCCGCGCGTATTGACGAGCGTGGCCACTGCCACTTTGCCTTCAGCGTTGCGCAGCCGGTCCAGGTGCTCGAAGAGCTCGCTCATGGCTTATCGCAGGGTCAGGTGCGTCGCGAGCTGGCGGAGGCTCGACAGGTTGTGGGCGGCCGCGAAGTGGTCGACCAGAGGCAGGGCGGCGGCCATGCCGCGGGTCAGCGGCTCGTACGACGGATTGCCGAGGAGCGGGTTGAGCCAGAGCACCCGCCCCGCGCGACGCTTGAGGGTGAGCATCTCCTGGGTGAGAACGTCCGGCTCGCCCGTATCCCAGCCGTCCGAGAGAATGAGCACGATAGTCCTCCGGTCCACCAGGCGTCCCCACTCCTGGTTGAAGTCACGGATGGCCTCGCCGATCCGCGTGCCGCCCGACCAGTCGCGCACTTCGGTGAGGCGCCGGAGCGCCCGTTTATAAGATGGCCCGCGAAGCAGATCGGATACACGGGTCAGGCGCGTGGCGAACGTGAAGGTCTCCACGCGACCAAAGACGTTCTGGAGCGCGTAGAGAAACTGGAGCAGGAAGCGGCTGTAGAGATCCATGGAGCCCGAGACGTCGCAGAGGAGGACCAGGCGCACCTTCCGCCGGCGCCGGGCCCGCCGCCGGAGCTCGATGATCTCTCCCTTCATGAGGTTCGCCCGCATGCTTCGCCGGAGATCCACGATTCCGCCGCGACGGGTGGGCTTCCGGCGCCGGCTCACCCGCCGAGCCAGGCGCTTGGCGATCAGCACGGTCAGCCGGGCGACTTCGTCGAGATGTTCGGCGGGAAAGGTCGAGAAGTCCTGCTCCATCAGGACCTCTCGATTCGACAGTCCCGGCACCTCGAGAGGCTCGTCGTCCGAGCCCTCGCCCTCGTCCCAGTCGTCGAGGGCGATCTGCGCCTGCTTCTCTTGGCCCGCCTCGGGAGGATTTCCACCGTGCTCGTTGTCGGGCAGCGTGGGCGGGATCATGGAGACCAACCCGTCCAGCCCCTGGCCGTCCTCCGCCTGGAATTTCCAGAACGACTCGAAGCAGCGGTCGAAGGTCGGCTGCTCTTCCAGGCGACTCACGAGCACCGCACGGAGGGCAAGGTAGACCTCGCCGCGGTCCGTCAGATCCACGACCTCCAGCGCGCGCACGGCGTCCATCAGCTCCGGCGTCGTCACCGGCAGTCCGGAGGCGCGCAGCACGCCGCCGAAGGCCAGCATGGCGCGCGTGAGGTCGCGGGGCGACGGCATCGCGCCTCAGCTCTGGGCGGCGACGAAGCGGCCGATGCCGCCGGAGGCCAGCTCCCGCTTGAGGCGCTTCACGTCGTCGGCGTCCTTCACCACGCACCCCAGCGTCTCGGCCACGAGCTCCTCGTCGAGATGGTCGGCGTGCAAGGAAGACAGGGCCTGCGCCCAGTCGAGGGTCTCGGCGACGCCCGGCACCTTGGCGAGGCGGATGGTGCGCACCGTTTCCATGAAGCGCGAGATTTCCCGGGCCAGCCGCTCGTTCACACCCGGAACCTTGCGGGTCACGATGCGCACTTCCTTCTCGAAGCCCGGGAAGTCGATCCACATGTAGAGACAACGGCGGCGAAGCGCGTCCGAGAGCTCACGCACCCGGTTCGAGGTCAGGATGACATAGGGCGGTTGGGTCGCCTTGATGGTCCCTATCTCGGGAATGGTGACCTGGAAATCGGAGAGGACCTCGAGCAGGAAGGCCTCGAACTCCTCGTCCGCCCGGTCGATCTCGTCGATCAGGAGCACGGGCGGAGCGCCGGGCTGGCTGATCGCCTGGAGGAGGGGGCGCCGAATGAGAAAGGGTGGCGAGAAGATCGCCGCCTCCTTCTCTGATGTGCTATGCGTCGTGCTCTCCTCGAGCTTGATGTGCAGGAGCTGCTTGGGGTAGTTCCACTCGTACAGGGCCTGGGCGGCGTCCAGCCCTTCGTAGCACTGCAGGCGTATGAGGTTGGCCTTGAGCATCGTGGCCATCACCTTGGCGATCTCGGTCTTGCCCACCCCCGCATGCCCCTCGATGAGGAGAGGCTTCTTGAGGGTCATGGCCAGATGGACCGACATGGCGATGGCGGGGTCCGTCACGTAGTCTGCCCTCTCCATCATCTCCTGGATCTTCTTGATCTCGGCTCTCATGGTCCTCTCAGTTTACCGCGAATTGTCAGGGGCGCTGAGCCTCTCGTAATCTTCGGGCGTGTCGAGGTCACGTGGCATGGGACGGGCCACCTCGACGACCGCGAGGCGGCGGGAATCTCTTTCGACCACGGCGCGCGCTCCTCGATCACCGGGAAGCGCCGCCAGCTCCGGGAACACCGCCGAGGCGAAGATGACGGGGTTGCCCAGACCGTCGCTATAGCGAGGCGCGGCGATGCTCTTGCCTGGAGTTTCGAGCGCCTCACGCAGTTTTCTGATGACGTCGACCGAGATGCCCGGCTGATCGCCCAGAGCGATGAGCGCGGTCGTGACATCGGGGGAGAGCGCGTGGACGCCCGCGCTGACCGAAGCGCCCTGCCCGGCCTCGGGGGTGGGATTCACCACGAACCGCACGCGCAGCCCGTCCAGCGCTCTTTCGAGCGCATCGTGCTGAGGGCCGACCACGACGAGGATCTCGCCCAGGTCTGCCGCCACGAGGCGCTCCACGGTGTGGCGAATGACGGGCTTGCCCCGAAGATCGAGCAGAAGCTTGGGTCTTCCCATCCGCCGCGACAGGCCGGCGGCAAGCACGATGGCCGCGATCACGACGGCATCAAAACAAAAGGCCCCGCGGAAGCAAATCCGCGGGGCCCGGAAGAATCGTCTCCCGTCACTTCTTGGCGGCCGCCGCCTCGATGGCTCGCTTGGAGAAGACCTTGAGGAGGTGCTTCTTGTACTCTTCGGAGCCCTGGAGGTCGGGCTGGACATCGACGCCATCCGCGCCCTTCTCCGCCGCTGCCTGGATCGATGCCGCGTCAGCCGCCTTGCCCGCGATGGCGGCCTCGACACCCTTGGCCCGCACGGCCTTGCTGCCCGCCCCCGTGATTCCGATGCTGGCCTTGGAGATCTTGCCCGCGTCCATGGTCAGCACCGCGGCCACGCCGACCACGGCGAAGCGTGAGGCCGGATGGGGGAACTTTGCGTAGGCGCTCTTGACGTTGGCCGCAGCTGCGGGCACGCGAATTTCCGTTAGAATCTCATCATCTGCAAGGGCAGTTGTCAGAAGCCCCTTGAAGAAGTCGTCGGCCTTGATCGTCCGCTTGCCCGTCGGCCCTTCGGCGACCAGGTCCGCGCTGAGGGCAATCGCGGCTGCCGGCCAGTCCGCCGCCGGATCGGCGTGGGCCAGGCTGCCGCCGATGGTGCCCATGTTCCGCACCATGGGGTCACCGATATGACCGGCGACTTCAGGGAGGAGCGGGCACTTGCTCTTGAGGAGCGCCGAGCTTTCGATGGCGTAGTGCGTTGTCATCGCGCCGATCACGAGCGTGCCGCCTTCTTCCTTGACTCCGCTGAGGCCGGCGACCTTCCCGATGTCGATGAGGTGCTTGGGCTGGGCCAGGCGGAGCTTCATGGCGGGGAGCAGGCTGTGGCCGCCGGCCAAGAGCTTCGCCTCGTCCTTGTACTTGCCGAGGAGGTCGAGCGCCTCCTTGACCGTCGAAGCCTTGTGGTACTCGAACTGGGCTGGATACATGGGCGTCTCCCTTACGTCTTCGATTTGGCGGCCTGGAGGGTCGTCCAGACCCGCTCAGGCGTGAGCGGCATCGCTTCGATGTGATCCACACCGAGTCCGGACAGCGCGTCCACGACGGCGTTCATCACGGCGGGGGTGGAGGCAATGGTGCCGGTCTCCCCCGCCCCCTTGATGCCGAGGGGATTCACCGGCGTCGGAGTCTCGGTGCGATCGGTCTCGTACATCGGGAGCATGTCCGCCTTGGGGATGGCGTAGTCCATCATGCTGCCCGTCACCAGCTGGCCCGACTGGTCATCGTATACCGCGCCCTCCCAGAGGGCCTGGGCCGCGCCCTGGGCGATGCCGCCGTGCACCATGCCGTCGACGATCATGGGACTGATCACGTTGCCCACGTCGTCCACGGCCACGTAGCGCACGATGTCGACGTGGCCGGTGTCGGGATCGATCTCGACCACGCAAGCATGGGCTCCGAAGGGGAAGCAGAAGTTCGACGGGTCGTAGAAGCTCGTCTCCTCGAGGCCAGGCTCGAGGCCTTCCGGGTAATTGTGCGGGACGTAGGCGGTCAACGCGACGGCGCCGAAGGGCACCGCCTTGCCCGGAGCCCCCCGCACCTGGAACTGGCCGCCCACGTGCTCGATGTCGTTGGCCGAGGCCTCGAGCAGGTGTGCCGCGATCTTCTTGGCCTTCTCCTTGATCTTGTTGACGGACATGTGCAGGGCGGTGCCGCCCACGGAGGCGGAGCGGCTGCCGTAGGTGCCCATGCCGAACGGGATGATGCCGGTGTCCCCGTGCACGACCTCGACCTGGTCCATGGGGACCTGGAGCTCGTCCGCCACCAGTTGTGCGAAGGTGGTTTCGTGCCCCTGCCCGTGCGAGTGGGAGCCTGTGTACACCGTCACCCCTCCGGTCGGGTGCACGCGCACCGTGCCCGACTCGTACAGTCCCGCCCCGGCGCCGAGGGCGCCCACGAGCTTTGACGGGGCGATGGAGCACGCCTCGATGTAGGTCGAGAAGCCGACGCCGAGGTAGCGGCCCTGCGTCCGCGCCTCCGCCTGCTCGGCCCGGAATTTCTTGTAGTCGAACATCTGGAGGAGGCGGTCGAAGGCTTTCGCGTAGTCTCCGCTGTCGTACGCCACCGCTACGTGGGTCTGATACGCGCCCGAGAACTTCGGGATGAAGTTCTTCTTCCGCACGTCGGCGGGGTCCATCTTGAGGGCGGCCGCGGCGGCGTCGATCATGCGCTCGAGCACGTAGCAGGCCTCGGGCCGGCCCGCGCCCCGATAGGCATCGACGGCGGTGGTGTTGGTGAAGACGCCGGTCACCTCGCACTTGATAGCGCCCATGACGTACACGCCGTTCAGGAGCGTGCCGTAGAGAAAGGTCGGCACGGCGGGCGCGAAGGTCGAGAGGTACGCGCCGAGGTTCGCGGTGGTCTTGACGTGGAGGCCGAGGATCTTGCCGTCCTTGGACATGGCCATGGCCGCGTCCGTGATGTGGTCGCGTCCGTGGGCGTCCGTGAGATACGCCTCGCGACGGGTCGCCGTCCACCGCACGGGCCGCTTGATCTGGCGGGTCGCCCACGAGCAGACGACCTCTTCGTTGTAGAGGAAGATCTTGGAGCCGAAGCCGCCGCCCACGTCGGGGGCGATGACCCGCACCTTGTGCTCGGGGATCCCGAGGACGAACGCGCACATGAGGAGGCGATGCACGTGAGGGTTCTGGGAGGTGACCCAGAGCGTCAGCTCGCCGGTGGCGTCCTCGTAGCGCGCCACACAGGCCCGCGGCTCCATCGCGTTGGCCACGAGGCGCTGGTTCACGATGCGCTTCTTCACCACGACGTCCGCGCTCTTGAACGCCGCGTCCACGTCGCCGCCTCCCAGCTCCCACTTGAAGGCGACGTTCCCCGGGGCACCCGCGTGAACCTGCGCGGCGCCCGGCTGGGCCGCGCGGTCGGTCGCGGTCACCGACGGCAGCGGCTCCCACTGGACGGCCACCAGCTCGGCCGCGTCGAGCGCGGCGTCGTAGCTGTCCGCGATCACCACCGCGACCGGATCGCCCACGTGGCGGGCCACGTCTGAGCTCAGGGGCATGTGGGGGACCATGACGAGGTCCTGCACCACGCCGGGGATGTTCTTGTCCTTGCGGAGGTCCCATCCGCAGGGCAGCGAGTTCACGCCGGTCATGTCCTTGCCCGTGAAGACGGCCACCACGCCCGGGTACGCGCGCGCCTTGGCCGTGTCTATCGCGCCGATCCGCGCGTGCGAGTGCGGGCTCCTGACGAAGGCGGCATAGGTCATGCCGGGGAGCTTGAGATCGTCGGTGTAATTGCCTTTTCCTGTGATGAAGCGCGGATCCTCGCGCCGCTTGACGCTGGCGCCCAGCAGCCTCGCCGTGGCCATGGTCGCGCCCCCCTACTTCCCCGCCATCTTCTCGGCGGCGTACTGGATGGCCTTCACGATGTTGTGATAGCCCGTGCACCGGCAGAGATTGCCCTCGAGCTGGTGGCGGATCTGCTCCTCGGTCGGCTTGGGATAGCGCTCGATCATCTGCGCGGCGGACATGATCATGCCCGGCGTGCAGAAGCCGCACTGCAGGCCATGCTTTTCCCAGAAGCCGTCCTGGATCGGATGGAGCTTGCCGTCCGTGGCCATGCCCTCGATGGTCTTGATCTGCGCCCCCTCCGCCTGCACGGCGAGCATGGTGCAGGACTTCACCGCCTGGCCGTTGAGGTGGATGGTACAGGCGCCGCACTGGCTCGTGTCGCAGCCCACGTGCGTACCGGTCAGACCGGCCAGCTCGCGGATGAAGTGGACGAGGAGCAGCCGTGGCTCGACCTCGTGGGTGTGCTTGACGCCGTTGATGGTGATGCTCACGGACGTTTTCACCGCGCGTACCTCCTCGGAAGTCTGGATGGATCGATGAATGCCGCCTCGCCGTCGAGGGGACGAGGCCGGTTGAAGCGAGCAAAACCTTAGTCCTGACAGGTCCCTATGTCAAGGCCGGGCTGTCGGACCAGCCTGCCGGCTAGAATCTCCGCAGCCGTTCGAGATCCTCAAGTGCCGTTTGGACGGGCCTCCAGGCGAGAAACGTCTCCCGCAGGGCGGCCTCGGGCGCCTGGTCGGCGATCAAGCGGATCGTCTCGGCGGCCAGTGTGGCCAGAGTCTGCACCTCGTCTCCCTTGCTCCGGGCGGTGCGCTCGCCCTCCGCCCGCGACGCAAGCGCGAGGGCCAGGCCGTGGGCCGCGGGCCAGACCAGGTTGGGGTACTCGATGCGTCGCGCGACGCCGAGGGCCTCGCGCAGCTCGGTCTCTCCACCCGCCCGGTGTCCGCCGGCCAGCGTGATCCGCCCCCTGAGCAGGTGGGCCTTCCCTACATACTTGAGCGAGCCCGTCGCGCGTGCGCCATGGAGAGCCTTGTCCGCCTGCAAGAGCGCCTGCTCCGGCCGCCCCAGCGCTAGCAGGGCCTCCGCGAGGTAGGTCGCCAGGTGCATGGACCAGCGCCAGCGGTGGGCCCCGAAGGCGGACTTCTCCACGCGGGCGAGGCTGTCCTCGAGCACCGCCAGCGCCTTGTCGGTCTCACCCAGGTGGAAGTGGTCGTATGCGACGTTGATGATGGCGCTCACCTCCACGTTCTGGTTCTTGATCCGCTGCCCCATCTCCTGGCTTTCGCGGTT
>WNFU01021487.1_pt1 | contig 12238 bp, 9 predicted proteins | sample 5400121 | NCBI WGS metagenome assembly WNFU01 (sample SAMN13153360, study PRJNA577476) | soil metagenome | isolation source: 100 cm soil or saprolite under grassland replicate 1 | place: USA:California | collected 2016-06-15 | reverse complement strand
AAAAATACCGCGACGATTATCGCGAAGCGCTCATGGAAGTAATCGAAGAGAAAGTCGAAGCCGGCGGAAAAGAGATTGAGGAAAAGCCAAAGAAAGCACCCAAGCCAACGAAGGTCATCGATCTGGTCTCGGTTCTGCAAAGAAGTCTGGAGGAGACCGGCGCGAAGAGAAAAACGACAGCCAAGTCTCGCGGCAAGAAAGCGCACCCTGCGAAGAAAGCAGCCTGAGGTAGGGCACGACCGCCGGGCGCGCCGACGGACGGCTCGGAGGGCTGTCCCTACCATTTGAAATTCTTGACACGCCCGTTCGACATCAGTCAGCCTGACGGCTATGAACTCTCTGAATCGATTTGCGGATCCGGTTTATTGTTTGATGCGATTGATCGTGGGGCTGATGCTTGCTTGCCATGGCGGACAGTTGGTTCTCGGCATGTTTGGCGGCATGCCGGGGTCCGCGAATGCGTGGTCGCAGGTTGGCGGTTGGATTCAACTTGTAGGCGGATTTATGATTGCTTTCGGCCTGCTTACGCGCCTCGCTGCATTCATCTGCAGTGGCATGTTCGCGGTTGCGTATTTCAAGATGCATGTCGCAGCTGCCACTACTGCGATGGCGAAATTTTTCCCAATCGCGAGTGCTGGCCCGCAGTTTTCTAATCATGGCGAGCTGGCCGTGTTTTATTGCTGGGTATTTTTCTTCATGTTTTTCTACGGTCCTGGGCAGTGGAGTATTGATGCGCTGCTTTTCAAAAAAGCAGCGACGGCCCAGGCAACTGCGACTTAGCTAAGATCGACATCTACCTTCCGATGAAACGTGTTGTCGTAGCGATCGCTTTTATTTTTGTCGCGGGCCTGTTGCCCGCGCAGGAATACAAAGATTTTGGCAAGGACCGTCTGAATAGTTCGCCGCGGCACGGTGAATGGGTCGATTTCAAATCGGGCGATCGCACGATCAAAGCGTTCGTGGTTTATCCCGAGCGCAAAGACAAAACGCCGGTCGTTCTCGTCATTCACGAAATCTTCGGCCTGACCGATTGGGTGAGGGGAGTTTGCGATCAACTAGCCGAGAACGGCGTCATCGCGCTCGCGCCAGATCTGCTGAGCGGCCAGACGTTTGAAGATGTCGATGGAGCGCGCAAAGCCGTCTCGGCTTTGCCGAAAGAGCAGGTAAAAGCCGATCTCAACGCCGCATCAGATTATGCGCTCACGAAAATTCCGGCAGCCAATGGAACGCTGGGAGTCTGCGGATTTTGCTGGGGCGGGGGATGGACGTTTGCATACGCGAGCGCGAATCCGAAATTAAAGGCAGCCTATTCATTTTACGGAACCCCGGTCGACAACGCCGAGGACGCCGCCAGGATCGCATGTCCGGTTTACGGCTTTTACGCCGAGAAGGATGAGCGCGTGAACGCGGGCATTCCAAAAGCGGAAGAATTGATGAAAGCGGCCGGCAAAAAATATGAGCCGATAATTACAAAGGCGCCACGCACGGATTCATGCGCGAAGGCGAATCACCCACGGGCTCTCCAGAAAACAAAAAAGCGCGCGACGACGCCTGGGCGCGCTGGAAGAAGTTCCTCGGCGAGCTGTGAAAATTGGTAGGGACAGCGCGCTGCGCTGTCCAGACGCCGCACTGCGGCGGCCCTACTTCGCACCCAACAGTAAACAAGAAAGGAATTGACCATTCGACTGGCGGCGAATTGCCCGGCTCGATCATTCTTGAACTCGTGGATGTTCCGCGGCGACAGTTTTCCTACGTTGATCCGCCGAGTGGCCGCTGGGTCACCTTCGATCTTAGTGGTGTTCCCTATCTCACGTTGTGGTCGGACGGCGGACCAATTTTGTGCATCTAGCCCTGCTGGGGTCTGACGGATCATCACAAACAGCGCGCATTCGAAGATAAGCAGGGGTTTCAAGCGATCGCGGCAAGCGGCGAGTTGCGTGCGTCATTTAGCATCGCACCGCAACTCGCCTCGTGCGATTAAGGTCGACCGTCGACCTGTCCACAGCCGCTTTACCGCTACTTTTCTTTGTCTTCCGTTGGTAACGTGTCACTCGAACCGAAGAGATATTGCTGGCCGCCTTTTACGTCCTTTTTTGGAATCAAGTCATCCAAGCGAATCAACTTTTGTTTTTTGCGCCTGGACTTTTGATCTTCGGACTCTCCGGCGGGCGCGTTTTTTTTGTTCTTCGGCGCGCTCACGTTGGCCTTTCTGTTATCAGTATTCGTGCCAACATTCGGAAATGCTGAGCAGCAGTAACGGCGATTGCTCGTTTGTTATTAAACGACAAGGGTTTTCGCAGCAGTTCGCACTTTCGAGATTTTAACTCAAATTGCGAAACCGAAAGAATGCTCTGGTCTCATTTTAAGCCATGTCGGCCCATTTTTAGGACTATCTGGGCTCATTTTTGAGCAGCCCTTGCAGATACCGGGCAAGCGTGGAGCGCGAAATCCGCAGCAATTTCGCCGCGCGCCGTTGATTGTGATTTGCGTGGTCGTACACAAAGCGAACGTGTCTTTTCATAGCGCTGTCCAGTGACAGGTCAGTTTCCCGGTCCTGCTCTTGGCTATTGGCTGCGAGGGACGAGGCCCCTTTGGGAACTGCCGTAGAATCGGGATCGCTTTCGAGGTCGGGAGAGAAGATGACGTGTTCCGGAAAAATCACCGAGCCGTCGCAAAACAGCGTCATCATGCGAACGGTGTGGCTCAGCTCGCGCAGATTTCCACGCCACTGGTGACGAAGCAACTTATCCATCGCTTCAGGATGAATTGACGTGATTTTTTTGCCCTCGTTTAAGCTGGCCGCTTTCAGTTCTGCGGCGATCAAGGCCGGTAATTCCTCCAGGCGTTCGCGGAGCGGAGGAATGAGCAACGTGAGGCCATTCAATCTGTGATACAGGTCTTCGCGAAATTTTCCCAATCGCACGCGCTCACGCAGCGAGCAGTTCGATGCGCAAATAATTCTCGCATTCGTGGTGAGCATCCTTTCAGAACCGAGCCGCTCAAACTCGCCATATTCGAGCACACGCAGGATCTTTACCTGGGCGAGCGGACTCATTTCCGAAATTTCGTCCAGGAAAATCGTGCCACCGTGGGCGAGCTCGCATTTTCCCTTAAGACTTTGCTGCGCACCTGTGAAAGCGCCGCGCTCATGACCGAACAGCTGGCTCTCGAGCAAGGTGTCGCTAATCGCTGAAGCATTGAATGCGACGAACGGTCTGCCTGCTCTCGCCGATGAATTGTGGATAGCTTGCGCAAGCAACGTTTTGCCGGTGCCGGTTTCGCCAAGAAGCACGACCGGCACGTCTGATTTGGCAGCCAGGGCGGCAAGTTGCAGGCAACGCGCCATCGCTGGATTGCTTGTGGTCAGGTCTTCGAGTCTGAGCTTGGAAAGGGATTCCTTCATGCGACGGCGAGAAATTTATTGCGACGGGCCTAGATTCCCAACTGCTGACTGGAAAGGTAATAATACAAGCCGCGGTGGGCCATCAGCTCCTCATGTGTGCCAATCTCGGCGATGCTGCCTTTCTCCAGGACCACAATGCAATGCGCTTCACGGATCGTGCTCAAACGATGCGCGATCACAATCGTCGTGCGGCCAGCCATTAGCCGGGAAAGATTTTCCTGAATCGCGCGTTCGGATTCTGTATCAAGCGAGCTCGTCGCCTCGTCGAAGATCAGAACCGGTGGGTTGTTGTAGATTGCCCGGGCAATTGCAATGCGCTGTTTCTGGCCGCCTGAGAGAGACAATCCCGATTCGCCGATTTTTGTCTCGTATCCGAGCGGTAGACGGCTGATGAACTCGTGTGCTGCTGCGGCTTCGGCGGCCGAAAGTACACGATCAAGGTTTGGCGCCGGATCGCCGAACGCGATGTTGCGCGCGATGCTGTCGTTAAACATGTGATTCTCCTGAAGCACAGTTCCCACCTGCCTGCGGAGGTCCCGATAATTTATAGTCTTTGAGTCGACATGGTCGAAATAAATGCTCCCTTCGGTGGGCTCCAGCAGGCCAGCGATTAATTTTACCAACGTCGTTTTGCCCGAGCCGCTGCGGCCGACGAATGCCACCATCCGTCCGGGCACGAGATCGAGCGTGATATTTTTTAGAATGTCGGGTGATTCGGGCCCGCCGTATTTGAAATTCACCCCGCGAAGCTCGATTCGGCCCTCGAGACTGTGAACCGGGACCAGTCGGGAGCGATCATGGCCTTGCTCCGGCTCTTGTTCGAAGACGTCGTTAAGCCGGTTCAGCAAGACAGCCGCTTTTTGCATCTTCTCCCACACACCGAGCACCCGCAGAATTGCCGCGTATCCCATCGCAGTCAGAGAACTGAATGCAACAAAGCCACCAACGCTCAGCCGCCCTTGGATGACTTGGGTGGCGCCGACCCAAAGAAAAATCGCCGTAGACAGCAGACCGATCGTCTGCAGGACGCGATCCCAGGACATGACAATGAAGGTCGCCTTAAAAAGTTTGTGTGAGACGGACAGAAACTCGTTCAGCATGGCGTCACGAAAGGCGCTCTCGGCCGATGCCGCTTTAACTGCTTCGATGCCTTTAATCGCGTCGATTTGCTGTGAACTGTACTTGCCCTGGCTTTCCTCTACGCTGTGATAGAGCGGACGGAGGACTTTCACCGAAAAGATCATCAGCCCGGCATAGAGCGGCGTCGTGGCCAAAAACGCCAGCATCAGCACGGAGCTATACATGGCCATCAAAATCAGTGCGCCGATGAGAAAGACCACAGCCAGTAAGGCGCCGATTCCCTGTTGCACCACAAACTGTCGAAGCTGTCTGGCGCCTTCCAGTCGACGCTGAATATCGCCTGTGCGGCGACTATTAAAATAGCTCATCGGTAAAGCAAGGAGCTTCCGGCTAACGAAATCGAGAACCACCGTATCGAAACGCACGGCGGCAAACGCCAGCAGATACTCTTGAGCAAGCGCGGAGAGTTGCACAAACACGATCGCCGCGAGCATGCCGAGCAGAATTGTTTTCAACAGACCGACGTCGTTTTCGACAATGACCTTGTCGACGACCATCTGTGTAAACACGGGGAAGAGTAATTGGAGAAAGCTGACGGCAACGGCCAGCCCCATTACTTGCAGCAAGATGACTTTGAAGCGTGCCAGAAATGGGACAACCCACGCCAAGGTGGGCTTGCTTTCAGGAGCTTGTTCGAATGCGGGCGTGTAATCGAACAGCGCCACATAACCGGTCCATTTCGCTTCAAATTCGCGACGCGGAAGTTTCCGCAGCCCAAGGCCGGGATCGGCGACGCGCACAAACTGCTCATCGACGTCGTAGAGCACGATCCAGTGGTTGCCTTCCCAATGGACGATGGCAGGCAGCGGCATGAGCGGGAGATTGCGCAATGAGATTTTCAATGCGCGCGCCGCCAGCCCAAGTTCAGTTGCGGCGCGAGACAGCGCCTTCAGGCTGGTGCCATCCGTCGCCGTGTGACAGATCTGCCGAATCCGTGCTAGGCTCACCTTGCGGCCAAAATGCCGGCAGATCATTCCGAGACTGGCCGCACCGCAATCCATCTCGTCGATCTGCATAATATGATCGATTTTGCGGATTCGCTTGCCGCGTTTGCGAAACAGTCCGGTGTCATCCCTGAACGGAAGTTCCTGCTCATGCGTCTCGCTGGTAGGCTGCTGGCCATCAAGCGCGACTTTGTTGTACACCTGCGTTTCGGCAGGAAGCAGCTCCGTCGTGAAATCAAGCGGAACACGCGCTTCGGTTTTCGCTTGATAAAGCGCAAGCCGCTCGCTCAGCAATTTATCGAATTCAGGAAACCTGCGGCGCAGGTCTTGCACCGACTTCGGTTCGAGCGAGAGCAATTGGCAATCCGTGAATGCTTCCACGGACGCCGCGCGCGGCGAGCCGTTTAGGATCGACAACTCACCAAAAAAATCGCCTTCACGGTAAAACGACAGATTACGCTCCCTGCCGTTCACTCCAATGAAGGCGCGTGCTCTGCCTTTCTGAACAACGTAGAGGGGCCCCGCGTCCTCTCCTTCGCGAATGATCAGATTTCCTTTTTCAAACACGACGGGTTTTAACCTGTCGATCACGCTGCGCAACACCGCCGTCGGCAGCCGGCCAAAATTGCTGAATTGATAAAGAAAGCTTTGCAGCGCGCGATTTCGGCCGGTGGTCTCGACAAAACGTTTTATGTCGGGCACCCGGCCGACCAACTCTTCTCCAAACGAATCCCCGGGTTTCAACACGCCCAGCGGGATTTCCTCACCGTCTGGTTTGATCTTGAGCGCGCGCGCCCGCCCTCTGGTCAAAACGTAAAAGGAATCGGCCGGATCGTCCTGTTTTACGATCACGTCACCGAATTCATAGTGCTTTTCCTGCAAGAGCGGCTCAATCGCGCCAAAATGTTCATCGGAAAGAAAGCGAAAAACCGATGAGCGCCGTAGAATTTCGCCGTCTCGTACTTTCATTCTTCGGGAGCAGCGGCGCCACCGAGCCGTCTTTCTACGTATCTGCTGGTGAGCTCGGAGAAATGCCTTTCCAACAGCCGTTGATCGATCCGCGATTTCACTCTTGGATCATCTGGTTGCGGCTCGACTTTTTTCATGACGCGGCAAAGTTCAAATCCGTCGCCGCGCGCGACCGGTTCGAGCAGATCGCCCGCCGAAACGCCGTGGAATCTCTGCTGCGCATCGATGGGAATGTCTTCCAGAAGAAAACCGGCACGCCGAAACGGATAGCGCCCTTCAGCAGCGACCTCTTCCATCGACATCCCGTCTTCGCGCACACAGAACAGCGCTTCCTGGGCGGCATCGCGCGATTCCAGCTCGATCACTTCCGTTTCGAATCGTGTAAGAGGTAATCGCAGGGCAACCAATTCACGCTGACGCGCGTGCGGAACAAGCAGCGTGTCGCAACGCGTCTGATACGCTGCTTCGATGGCGAGCATTTCACTAAACCACTTCGAATCGCGTCCGAGTCCCTTTAGCCAATTGGCAAGTTGCGACGACTCAATTCCATTACGATTAAGAAAATGTCGTTCTTGGGCTGAAATCGCGTCTGAAGTTGGCTCTCCTTCAGCGCAGAATGCGGCCAAGCGCCACATTAACTCTTTTGCCATCTCGTCCAATTCTCCGGATAGGATCAATTCCGCCACGAATAGTTGGCACAGTTCGGACGACGCGGAATTATATTCTATTTCATCCGGAACAATGTCTTCATGAAGCGTGCTGGCGTAATAATCACGGGTAAAATAATCGCTGAAATCATCAAAGCTGAGGCCTCGATTTGCCAGCCAAGCTTCCGTTTCCTCAGCGGTGATCAAATCGTGCTCGTAGCGAAACGCTTCCGCCGCACTGGAAATGGCGGATTCATCCAGATCTACATCTAATTCATCTCCACGTCTTTCGGCTTCTATCCGATGGAGAAATTCGTTCCATTCTACGTCAAGTTCATCTCTGAAAATGGCCGCATCAATCGCGTCGCGCGCCGTATATTCCTGATTTCCGCATGCACACACGACCAAGTCATGATGTGAAACTGACTCTCTGGTCGGCATCGAACTGCGGTTTCTACACCCTTTTGAGAAGAATGTCGAGCGTGTCATTAGACTGCCCAAAAGAGCCGAGAACGACGAAAGTCCTTGGCTTCCTGAGGAATGGTTTGACCAAAGGTGCAATCACGAGGTTCAGTTGACATCATGCCGCCAGCCTCGCTACAAGCTTTGCTCGCGCAGTCGATTGATTATGCGGGAATGTTTCCGCCTTGTAGCCTTGCGCTCGAACCAGCCCTTCAGAATCACGCTAACTATGTGCGCTCGCCCGAAGCATGGATGCTGAACACTTTCGTTCTCCCCGTCGAACAATTCGATGCGACCAAGGAGCTCCTTTCGCCTTTCGATCCCTTACACCCGCTGCGTGTTGCGGCGCTTGGACCGAAAACGGCGGATGCGGAAGCCTTTCTTGAAGCGCTCGAGAAAGCCGATACGGCGATTCGTTCGTTGGCCAGCAATGTCGATCTCATATCGATTAGTCACCTCGAGATGTTTTTACCCCACGACGTACGCCTTACCTTATTGGAAGAGGTGAGATCAATTGTCGGTGATTTGCCCGTTTTCTGGGAAACGCCACCGGATAGAGCGGAGCAAACGATCGCAATGCTGGCCGAATACAATTCTGATGCCGACTTGGCAACATTTGGTTCCAAACTACGCACCGGCGGAGTGACAGCGGATGCATTTCCCACCTCCGCGCAGATCGCCGGCGCACTGGTCGCTCCGGCTACGCACCAACTCCCGATCAAGTTTACGGCGGGACTGCATCATCCGATCCGGCAATTTCGTGATGAAGTAAAAACAAAGATGCACGGATTCCTTAATGTGCTCGGCGCCGCAGTCCTCGCGGCGGAGCATCGATGGAATGCACGTCAAACCTTGCTCATGCTGGAGGATGAGGACGCGGCTTCGTTTTCCTTTACCGAAGATTTTTTTGCGTGGCGCGAATGGAAAGTCGATGTCGAACGGCTGCGATATCGACGGAAATTCGTGGCGTCATTTGGCAGTTGCAGCTTCGATGAGCCGCGCGAGGATTTGCGCGCCTTGAATTTGCTGTAGGGCGTCTGTGTCAGACGCCATTGTGTTGGCGTTTCACCGAAACGCCCTACAATTCTCAAACAGAAGATAACAAAGTTAACGAAGTCCAGTCACAAATCCTTGGTTTCCTTCGTTTCGTTCTGTTCTAATAATATTCATGGATTCGCCTTTGCGCAGTTTCCTTGACGTCCCGCGCGATTCGCATTTTCCGATTCAAAATCTTCCATTCGGCGTTTTCCAACCGAAACAGGCGAAGCCCCGCGTCGGAGTCGCGATCGGTGATCTGATTGTCGATCTTTCCCTTCTCGAAGAACTCGGTCATTTTCGCTCGCCCGAATTTCAGGAACCTGCCCTGAGCGCCAGTCGAACGGGTCGAGATGTGTTTTCAGAAGATTCGCTTAACGCGTTTCTTGCCCTGGGCCAGCCGGCGTGGCGCAAAGCGCGCGAAATTGTTCAACATCTTCTCTCAGCCGAAACGCCAACTCTGCGTGATGATGCCACACTGCGCTCCCGGGTTTTCCACGCGCGAAAAGATGTGCTCATGAAATTGCCGGTCCGCATCGGCAATTACACAGATTTCTATTCCTCGTATCATCATGCGCACAACGTCGGGACGATGTTGCGCGGACCGGAAAACGCTCTGATGCCGAATTGGAAATGGCTGCCAGTGGCGTATCACGGACGCGCCAGCTCTGTTGTCATCAGCGGCACGGACGTGCGCCGACCGCAGGGTCAAATCAAACCGCCCGATGCGTCCGCGCCGGTTTTCGGTGCGACCAATAGCCTCGATTACGAACTGGAAATGGCATTCCTGATCGGCCCCGGAAATTCGCTTGGCGAATCGGTGCCGATCGAGCGCGCGACCGACCATATCTTCGGCTTGGTGCTGATGAATGATTGGAGCGCGCGGGACATTCAAGCCTGGGAATATCAGCCACTGGGCCCGTTTCTGGCCAAAAATTTTTGCACCAGCATTTCGCCGTGGGTGGTGACCCTCGAAGCGCTCGAGCCCTTTCGCAAACCACTGCCTCGGCAGGACCCTGAGCCGTTGCCGTACCTGCGAGCGAAAAATGATTTCACCTTCGACATCCGCCTTGAAGCGGCTCTGCAAAGTTCATCAATGGATGCGCCGCATATCATCACCCGAACAAATTTTCAAAATCTTTACTGGAGCATTGCGCAACAACTTGCCCATCACACCGTCAACGGCTGCAATCTGCAACCCGGCGATTTATTGGCGAGCGGCACGATCAGCGGATCAACGGAAGAATCGCGCGGTTGCATGCTGGAACTGACGTGGCGCGGCGCGAATCCGTTAAAGCTGCCGAATGGCGAAACACGGAAATGGCTCGAAGACGGCGACAAACTCACCATTACCGGCTGGTGCCAAGGGGACGGCTACCGCGTCGGTTTCGGCGAAGTAAGTGGACGGATATTGCCTTCCGTGTGAACCGCTGTGTCAAACGTGAGGACTTCTCTGATCCGGCTGACACCTGACATCTGATTTTCTGATCTCTGATTTCATTGTCGAGCGAGCGGGAAGTGAGCGAGTCAACATTTTCGGAGTCTAAACGCGACCTGAATTTCCCTCTCAATCGGTCCGAGAATTCTTGTTTTTTCAGGGGTGCCGGTGGAAAAGAGAAATGACAGCTACTTACACTGTCTGCAACTCCCGGGCATGGGTGATTTCCCGCTTGTGAACCGGACGAACTTGCGATGTTTCCACGGTGGCCACTGCTGCCGTGTCCCCCTCCAGCGTGGTGAATTCCACTTCATAGGCGAGGCCGTCCGGATAAACATGCACGACCGTTCCCACGTCGCCAGCTTTCAATCCTTCGGCGGGAAGATCGCTTTTCAAAACCACTCGGGCATGTTCTTTGATCGTTTTACCTTTCATGCGTTGTGCGGATACGCCGTAACCAATCGCAGTCGATTAGATGTGCGATGAAGCTAAAGTTCAGGGTCTGCACTCGTCGTTAAAAACTGTTCAGATGAACAATATTTTAGTTGACGCGCTTGCCTATATGCAACTATATGCAGACCGATGGTCGTTTCTTCGCAGAAATTGCTCTCTACCGCCGAGGTTGCCGCCCAGGCCGGTGTCCATCGCGATACGCTATTGCGATGGCTCCGGCAAAGGCTTGTCGCGGAACCGTCGCGCGATCGAAATGGTTGGAGAGTTTTCAATTCGAACGAGGTCGCCAGTGTTGTCACATTCGCGAAGTCTGCACAACTTCGGTCTCCGCAGCGGTCAATTGTTCGTGAGGAGCCGCCAAAGACTGATGTTGTCAGGCGTCTGCAACAAATCGACTGGGACTTCCGGGACGCGAAGACATCGTATCTGACACATGGACTTCATCCATATCCGGCGAAGTTCATCCCGCAGATTCCAAATGCGCTAATCCAAGAATTCTCGAGCGTCGGTGATACGATAGGTGATATCTTTTGCGGCAGCGGCACTACCTTGGTTGAAGGGCTGCTACTAAAGCGAAACGTCATAGGCATCGACGCAAATCCTCTCGCGTGTCTAATCGCTGCGGCCAAAACGACACCGTTTGAACAAGGCGATAAAGAGCTTTTGGCGGCCCTTGCTGCGCGCGCATTTCAACTGGCAGCTGAAATTTTTCCAGACGACAACCTTCGCTTATTCGGCGGGTTGAAGTTCGTCTCGAGTGCGCCGAGGCCGACGGAAGCAGCGATCGAATTCTGGTTCGAACCATTCGTCGTAGAAGAGCTTGCCGAAATACTGTCCTGGTGTCGGGCGTTGCCTACAAACTCAACACGGAACGTCGCGTTAGCTTCTTTATCGGCGATTATCGTTAACGTTTCAAAACAGGATTCGGATACGCGCTACGTCCGGCGAAAAAAGAAGCTTGGGCCCGGCGACACTCTGTATCGGTTTGCTCAAGTCTTAAGCGAGAACAGCGCTGCGGTTGAACGGTTTTCCGAAATTCTGGAGCCGAATCTGACATGCCGGATCATCAATGCAAACATCTTGGCACGCCCATCCGTGCCCCAGATGTCTCTAATTGTGTGCTCGCCTCCATATCCGAATGCGTACAGCTACCATCTATATCACATGACACGCATGCTCTGGCTTGGAATGGATCAGCCGACCTTCAAGAAGGTAGAAATTGGGAGTCACCGGAAATTCAGCAGCAAAAGCAGAAATGGTGCAACGATTCAAACGTTCAGGACCGAGATGAAGTCGGTTTTCGAATGGATGCGAACGATACTGCCGGCCGGAGGGCATGCATGTTTTGTTATTGGGAACTCTGTCATCCGCGGCAAGACCCACGAGAACGCTGAAGTTCTCGGCGAAGTCGCGGCAGAGTCAGGTTTTGCACACGTCGCGCAGCTTGACCGAACCCTCAAAGATACTGCGAAAGCCTTTAATCCTCGGATCGGAAAAATCAAAACAGAACGGGTCGTTGTCTTCGCAAATCCCAAGGCCTCTTACCTATGAGTTACAATGTAACTTGCAGAGTCAAAGCGTACATTCAGCCGTTCGAGCGGCGGCTTGCGTTGCAGGAACTCACGGCGCTTGCCGGTGCTGAGCCGCGTCCGCTCCCTTCACTCGTTGATGAAACAGATCGATTCCAAGTTCGATCACAAACGCCGCCACAAGATCTGGCGCGCGAGCTTGCTTTTTGGGAAGTAGT
>WNFU01011688.1_pt1 | contig 12239 bp, 10 predicted proteins | sample 5400121 | NCBI WGS metagenome assembly WNFU01 (sample SAMN13153360, study PRJNA577476) | soil metagenome | isolation source: 100 cm soil or saprolite under grassland replicate 1 | place: USA:California | collected 2016-06-15 | reverse complement strand
GGCATCGCCAACCGAAAGTCAGTTGGAGAACTTCGTGCAGCTCTTCCAGAGACAGATCGTCGGGAACCGATATCAAGCGCACAACGAGTGGGCTGACTTTCAGTAGAACAACGCGGAATGTAAAGCGCTGGAAAGAAGCCAGGTCAGGCATAGGACACCCCCAATTTAAATTTGGCTCAATAGCTGTGGCGGAGATCTCCCCACGAACCAGCTATTGATTCTCTAATTTTACGGTGTGCCCCGGCTTTTTAGCAGTCTCCAGGTGGACGACCTGTTAACGGTGGAAGAGGGCGATCGGCGGCATCTCTTTTACGAGCAGATGAAGGAATTTTTCTACGCCATGAGGGACATCCGGCCGGAGGAGATTGACGATTCGACGCTTGAAGAGATTCTGGAGGCCTCGGATCAGTTGATGGTGGTGATCCACAAAATCCGGCTCAAGCGAAAACAGCAGTTGGACAAGGAGAAGGGCGACAAGCGATTCCTCCTCTGATATGACCAAAACAAGAGGGGGTGACGGAGATCATTTTAGGGTCGAATCCGGATCACTTAATGGTCGAAGAAGATCACATTATGGTCGAACTGATAACGGATGCTTCGAATATGTTCCCACATAAGTCTGACGCCTTGCCAGAAACTTCACGCTTGATCAATTTCTTCATGCCGCTTCTTTAACGGTGGGGAGAGCCTTGATGGACTTCCCGACCTTCTTTTCGGCTGTCCGAAGTTCGTAGAGATTCTGGAGATTGAGCCAGAACTCCGCGCTGGTTCCGAAGAAGTGGGCAAGACGCAAAGCGGTGTCCCCGGTTATGGCGCGCCGGCCGTTGATAATTTCCGTGATGCGATTGGTGGGGACCTTGAGATGGCGAGAGAGAGAGGCGGCGCTCATATTGAGGGCCTTCAGCTCTTCGGCCAAGTGCTCCCCTGGATGAATTGCGATCAATGCCATTGGCGATTCTCCACTAGTGATAATCAACAATCTCAACGTTGACGGGACCTGGAGAGGAGTCGGGCCACTCAAAGCATATCCTCCACTGATCGTTAATGCGGATGCTGTACTGGCCTTTGCGGTCTCCAGCCAACGCCTCAAAACGATTGCCTGGCAAGGCAGCCAGGTCCTGCGGCGTAACGCCGGACTCCAGACGATCCAGCTTGAGGCGCGCAGAGCGCTCAATGCCGGAGAACGCTTTGACCCGCTTGCCTTGAGCAAAGTCCCTGGTCCGCTTGTCCCGGTAGCCGACGATCATTTCCAGCCTCAATCGTAGCTTGGGTTATGCGTTACGTCAAGCGTAACGAGAGGGCTTCAGCTTCGTCGTCGTAGGTGGAGGTATGGTCATTTTATGCGCAAGAATTGTCACTTTTTGTGCAAACCGACAGGCCGGCAGGAGGAGCGACGCAAGGTCGAACCGGCGCCGCCCGCGCCTGCTCGGAAAGAGAGGGAGCGAAGATCCGCGCGTGAAAGAAAACCGACGCCGGGGCAGAAACATAGAAGATTCGTCGCGGGAGCACATACTTGGCCCCTGCTTATGAATTGAAAATGAATAGCGTTTATCGTCCGGCTATGGAGAATCTTGGGACAGATTTGGGACTGAAATTATTTCAATGAGGTTCATTTCGGCTCATTTCGGTTCCCTGACCGTGAGGCTGCAACCCGAATAAAATGTAATGGATATCAGTAATTTTCAACTCGATTCAGCGATTGGCCACAGGACTGAAAATCCGTGTGTCGGCGGTTCGATTCCGTCCCTGGCCACCAATAGATTCAAAAAGTTACGGCCACTTCATCGGTGGCCGTTTTCATTTACTCACGCTTTCACTCACGCATTCAACCCGGGAATTATTTTTTGAAAGTTTGCTGCGGGATCTGTAGGGAAGCTATAGAAATCGATGGCACGGAATTTTCACGCGGTTGTGCGTGGGATATACCAACCCCCGTTGAAGATTGATGTAAGGAACGTGAGTTCGATGTAAGCCAAGCTATAAACCAGCCAGTTCCAGAGCCTTGATCTGGTCGTGGTGGAGATTGAGCGAAGGCTTTTTCTCCTGATAGGTGTAAGCGATCAGAGCCGCCAGCAAGTTGACCAGGAAATTGATCTTCGAGCGATGACGTGTGTGCTCGATCTGGCAGATGTTCTTGAGCTGGTCGTTGACGGTTTCGATCAGCGCTCGTTTACGCAGCAGTAGTTTGTCGATCATCGGCATCAGCTTGTTCTTCATATTCTTTTTGAGCTTGGTGATCAGTTGCAGGCCGCGCTCGCACGAGCTCCTCGAAGAGCTTTTGCGAGATGTAGCCGCGATCGCCGAAGAGTTTGCCAAAGAGCTTTTTGGTCATTGCCGGAACGGGCTTGCGATCGTCCACATTGCCGGCTGTGACCATCACTCCCAACAACTCGCCCGAGTCATTGATGACGAGGTGGACTTTGAAGCCGTAGAACCAGCCGACGCTCCTTTTGCCGCGTTTGGCCAATCCCCGAAAGACCTTGTTGGACTCAATCCGGCGATTGTGACAAATGGCGATGCTGGTGGCGTCCACGAATGAGATGCCCGTGCAGCGCCCGAAGCGCGTGTGTAGAAATGCGGTCAGCGGCAGCGCCGTCTGGCTTTGCAACTCGACCATGCGCTGATAGCTGACCAACCCCGGGAACTCTTTCCGCAGATGCGCGCAGACATGTCCGGCGTAGTAGGTCTTGAAATTCCGAAAGCCGGAAGACTGAAACAGAATGATGATGGTCATCACTTCGCTCATTGTCAGCCCGCTTTCGCGCTGGCGATCAATCTCGGTTCTCCTTTTTGTGGTTGGTACTTCTGGCGCGAATTTATCGCGTTTCTTACCCAAAAAGGAGTCCCGAGACTCTACGACAGAGCTTATCTCCTTACTTTGCTTCAACTTTTACATCGAACTCACGTTAGCAAAGCAATTGAGTGGGTCAAAATCCCACCCTCGCGGGTCTGCTGACTGTCTGGGTAACTCATCACGCCATATATCCCAACCGCCGCCAGCGCCGCGAAGACACTGAAGGAGACACCTCATAGCATCAGTGGCCGTAAATTTTTTATTCTGTTGATGACCAGCTGCCGCCGGAGTTGGGACCAGTGATCGAGATCGCTGAAGTCGGTGGACTTCACCACCGGTATGAACGGCGAGCGGCATAACGAAGATATTGAAAATACAGGCTGGATTGGGTTTTGGCGAAGGACAGCGAATCAATGGTGCAATCAGAGTGATGAAGTGGGCGGACAGTATCGGTGTCACTTCCCGTAAGTGCAAGAATTTAATCGCCGGATGGAATTTTCGGGATGGACAAGAAGTTGAAATAGGCTCGGTCTGCCTTCTCCCGAAAAATTGCACCGGAACCGTCTGCCTTCTCCCGAAAAATTGCACCAGAACCGACAGGGATCCTGATGATGAAAATTCTTATAGCCGGGATCGGCAATGTGTTAAGAGGCGACGACGGCTTCGGCATCCGAGTCCTCGAGGCGTTATCGAAAGACGCCAGAGTCACTGCGGGCGTTGATCTTTATGAGGCCGGAATTGCTGGGATCGGACTCGTGCAGGAGTTGATCAACGGCTACGACGCGCTGATCACGACGCTCGGTTGGCGTCGTGCTGGTGGCCGCCGTCGCGCTGGACGCTGCTTTCAACCGCCGCCCGCGAAGCTAATGGGTTTCAATAAGCAACAAACAATTTATTGGACAGCCTTTTGGCCTGTCCAGTATGATTCGACTATATCGTTGGTTTTTTCGATTTGGTTCCAGCAACACTATCAGTTTCGTTTTAAAACCAGGACTCGTCGTTGTTTCCCAGACTCGGAAGACAACGCCTTTGCCGGGTTGCTCCCGAGTGACCCAACATTCCAACCAATACCCTACTGAGGAGGCTGCGATGTCAATACGAATAAAACGATTCGGCCTGGCTTTGGGGATGTTCGTTCTGGCGGCCACTGCTTTCGGGCAGAGTGATCGCGGAACCATCACCGGAGCCGTCACCGACCAGAGCGGCGCGGTCATTCCCAGCGTCCCGGTCATCGCTACTAACATTGCCACCGGCGTTACGTTCAACACGCAAACGACCGAGACCGGCAACTTCACCATCCCATCAGTTCCGGTCGGCTCCTACAGCCTGCGCGTGGAAAAGGCCGGTTTCCGAGCGTTCCAGCAGACAGGCATCACCGTGCAAGTGGCGCAGACCGTCCGCGTCAATGTCGCGCTGGAGGTCGGCAATGCCACTGAGACGGTCGAGGTGAGGTCAGACGCTTCACTGCTGCGCACCGAATCGGTCGAGCAGAGCACGGTGCTCAACGGCGATAAGATCAACCAATTGCCCCTCAATTTTGCCAACAACGGCGTGCGCAATCCGCTGACGTTTCTACAACTCGCGCCCGGCACGAGCGTCGGCGGTTGGAATGACATCCGCGTCAACGGCAGCCCGGCCGGCACGTTCCGTGTGATCTTCGAGGGGCAGGATGCGACGAGCGCGCTCAATCCGCGGCTCTTCAACGAATCGCAGCCGACGATCGACGCGGTCGAAGAGTTCGCGCTGCAGAGCACCAACTTTTCCGCCGAGTTCGGGCAGGTCGGCGGCGGCCTGGTCAACTTCACCGCGCGCTCGGGCACGAATCAGTTTCACGGCACGGTCTTCGATTACATCAACAACGAAGCGCTCAACGCCGCGCCGACCTTCGCGCCGATTGACGCCAACGGCGCCAAGAGCAAGACCAAGATTCGCCAGCACGATTTTGGCGGCACGTTCGGCGGTCCGGTCTGGATTCCTCATCTCTACGACAGGAAGCAGAAGACGTTCTTCTTCTTCAGCAATGAGGTCTACTGGCAGAAGGACGACCGCTTCAACGGCTTCGGCAATCTGCCCAACGCCGCCTACCGCAACGGCGATTTCAGCAACCTGCTCACCGGCCGTGTGCTCGGCAAAGACCCGCTGGGGCGCGACATCATCGATGGGACGATCTACGATCCGGCGACGCAGCGCACGGTCAACGGTCAGATCGTGCGCGATCCGTTCCCCGGCAACAAGATTCCCGTGGTCCGTTTCGATCCCATGGCTGTCAAGGTGCAAAACCTCCTGCCGGCGCCCGACCCGCGCTACGCAAATTTGCTCACCGGCAACTTCGAGCAGCGGTTCAAATACCGGCGCATCGAGCAGATTTACAGTTGGAAGGTTGACCACAACCTGACCGAGAATGCGAAGCTCGCCGTCTACATCGGCATGCAGCGCACGCGCAAGGACAACGGCCAGGACGGTCTACCCGACCCGGTCTCGAAACGCCGCGATCAGCCGATCACGAGCAAAACGATTCGCATCAATTATGACCACACGCTGCGCCCGACGTTGATCAATCATTTCGGCGTCGGATATCAACGCTACTACAACCCGGACACGACGCCAATCACCGAGTACGATTCGGTCAAGGAACTGGGCCTTCCCGGCGCGCTGGTCACGGCCTTCCCGCGGTTCACCGGCCTGGCGGCCGTCGGCGATCTGGGGCCGACCAACTTTCAGCTTTACACGCAGGACAAACCGACGGTCGTGGATAACCTGACGTGGACACGCGCCAATCACACCTTTAAATTCGGCGGCGAATTCCGGATCGACACCTTCAACAACCTCGCCAACAACGGCGCGATGGGAACCTACAACTTTTCCAACCTGCAGACGACGCTGCCTTCGACACAAGGACAGAATTTGCAGGGCGGCAGCATCGGTTACGCCTACGCCAGCTTCCTGCTTGGCCTGGTCAATAGCGCGAGCATCAACAATCCGACCTCGGTCGGCTACCGCCGTTCGTCGTGGGCGGCCTTCGCGCAGGATACCTGGAAGGTGACGCCGAAGCTGACGCTCGAACTCGGCCTGCGGTATGACCTGCAGAACGCGCTGCATGAACTGCATGACCGCCTTACGATGTTCAGTCCGACGGTCAGAAATCCGGCGGCGGGCGGGCTGCCCGGCGGGACGCTGTTTGCGGGCGAAGGGACGGGACGCTGCGACTGCGATATCACGAAGACCTATCCTTATGGTTTCGGGCCGCGCTTCGGACTGGCTTATGCCTTCAACCCGAAGACGGTATTGCGCTTGGGGTATGGCGTCACTTACGGCGCGCTCGGTGGTTTCAACTACATCGGCGCGGGCTCCGCGCTGGGCTTCGGTTTTAACTCGCTTTCATTCGGCACAACGGCGTTCGGCGAACCGGCGCTGCAATTGAAGAATGGATTGGTCTACAACCCGGCCGATCTGTACAAGGTAAATCTCGATCCGGGCCTTCGCCCCTCGCCGGGTCAGCTCAATGCGCCGCCTGCGCTGATTGATCCGAACGGCGGACGCCCGCCGCGCATCAACAACCTGGTGATCAATCTGCAGCGTGAAATCAGCCGGGACCTGCTGGTCGAAATCGCCTACGTCGGCAATCGCGGCGTGTGGTACGAAGCGAACGGCCTGGTGGACATCAACGCGGTGGCGCCGGAACGGCTGAAATCATTCGGCTTTGATACGGGCAGCGCCGTTGACCGCGCGTTGCTGACTTCGCGTCTGGATTCCCCGGCGGCGAAAGCCGATCCGCGCGTGAAAGTTCCATACGCCGGCTACCCGCTCTCCGCGACCGTCGCCCAGAGCCTGCGCCCGTACCCGCAGTTCGGTTTTATCGGCCTCGACCTGGCGCCGCTCGGCAACACGTGGTACGACTCGCTGCAGGTCAAAGCGACCAAGCGTTTCTCGCACGGGCTGGATTTCATCCTCGCCTACACCTTCTCGAAGAACCTGACAACTGTGACGGAACAGGGCGGCAGCACTGTGCCGGTGGCCGATGTCTTCAACCGCCGCGCGACCAAAGCGATCTCGCCAAGCGACCAGCCGCACGTCATCGCCGCCAGCTTCCGCTACGAGATTCCCACTTTCGGCTTGAGTAATCGCAACTGGTTGTCGCGAGTGGCACTGCAAGGGTGGAACATCAGCGGCATCCTGCGTTATGCGAGCGGCGTGCCGATTCAAGTTCCCGCCGCGCAGAATAGCATCAATTCTCTTCTGTTCCGGGGCTCGTTCGCCAATCGCGTCGCGGGACAGCCGCTCTTCACGAAAGATTTGAACTGCGGCTGTATTGATCCGGGCAAGGATTTCGTCCTCAACCCGGCGGCCTGGGCCGATCCGGCGCCGGGGCAACTCGGCGTCTCCGCGCCCTATTACTCGGATTACCGGTACTCGCGCATTTACGACGAGAGCATGAGCTTCGGCAAGATAACAAAAATCCGCGAACGGATGAGCCTGGAATTTCGCGTCGAGTTCTTCAATGTCTTCAACCGTGTCCGTCTCCAGCTCCAGTTCCTCACCCCGGATTCAATTAACAACGCGCTGGCGACACAGGTCCGCCTGCCCGACGGCACGCCCCAATCGGGTTTCGGGCGCGTGGATAACCGGAACACCGCGAGCGCGCCACGGAGCGGGCAGATCGCGTTGCGCTTCCGGTTCTAAGCGGCGCCGCGCGCGATAAGCGCAGCGAAAACTACGTTCTCTGGTATTTTGGGGAGAAACATTTTTCTGCCGCCCATCTTTCTGTAGCTTGTCTTTTCTACAGAAAGATGGGCGGCAGAAAAATGTCGGAAGACTTTCTTTACGCCGTGCCTTCTATACGGATCATCTATGGGCAAGTTTGTAGTCGCTCTTTCGCTGCTCCTGCTGCTCACCGGCGGTGAGAGCACGCCGCCTGCGCTGTTCGAGATTGTTCCGCCATCGAAAAGCGGCGTCACCTTCGTCCACAATAACGCGCTCTCGCCGCGACGCTATCTGCCGGAATCAATCGGGCCGGGGGTGGCGATCTTCGATTACGACAACGACGGCTGGATGGACATCTACTTCACCAACAGCGGCCCGTGCGATTTCTTTCAGCCCCAAAAGCCTTTGCGGAACGCGCTCTATCGCAACAACTGCGACGGCACGTACACCGATGTCACGGAGAAGGCCGGGGTCGCGGGCCGCGATTTCGGCATCGGCGTCGCGGCGGCGGATTACAACCGCGACGGCTGGACGGACCTCTTCGTCACCAATTACGGCGCGAACATTCTTTATCGCAATAATAAAAACGGCACGTTTACCGACGTGACGAAAGAGGCGGGGCTCGACGCGCCGGGACTTTACACCTCATCGGTATGGTTCGATTACGACCGCGACGGCTGGCTCGATCTGTTTGTCGGCCACTTCGTCAAATACAGCCGGTCGCTCGAACGCAAGTGCGAGTACGACGGCGCGCCGCATTACTGTTACCCGCTCAGTTATGATCCGTTCCCTAGCAAACTCTATCGAAATAACGGCGATGGCTCGTTCACCGACGTGAGCGAGGCTTCCGGCGTCGGGAAGCAGATGGGGAAGACTTTCGGCGCGGTCGCCACCGACGTCAATAACGACGGCTGGCTCGATCTGTTTGTCGCCAACGATTCTGTGCCCAACTTCCTCTTTCTCAATCAGGGCGACGGGACTTTCAAGGAGATCGGGTTCGAGGCCGAAGTCGCATTCAACCCCGACGGCGCGGCGCGTTCCGGGATGGGCGTGGACGCGGCGGATTACGACGGCGACGGCCTGGAAGACTTATTCGTCGCCAACTTCAACCGTGAACGTTTTTCGATCTATCGCAACCGCGGCGACAACTCCTTCAGCGACGAAGCGGGCCAGACCGGCATCGGCGCGGCGACGCAGATGCTGAGCGGATGGGGCTTGCGCTTCTTCGATTTCGATTTCGACGGCGATCTGGACCTGATCGTCTGCAACGGCCATCCGGATGATTTGATCGAGGCGGTCTCGACGACGCTCAAACACAAAGAGCCGATTCTGTTGTTCGAGAATCGCGGCAAAGAGTTCGTCAATCTGGGCGCGGCGGCGGGCGAAGCGTTTGCGCGCGATTACCCGGCGCGAGGGCTTGCGGTCGGGGATTTGAACAACGACGGTTACCCGGACGTGGTGATTGGGAACAACGGCGCTGCGCCGCTCCTGCTGCGCCATACGCGCGCCACGTCGCATCACTGGGTCGGGTTGTCTTTGCTCGGCCAGGCGACAGGCGCGCGCATCACCTGGTCCGCCGGCGGCGTGAAGCGCAGCCGCTTGAAGACCGCCGGCGGAAGTTACCTTTCATCGCACGACCCACGCGAGTTGCTGGGATTGGGCGCGGCGAAGACGGTTGACTGGATCGAGGTGCGCTGGCCCGCTACGAGCAAGGAGAGGAGCGGGCGGGTTGACCGGTTTGAGAAGGTCGCGGCGGACAGGTATTACAGCCTGAAAGAGGGAGGGAAGCTGCAATGAGGCGCGTCTTGATTCTCTCGCTTCCGCTGGCGGTCTGCTTTTTCAAAGCGGCGTTTCCCGCGGCGTTCTCTCAAGCAGCAGCTCAATCACAATCTCCCCAGGAGCGATCCGCCCTGGCCCTCTACCAAAAAGCCTCTGCGCTCTTCCAGCAGCGACAGTACGAGCAATCACTCGCGGCTTTGGATGAGGCTCTGAAACTCAACCCGAGACTGGTTCCGGCTTTGAGGCTCAAGGCGCGGCTGGCGATGGCCGTCAATCGTTTCGACATCGCCAAAGCGTCACTGCTGCAGGCTGTCGAGATCGAGCCCGGCGTGGCTGACAACCACTTCCTTCTCGGCTTTTGTTATTACGTCGACAACGATTTCAAGAACGCGCTGCCGCCGCTCGAACGTTCCAGACAATTGAAGCCAGATGGCGCGCGAACGCATTTTTACCTCGCGCTGACTTTGGAAGCGCTGGCCCGCGCGGATGACGCGATTGCAAGCTACGAAGAGTCGCTGAAGCTTGAAAAGAATGGCGGCGCAATACTGGCCGAAACGCTGGTCGCTTACGCGCGGTTGCTCTTCACCCTCGGACGTTACGGCGAGAGCGAGGCCCTGATCGACCGGGCGCTGGCGGCGGCGCCCGATTCGCGCGACGCGCAGTACGAGAAAGGGCGGCTGCTGTTTGAGCGCCGCGCTTACGCTGAAGCGATTACGCATGGCAAAAAGGCTCTCGAGCTGCCGGGCGCAGGCACGACCGAACGGCAGATCCACTTCCTGCTGGCGAGGGCTTACGCGAAGAGCGGGCAGAAAGAGTTGGCCGAAATTCACCTGGCAAAATTTCGCGCCGCGCCGCCGACGCTGCGTCGCTGAAGATCATAAGGAATGCAAACCTCTCATCGCCTCAAATTGATTCTGCTGCTTTGCTGCAGCCTCATCACACCCTTGTGTGCCGCATCCTTTCGGCCCGATGCGCTCGCGGTTGAGCAGTCCTCCTACGTCGGCAACCAGGCTTGCGCCAAATGCCATCAGGAGATCGCGCGCAGTTACGCGCAGACGCCGATGGCCACGAGCAGCGGCGCGGTCAGGGACGACGTCGTCGAGGGCGATTTTCGACACAACCCCTCGGGTGTCAGTTACCGCATCGTGCGTGAAAATGGGGCGGCGTGGCTGGAATACGAGCGGCGAGACGGGGTACCGGCGGGCGACCGGCTGCAAGGCCGGCGGCAGTTGCAATACTTCATCGGTTCAAACGCGGTGGGGCGCAGCTTCCTGTCGATGATTGACCGCTTTCTCTTTCAAGCGCCCGTCACCTGGTACGCGCAATCCAGACGTTGGGATGTTTCGCCGGGTTATGAGGCCGACCGCGAGATGCGGTTTAACCGTCCGATCGAAGCGAATTGTCTTTATTGCCATGCCTCGCAATCACAGCCGGTCTTCGGTACCCAGAACCGCTACGTTGATCCGCCATTTACACAGCCGGGCGTAGGTTGCGAACGCTGCCACGGCCCCGGCTCGCTGCACGCGCGGGGACTGGCCGCGATGATCAATCCCGCGAAGCTCGATGCGGCGCGGCGCGATTCGGTCTGCGGGCAATGCCACCTCTCCGGCGAAGCTCGCGTGGAGAGGCCGGGAAAGAGGCTCGCGTTTTATCGCCCGGGCGATCTGCTTTCCGACTACGTATCCTATTTTGTTTTTGAGGAATCGCAGAAAATGGGCCTCAAAGCCAACAGCCACGTCGAGAATCTGGCCGAGAGCGCCTGCAAACAGCGGGGCGGGGAACGGATGTCGTGTTTGAGTTGTCATGACCCGCATTCCGCGCCGGCGCCACGGGAGCGCGCCGATTACTTCCGCGAGAAATGTCTCGCGTGTCACCGTCCTGAGGCGTTGCCGGCGAACGAGCGCCACACTCAGAAAGCGGATTGCGCCAGTTGCCATATGCCGAAATCACGCGTGGTGGACGGCGGTCACGGCGTCTTGACCGACCACCACATCCCGCGCGTTCCGAGCGACGCGAAGGCCGGCGCGACTGCCGGTCGCAAGCTTGTTTCGTTCCCCGGATTCACGTCGGATGCGAGGATGCTGGGGCTGGCCTACGCTGAAGTCGCGCTGCTGAGCAACGATCCATTTCATCAGCGCAAGGCCTGGCTCCTGCTGAGCGAGGCCTTGCCCCGGCACGCGACGGAGCCTGAGCTGCTGACGCGCCTGGCGTTCATTCACGAAGCGCGCAACGAGACTGACCAGGCGTTGAAACTTTACGAGGCGGCTTTGCGGGCCGATCCTCATCGCGCCCCGCAGTTTGTCATTGCGGCGGTCAATGCGGGCAGGATATACGCGGCGCGGGGCGAGATGGAGCGGGCCATCGCGCTCTGGCAGGATGCGCTCGCGCGCAATCCGGCCTTGAGCGAAGCCGCTTTCAACCTGGCCCTGGCCCTGCAGTCACAGGGGCACAGGAAGAAGGCGGGCGAAGCGCTCGAGCAGTTGTTGCGCTTCGATCCTGATTCGGCCAGAAGCAAACATCTATTGCGTCAAATCCGGATTGCGGAGAAATAGGCAAGTCAATAATGAAACCTATTCGCACCATCACAATCTTACTGCTCCTCTGTTCGCGCTGACCGGCGCGAAAACAACGAACTTCCAAATTGGCGACCGCAAGGAAGACATGTTCTGGCGCGTTCACTTGTGGGTACCGAAAATGCCATCCGAGAGCTTCAGGCCGGAATTTCACCAGATCGATGAGTTCAACTTCGACTCGGCTTTCGTCAATTCGGACAATAGCGCTTCGCATTCTTTAGGGCAGACGAACCTCCGCAAAATCCGACCATCGTTCCGAGATGGGCCGTTCGGCCTATTCAGAAGAATCAACCTGATCGCGCCAAGCCGATTCTTGCGGCTGGATCTGCCGTCGATCAGTATTCGGGAACATATTAACCGAGCCGGCTTCAAGCTGCCCGCTGATACCGGTG
>WNFU01008074.1_pt1 | contig 12239 bp, 10 predicted proteins | sample 5400121 | NCBI WGS metagenome assembly WNFU01 (sample SAMN13153360, study PRJNA577476) | soil metagenome | isolation source: 100 cm soil or saprolite under grassland replicate 1 | place: USA:California | collected 2016-06-15 | reverse complement strand
GGCCTCACGCCGCCTCCTCCACTCCTCGAGGTCGATCACGGCGTCCATGGAAAGCATCGTAATGGCCCCCTCTGACACGCCCTGACCTGCGAAAACGCGGGTTGAGCCGGAGGCTACAATCGCGGGCGTGGAGGTGGAAGAGGCGTCGGGGACCCAGGAGGCCGGCGACGGCGGAGCACCGATAACCCTCGATCGCTCCCTCATTGCCGAGGTCTTGGCGTCACTGGCGTACGGAGAGCTCTGCGGCGCCCGACGGGCCCAGGAGTCGGTGAAGCTGGCGCCGGATGGCCGGAGCCGGACCGAGCAGCAGGCTGTCGCCCACCGGGAGCGCCAGAACTTCGAGCTGATCGAAGCCAGGCTCAAGGAGCTCGGCGACGAGCAGCTCATGGAGCTGTTCCGCCCCTACTTCGACGCGTTCTTTCAGCACACCGAGCCCACGGACTGGGTCGAGGCCCAGACGTTCCACTACGTAGGGGATGCCCTCGTCTCAGACTTCGCCGACGTCTTGGTCCCACTGCTGGACCGGGTCTCGGCCGAGGTGGTCCGCCGGGCCCTGGGCGACCGGGAGGACCAAGAGACGTTTGCCCTGGACGAGCTGACCCGGGCCATGGAGCGGGATCCCTTGGTTGCCGGGCAGATCCGGGGGTACACCCAACGGATCGTGGGGGAGGCGTTCACCCAGACCGGCCGGGCCCTCGAAGAGACTCAGGGCCTGCGGACGTTGCTGGGAGGCGAGGAGGCAGGAAAGCGGTTCATCCTGTCGCTCCTGGACCGCCATCGCCAGCGGGTGGATCGCCTGGGTATCGACCCGGTAGATACGGATTGACCGAGAGCTCACCTCCCCCGTTCCGGGGAGCGAGTCATCCCCGCATGGGGCTCAAGCGTGACGCCACACTCCGTCGCAAAATCCCCTCACCGGCCGATTGTTTGGACGGCTGTTGACCGCTAGCCTGACCCTACTCGCCAGAACGCCTCCTCGCAGCGAGATCCTTCCGACTCCCCACTTCCTCGACTTCCCAGCTTCACCGCAATCCGGGTGACCGGGCCTCCCTCGTTTACCCCTGGCGAGACGCGCCCTGCGGCGCGCCGTGGCGTGGAGGAGAGGAGACGTTCGTGTGGGAGACGCTCGAGGGAAGGGATGGATGGCCGATACCTGGCGCCTTTCATCCGGAGGGTGATCATGAGGGGCGGAGTGTCGCTCACCAGGTAGAGACGGAACCGCGGGCGACCCTGGACGGCTCGGCCCGCCCAAGGATCGAGGGGCGGGTCGTCCCGAGCGTTCGCCCATGGTCGCGTCGAGAGATCCTTCTCGGCATCCGGAATCTCGTCTTCCAACAGGAAGTTCTGGATCACCTCGAACGTGACCCGCGATTGGAGGTCGTCGCGGCCGTCACGTGGCCGGGAGCGCTGGTCCAGGCGATGCGGGACCTCAACCCGGACGTGACCATTGCCTGTCCGGCGATGGTGCGAGAGATGAGGCACCCAGCGATCAGTCTGATGCAGCCCCTGATGGTCGTGGCGGAGGAGATGACCGTCCCGGTCCTCAGGGAAGCCATCGAAGCCGGAGCTCGTGGGGTCTTTGCCTGGCCAGAGGAACGAGGCGAGCTTGCGGAGGAGATTTCAGGGATCGGCGGAGGTTCAGGCGAGGTCGCCGTCGACCGAGGCCGAGTGATCGCCGTCTACGGGACTCGCGGGGGAAGCGGAACGACATTCGTGACGACGCAGCTCGCAGCCACCTTCGCCGACCAGGGGCATCGTTGTGTGCTGGTCGATCTCGACTCGAACTTCGCGGACGTGACGATTGCGCTGGGTGTCGACAGGGAGGCCAGGACCATCGCCGACCTCGCCCCGGTGGTCGGTGAACTCGGGCCCGATCATCTCGAGGATGCCCTGTTCCGCCATCCACGAGGGTTCTCCGTGCTGTTGGCGCCCTTTCAGCCGGCAGCGGACGTCAGCCTTCCCTCCGGGCTCTACACGGCGGCGATCGCCCTTCTTGCCGGTGCCTTCGAGATCGTCGTGTTGCATGTTCCGCGAGGGCTGGACGGACTGGTCCGGGCAGCCGTTGGAATCGCCGACGACCTGCTTCTGCTCGTCGCTCCCGACCTGTTCTCACTGCACGCGTCTCGGCGGGCGGTGCAGGCCCTCGGCTTGGAAGAACAACCGGATCGGTATCGGATCATCCTCAACCCAGCGTCGCGGAACCAGATCGGGCGGAGGGAAGTCGAGCGGGTTCTCGGAATGGCTCCATTCGGGGCGATCAGGTTCGACCCGGCCGTGGCCCGTGCGCAGGCGCGGAGTCGTTTGCTACCTCCTCGGGGTCGACGGGCGGCGAGGGACCTTCGCATCTTGGCGAATAGGCTGGCCCCGCGGCGAGAGGTGCCCACGCCGCGACTTCTTACCCCCGAGGGCGAGGTGTCCTGAAGGTGCCCGCCACGATCGACACCCGAGCGGTGCGAGGAGAGGTTCGGTCTCGATTGTTGGGACGAGCGGGGGTCGACCTCGAACGGCTCAGTGCGCCGGAGAGGCGGCTGCGCGTGCGACAAGAGGTCCTGGCAGTGCTGCGAGAGGAACGGGCCATCCTCCCCGCCGGCACCATCACGGACGTGGTCAATCAGGTTTCGGACGAAGTCGTCGGCCTCGGGCCACTGGAGCGACTGCTCAGAGACCCGGAGGTCAGCGAGGTCATGGTCAACGGGGCCGACGACGTCTTCGTGGAGCGGAAGGGGCGGATCGAGAGGGTGGAGGGCCTGGTTTTTGAGGGGGAGGGCCAGGTCTTCCACTTGATCGAGCGCATCGTTGCCCCCCTCGGTCTGAGGGTCGATGAGTCGATGCCCTATGTGGACGCCCGACTCTCGGATGGATCGCGGGTCAACGTGATAATCCCGCCCCTTTCGCTCTGCGGCCCGGTCATCACCATCCGCAAGTTCACGCTGAGGCCATTCATGCCGGAGGACCTGGTGCGCTTGGGGACGCTCACCGCCCCGATGATGGAGTTCCTCGGGGCGTGTGTTCGTGCAAAGGCCAACATCGTGGTCTCCGGAGGCACCGCGTCCGGGAAGACCTCGCTCCTAGGCGTCCTCTCCTCCTTCATCTCGCCAACCGAGCGTCTGATCACGATCGAGGACGCCGCCGAACTTCGACTGTCCCAACCGCACGTCGTCTCCTTGGAGGCGAGACCCGCCAACGTGGAAGGGGCGGGAGAGGTGACCGTCCGAGCCCTGGTTCGGAACGCCCTGCGCATGCGCCCTGATCGAATCATCGTGGGAGAGGTCCGCGGTGGCGAGGCCCTGGACATGCTCCAGGCGATGAATACGGGGCACGAGGGGTCCCTGTCCACGGCGCACGCGAACTCGCCCCGCGATCTTCTGTCCCGCCTGGAGACAATGGCGCTCATGTCCGACGTCGAACTGCCCGTTTCGCACGTCCGCGAGCAGATCGCGGGGGCGCTCGATCTGATCGTGCACACCGGTCGCACTTCCGAAGGCGGCCGGGTGGTCTCGAGGATCTCGGCAGTGGAGGGACTGCGAGCTGGCTCGGTCGTCCTCGAGGACATCTTCGCTTGGCGCCGCGGGCCCGGGCCGGCATTCGAGGCTACGGGGAGGATGCCTTCCGTGATGAAGCTGCTCGAAGATCGGGATGAACGGGTCGATCCGCGAGTGTTCACCGCGCGCCCGAGAGCAGCCGAAGAGGCTTCGCCGAGGCGCTCGCGTCCACAACGTGGAATGCCTGCACGCGGCAGCGGCCGGACGCCATCCTCTACGGCCGATCCGGCCCACCCAGTCGTTGGCGGGTGGCCGGGGTCGATCCGTCAGCTCGGGACGCTGGTCGAGTGAGGTGCGCGCAGAGATGAGAGAAGCGATCATGATCAGCTGGGCGTTCATCGCGGCCGCCATAGAGTGCGGCCGGCGGGGGCTGATCCGAGGCCGGGTCGACCGGGAGACCACCGTCGCCGTGCTTGACCGACGCTCTGGCGAACAATCACCGATCCCAGCAGATGAGAGCGGCCCGCCCACCCTTCGTTCCCTTCGCAGTATGCCCGCTCGAACACGAACCAGACTCCTTGCCATTGGGGTGGGGCTCGGGTCTGCACTGACGGTGTTGCAACTCATCGGGCCACTCGGGTTGGCGGCAGGGACCGCGGCCGGGGCGATTCCGTTCATCCTGGAGCGAAGGAAAGCCGGAAAGGTCAGCCAGGAGCTCGAGAAGCAGCTGGCCGAAGTCGCCGAGTCCACCGCAATGGCCGTGCGCAGTGGATTTTCAATCACGCAGGCCCTCCAATTCGCGGCCGAGGAAGCATCTGATCCCATGTCGGCAGTCCTGGGCCGCCACATCCAGGAGCAAGACCTCGGCATGCCGTTCGAGGAGGCGATTCGCCGCTTCGCCGACCAACTGGGCAACCCGGACGCTCACCTTTTCGCCCTCGTCGTCACGATCCATGCGAGGAGTGGGGGGAATCTCGCGGGAGCGCTCGATGAAGTAGCGGCCACGATCCGTCATCGCATCGCAGTCCGCCGCGAGCTTCGAGCTCTGAGCGCGCAGGGAAGGATCTCGGGCTCGATCCTGGGCGCACTTCCCATGGCGTTCTTCCTCGTGCTCGCCGCGACATCCCACCGCGACCTGGCGCCTGTGTACAGATCCAGGGCCGGGGTCGCCATGATCTTGTCGGGCCTGGTTTTGGAGGGCATCGCATTCGCGTGGATCCGCCGACTCTTGCTCGTGGAGGCCTGAGCGTAGTGGTTCCTCCCGGAGGGAGATTGGGGGCTGTTGGACCCGTGCTCGTTGACGCGGGATCGGCCCTTGCCGCACTTGCGCTGCTGTTCGCCGCCACGGCCCTTTCCAACCTGCGCACGGTCGCAACTGAGGAACTGGTTCCCCCCTTGCCGTCACGGTCGCCGTCGCCCCCGAGCACCAGCCGTTCTCTCGAGACATTCCTTGCTCGAATCGGCCGGACGCGCCTCGCTCGGAGATTCCGCCATCGAGCCCGGCTTCGGCGACGTCTCGAGCTCGCGGGACATCCCATCTCCTCGGAGGCGTTGTTGGGCCTGAAGCTCCTGGCAGCAATTGGCATGGTGGCCCTGCTTCAGGTGATGGGGGTGGCCGCTCATTTCCTTGTGGCCACCATCGCGCTGAGCGTGCCGATCGGGCTGGCTGCGTCTCGAGTACCGGATCTCGTGGTGGCCCGCCGGGCGCGTTGGCGACAGCGGCGAATAGCCGCTCGGGTCCCGGATCTTGCCGAGCTGCTTGTCGCTACCACCGGAGCCGGTCTCAATCCGTCCCTTGCCTTCCGACGTTCGGCGGAGGTCCTCGACGGCCCGCTTGGTGACGAGCTCCGTATCGCCGTACGTGGATTGGATCTCGGCACGCCTTGGCGCGTCGTGCTCGACGAGCTCACCGCTCGAACTGGCGATGCCGCCATTCGGCGTCTGGTGCGGTCGATGGGGCGCTCTCAGCGATTGGGCACCTCGCTCGTTTCGGCACTCCACAACGTCGCCGAGGACCTGCGCAGCGAGCGGCAGACCCGAGCAGAAGAGCTCGCCAGGCGGGCTCCCGTCAAGATGCTCTTCCCCCTGGTCTTCCTCATCCTTCCCGCGTTCCTCCTCCTCACGGTGGGGCCGGTACTACTGGCAACCCTCCGCAGCTTGCACTGACTCCCCCGAGGCTCCGAGAGGAGGTGACGAGATGTTGGGGTTGTTCGTTCGACTGATTTCGTTTCCGTCGAAAGGATGGCGGACGTTCGATGCCTGGTTGATGGCGTGGCTGTCCGGGGGTCGTTCCCTGCGGCGCGAAGAGGGACAGACCACCGCGGAGTATGCACTGGTGATCCTGGCCGCGGCGGCCGTCGCCATCGTGCTGATCGCGTGGGCCCGGTCGTCGGGCAAGCTGCCTGCGTTCTTCGACAAGATCATCGACGAGATCAGCACGCCGCCGTGATGGACTCGGCACTCAGCGGAAGAGGGGAGAGGGCCTCGGCGTCCGTAGAGTTCGCCCTGGTCCTCCCTCTCATCCTGATCATGGCACTGGCTCTCCTCCAGGTCGGGTTGCTGGTCAAGGATCAACTTGTCGTAGAGGGGTCTGCCCGGGCAGGAGCGAGGCAGGGGGCAGTCACCACCGAGGATGCGGAGGTGACTCGGGCGGCGGAGAGCGCGGCGGTGAGCCTCGACCCCGACCGGCTTGAGTTCTTCATCCAGCGGGATGGGGGAGCCGGCACGTCCGTGTCGGTGAAGGTGTTGTATCACGCACCAGTGGGGGTCCCGCTGGTCGCGTGGCTGTTCCCCGACACCATCGACCTGGCTGCGACGGCGGTCATGCGACAGGAGACCGGATGAGGCTCAGGCTGTCTGAGAGTGATCTCGAAGAAGGAGGACGGCGTGGCTCGGGGCGAACGAGGGTCGACCACCATTCTGGTGGCGGCGATCATGCTGCTGGCGGGGATCCTCGACCTGGTGACGATCGACCTCCTCCGGGTTCTCCAGGCGAAGTCGCGAGTCCAGACTGCCGCGGACGCTGCCGCCCTCGCCGCAGCCCAGGAGCTCGCCATCCCTTCCGGGCACGCTCCGGGGGAGTTCGCCGCCGATTACGCAGGACGCAACGGCGGTACGTTGATCTTCTGCCGGTGCGAACCGGGGACGCAGGAGGCCGTGGTCGAGGTCCACATGCCCGTGACGCTGGTCTTCTTCGGTCGGGGACGCACGGTGACGGGCTTGGCCCGGGCCGTCGTGGACGGAGCGTTCCCGGGGCCTGCAGGTAGAATGGCCGCCAATGATTCGGACAGCTCGAACCCGGACGTCGGCGCGGCGGCGCGACGAGCTTGGGATCGTCGACTACACGCTGGCCAAGCGGGCACTCTTGCGCGAATTCCAACGCGGCCTCCTCTCGCGCTTCGAGATCTGCGACGCCCACCCCGAGCTGCTCCGGGCAGCCCGGTACCTGGGGGCCGAGGCGCCGGGGCCATGCCCGGTCTGCAAAGGCCACGAGCTCCGCCTCCTCGCTTACGTATACGCCGATGGGCTCAGGCGCAACAATGGCCGGGCTTTCGAGCTTCGTGAGGGTCTCGAGCTCGCCGCCAGGCAACGTGGCGGGGCCTGCTACGTGGTCGAGGTGTGCACGGACTGCTGCTGGAACCACCTGAGTGAAGCTTTCATGGCCCGCACCGCCGGCTGAGCGCCCAAACCGCACGTAACTTCGACACGAACGCTCAACACCTGCTTCGCGAGTAGAGGAAGTACCCCTGGGTACAATCGGGCCACAGTGATCCGCAGCACTCCCAAAGGAAAGCACCGCCCCAAGAACGGTGCTGCGTTGGCCCAGGACGGATGGACAGCGCAGCCAGACAAGCGTCGGCGCAGACGGGGTTTCTTCCGCCGCAATTGGTGGATGTTTGCAATCGTTCCAGTGGTCCTGTTGCTCGGATTCGTCCTGGTCTTCTGGTACGCCTACGCCCGCACGAACCTCCCCCAGGCGCCGCCCGGGGCCCAGACCACTTTTGTGTACGATCGCCACGGGAAGCTGGTGGCCCGCCTCCACTCCACGATCAACCGTACGGTGGTGCCCCTCTCCAAGATCTCGCCGGACCTACAGCACGCCGTCATCGCCGTCGAGGACAAGGACTTCTACAGGCACGGCGGGGTCAGCTTCTTCTCCATCTTCCGGGCCGCGTGGGCCGACCTCACCCATCGCCGGATCGAACAGGGCGGGTCCACCATCACCCAGCAGTACGTGAAGACCGTCTACACAGGCGCCGAACGGACCTTCAAGCGGAAGATCAAGGAAGCCATCCTGGCGGTGAAGGTCGACCACAAGTATTCCAAGAACCAGATCCTGGAGAAGTATCTCAATACCATCTACTTCGGCAACGGCGCGTACGGCGCCGAGGCGGCCGCCCGGACCTACTGGGGGATCAGCGCCAAGAGCCTCGATCCCGTGCAGTCGGCCACGCTGGCGGGCCTGGTCTCCGCGCCCGCCCGTTTCGACCCGGTCAACAATCCGGACAACTCCAAGTTTCGCCGGGACATCGTCCTGAACCTCATGGCCCAGCAGGGCTACATCACCCGGGCCCAGGCCGAGCAGTTCAAGTCCCAGCCGATCGACGTGAAGAAGGAGGCCCGGGCCTCGGAGACCTCGAGGTTCGCCTACTTCGTGAGCATGATCACCAAAGAGCTGGGCGAGAAGTACGGCTACGCCGAGACCTACTCCGGCGGTCTGCGTGTGACGACCTCCCTGGATTCGGCCCTCCAGCGAGCGGCGGAGAGAGCTGTGGCCCAGCACCTTCCCAACCCAAAGGATCCGGCGGCAGCCCTGGTGGCCATCGACCCGCGGAACGGCCAGATCCGGGCGCTGGTTGGAGGCCGCGACTTCAACAAGGTCAAGTTCAACAACGCCACCCAAGCGAAGCGGCAGGCCGGAAGCTCCTTCAAGACCTTCACCCTCACCGCGGCATTCGAGCAGAGGATCAATCCGAAGTCCGTGATGAGAGGGCCGTCGGAGATCGACATCACCGACCCTCGGTGCAAGAACCCCGATGGGACGGACTGGAAGCCGCACAACTTCGCCGACGAGTCGGGCGGGACCATGAACCTGATCCAGGCCACCGCCCACTCGGTGAACACGATCTTCGCCCAGCTCGTGGTCTCGGTTGGACCAGACAATGTCGTCGACGTGGCCCATCGGATGGGCATCCGGACGAAGCTCGACCCGGTCTGCTCCATCACCCTGGGAAGCCAGGACGTCACGCCGCTCGACATGGCCGACGCCTACGCCACGCTGGCGGCCAGGGGTGTCCACCACGCCCCCCTCGCAATCACCGAGGTCAAGTCGGCCGGTGGTGACGTTCTGGACCGGCCCAAGAACGAGAGCGGAGTCGCCGTTGCGGAGAATGACGCCGATCTGGTCACTTACTCTCTCCAGCAGGTGGTCTCGAGCGGGACCGGGACGGCCGCGCGCCTGGGCGACCGCCCTTCTGCGGGCAAGACGGGCACCACACAGGACTTTCGCGACGCGTGGTTCTGCGGCTACGTGCCGCAGCTCACCACGTGTGTGTGGATGGGTTACCAGAGGAGCCAGAGGCCCATGCACAACGTGGAAGGCGTTCCGAATGTGTTCGGCGGGTCCATCCCTGCCCAGATCTGGAACGATTTCATGACCCAGGCGCTGGTGAACGTTCCCCCGAAGAACTTCCCCACGCCAAGCTTCGCCGGTTACGACAGGAAACCCCAGGGCGCGGTCAGCCCCACGCCATCTCCCAGCCCTTCCCCGAGCCCGAAGCCCTCGATCACAACGCCGCCCCCACCCACCATCTCGCCCCCGCCGAGCATCTCCCCTTCGCCGCCCCCCTCACCGACCGGCTCGCCGGGGCAGTCGCCCTCCCCGGGCGGAGAAGCCTTCCCGGCGGGGGAACCGGATGTCCCTCGACCTAGGCGCTGGGTGTAGCGACACTCAAAGGGGCAACCGGCAGAAGCGTTGTAGCGATCCGTTTACCGTGCGGCGATCTGCTGAGCGCTCGCCAGAACCTCGAACGGCAGTGTTGCAGTCACCGACGTGCCGGCGCCCGGGGCGCTCTTGACGGTGAGCGTTCCTCCCGCAAGCTCGGCCCGCTCCCGCATGGATGCCAGACCCACCTTCCCCGCTCGGAGGAACTGCCGTGCGTCCTCGGGGTCGAACCCCGATCCATTGTCCTTGACCTCGACGCGCAGGGATCCGGCCACGGCCTCGATCCGAATCGAGACTTCGGTGGCCGCCGCATGTTTCTTCACGTTCGACATGGCCTCCTGAACTACGCGGTAGGCCAGGGTTTCCACGTCGTCCGGCACGTGGCCGTGCGCGTCGGCGATGACCTGGACCGGGACCTCTGTCTCACCCTGCCACTTCTCGCAGAGCTCGCGAACCGCGGGAATGAGTCCGCGCTGCTCCAGCAGAGGCGGCCGCAGGTCGCTCATGATCCGCCGGAGGCTGAAGGCCTCCTCTCCCAGCTCCTCACAGATCTTCCGCACGGTGTCCAGAGCCCGGGCGGTGTCCCCGGACTCCATCATCAGCTTGACCGCCTCCAGCGAGAGCGACGCCGCAGACACACCTTGGATGGGACCGTCGTGGAGATCCCGGGCGATGCGGTTTCGTTCAGCCTCGATGGCGGCGTTGCTCCTCTGGAGCAGCCTCGTCCTGTCCTCGTCGCGGTCCTGAAGGAACTGGAAGAGCGTCCGGATGGTCTGCTCAGCGGTCTTGCTCGCGGTGACGTCGCGGATCATGAGGAGGGTGCCCGGCGGGGAGATGGGCACCTTGGACGACCTGGCTTCGAGGTACAGAGCCCCGCTCTCCCCGACCACCACAGCCTCGCCCGTCTCGGGCAACGAGGCCAGCGACTCGCCTCCTCCGCTTCGCCTGACCATCTCGGTCCAGGGTCGCCCCAGGACTTCTTCCAGAGGCAAGTGAACCATGGAGCAGAAAGCCCCATTCGCCCGGACGACGGTTCCTCGTGCATCCAGCTCCACCACCCCGTCCACCGCAGCGTCCAGCAGCAACCGGAGGCGCGCCTCCGACGACTTCACCACGTCAGCGGCGGCCCGAAGTGAACCGATAGCGGATTCACGCTCCTCCAGGGCACCCTCGAGGGCGCGGGACGACCGCACGATGGCGATCTGGTTCAACAGCGTGCGAAGACCGATGGTGCCGAATACCACCACCGCGAGGCCGATGCTCTGGCCCACCGAGACCCTGATGTCCCGTGACACCAGGCCAACCACCACCAGCACGCACGCTCCACATAGGGAGATCGTGAGCAGCACGGGCCGGATCCACCGCACCGCTCGGGGAGGCCTGGGCTCACCAGCGTTGAGCCGGGGCTCGACGACGAGGATGGCGGCCAGCCCCAGAAGGGACAGGCCGGCGGCCGCCTCCGGTCCCACCAGTGAGTCCGGCGACCACCCCAGGTACTTCGCGTTGCCCAGGCCGATGGCCGAGGCCGAGAGGAGAGTGGCGCAGCTGAACAGGCCGACGTGGACCGCGGTGGGGCACCAGAGCGTGAGCACTCCATAGCCGGCCACCAGGAGGATTGCGCAGGCCGCCACGAAGGCGGTGAGCATGAAGGTCCACGCCGAGGAGGCTCCCACGGGGCCTTCGTGAACCACCAGGAACACTGCCGCTCCGGCCAAGGTCGACAACAGGAACACGTCCGAGAGCAGCTCGGCGCGCCCCTCCCGGATGTGTTCGAAGAAGTCCACCGCGGATGTCGCCAGGAACATCAGCAGGAGGACCCCCACCGTGGCGGCGAACAGATCTCCGTTGGGTGGGCCCCTGTCGAAGGAGCGGTTCAGCCACCCCCCGGCTTGGGACACGGCCGCGACCCCGAGTCCGATCGCCACCAGCCGGGTTCCTCGCCAGGCGCCTCGTCGCTTGGCCGTCTGCAGGACCACGCCGGCAGCCGTCACGGTGGCCACCAGTAAGGAGCCCTCTCCTGCCGCGGCATGGGAAGGCCCGTGCGGGAGCAAAGGAAGGACCACGGCCGAGATGGCGGAGGCCACCAGGCCCAGCACGAGCAGCCCCAGTGAATCGCGCTCACTCGATCCTGGAGGTGAAGGGCGGATCGCCGCATTCGAGGGCATGCCGGCACGGTCGATGGCAGTAGAAGAGCGCATCGCTCTCAATATCGGCCGTCGCAGCAGAGACCGTTAGGCACCACGGCGGAAGGCCGTTCGATGGATGGCTAGGCAGGTTGGCGGAGAGTTGGACCCGGCGATGGGTGAGACGGGAAGGGCTTGCCCTGCTGAGGGCTGCTACTCGATAAGGTGCCGGCGCAGGGCCTCGGCCACCGCGGCGGTCCGGTCCGACGCCCCGAGCTTCTCGAAGATGTGCTCGAGGTGCGTCTTGACCGTGTCGGGAGAGATGAACAGCTGGTCGGCGATGTCCTTGTTGGTGTGCCCGAATGCGAGCAGCTGCAGGACCTCGACCTCGCGCGCCGTCAGCGTCTCGGCCTTGCGGTCCCGGTCCTTGGCCTGGGACAGCTCATCCGCCAGTGCCACCACCAGCTGGGGGTCGATGACCATGTTCCCGCCGGCCACCAGCCGAACCGTTTGAATGAGGTGCTCGGCGTCCCGGGCCTTGAGCACATAGCCTCTGGCCCCAGAGCGAACCGCTTCAACCACGAACTGGCGGTCGTCGTAGGCCGTCAGCATGATCACGCCGACGCCGGGGTGGAGTTGCTTGATCTTGCGGGCGGCCTCGAGGCCATCCATCTCGGGCATGCGGATGTC
>WNFU01008072.1_pt1 | contig 12239 bp, 8 predicted proteins | sample 5400121 | NCBI WGS metagenome assembly WNFU01 (sample SAMN13153360, study PRJNA577476) | soil metagenome | isolation source: 100 cm soil or saprolite under grassland replicate 1 | place: USA:California | collected 2016-06-15 | reverse complement strand
CCGACTCGAATTGCTCGATGCCGTGGATCGTGCAGATATTCGGATGATTGAGAGACGAGGCCGCGCGCGCCTCTCGTTGGAAGCGCTGCAGCAGATTCTCGTCGCCGGCCATGGCCGGTGTCAGGAACTTCAATGCAACGTGGCGGCCGAGGTTGGTGTCTTCAGCTTCATACACGACTCCCATCCCACCCTCGCCGAGCTGCGACGTGATGTGATAGTGCGAGATGGTCCTGTCAAGCATGGGGGTGCCTCCGGAACGTCACTAGTAAATCGTAAATCGTGACGATGATAGATTTCGTTTGGACTGACCTCTGACTTCTGATCTCTGACTTCTGGCCTGTGACCTCTGACTTCTGGCCTCTGGGCTCTTCTAGAAAGTGGGCGCACATAGTAGTACAGCCGAGCTTATGATCCAAGGGAACAGGAAGTCAGCACCACGAGCAGTGTCAAAACCCGTGGCACGCGAAGGAGCAATCTCTTACGCCGAAGGCGTTTCATAACTTAGCCCAGGCTAACACCCTGGGAGTTGGAGAAGCTCCGGGATCGACGGCTTGGCGTCAACGAGCCGCGGAGCGGCGGCAGAATCTAGCCACGGGCAAGCGAACGCAGCGAATGTAGCCCGTGGATGACATCCCCTAAAAATTCCAAGCCCGCTTAAGCGGGCGACAGATATGATGAGTCTCCATTGGGCCGCTGCACTTCGCTAACTATAACTCTTTGCAGGATTCACACCTTGATCAGATGGAAACCAGCGGAAGCGGACACCACGACTCACGTTTGGGAGTTGCGTGTCCTTCTATGGACATTAGCTGCTAGATAACATGGCAAGGTAGTGGAGCAGTTTGGAGTTAGGGAGGTCGATTGCTTTACAGAACCGAGCGCGGTAGCGCCGGATGCTGGGGTCAACTTCCATATTAAGCAGGATGCACCCCAGCGTAAATTGGATAAACTTTATGCGGCCGCCTTGCAAAGAAATGAGTTTTTCCGTGAACTCTTGTATTGTCTACCGTCATCACCCAAGTTGACTCCAGCATCCGGCGCTACCGCGCTCGGTTCTGTAAGAAGCCATGCCCGGTCGAGTATTGAATGTACGTGCTGGACTACTCGTTGGTTCTTGTGATTACAGTGACCGCTTCACTTATTGAGTTCATCGTGTGGTGCAGGGTGGCGAAGTACTGGCGCCGGGACAACCGGGTAGGCGAGTGCGAGTTATAGATGCCCGCGATCTCGCCGAGTGGATTATTCGGATGACAGAAATGCGACAAACAGGAATCTACAATGCTACCGGAGCGGAAGATGGATTAACGATGGGGCGTTTGCTCGAAGAGTGCCGAACCGTAAGCGGAAGTGCTGCAACATTCATTTGGGCAAGCGAAAAGTTCTTGCTAGACCAGAAGGTTGAGGCGTGGAGCGAAATGCCATTATGGATTCCTGAAGAATACAATGGAATCTTCCTTGTTAATAGTGATAAGGCTATTGCGGCCGGTCTTACCTTTCGTCCGTTGTCGGATACTAAAAAAGATACCCTGACCTGGGATGCTACTCGTTCCTCAAAAATAGAACGGCGGGCTGGTTTGAAGCCGGTGCGGGAGCGAGAATTGCTTAAGAAATTGCTTCATGATGTTGAAGCACAGCAGCATCTAAAACTCGTTGGACCGGAGCGCGGGGTGAAGAAAGGATGAAGGATGAATTATGAAGGATGAAAAATGCTTTCATACTTCATCCTTCCGCCTTCATACTTGCTTTTCAGCCCTGCCTGGTCAACTCAGACGTTATGCGTCAGGAACACAACGCCGGGGTAGTGTCCTAATTTCAGCTTTCTCTGTGAAACCTCAGTGCGCTCTGTGGCTCTGTGGTGAATAGACGTAAAGCAAACGCTCACCACAGAGACACAGAGTTCACGGAGCACGCACAGAGAATTTTAAATTAGGTCACTAACGACGTAGGAGGCAATTATGGAACTGGGGGCTTTCTCTGTTAGCTTGGCTGTAAAAGATATCGAGGTGTCGAAGCTCTTTTACGAAAAGCTGGGTTTTACAGTTTTCGCAGGAGATCAATCGCAGAATTGGCTGATTATGAAGAATGGCGACCACACTATTGGGTTGTTTCAAGGCATGTTCGATAAGAACATTCTCACCTTCAACCCCGGCTGGAGTAGCGATGCTCAGCCACTCAGAGAATTCACGGACGTTCGAGAGTTGCAGCGCCAGCTCAAAGCGAGTGGAGTACACATGATTACAGAAGCAGACGAAAGCTCTACTGGCCCGGCTAGCTTCATGATTGCTGATCCAGATGGAAACACGATTCTGGTAGATCAACACGTATAGGCCCGTGTGGCAGTGGAGTTTCTGTTTGCGAACAGCAACGCATAACGCCTTGGGATCAGTTCGTTGCATCAACCCCTACCCATGTCCCATTGAAGGCTGCTGTCCCACAGTGAGCATCGATTGCTAAATCATCCGTTACATCGTTGATGCTCTCGCCGGCGTGTTGTTGCGCCACCTCTATTTGAGTTCCACTATGGCTCTTTGATCATGGGCGCGAACGGATGGGGTCAGAACCGCGAGCGGTAGCGATCGGGTGATCTTGGGATTCATCCGCGCTTGCGCAGAGTGACATGCGTGGCCCTTGCACCCTCAATCCGCCTCGCGCATTCATATCCCAACGCCGGCAGATTCAAACCACCAAGCAAGTTCTCCCCATCACCGAGCAAGTCTGGCACGATTGCCAAATGTAACTCGTCAATCAGTGCAGCACTGAGATATTGCCGAATCGTAGAGACGCCGCCTCCCAATCGCACATCCTGGCCACCGGCAGCATCCTTTGCCTGCTTAAGGGCAGAGTGAATTCCGTCAGTAACGAAGTAAAACGTGGTGCCGCCTTTCATCTTGAGCGGAGCCCGCGGGTGATGGGTGAGCACGAAGACTGGCGTGTGATATGGCGGCTCATCTCCCCACCAACCTTTCCACTCATCCGGCCCTTCTGACCAAGCTCCTCGCACGGGGCCAAACATATTGCGCCCGAGAATATAAGCGCCGATTCCGAGGAAGCCCTTGGCCGCGACATCGTCGTCGACGCCGGTTTCGCCATCTTCATTGCCGTGCATCCGCTGCCAGGTGCGCGTGGGAAAGAACCAGTCAAACACTCTGAGCCCGCCAACTCCGAGCGGATTCTCAATATCCTGCCCTGGCCCAGCGCCGTAACCATCGATTGAGATAGAGAAACTGTGGACGCGAAGTCGAGACATAAGATTCCTCAGCCGCGGGCCGCTTGCACCCCTTTCACCTTGGTCCCGTACTCGAGCGATGCATACCACTTGCCGCGTCCCTGCGGCGTCAGGTCCATCACATTCCAAATCGGATTCAACTCATCAATGCCGCGCTCTTTGATGTCGTCGGCCAGCCATGGATGGCCACTGTAAAAATGGCGCAAGGTGCCATCACTGTCTCGCGTGAAAACCGAAATCGTCGAGTCCTGATGTCCTTGGCCATCTTCGCTGCCGAGATCGTACTTAAAAGTGCTATCGCCGGCGCTCAGCAGACGCAGTTTGTCCCAACCTCTTTTTCGCGCGTGCGCGCGCAACGTGGACGGATCAGCCGCCGCGAGAATCGCCAGGTCGACGTTTTGCGCGAGGTGATGAGCAACTCCATTGAAACTATCGATCCAGGCGGTACACATTGGGCACGGTACGGCCTGCTTCTTTCCGTACATGAAGTGGTAAATCACGAGCGAACGATCCGGGTTGGTGAACAGCTCGCTCAGCCGTACGTTTTTTGTCGGCGCATCGCCATCGTCAAGGGACGTTGGGCCTTCAAGAAACTCGTAATCCTGAATCGTCGCACCCTTTGGAAGGCCCCGCCGCAGCGCGGCGACTCTTTCACGCGTGTTTAGTAATTCAATTTCTGCCAGCCGCAGCTCCTCGCGCTTTGCAAGGTATTCTGGCGACTCGTTTGGCAGATTAGTTTGACGATACTTTCCATCAATCATTTCATGAACCATTAGTCACACCTCCGATGAAGTTTTTCTTCGGCCAACTTGCCTGAAACACACAATTCTCTCGCTTTCCAATCGATCGAGGACCAATCGAAAGGAAAGCAAAACGGAAAAGCTGCGGGGAAACTAAAGAAATATAGCACGAAATCAATACCTGGAGCGGCAGGAGAAGCTGCTCAGTAACGTCGTCTGGAATGAGCAAGTACTTCACGGCGACGCTTACGCAGATGGAGTTCAAGTATCCGGCGGCGTCTTCATTCCTGTATCCGCTGCCCAGATGCGCTCTTGTCAGTACCACCTGCGGTAGCGGGTGGGTAGTTCTTTCATCAGAAATCAGAACCAGTCAAACACTCTCAGTCCGCCAGCTCCAAGCGGATTCTCAAGATCCTGATTCGGCCCCGCGCCGTAGCCATCGATTGAAATAGAGAAACTGTGGACGCGAAGTCGAGAATAGAGGTCCTTTCTGGTTAGACTAGGGTACAAAATCCCGACGGGTCAGGATAGCGGCGGAAGTGCGTTCAAGTCAGAACTCGGGACGGGGTAAGAATTCTGTGGTTGACTCACGAAACCCTTACCGAACTCTTTTAGGAAGATGCTTGGTCAAGCGTTATAGTTTCTTCAAAAGGCTCGAAACAAGCTCAGTTCGTGGGACTTGGGCAAAATGTCCCGCATGCAACGACAAATCGGTATTGTCAATTAGCAGAGAGGAGACTATTGATTGAGAATCACTGGACTGAAAGTTGAGGGCGGTTTCCTTGATGGCTTAAAGCTGAATTTCCGTCCGGGGCTGAACGTACTTATCGGACCGCGCGGCGCAGGAAAAACTTCGGTGATTGAATTAATACGATTCGGTCTTGGCATTGAAGCCAATAGCGAGCAATTCGAAACAGATCCCCGCGAACACGCTCTCGCGGTTCTTCGAGAAGGCGAAGTGACGGTTGAGGTTGAAAGTAATGGTTCGCAGTTTATTATCTCGAGAACCGCAGAAGATGATTTGCCTGAGGTGTAACCAAATTCTTGAGTCCGATCATCTTTTCGCAGAAAGAGGTTGAATTTGTTGGCCTCTACGCATCCAGCCGACTGCGGATTATCGATGGGTTCAGGAGTCGCACAACTGTAGAAACCAAAAAAGATCGGCTGATCTCAGAGATTGCTTCTCTTACAGCAGAATGTCGTAGCGTATCGAATGAGATTGATTCGTTCATAACGCAAATCGCATCGCTTGCAAAAGTGCCTGGGGAACTTGAAAAAGCTTCTAAAGAACTTTCGAAAACGATGCGCAAGACGAATCATCATTATTGACGTTTTGTAATCGAACCACTGTCGGCCGCTTCGCGGGCTCTGCAAGCTCTTTGTGTTGGCGATCCTGGGGTTCGCTGCGCTTCACCCCAGGCTTTATGCCGTCGTCCGCTCCGCGGACTAATCTCGGAACGCTCGGACTGGCGCACGCCTTGGCTGAACGCAGCGGAACCCAGGAACTCAGTACAAGAAAATTGGTAAAGCCCGCGAAGCGGTCGATAAAAACCAGGCAGTGCTGAACGATTCGAGATGTTCGATAATTTCGGCATCAATCATCGATGGGGCCGATATGTCTGACTCTTACACGAACCTTCTTTACCACGTTGTCTTTTCAACAAAGGAACGCCGACCGCTCATCACGCCCGAATACGAGCCAAGACTATACGAATACATTGGCGGTACTATTCGTTGACTAGGAGGCGTTTCCCTAGAGCTCAATGGAACGGCAGATCATGTTCACCTTTTAGCCAAGCTGCGCCCGGATCGCGAGCTGTCTGACGTGCTGCGCAAGCTTAAAGCCAATGCAACGGGATGGATGCATGATGTTTTTCCTGCAGTCACAGATTTCTCGTGGCAGCGTGGTTATGGCGCATTTACGGTGAGTCAGTCAAGCGTTGAGGAAGTAAGAAATTATCTAAGACGACAGAAAGAGCATCACGCGAAGATTTCATTTCGGGATGAATTCATTCAGTTCCTGAAAGCAAACGGCATCGAGTACGATGAACGATACGTTTAAGGAACTCAGTACAAGAAAATTGGTAAAGCCCGCGAAGCGGCCGACGGCATAAAGCCTGGGGTGAAGCGCAGCGAACCCCAGGAAACCGTTGTCGAAATCATTCAAAGCCTGCGGAGCGGCCGACAGTCGATTGCGAATGGTCTTGTCGTCCCAACCGCTATCGCCCGCGCGGGCTGTATTTCCTAGCTCATTCCCTTTTGAAGTGCTCCGCCTCGGTTAACTATGACGCCAACTTTGGTAACATTGAATCATCATTATGCGATTAGCCTTTATTCTCTCCTGCGTCCTTGTATCAGCGACGGTTTCGTTCTCGCAGACTTCCGAGACTTCATCTCAGGTTTCATTCGTTAGATCAAAGGATGGCACACGCATCGCCGTTGAATGCACGGGCAAAGGCCCAAGTCTCCTGATTGTTCATGGAGGCACAGGTGACTGCAGCCGTTGGAAGCCTCTACTCCCGCTGTTTGCTTCGCACTTTACAGTTTGTGCAATGGATCGACGTGGTCACGGTGAAAGTGAAGCCGGTTCGAACTACAGCTTGAGAAAGGAATTTGAGGATGTCGCCACCGTCGTTAATTCTCGACCGGGCCCGGTCTTCGTTCTCGGCCATTCGATTGGGGGAGTGTGTGCACTGGAAGCGGCTTTCCTGACGAATAAGATTTCGAAGTTAGTTCTGTATGAACCGCCTTTGCAGGATCTCGATCACACCGCCGTTGCCGGCCGAATGGAGGAAATGATCCGCGCCGGCGATCGTGAGCAGGCGTTGGTGACGTTCTTGCGGGAAATCGTTATGGTCTCGCCGGATGAAATCGCGGCGATGAAACGTCTGGCGGCGTGGCCCAGTCGCGTCTCTGGCATTGATATACAGATTCGCGAAATTCCAGCAATGAGTAAATATCGTTTTGATGCGAAGCGAATGAGAACATTAAAGACACCAACATTGCTCCTTGCCGGCAGTAAAACCGCTTCCCCACAACTGAAACAAGCAATCAACTCGTTAATGGATACTTTGCCCAAGCGGACTCTCGTCGTGTTCGACGGTCAGGAACACAATGCCATGGATAAGATTCCACAGCAGTTCGCTGAGACCGTCACGAACTTCCTGCGCGGCCGGGGGAGAGGGGAACCGGGGAAGAGGGGGAATGGTGACTTCTAGCCCGCGGAGCGCGGCGATAGCGTAAAGCCTGGGGTGGAGCGAAGCGGAACCCCAGGAAGTTTGTAGGAAAAATTTGTAAAGCCCGCGAAGCGGCCGACAGCGGGAGCGGTGCGATTCACCGTTTTGGTTATCGCTACCTCTACCGCCCACTCCGCGGGCTCAATTGTTATTGGTGGCTTTGATCCTGGGGCTTACGCCCCAGGCTTTATGCGTTCGCCTGCTCCGCAGGCTCGCTCGAGCACATTCGCGGGCGACAGCCATGCCATCAAATGAATCGCTCGTTGTAATCGATTCCATTCGCTCGCAAGAATCCCTTGAAACGTCGGTTTAACTTGTCGCTGAAAATGTCGCTCGGGTTTTGACTTCGCATACCACGTCCGACTTTAAGAAGATCTCGCGCAGACTTGCATCGCCGACGCTCGCGGCAATGCGGTCAATAATCTCGGCGGATTTGACAAATGCGTCGCGCGCGGCAACATCGTCACCGGCTCTCGCTTTCACGCGACCGAGTTCAGCATAAATAGTCCACTCGACTACCGGCACGGGATAGCGCCGCAATTCATCAAGCGCGGCTGCAAATTCGGTTTCCGCCGTCGGGGTGTCACTCTCGGCAACTGCTATCTCAGCCAGCAGCTTGTGGCCCACCGCAGTATATTTATGAACTTCATACTTTCGGGCAGTCTCGAGCAATCGGGTGACGATTTCACGCGCCTTTGCCGTATCCCCAAGGCGCAACGAATATTCAGCCATGGCTGCGTGCAGCCGGATGTTATAGCGCCAGCGAAACCAGGCATCAATTTCAAAAATGTCGCGCACTTTGTGGAACGCGGAGATGCTTTCTTCGTTTTCGCCGGAGTGCGTGTAATCGATGCCGAGGTTGATCAATGAATTGGCTTCGGCTTCGAGCACGTGATGTTGATGGCCAACCTCCAAACCCTGCTGGTCGTGTTTCAATGCGCCTTCGAAATCCTGCAACTCACGATGAATCCAACCGATACAATTGGGAATGCGCGGGTACCAGAACAGATCGCCGTTGCGACCCGCCATTCGAATCGCCTCCTCAAGGGTAGCGAGAGCTTCTGACATGCGTCCGAGGTTTCCCTGTGACAGTCCGACAAAGAACATCGAAGTAAGTAGTAGAAACCCATCGCGCAAGTCGGAAGCGAGACTACGACCTTCAATTTCGCATTCGATCGCCCGCTCATACTCAGTTTGGAAAAAATGCAGGCACCCGCGCCAGATCAATCCGGCGGCCAGCGCAGGCTTGTTGTCGATCGCCCTCGCGGTTTTTATGAGTTCCTCAAGTGTCGGCTTGGCAATGTCCAGTTCGCCATAACAAAGATGCTTGAGGGCCATCAGTGCCGCCGTCTGGACGCTCAGGGCCTCACTGCCGGCGAGTTTCGCCGCCGCCAGAGCTTCATTGGCGTGCGTCTCCATTTCTACCAGCCGATGGGAAAAGAACAATGTCAACGCCAGCGCGTTTAGCGCCTCAGCTTGCTTCTCCGGCGAGCCAAGCGACTTCTGATACTCCAGCATGTGCGTGTAATCGTCGACCGATTGCGCAAACCGGCTCAACGCCATATTTACAGCACCGCGTTTCTGGTAAAGCGTGACCAGCGTTTCCGTTTGTGCTTCTTCAGGGAGTTTCTCAACCAAACCGATTGCGCGCGTGTAGTGGTCCGCAGCTTCGGCATTCGCATACAGCTTCGTGGCATTATCGCCGGCGTGAACCAGGTATTCGATCGCTCGCGGAAAATCGCGCCCCCGCTCGAAATGTAATGCCAGTTGCGTGGCAATCTGCGGCGCACGCTTGCCGTAATGCCGCACCATTTGCTCGCCTGCCTGTCGATGAAGCATGACGCGGCGTTTGTTGACCAAATCGCCATACAAGAAATTTTGGTAAAGCGCATGCGCGAACCGATAGCGGGTCGCAAGTGAACGGTCCGGCAACTCTTCTTCGCCGCGTGTTACGATCAGCCGGTGAGTCTTTTCCAGATGAGCGAGCTGTTCTTCCAGATCAACTTCATCAACATCGAGAAGGCTGGCAACGACGGTTGACAGGAATTCAGTGCCCTCGACGCTTGCGTATTGCAATGTGCGGCGCTCCTCCGCTTCCAGCGTGTCGATTTTTTTGCTGATCATGCTGCGCACACTCTCCGGAGCTTCCAGATCCAATTCTGAAAGCGGACGCGCCAGCGACCAGTGGGCGTTAGTCCTTCCGATGTCGCCCCGCTCACTTAGATACTGAAGCAAGTTGAACGCGAACAGCGGGTGTCCCTCGGTTTTGTCATAAATCATTGCAGCTAACTCAGGCGGGAAATCATTCGGCGTAAAAGTCACATTCAAGTATTCAGCAATGTGATCGCGGTCGAGCGAGCTCAGCGCCACTTCATCGCAGAGGCGATGCGCCTGCATTTCGGCCTTATAACTTTTCAGAGGATGATTGCTGCGCTCGACGTCTTCCGGTCGAAATGTTCCGGCAATCATAATCCGCTGATTGTTGATGCGCTGGCAGAGATGCCGCAGCAGATCGACGCTTGACGGGTCAGCCCAGTGCAAATCCTCGAACAACAAAACGATCGGAGAAGTGGTCGCAAACATACCGAGCGCGTCACCCATCTCGCGCATCATCCGTTCCTTAGTTGCGCCAATCGTGTCCTGCTGCAACCTCTCCAGCGCCCCGCTGGAAGCGAATGCCGCTGGTAACTGGGTGCACCAGGTCGGCGCGTAAGTTCGCATCACGGCGGCCAACCGTTCACGGCCTGGACCTTCAAGTAATCCTCCGACTGCGTCGAGGAACGGCAGATACGCTTCGCCAGTGCCGTATTGCTCCACGCAGCGCCCGCGCGCGACCAGCAGTGCCGGATATTTCGTGCGCGCCCGGCGCAAAAATTCGTCGGAGAGGGAAGTCTTGCCGATGCCAGGTTCGCCAGTGATGAAAACGACTCGGCCCGTTCCGTCGATTGCCTGTTGCAAGAATGCTTCGAGTCTGTTGAGTTCAGCCTCGCGGCCCACGAATGCAGAAGCCCGAGACTCAATCAAATCCATGTCGTAAACAATCGGAGCGCCCGCCCATTGCCCGATTAGCGTCGCTCGCAAGCTCCTCAAGGCTTCTGCTATTTCCGCGACCGATGCATAACGCCGCTCTTTTTCTTTTGCCAGAGCCCTTTCGATGATTAGATCGAACTCACGTGGCAGCTCTGGTCTAATTCGGCTGGGCGGAGTTGGATCGGTTGTGGCGATTGCGTGCATGACCGCCAGCATGCTCGGCCCAGTGAACGGCAGCGAACGCGTCGCGGCTTCATATAGCACGCAGCCAAACGAGAAGATATCTGAGCGCACGTCCAGAATGTCGCCGCGAGTTTGCTCTGGCGACATGTAAGCCGCGGTGCCGAGGACCGTTCCCTGGTCAGTCAGATTCTCTATGGTCGGCGCTTCCCCATCCACGGCATCGGCGAGGGTGTGGACAATTTTTGCCAACCCAAAGTCGAGCACCTTCGCGTGCCCGCGCGGCGTCAACAGAATGTTTGCCGATTTGACGTCACGGTGAATCAAACCAATCTCGTGAGCGGCTTCCAGCGCGTCCGCCACCTGTGTTCCAGTATCGAGCAGGTTGGCGAGCGGCAGGGCGCCGTCACGTTCGATCATCGCTTTCAGCGTTTGGCCTTCGATGTATTCCATCACGATAAAGTCCAAACCCTCGAACTCTTCGATCGCGTGAATGGTGACGATGTTCGGATGATTGAGCGCCGAGGCGGACTGGGCTTCCTTGAGAAAACGACGCTTGGCAGCCAGGTTTTGGTTCGCGGATCCGGGCAGAACCTTGATCGCAACTGTGCGACCGAGCTTCGTGTCCTCAGCTTTGTATATTTCGCCCATGCCTCCGCTGCCGACCTTGCTAAGTAGTCGGTAATGCAGAAGCATTTGTCGCGGTTCCAACGAACTCACAACTCCCCCAAACGAATTGGCTGCTCACTTTCTAATGCCGAACACTTTAATGAAACTGATCCGCGCGCGCAACCTAACTCTCGCAACGGCAATGACATCGCCCAAAATCGAAATGGTGTCGTTTGTCGTGATTCTCAAACAACCGCGAAGCGGGTGTGAGCATAAAGTCTCGAACCCCAGCCGAGATGCTCGGCCGGGGATCGCACCTTCGGGTGGAGCGAAGCGGACCCCAGGAACCCGACGTTGACAGTATCCGAAGCTCGTGGAGCGGGCCACAACCCAAACCCGTTCATGCTATCGCCCGCTACTATCGCCCTCTACCCGGGCTCAATATTATGTGTGATCTTGATCCTGGGGTGAAAGACTTTATGCTTACGCAACTGTGTTCTCGCCGGGAGGTCCTATGACATCCAAAGCTAAACCGCCATCCGCCCACCCCTCCGGTGGCTCCGATGCCAAGCGCAACTTCATCCTTCAACAAGGGCTGAGAACACAAGGTTGCACAGAGGAGATCTCAAACTAAGACACTATGAAGGGTTGGATCCCAGTGAATGGCGAGTCACAGAATGTTGGCGACTGATCCAAACGTCTGGTGCCGCAACAGTCACCAGCTCGAATGGGTCGAATACCTATTCATCCACAGATTACGCATCAGATTACACAGATTCAGAACCAGTGGGACTTAACTGGTGAGGTCGAAATCTGCGTAATCTGTGGATGGCTTTCCTTCGTGGTTACTAGGTTCTCAACAGCCTCTACCGCGTTTCGGTAATGACTCAATTGTTCCTGCGAAGTGTCGTGATCAGCCCGCCTGCGCTTTGGCCAGTTCGTAAGCACCGTTCCACGTGGCTTCGACCTCGGTCTCCGATTTTGCCACGGTCTTGAACGTGCCACCGCCGGTGATGCCGCGGTACTGACCATCGCCGCCTGTGAATTCAAAAGTGCCTTCGACGGTCATCGTGCCACCTGCCGCGGAGACTTTGCCCTCGAATGTTCCAAAGTCTCTGCCCCCGTCAGCATGGACGTTGTTGAAGTAACCGGTTTGCGAGCCCTCGCCGTTGAGCAAGTCGTTAACGCCCCAGTATGTAATCTTCGAGTCGTTCCACA
>WNFU01014125.1_pt1 | contig 12242 bp, 13 predicted proteins | sample 5400121 | NCBI WGS metagenome assembly WNFU01 (sample SAMN13153360, study PRJNA577476) | soil metagenome | isolation source: 100 cm soil or saprolite under grassland replicate 1 | place: USA:California | collected 2016-06-15 | reverse complement strand
GTGATCGTCTTGGTGCCCATGCAAACTCCTTTCAAGGCCTATCGGCGCATTCCGGGGCGTCAGGGGCCGATTTGTGGAAGAGTAACCACAGCAACCAGCGGTTCGCAACATCATCGGCAGAAAATCCTCCGGGGGCTCCGGCACGAAAGCTACTACAGCGTGCTTAACGGTCGGGCCTGTAGGCAGCGGGATCGGCGACCGCATTGCTGTAGTAGCTTTCGTGCCGGAGCCCCCGGTCTGTATTTCCGGCGCACCGGCCCGCTGGACCGCGGGCGACGGTGGCCGGGGCGGCGCCGGCCGGCCCCGGCCCTGATCAAAGCCACGGGCCGGCGAGGCGGGGTGGGAGGCGAAAGGGGCAGCCACCGGGCCAACGGCCCATGGCTCGCTCGGGACGTGGGGCGCCGGCCCGGCAAATCACCGTGCCACCTCCCGCCGGGCGGGTCGCCCATGGCGGTGGCAATTCCTCCTCGGCCGTCCTGGGCAGCCCTGCTCCATGGCGCCAGACCCGGGTGCCAGGGGCGCCCGCCCGGCGGTGGTCGCGGCGGTTCCGGCCCCTTTTCGCGGTCGGTTCCTTGCCGGCGCCGGGCGCGGCGTTTGCGGACCGATGCCCGGGTCAGACCGAATGTGCCGATCGGGACCTCAATTGGCGTCTGGATTTGGCGCCTGGTCAGCGGGTGGGGGCTCCTGCGACCCAGCCGTCGCGGGTCACCAGCCGGACGCGGGACAGCGCGGCGAGGTCGGCGAGCGGGTCGCCCGCGACCAGCAGCAGGTCGGCCCTGGCGCCCGGCGCGACCCGCCCGACGTCGGCCAGGCCCAGGTGGGCCGCGGCCGCCGAGGTGGCCGCCTCGAGGGCCTGCGCGGGCGTCAGGCCCGCCGCGACCAGCAGGCGCAGCTCCTCGACGTCGACCGCCGGCGGCGGCCCCTGGTTGCCGAGGTCGGTCCCGTACAGCACCCGCCCGCCGAGCTCCACGAAGCGCCGCACCCCCCGGCGGCGTGCCCGCGACGGCTGGATGTGGAGGGTGGGCACGACCGTCACCGACGCGGCCAGGCGGGCGATCAGCGCGTCCGGGAGGGTGCGCCGGTCGAACGGCCAGTGGGCGAGCTCGCCGACGCCGGCGGCCAGTGCCTTCTCCGCCTCGCGGGCGGTCCCGACGTGGGCGGTCACGCCGAGGCCGTGCGCGCGCGCCGCGGCGACCACGGCGGCGAGGACCGGCTCCGGCAGGGTCGGGCCGACGCGGTCGTCGAGGGCGACCTTGACCACGGCGGCGCCGGCGGCTGCCAGCTCCTCCACCGCCCGGGCCGCCTCGGCGGCGCCGGCCACCGGCCGGGCGGTGCCGTGCGGCGCCCACGGCGCCCTGGTCGGGTAGCCGCCCGGCACGGTCACGATCTGGCCGGCGGCGAGCAGGCGGGGCGACGCCGCGCCCGGGACCTCGGCCACCTCGCGCAGGGCGGCCAGCCGCCCGGCCGGCCAGCCGAGGTCCCGAACGGTGGTCACCCCGCCGGCCAGGACCTCGGCCGGCGGGTAGAAGTCGAGGTGCACGTGGGCGTCGACGATCCCGGGCAGCAGCGTGCAGCCGGTCCCGTCGACGACCTCGGCGCCGGCCGGCGGCCCGACCTCGCCGGCGGGGCCCACCCGCTCCACCCGGCCGCCGCGGACGACCACCGTCCGCGCCGGCGCCGGCGGGCCTCCCGAGCCGTCGAACACCGCGGCGCCGACGATCGCCAGGGAGCGCAACGGCGGCCTCGGGTCAGCGCCGCTCGGACGCCAGGCGGAGGCCGAGCGCGGTCAGCACGACGCCGGTGACCGCCTCGATCGCCCTGCGGATGATCGGGCGCCGCAGCACGACGCCGACCTTCGCGACCGCGACCGCGTAGGCGCTCAGCCACGCCAGCGTGATCGAGCAGTAGATCAGGCCGAGCGCGAGCAACCCCAGGAACGACGTCCTCCCCGCGGGAACGAACTGCGGCAGCAGGCTGGTGAAGAACACGGCCGACTTGGGATTGGCGAGGTTGCTGACGATCCCTTGGCGGAACGCGGCGACCGGCGGCGGCCGTCGCGGGCCGCGGTCCAGCGGAGGGGTGCCGCCGCCTCGGACGGCGGCGAGCAGCGACCGCAACCCGAGGTAGATCAGGTAGGCGGCGCCGGCGTACCGCAGCGCCGTGAACGCGGGCCTGGAGGCGACCAGCAGCGCGGCGATCCCGGCGCTGGTGGCCAGCGTCCAGACCGCCTGACCGCCGACGACCCCGACGGCCGTGAGCACGCCCGCCCGCCGCCCGCCGACCAGCGCGTTGCGAAGCGTCAACGCCGTGTCGGGTCCCGGGGTGACGACCACGACCACGGCGACGCCGACGAACGCCACCAGCCCTGCATCCATGCCGGCAGTCTCGCCCACGGCTCCCCCGACAACAAGCGGACCACCCGGTACCATCCAGGCCATGACAGGTGAGGACGGCGCTGTGGTGCTGCACGGGCCGCCCGACGGCGACGCCCCACTCCGGCTCGACCGGAGGGTCACCCTCTACGTCTGCGGCATCACCCCCTACGACGCCGCCCACATCGGCCACGCGTTCACCTACGTGGCCTTCGACACGCTGGCGCGCTTCCTGCGCTGGCGCGGGCACGAGGTCGTCTACTGCCAGAACGTGACCGACGTGGACGACGACATGCTCCGGCAGGCCGCCCGCGACGGCGAGGATTTCCTGGCGCTCGCACGGCGGGAGACGGCCGCCTACCTCCGCGACATGGACGCCCTCAACGTCGCCAGGCCGACCTTCCTCCCACGGGCGACCGAGGAGGTCCCGTCCATGATCGAGCTGGCCACCCAGCTCGTGGAGGCAGGCAACGCCTACCTGGGCGACGGCACCGTCTTCTTCGACGTCACCAGCTATCCCGGGTTCGGGGAGCTCTCCGGGCTCGACCCCGGCCGGCAGCGGGCCCTGCTGGCCGAGCGCGGCGGCGACCCTGACGACCCGCGCAAGCGCCACCCGCTCGACTTCGTCGTCTGGCAGCAGAGCGAGCCCGGGGAGCCGTGGTGGCAGAGCCCCTGGGGCCGAGGCCGGCCCGGGTGGCACCTGGAGTGCTCGGCGATGAGCCGCCGCTACCTCGGCGCCACCGTCGACCTGCACGGCGGCGGCGCCGACCTGCTGTACCCCCATCACGAGTCCGAGCGGGCCCAGTCGGAGGCGGTCGGCCAGGCCCCGTCCGTGCGCCGCTGGCTGCACACCGGCATGGTCCGCTACCAGGGCGAGAAGATGTCGAAGTCGCTCGGCAACCTGGTCTTCCCGAGGGAGCTGTTCCGCGACACCGAGCCCGCCGCCGTCCGCCTGGCCCTGCTCGCCCACCACTGGCGCTCCCCGTGGGAGTGGGACGCCGCCGAGCTGAAGGAGGCGGGGGAGCGGCTCACGGCCTGGCGGCGGGTGGGCGGGGGCGCCGAGCCGGGTCGCCTCCCGGCGCGGGTCGCGGCCGCCCTGGCCGCGGACCTCGACACGCCGGGGGCGCTGGTCGTGGGGGACGAGCTGGCCGAGCTCGGGGACGGGGCTGGGGTCGCCGCCACCGCTGGGGTGCTCGGGGTGGTGCTGGCTCACCGTGGGTGAGGGCCGGCCGGGGCCCCACCCTTCCTCCGGGAACTACAGTCGGACGGGTGGAACCCCGGCCGGCCCGTTCCGGGTCCCACCCTTCCTCCGGGAACTACAGTCGGCGGGTGGAACCCCGGCCGGCCCGTTCCGGGTCTCACCCTTCCTCCGGGAACTACAGTCGGCGGGTGGAACCCCGGCCGGCCCGTTCCGGGTCTCACCCTTCCTCCGGGAACTACAGTCGGGCGGGTGGGACCCCGGCCGGCCCGTTCCGCGGTGCCGCTTCCGTCCTCTCTGTCCTTGCGGGTTGGGAGGGGCTACTCTGCTCGCATGCGTGGGGACAAAGTTGAGGTGCTGGTCGACACCGGGAACGGGGTGCGGGGGTTCGAGGTCGTGGCCAGCCGCTCGGGGCGGCGGGTCGAGGTCACGACGTCGCGCAACATGATCGAGGTTGCCGAGGTGACCCGGACCGGCCAGCCGGTGCGCAGCGCCCGCTTCCTGGCCGCCCGGGTGGTGGCGATCGTCGAGTACCCGGCCGCCGACGGTGGGCCACGCGGGCGTGGGAGCGGGAGCGGGCCGGACGGCGGACCGTCCGCCTGAGGGGTCGCTCAGCGCGAGGCCGGCTTGCGACCGTCCGCGAGGCGGCGGGCGAGGGCCTCCAGCAGGGTGCGCTGGGCCTCTCGGGGCCAGGTGTAGGTCTCGCGGTCCTTGTAGGTGGTGCGGACCGCCGTGTCGACCTTACGCAGGGCGTCGGTGATCTGGGCGTCGGTCAGGTCCAGGACGGCGGCCTCCAGGGCCGCCTTGGTGGGGTTCACGGTCGGGGTGGCTGGCATCGGTCCTCCGCGGCAGGTGACGGCCCAGATTAACCCAGGCGGGAGCGGAGCAGGTCGATGTCGGCCCGGTGCGCGGCGACCCCGCCGGGGGTCTCGCAGATCACCGGCGCGCCGGCGGCGCGGACGACCCCGACCAGGGTGTCGAGGTCGATCTGGCCCTTGCCGAGGTTCTCGTGGCGGTCGCGGCCGGAGCCGGCCGGGTCCTTGGAGTCGTTGGCGTGGACCAGGTCGATCCGGCCGGTGGTCGCCAGCACCCGGTCGACGATCCCGTCCAGGTCCTCGCCGCCGGCGTGGAAGTGGCAGGTGTCGAGGCAGAAGCCGAGCCGGCTGTCGGCCACGTGCTCCCAGAGCCGCCCGATGGTCTCCAGCCAGCGCGCCATCGCGTGGTTGCCGCCGGCGGTGTTCTCCAGCAGCAGCGGCACCGGCGAGTCGAGCTGGTCGAGCGCCTTGCGCCAGCGGACGAAGCCTTCCTTCTCGTCGTCGTCGGCGGTGACGTGGCCGCCGTGGACGATCACCCCGGCCGCGCCGACCGCCTCGGCGCCCCGGCAGGTGTCGGCGAGCAGCTTGCGGGAGGGGATGCGGATGCGGTTGTTGGCCGAGGCGAGGTTGATCCCATAGGGCGCGTGCACGTAGACGGCGACCTCGGCGGCCGCCAGCTCGCCGGCGTCAGGGCCCGGCGGCGGCACCTTCCAGCCCTGCGGGTCGCCGAGGAAGAACTGCACGCAGTCGGCGCCCCTGGCGGCCGCCTCGGCGAGCGGGGCCTCACGGCCCAGGTGGATCCCGATCCTCGCTACCGACATAACCGGACCCTAGCACGGGAAGCGGACGGCCCCTTCGATGGTTGTCCCAGTGTCTCCTCGTGTCGGCCGACCGAAAGGAGCAGCGGAATGCGCAGACGCGCGCTCGCCGCCGCCATCACCATCGCCCTCGCCTTCGGGCTGACCGCGCTGGTCGCCCCGGGGGCCGCCGCCGCCGGCGACCAGGCCACCCTGCTCGCCGCCTCCCTCGACGGCGCGCAGGAGGTACCCGGCCCGGGCGATCCCGACGGCTCCGGACGCGCCCTCGTCCGGCTCTCCGACAGCCAGGCCTGCTTCCTGCTGAAGTGGTCGCGCATCACCGCCCCGGTCGCCGCCCACATCCACGTCGGCCGCCGCGGCGTGCCCGGCGGCGTAGTCGTGCTGTTCTTCCAGGGCCAGCTTCCCGACACCCTGAACGCGGTCGCCGGCTGCGCGCCGGCCGACCCCGCGGTGGTCGACGCGGTCGCCGCCCACCCGAGCGACTACTACGTGAACATCCACACCGCCGACTTCCCCGGCGGCGCCATCCGCGGCCAGCTCCACCCCGCCGACGACCTCGACCTCGACGTGCCGGACCAGCTCACCGCCCGGCTCCTCGGCGGCAACGAGGTGCCCCCTGCCGACCCGGACGGACGCGGCCGCGCGTTCGTGGACACCGGCCGCACCAGCGTCTGCTTCGCGCTGCTGTGGACCAACATCGGCCCGCCGATCTTCGCCCACATCCACAGTGGCGTCGCCGGGGTCAACGGCCCGGTGGTGGTGCTGTTCTTCGACGTGCCGGAGGCGCCCGGCAGCCCACCTGCCGCCCTGCCCGACACGATCACCGCGGCGGCGGGCTGTGTCAGCGGCCAGAGCGCCGCGCTGCTGCGCGACATCCGCCGCCACCCGAGCGCCTACTACGTGAACATCCACAACATCGAGTTCCCCGGCGGCGCCATCCGCGGCCAGCTCCGCCGGCTCGACCACTAGGGCTCCGACCCACCGGGGGACCCTCGGGTCCCCCGGGCTCCCCTCCGGGGGGAGGGGGACAGGAGGGCCCGGCGGGCGGTCCCCGCCGGGCCCTCCTTGTTGCTTAGAGCGGCGGTCAAGTATCGGTGCCGCGCCTCGATCACCTGCGGTGACAGGATGCGGCGATGGCGCGCAACGCGGGTACTTGACCGCCGCTCTAGGCCGTCCTGGCGTCGGCGGCCGCCTCCAGGCCCAGCTCGGCGATGGAGGCCTCGCGCATCTTGAACTTCTGCACCTTGCCGGTGACCGTCATCGGGAACTCGTCCACGAACCTCCAGTAGCGGGGGATCTTGAAGGTCGCGATCTTGCCCCGGCACCACTCGCGCAGCTCCTCGCCGCTGACCGCCTGGCCCTCCCGAAGCCGCACCCAGGCGCACAGCTCCTCGCCATAGCGCTCGTCCGGCACGCCGACCACCTGGACGTCGCCGACCGCGGGATGCTGGTAGAGGAACTCCTCGACCTCCCGCGGATAGACGTTCTCGCCGCCCCTGATGACCATGTCCTTGATGCGGCCGACGACGTTGGCGTAGCCGTCCTCGTCCAGGGTGGCCAGGTCGCCGGTGTGCATCCAGCCGGCCCGGTCGATCGCCTCCCCGGTCGCCTCCTCGTTGTCCCAGTAGCCGAGCATCACCACGTAGCCGCGGGTGCACAGCTCGCCAGGGATGCCACGAGGCACCACCCGGCCGCTGTCGGGATCGACCACCTTCACCTCGACGTGGGGATGGACGCGGCCGACGGTCGAGACCCGCTTGTCGACCGGGTCGTCGGTGCCGCTCTGGAACGACACCGGGCTGGTCTCGGTCATGCCGTAGCAGATCGTCACCTCGGCCATGTGCATGTCCGCCTGGACCTTCTTCATCACCTCGACCGGGCACGGCGAGCCGGCCATGATCCCGGTGCGCAGGCTGGAGTAGTCGAATTCGTGGAAGCTCGGGTGCTCGAGCTCGGCAATGAACATGGTGGGGACTCCGTAGAGGGCGGTACAGCGCTCGCTCTGGACCGCGGCGAGGGTCGCCTCCGGGTCGAACGCCTCGGCCGGGTAGACCATCGTCGCCCCGTGGGTGGTGCAGGCCAGGTTGCCCAGCACCATGCCGAAGCAGTGGTACAGCGGCACCGGGATGCAGACCCGGTCGGCGTCGGTGTAGCGGCAGCCCTCGCCGATGAAGAAGCCGTTGTTGAGGATGTTGTGGTGCGACAGGGTCGCGCCCTTGGGGAACCCGGTGGTGCCGGAGGTGTACTGGATGTTGATCGGGTCGTCGAACTGCAGCAGCGCCTCGCGCTCCCGCAGGCGGTCGGCCGGGACGCGGTCGCCGGCCTCGCGCAGTTGGTCCCAGCCCATCGCCCCGGCCGGGGTGTCGGTGCCGAGCACGACCCGCCGGTTGAGCGCCGGGAGCTCGCTCGCCACCCGGTCGAGCATGTCGAGGTAGTCGGCCTGGCGGAAGCGGGGGGCGAGCACCAGCGTCGAGACCCTGGACTGGCCGAGCGCATAGGCCAGCTCGGAGGTTCGGTAGGCCGGGTTGACGTTGACCATGATGGCCCCGGCCTTGGCGGTGGCGTACTGCAGGGTCACCCACTCGGCGTTGTTGGGCGACCAGATGCCGACCCGGTCGCCCGGCTCGACGCCGAGGGCCAGCAGGCCGCGGGCGATCTCCTCGACGGCGGCGAGGAACTGCGCGTAGGTCAGGCGGATGCCCTGGTGGACGCTGATGACCGCGTCGCGGTCGGGGAACCGGGCCACCGTCCGGTCGAGGTTGCGCCCGATGGTCTCGCCGAGCAGCGGGATCTCGCTGGCTCCGTGCACCCGCGGACGCTCCTGCCCGCCGGCCTACCGGTATCGGCCGGAGGCGCTCGCCCAGCCGGCGCGGCTCTCCGCTGACACCCTCTTCGTCGTCGGCGGCCTCTACGGCAACCTCGCCGCCCTGCGGGCCGTGCTCGAGCGCACGCAACGCGAGCGGGACGGAGCGGCGGCGATCGTGTTCAACGGGGACTTCCACTGGCTGGACGTCGGCCCGGAAGACTTCCGCACCATCGGCGAGACGGTCCTGGGCCAGCACGCCATCAAGGGCAACGCGGAGGCCGAGCTCGCCTCGGACGACGACGCGGGGTGTGGTTGCGCCTATCCCGACTACGTCGACGATGCCGTCGTCGACCGCTCCAACCTGATCATCGCCCGGCTCCGCGAGACGGCGCAGCGGTTCCCTGAACTGGTGAGCCGCCTCGGCGGGCTGCCACGTTGGCTCGTCGCCAACGTCGGTGCCGACCGTGTCGGCATCGTCCATGGGGATCCGGAGTCGCTTGCCGGCTGGCGCCTCGCCCTGGAGGCGATGGAACCGGGCGCCGGCTGGCGCCTCGCCCTGGAGGCGATGGAACCGGGCGACGCGGTCGTGCGCCAGCAGGTCGGCTGGCGCGGCCAGCCGACAACACCGGCCGAGGTGCGGGACTGGTTCCACCGCACCGACGTCAGCGTGCTTGCCAGCACCCACACCGGGTTGCCGTACGCCCAGGACTTCCTGGTGGCGGGACGCCCCCGCCTGGTGATCAACAACGGCGCCGCCGGGCTCGGCAACTTCGCTGGCACCACCTACGGCGTCCTCACGCGACTGTCGAGCAACCCCCAGCCCCCTGCCGACAGCCTCTACGGCATCACGATCGGCGCCCTGCGCTGCGACGCGCTGCCGGTGCGGTTCGATCCGCGCCGGTGGCGAGCGCGCTTCCTGGCACAGTGGCCACCCGGCAGCCCCGGCCACCGCTCCTACTTCAGCCGGGTCACCGGCGGCACCCCGCTGCGGCTCGAGCAGGCCGCGCGGGGCAACGTGAGGCTGACGGCGGCGATGCCTGGGCGGCCACGGCCGGGGAGCTGAGCACCACCGCCGTCGCCGCCTTCCGCGCTTGCCCGGCGGTCCGGATCAATCTACATTGATCCGGATGGCTGCTGCTCGGCTGGGCCGAGGTCGCACGTTGCCAGGTCGGCGCTGCACACCCCGGTGGTGGGGAGCTCGAGCTGGACCTTGTCGGCGGCCGTGTGGTGGCCGGCCAGGTAGGCGACGACCGAGCGCACCTGCTCGTAGCCGGTGGCCAGCAGGAACGTCGGGGCGCGTCCGTAGCTCTTCATCCCCGCCGTGAAGTAACCCGGCTCGGGATGCGCCAGCTCGCGGACGCCGTGCGGGGGCACGGTCTCACAGGAGTGGACGTTGGGGTCGATCAGCGGCGCGAGCGCGGCGGCGCTCTCCAAGGCAGGGTCCAGGCCGAGGCGCAGCTCCCGGCCGATCCCGAGCTCCGGCCGGAACCCGGTCGCGGCGACCACCAGGTCGGCCTTGAGCCGCTCCTGGGCGCCGTCGACCAACCCGGTGACCTCCAGCCCGCCGCCTTCCAGCTCGGCGATGCGGTTGACCCCAAAGCCGGTGACCAGTTCGATCTCGCCGCGCTGGACCAGGGACGCCAGGCCGGCGGCGAGCTGGCCGCGGGCAGGCAGCTCGTCGTCCTCGCCCTTGACGACCAGGCGGGGCACCGGGGTCCGCACGGCCCAGACCGCCTCGGTGGCGGGGGCGTTGCGGCGCAGCTCGACCAGGGCCAACAGGCTCGTCGCCGCCGAGTAGCCGGCCCCGACGACCAGCACCCGCCGGCCGGCGAAGCGGGCCCGGTCGGTGCCGAGGATGTCGGGCAGGCCGGTGACGATCCACCCGGCCGCGCTGGCCTGCGGCTCGCCCACGGCGGGGACGCCGCCGGCGCCCAGCGGGTTGGGCTTCCCCCAGGTCCCCGAGGCGTCGATCACCGCCCGGGCCAGCAGGTCCTGCTCGCCGTCGGGGGTGTGCACGCGGACGGCGAACGGCAGGTCCCCGCGGCCGGCGCTGCGGACCTTGTCGACGCCCTGGCGGGTGACCGTCACCACCCGATGGCGCAGGTGCACGTGACCGGCCAGGACGGGGAGGGCGGCCAGGGGCCGCAGGTAGCGGCCCAGCAGGTCGGCGCCGGTCGGCAGCGCGTCGGGGTCGGGCGGTTGCCAGCCGGCCGCGGTGAGCAGCCGCACCGACGCCGGGTCCAGGTTGAAGCGCCACGGCGAGAACAGCCGCACGTGGCCCCACTGGGCGATGCTGGCGCCGGCCTGGGAGCCAGCCTCCAGCACCAGCGGTTCCAGGCCGCGTTCCAGCAGGTTGGCGGCGGTGGCCAGGCCGACCGGGCCGGCCCCGATCACCGCTACGGGCAGCCCGGTCCGGCTGGTCGGGGTCCTGTCCGGGTTGCGGGTCATGCTGGCTCCTATAGATCGACGTTTATCGATGTATTGGTCAGGACTCGGGAGCGGTCTGCGGCCTCGGGACCGGCGTGCTGGAGGTCAGCAGCAGGCGGACTGGCCGACGACGGGGAGCTCGCCGCGGGCGGTGGTCGGGACGGTGGCGGCCTCACGGGGCCTGGTGGCCTTGATGATGGCCGCGTGGAGGCCGTCGGCGACCTGGTGGGTGAAGCTGACCGACACCTCGGTGAAGCCGGCGGCGGCCAGCCCGGCCTGGTACTCGGCGCGCGACAGGGCGCCGGCGATGCAGCCCACGAGGCTGCCGCGTTCGGCTCGGTCGGCCGGGGACAGGTGGTCCTCGGCGACGATGTCGCTGACGCCGAGGCGACCGCCGGGCTTGAGGACCCGGAAGCTCTCGGCGAACACGGCCGGCTTGTCGACCGACAGGTTGATCACGCAGTTGGAGATGACGACGTCGACGGTGTCGGCGGGCAGGGGGATGGCCTCGATGTGGCCCTTGAGGAACTCGACGTTGCGGGCGCCGGCCTGGGTGGCGTTGCGGCGGGCCAGGGCCAGCATCTCCTCGGTCATGTCCAGCCCGTAGGCCTTGCCGGCGGGGCCGACCCGGCGGGCCGACAGCAGCACGTCGATGCCGCCGCCCGAGCCCAGGTCCAGGACCGTCTCGCCCTCGCGCAGCTCGGCCACCGCGGTGGGGTTGCCGCAGCCAAGGCTGGCCAGCAGCGCCGCGTCCGGCAGGGTCTCCCTCTCGGCGGCCGCATACAGGCCCGCCCCGATCCCGGGTTCCTCGGCCGCGGGGCCGCAGCAGCCGCTGCCACAACCGCAGTCGGCAGGTTGCCCACAGCCGCAGTCGTCGACGATGCTGCCGGCGGTGGCGCGCTCGGCGAGCTCGGCGTAGCGGGCCCGGACCTGCTCGCGAACGTTCAGATCGGTCAGGACCTCGACCAGCACGTCGTCCTGCTGGCCATCGGTGGTGGTGGTCATGCGGTGGCTCCTTGGAGGTCGGCGACGGCGGCCAGGCGGCCGAGCGCGTCGCGGTTGAGGGAGTAGTAGGCCCAGGTGCCGCGCTGCTCACGGTCCAGCAGCCCGGCCACCACGAGCTTCTTCAGGTGATGGCTGACGGTGGGCTGGCTGAGCCGAAGCGGGCCGGTGAGCTCGCACACGCAGGCCGGGTCGGGGCTGGTGGCCAGCAGGTTGACGATCCTGACCCGGTGCGGGTCGGCAAGGGCCCTGAACAGCCGAGCCGTGGCCTCGGCCTCGCTGTCCGACAGCGACGCCGCTCCAAGCGGCGCGCAGCAGGCCGCGGCGCTGGCCGTCACACGATACCTCCATTGATCGACGAACTTCGATATAAGGATGCCGCCTCCATCGACATCTGTCAATGAAGTCAGTGATCAGGTCACCGGAGGGTCGGGCGCACGGTGACCGGGACCTGCTGGACGGCGTTGTTGGCGTAGCCGCCGGTGTTCCACGGCCGCTCCAGCGGCTGGCTGTTGCCGGCCTCGTCGGTCGCCCGCGAGCACAGCTCGTACTCGCCGGGGGTCGCCTCCCACGGCAGCGACCAGCCCACCCAGGCCCACCGGGAGCGGCGCTCGCCGAGGGCGGCGTCCCCGCCAGCTCCGGCCGCCGTCGGTCGAGACCTCGACCCGGGAGATCGGCGCCCGGCCGGACCAGGCCCGCCCGCGCAGGACGTGGCTGCCGGGCCCGAGGAACCGGGTGCGGGACTCGAACTCCGGGATCCCCGGCGGCTGCAGCAGCGAGCGCGGCTCGATGCGGGTCACCGGC